>OBEQ010664810.1_pt1 | contig 77779 bp, 65 predicted proteins | sample 1670901 | NCBI WGS metagenome assembly OBEQ01 (sample SAMEA104232315, study PRJEB22302) | groundwater metagenome | biome: forest; feature: aquifer; material: groundwater | place: USA | collected 2011-08-07 | depth 5.4 m | reverse complement strand
TGGCGGTGATGCCCGCCCCACTCTCGTCATCCCCGCGAAAGCGGGGATCCATGGCACCGCCAGCACCCTCTTTACGAGATTTATATGATCTTGCCCAACCATGGATCACCGCTTTCGCGGGGATGACGGGTGAAATACAGGTTATCATTCCTTCACCCGATTGCCCTGATGAGCCGCCGACATCACCCGTCGCGGCGGCAGCCGATGGCGACGCAGGTGATGTCGTCGGATTGCGGGGCGCCGCGGGCGAAGCGGTAGACCTGATCAATCACCGCCTGCGGAACTTCCTGGGTCGGCGTTGCGGCGAAGCCGGCCATGGTTTCGATCAGCCGGGCGTCGCCGAATTCCTTGTTGTCGATGTCGAAGGCCTCGGTGACGCCATCGGTGTAGAACAGGATGCAGTCGCCCGGCTCGAGATCAAGAGTCGCCTCGCGGTAGCTCAGGCCCCCCATCACCGCCAGTGCCGTGCCCTGGGTGCCCGGCAGCATGTCGACCGCCCCATCGGCGCGCAGCCGGACCGGCCGGTTGTGACCGCCGTTGGCATAGGTCATGCGGCGCCGGCGCGGCTCGATCACGGCGTAAAACACCGTCACGAACATCATCTCTTCATTCTCGGCGGCCAGCAGGTCATTGAGCCGCACCAGCACCCGGCCGGGGGAATCGCCGAGCAGGCCGATGGCCCGCAGCAGGGTGCGCGACACCGCCATGAACAGAGCCGCCGGCACGCCCTTGCCGGACACGTCGGCCACCACCACGCCGACCCGGTCGGCGTCGATTTCGAAGAAGTCGTAAAAGTCGCCGCCGACCTCCTTGGCCGGCGTCATCATCGCCTGCACGTTCAGGCCCTCGCGTGGCAGGAAATTGTGCGGCAGGATGGACAGTTGCAGCCGCCGGGCGATTTCCAATTCCTTTTGCAGGGCGATGTAATCGTTCTTGGCCTGGAGCGCCTCGCTGAGTTCATGCACCAGCGCCCCCAGCGCCGCATACTGGTCGCGAACGCGCACCGCCATGTTCTGGAAGGCGGCGGCCAGCACGCCGAAATCCTCGCCGGCCCCATCATCCGCGGCGGCAGGCCCGACTCCGGCGGCATCGCGCACCGCCGTTTCCAGCCGGGCCAGATCGGCCAGCACCGATGCCCGCGCCTCCGGCTCCAGCATGTTGGCCAGCGCCTCCATCTGCATGCGGATGAAGCGTTGCTGCCGCTGACCCTGGCGCTCGCGGGCAATGCGCAACGACACATAGGTCAGGGCTCGCATCCGCAAAGTGCGCGCCGCCGCGACCAGACGACCGCTCTCGTCGGTCTCGACCACCGCCGGCAGGCTGATGGCGGTATCGCCGTCAGCCAGGGATTCCAGCGACACCACCACGCTCTCCACCGGGGCCAGCACCGAGCGCACAAACCAGGCCAGTGCCGCGGCGATCAGCAGAGTCGCGGTCGCCAGCGCCGCCAGCAGCAGCACGCGCGATCCCAGCAGCGGAGCGGCGACCGTCACCGGGGCTACCGACACCAATTGCGCCAGCGGCCGACCAAGTCCGTCGGTCACGAAGGTCGAGACGATCTCGGCCGGGCGGCCGGCATAGCCGGTCCGGTAAGCGGCGTCGCCCAGGGTCGGCAGATCCTTGGCGAAAGCGCCCAGCCCCTCGGCACCGGACACGGCGATCGGCCCGCCGCGCAGATCCAGCAATGCCGCTTCGCCGCCCCGGGCGGCCGTGAAGGCGGCCAGCGCGCGTTCAAGCGGCACCGACAGCACCGCGGTCGTAGCGTCACTCAGGCCGATGCTGCTGTACAGCACATAGCCGCGCGATTCGTTCTGGCCGATGCCGCGACCGCGATAGGACGCCAGAGAGGAGACAGCCGCACCGCGCTTGGCCGGGACACGCTCCAGCAGCCGCCCATCGGCGCCGAACAGTTCGACTCGGGCAAGGCCGAACTGCGGGGCCAGATGACCATAGGCCTGCGCCAGCCGGTCGGCTGGCTCGCCGTCCGCCGTCAGTTGCTGGCCGATCAGCAATCTGGCGGCATCCAGCTCGTCCAGGCGGCCGCCGACCACGGCGCTCCACAGCGCGCTTTGAGCGGCCATCGCGTGACGGGCGGCTCCTTGCTCGAGCGCTTGCACCCGCATATCGCCGAACCACAGGCCGACCACGGCAACGGCGAGCAGTGCCAGCACGGCCACCAGCAGGATACGATCGCGGATCAGCATCGTGACACCCTTCGCGGCGCGGCCAGCATCAGTATGGCCAGAGCGGCGGCGGCGGCCAGCGACACCGCCAGCCCTCCCACCGCCGCAACCGGCCAGTCCGGCCACAGGGTCGACAGCGTCGGGCTGGCCAGACCGAGCAGCAGCGCCGAACCGCCCAGCAGCACCGCCAGCGTCATGACCCGCAGCACGCCGGCCCGGCCTGCGGCGACGGGCGTCGGCGGCAACCAGCGGCCCACCAGCACCGCCGCCGCCGCGATCATCGCGGCCAGCGCATAGGGCGCGGCGGCTGAAACCTCGGTCGCCAGCAGGCCGCCCAGCAGCGGACCGGTGACGCAGCCGGACAGGATAGCGTAGTGGGATGGGCGGATCGCCAACAGGCCGCGCCATTGCGTGGCCAGGGCGCCGATACCGCGGAACGCCGTGCCCAGCCCCAGGCCGACCACCAGTCGCGCTCCGATCTGGCTGGGCCCGGCATCCAGGCCCGCGGCTACCACATAGCCCAGCGCCGCCACCAGGGCGCCGCTGATGATGGCACCGCCGCCCGACACCGGCACCAGTCGCGTCGGCAATGCGGCCACCACCACGGCCGCCGCCCAGGCCACGGCAATCAGCAGCGGGCTCGGCGCCAGCGATGTGACGCAGACCGCTTCAGCGGTCACCAGCAGGAACAGCACCAGTTGCAGTCCGCCGCGCGCCGCCAGCAGGACATCGCGCACCGCGTCCTCGACGGGTAGCTGATAGCGGCCGTTCAAGTCGGCGGTGACCCGGTCGACCCGGTTCAGCACCGCCGGATCGAAATGCGCCGCCCGAGCGGCCATGGCCTGCTCGCGCAGCGCCTGCCAGTCATGGCGCAGCCGCCCCACTACCGCGGCGATGGCGTCGGTCAGGGCGCGCGGCGGACCGAGGCCGGAGCGGCGCGGCGCCATGCGGAAGTCGCCGCGGGCGCCGCGGATCAGGGCGCGTCCGGCGCTGGCCAGCGGCTCGAACACGCGGGCCGCCGCCAGCCCGGTGGTGATCCAGGCTGCCGCCAGGGCGATCACCAGGGTCAAGGCGGCGATCAGTGTGAATTCCGGGCCGACATAGGACAGATAGATCAGCCGGTCGAGGCTGACGTGAACCTTGCCGAGAATCTGGCCGTCGACGGTCAGCGGTACGGCCACGTCGTACAGAGTCCATTCGGCGCCGCCGCCATGGCGATAGAGGATCTTGCCGGTGGTATCGCGCACGGTCACGGCGCGGACGCTGGGGGCATCCTCGACCACGCTGCGCAGATAGGCCTCCATGCCGAGATAGTCGTTGAGCGGAATCCCCAGCTCATAGGCATGCACCAGATCGCGGGCGAGACCATTGGCGACGGTGGAGCCGGTGGCGTCGAGTTCGGGGCGCAGCAGAGCATTGGCGACCATCATGCCCAGCGCCGTTGCCGCCAGACCGCCCAGCACCATCACCAGCGCCGCAACGGCGATCAACCGCCGCCGCAGGACAGGAAGGGAGCATCCGCGCATGGCCTAGTCCTCCTCGTCGATCCGACGGAGAGAGGCCGTCGCCTCGGCCATGGCAGCCTCGGCGGCAATCATCCGGGCAATGAATGCCGTGGCACGGCAGGCCAGCGGCCGCGTGGCGCCTGCCGGCAGAGGTTCGCCATCGGTCACCGCCTTGGCGACTCCGCACCCGGCCGCCTCGGTATCCGCCAGGGCGCGGCCGAAGCCCAGCCAGGCTGCCGCCAGCAGCAGCGGCACCAGGGCGGACATCATCAGCACCAGACTGCTGACATCGCCCGAGCCGTCCATGCCGCCCTGGGCCAGACGATGCCGCAAGGCCAGACCACCGACCCGCTGGCCGAACGAGTTGATCACGCTGATACCGATGACGCCGGCGCCGCGCTCAGTCAGATGCCACAGTCCGTTGTTGTCGGCGTCCTGCGCCGCCATCCATTCAGCCGGCACGCTCTCGCCGATGCCGAACCGGTCGGTCGACAGCAGCAGACGGCCGTGACGGTCGAACAGGTCGATGGACAGCACCGTCAGGTCGCGGTCGAGCGCCGCGGTCATGATCGGCGCCAGATTGTCGGTCACCTCCAGCGGCAGGCCATAGGCCAGACTGCCCTCGACCACCCGGCGCAACTCGAACAGCGCATAGGCCAGGCGCTCGGTGCGCAGCCGCGCCGTGGTTTCCTGAAGCTGGTGGAAGACGATCAGGCCGATCACACCGACCAGCAGCGCCAGCACCGGCAGCAGCGCAAACGCCAAGCGCGGCGCGATCAGGGTTGCCGATCGGCGCACTGCCGTCATGGCGTGCTCCGCCCCGGGCGTGCGGTCGACATGCTCATCAGTATGCGCCGGTTCCCCAAAAACCGTTCCCCCCCGGCTCTTTATGTGTGTGGCGCAGGATTGTCCTACAGGGGGCCGAGATAATCCAGAGCCATATCATGTTGCACCGGATCGCCGGTCGCGGCACAACTGGGATGTGATCCGGGTAATACGGGTTTCGCGAGAAGCTATTGCCACGAAATACTGTTAAAAGGGGTGCTCCATGAAGCTGCTGCGCTTTGGCCCTGCCGGCCGGGAACGTCCGGGACTGCTGGCCGCCGATGGGGTCATCCGCGACCTGTCCGGGGTTCTGTTCGAACTGGGGCCGCGTCAGCTCGCGCCGGAGTCACTGGATCTGCTGCGTGGCATGGATCTGGCCACGCTGCCGCTGATGACCGAGCCGACGCGACTGGGGCCGCCGGTCTCGGGGGTTGGCAAGATCGTCGGCATCGGCCTGAACTACCGCGACCACGCCGCCGAGTCGGGCTTGGCGCTGCCCAGCGAGCCGGTGATGTTCCTGAAACCGGCCTCGTGCATCGCCGGCCCGAGCGATCCGCTGGCCCAGCCGCCCGATGCGACCAAGCTGGATCACGAGGTCGAACTGGCTGTGGTGATCGGCAGCACTGCGCGGCGGGTCTCGCGCGCCGAAGCGCTGTCGTTCGTCGCCGGCTATGCGGTGATGAACGACGTCAGCGAACGCGGCTGGCAGTTGGAGCGGGGCAGTCAGTGGGACAAGGGCAAGGGCGGTGACGGCTTCGCACCGTTCGGGCCGTATCTGGTGACCGCCGACGAAGTCCCCGACCCGCAGGCGCTGCGGCTGTGGTGTACGGTCAACGGTGAGGCGCGGCAGGATGGTTCGACCGCCGATATGGTGTTTCCAGTCGACGAACTGGTGTCCTATGTCAGCCGGTTCATGACCCTGTATCCCGGCGACATCATCACCACCGGCACCCCTGCCGGGGTCGGCCTGGGCCACAAACCAGAGCCGCGTTGGCTGCGGATCGGCGACGTGATCGAGATGGGTGTCGACGGCCTGGGTGTGCAGCGCACCGAGGTGGTGGCGTCCAGCGACTGAGGGGATAAAAATACGGCTTTTCCTGGGAGCGCGGGCGCCTCGCCCGCCCACGACGTCGACGCTCCGCCGGCCCAATCGGTGATGCGGGCGAGGCGCCCGCGCTCCCAGGGTCTAGCTTATGCACGCCCTCGCCGGGCGCGCTCCGCGCTTGGCCGCGGCCGCAATGGCCGCTGGTTGCGCCATACGTCACATTTGACGCATGGCACCCTAAATCGCCGAGGCTTTCGCGGCCGTGCCGTTGCCATCGGGGTAATTCGTTTGCAGGATCTTTTCCGCCGACTGACCGCGCAACCGCGCCAGGATACTGGCATTGAGATGGGCGGCGCTGTCGCGGTTGGTGACGCTCGCCACGGCGGCCGGGGCCGGTGTCGGCGGCGTCGGAGTCTGCGCCTGGATCACGGTCTGCGCGGCCCGGGCGGGCGGCGGCGGGATATCGCGAACCGCTTTGACGGGGGCGATCGCGGCGGGTGCGGCGCTGGCCGTGACCGCGTGGACGGGCAGGGCGGTCGGCGTGGGGGGCGGCAGCTCGGCCAGTGCCACGACGGTGACGGGGTGGTGCTTGACCGGCGAGACCGGCGCTTGGGCCTGAAGGATCTGCGGCGCGTCGACATCCGATGTCGGATCACCGTAGATGAAGCCCTGAACCGGATTGGCGCGGACAAAGCGGATATCCGTCGGGTCCAGCGTCACCTTGACCTCGCTCCAGTCATTGGCGAACGAGATATCGACAGCGGCGGCATTGAGCGTGCGCCGGCCGCGCGGCCAATTGGCGTGGTCGATGCGGATGTGACGGCTGTCCACCACCTGACGCACCACCGCGACATGACCGCGCTTCATCTTGGAGGTCGGTTTGAACACCATCACCGCGCCGGTCTGCGGTCGCGTTCCCCGCTGGTAGCGGCCTTCCGCCGCCTGCCACCAGTTCCACGCGTCGCCCCGCAGTTCGATGCCCGAGGTTCTACGGGCAAAGGAAACGCATTGTTCAGCCAGAGACGGAGTGGAAATTGTCAAAAAGAACAGCATCGCCCCTGCGATGCGCCAAGCCTTCCGGGTCATGCCCCCTCCGCACATTCTATCCTACCGGTCTCCCGCACGAGACCACCAGGGCCTCCCCAGGGGCCCTATGAGCTTAGTATGATTTGAAGCGAAAGGTCGAGCAAACGACTTTTCGTACAAGCCCGTAAGTTTAACGGGCCTCATACTTAGGTATGAAACTTTATCGACCGGAGAAATTTTATTATATCTTCACTAAGGATACGTTTACGTGATCCTCTGTTCATTTTGACGGATCATCGCCCGATGGCCCGACGAATTCCCGGGTGATCCGCACCGCCTCGGCCAGCCCGACTCGGCAGATCGGCACGCCGGCCGGGAAGGCGGAGGCCAGGCGGGAGGGCATCATCGGGTCGAGCAGCACGAACACGCCATGATCCCCGGCGCGGCGGACCAGCCGGCCATAGGCCTGTTTCAGCCGGAGGCGGGTGATCATGTCGTCATACTGGCGACCGCCGAAACCGGCGCGGCGTGCCTTGTGCAGAATGTCCGGGCGCGGCCAGGGCACCCGGTCGAACACCAGCAGGCGCAAGGAACGGCCCGGCACGTCGACTCCGTCGCGGACCGCATCGGTTCCCAGCAGACAGGCGTCTTCCTCGGCGCGGAAGATGTCGACGAGGGTAGCGGTATCCATGCCGTCCACATGCTGGGCCAGCAGAGGAACACCGGCATCGTCGAGCGGGCCGACAATGCGCTGATGCACCGCCTTCAGACGCGACACCGCGGTGAACAGCCCCAACCCGCCGCCGCCCGCCGCCAGAAACAGCTCTCGATAGGCCGCGGCCACCTGATTGAGATCATCCTTGCGGACGTCGGCGATCACCAGCACCCGCGTCTGTGCCGGATAGTCGAACGGCGATGGCACGCTGGCGCGCAACGGCGGCAAGGGCAGGTGGTTGGCGCCGGTGCGGCGCTCGGCGCTCGGCCAGTCCTCCTGTTCGGTGCCGTCGCGCAGAGTCGCGCTGGTGATCAGCAGGCCATGGGCTGGCTCGGCGACCGCCTGGACGAAGGGGATGGTCGGATCGAGCCAATGGCGGTACAGGCCGACATCCATGTCGCGACCGTCGATACGCTCGACCGCCAGCCAATCGACGTATTGGGAGTCCTCGCTCACGGGGCGCCCGCTGAGCTGGCCAAGCATGGCGATCCAGGCAGCCAGCGGCAGCAGGCCGCGGCGCTCGATGGAGCGGCAGACCGATTCGATGCGCTGACGGGAAGCGGTTTCCATCTCCTCCGCCTGGTCGTCGAGCAGATCGCTGAGATGCTTGACCAATTGGCGCATCGGAGCCACCAGGCGCTGTAACGCTTCGGCCAGCGCGGCGGCGGCTTCGGCCAGGCCGGGCAATGCCGGCAAGGTCTCGGTCTCCAGGCTGTAGGGGCCATCCTCGCCGGGGGCGCGGGCATAGACCTGTTGACGCGCCAGCGCCAGGAACGATTCGCCGACGCCACGCGGGACGCCTTCAGTTACATGCTGCTGCCAGCCCGGCCCGGGCAGCGCATGGGCCGCCTGCAACGTGTCGTCCAGCGCCTTGGCCGCGGCTTCGTTGTCGCCCACCAGATCTTCGCAGCGCCGTTTCAGGCCGCGCGCCCGGCTGCGCCCCCCTTCCTCGGGCCCGAGCAGCCAGCGCCGCAACTCGGCCGCCTCGAAGCCGGTGAGATGGGCGGAAAAGGCGCCGTCGGCGGCATCGAATACGTGATGGCCTTCATCGAACACATAGCGGGTCGGCAACGCCCCGTCAGCCAGCCCGCCGAGGGCCGCCTGGACCATCACCAGAGCATGGTTGGCGACGACGATATCGGCGCGGCGGGCGCGGCGGATGGCCCGTTCGATGAAGCATTTACGGTAATGGCCGCAGGCCGAGAAAATGCATTCGCCGCGCCGGTCGGTCAGCCCCAGGGTGCGGGCACGCCCCACCAGATCGGCCAGCCAGCCGGGAAAGTCGCCGCCGATCATGTCGCCGTCGCGGGTCGCCAGCGCCCAGCGCGCCGTCAGCCCGACCGCGGTGGCCTCGGCCGGCGACGCCCGCATGTGCTGTAGGGTCTCCTCATAATTCAGCAGGCACAGATAGTTTTCGCGGCCTTTGCGAACGACGACGCGGCGCCGCTTTTCCTCCTGGCTCGGGTAAAGTCGGTCGAGTTCCGTATCGAGCTGGCGTTGCAGGTTGCGGGTATAGGTGCTGATCCACACCGTGCCACCGTTTTTCTCGGCCCAGACGCTGGCCGGAGCAATATAGCCCAGGGTCTTGCCGGTACCGGTGCCGGCCTCCGCCAGGACCACATTGGGCGATGATTTGGCCTGACGCGGCAGGAACGCCTGAGAAGCCGCCGAGGCGTAATCGGCCTGCTGCGGCCGGTGCTCGGCCTGCGGGCCGAGGATACGGCCCAGCCGGGCGCGGGCTTCTTCGGGCTCGACCGGGATATTGCCGGGCGGTGCCTCGGGCGCCTGTTCCGACCAGTCGGGCAGCCGCTCCCACACCCGCATGGAAGCGACGCCACGGCCGCCGTCGTTGACACCCAGCGCCGCGAGCACGCCCGGCCCCCACGACCAGCCGCCGCGCGCCATCTGCCAGGCGATGCCGCGGGCATCGGCAATGCCCTTGGGCTCGCCGACCACCGAGTCGGCCAGTTCGGCCAGCAGCCTGTAAGCGATGTCGACCGCTGCCTGAGCCTGATCTTCCAGGCTGTCGGGAATCGGCAGGCCCAGCGCCTCGGCCAGGCCGCGCAAGGTCGGCAGGCAGAAGCGGGCAGGGCGGACGAAGGCGAACAGTTCCAGCAGGTCGAAGGCGGCAAATGGCTCGGTTTTCAACCGGGCCGCCACGCTCAGCCGATGACACAGAATCGGCGCATGCTTGCGGGCGATGCGAGCCGCCTGTTCCAGGCTGAGGTCTTCGATCTCGCCGTCCGGCGTCACCACCACGGCGCCGCGGCCGCCGACCGCCAGGGCGGGGGCATCGGGCAGCAGGATGCGCGGAGCGGGATGGGACGGCACGGACATTCCCGGAGTATGGGCAGAGCGCGCCATCGGGGCAAGGTTGACGCCGTGTCCGCAAGCTGGGACTGTGCCGTCATGCGTCTGATCGTTCCCTTTGTCGCGGGGGCCGACAGTGCGCCTGCGCCGCTGGTGGCTGGCGACCAGCTTCCTCGCCGCAGCCGCCCTCCTGCCGCTTTTCGCGCCCCGCTCTACATCTCCCAGCCCGAACCGTCATGCCCCAAGCCACTGAGCCCGGCCAGCGACAACACGACATGGCCACCGAGTGCGTCACTCAGGTCGCCCAACGCGGCGTGAACGTCGGCGATACTGGCATTGCCGGTCTGGTAATTGTCATAGACGCTGTCGAAGGTGACGAACGCCGCCAACTGATCGTTATTGAGCGCAAGAAATCCCGTGTTCGCCAGAGTATGCAGGTCGGTCGCAGTGGCGGAAAAGCTCGCGAGTGCGCTATCCGACAGCTTGACCGTGTCAGAGGTCAGCGCGGCATCAAGGGCCGCGGCGGCGGCGGCAATGCCCGTCTGTTCGGGAGCGGAAATGGTGCCGTCCAGATAGGCGCTATCCAGGGTCGTCGCCAGGGTGGTCAGCGGCGTAGCAATGGCCTGGGACAGACTCCCGTCAAGTTTTGCCACGACAGTGTCGGCCCGGTCGGCCAGACTGCCGCCATGTCCGACCGCTACGTCGCCGGTCGTGACCGTCTCGGCGGCGGTGACGAGGCTCGACAGTTTATTTGCATAGGTGTCCGGCAGTACCGTGCCTTGGGTGGCAACCACCTGATCCAGGGCATCCGCCTCGGCAGCCACCGTCGCTTGTGTCCCTGTCGGCAGAGAGATACCGCCATTGGCGATGACCTGGGTCGCCCAGCTATCGACGGCGCTCGCCCACGTATCCTGGCCGAAGAATTGCATCGTATCCGTCATATCCATCGTCCTATTCCGTATCGACTGTTCTGATCGCCATGTGAGCCCGATAGCGGGAACGGCAATCGTCGATCTGCTGGCCTCTCCCGCAGTGTGTTCCGCTCCTTCCTCCGGGTGTTGCTGGGCTGGCCCTTCCCACGCACCCCGGGAATAAAAAAAAGGCGGGCCCTGCGGCCCGCCTTTTCCCAGACGCACGAATGAAGGATTACTTCTTCTTCAGCGCCGCGACTCCCGGCAGTTCCTTGCCTTCGAGCCATTCCAGGAAGGCGCCGCCAGCGGTCGAGATGTAGGAGAACGTCTCGTCCACCCCGGCATTGGCCAGGGCCGAGACGGTGTCGCCACCGCCGGCCACGGTCAGCAGCTTGCCTTCCTTGGTGCGTTGAGCCGCCGCCTGGGCCACCGCGTTGGTGGCCGAGTCGAACGGCTTGATTTCGAACGCGCCCATCGGGCCGTTCCACACCAGGGTCTTGCAGCCGTTGAGGCGATCAATGATGGCTTCCACCGAGGCCGGGCCGGCATCGAGGATCATCATGTCGTCCGGCACCGCATCGACCGGCACCACCTTGTTGGCGGCACCCGCCGCGAACTCGGCGGCAACCACCACGTCGGTGGGCAGGACGATGTGGCACTTCGCCGCAAGCGCCTTGTCGATGATGGAGCGGGCGGTATCGGCCAGATCCTTCTCGCACAGGGACTTGCCGACCGGCTTGCCCATGGCGTGCAGGAAGGTGTTGGCCATGCCGCCGCCGATGATCAGGTAGTCCACCTTGGCCACCAGATTGCCCAGCAGGTCCAGCTTGGTCGAGACCTTGGCACCGCCGACGACGGCGGCAACCGGACGCTCCGGCTTTTCCAGGGCCTTGCCGAGCGCCTCGAGTTCGGCCTGCATCAACCGGCCGGCCGCGGCCGGCAGGATGTGAGCCAGGCCTTCGGTCGAGGCATGGGCGCGATGGGCGGTCGAGAAGGCGTCGTTGACATAGATGTCCCCCAGCGCCGCCAGTTTCCTGGCGAAGTCGGGATCGTTCTTCTCTTCCTCGGGATGGAAGCGGACGTTCTCCAGCAGGCAGACGTCGCCGTCCTTCAGGCTGGCGACGACCGCTTCGGCAGCCACGCCGATGCAATCATCAGCCCATGCCACTGTCTGGCCGACGGCCTTGGCCAACGGCTCGAGCAGCAGCTTCTGCGAGTACTTTTCGTCACGGCCCTTCGGCCGGCCGAAATGGGTCAGGATGATCACCCGGCCGCCCTTGGCGGCCAGATCCTTGATGGTCTGCGCCGACCGGTCGATGCGGGTGGTGTCGGTGACCTTGCCGTCCTTGGCCGGGACGTTCAGGTCGGCACGCACCAGCACCTTCTTCCCGGCGACGTCGAGATCGTCGATGGTACGGAACATATGTTGCCCCCCGGTCTTGGCCGTCCGGCCTCAGTTGGCCGCGACGTACTGCACGAAGCGCAGCATGTTGCAGGTGTAGCCGTATTCGTTGTCGTACCAGGAGACGACCTTGACGAAGGTGCTATCGAGAGCCATGCCGGCCTCGGCATCGAACACCGACGGAGCGCTCATGCCGACGAAGTCGGTGGAGACCACCTTCTCGGTGGTATAACCCAGAACGCCCTTCATCTCGCCTTCCGATGCGGCCTTCATGGCGTTGCAGATGTCGGCGTAGCTGGCGTCCTTGGTCAGTTCGACGGTCAGGTCGACCACCGAAACGTCCGAGGTCGGGACGCGGAAGGCCATGCCGGTCAGCTTGCCGTTCAGTTCGGGAATCACCTTGCCCACCGCCTTGGCCGCACCGGTCGACGACGGGATGATGTTTTCCAGGATGCCGCGGCCACCGCGCCAATCCTTCGAGGACGGGCCGTCGACGGTCTTCTGGGTGGCGGTGGCGGCATGCACGGTGCTCATCAGGCCGCGCTTGATGCCCCAGTTGTCATGCAGAACCTTGGCCACCGGGGCCAGGCAGTTGGTGGTGCAGGACGCGGCGGAGACGATGGTCTGGCCGGCATACTTGGTGTGGTTGACGCCATAGACGAACATCGGCGTGTCGTCCTTGGAGGGCGCGGACTGCACGACCTTCTTGGCGCCGGCGGCCAGATGCTTCTGACAGCTTTCCGTGGTCAGGAACAGGCCGGTGGATTCGATCACGATGTCGGTGCCGACTTCGCCCCATTTCAGTTCGGCCGGATCCTTCACCTGGGTCAGGCGGATCTTCTTGCCGTTGACGATCAGGGTGTTGCCGTCGACGGAAATGTCGCCGTTGAAACGCCCATGCACCGAGTCGTACTTCAGCATATAGGCCAGATAGTCGGGGTCGAGCAGATCGTTGATGGCGACGATCTCGATCTCAGGGAATTCCTTCGCCACGGCGCGGAATACCATGCGACCGATACGGCCGAACCCATTGATGGATACGCGAACAGTCATCGAACTCCTCCACTGGACTAAAAAGGGCTGCTCAGGCCGGCGGCCTGACAACGCGGCAGGACCCTCGATTGCGTTTGGCCCCTTGTGGCACAAGCAAGGCGCCAAATCCAGCGCCAAACCTACCCGGCCTCAGCAAAAATTCCCTTTCCTACCCGATAGTTGCGCGTCCAGCCCACCTACTGGGCTGACCACCTCCGCCCATTGGGATGGAGGATTGGGAATGTCGGTGGGCCTCGGAGCCGAGGCAAGGCGCAAAAACGAGCCCGACTCCTGTCAAGGTCAGGGCACCACGCCACAAGGCTTGATCGCCACGCCAGACCGACGTAATACTTCTGGAACGCCATTCCGCTGAAACAGCCGGACAAAAGCAAGATATTGTGGTGGATTCGCCGAACAAGCTGCGTCAATCCAAGGAAAAGGCTTGGGTCAGTGGAAGATATGCCTTGGCGATAGACCGATTGATGTAACGTATTGGTGGGGCATTACCCCGCAAGGCCTGTTTATTTCCTGTCAATCCCGCGAGATACTGTGTCGGTACGGTGGTTGCCCCTGCCGGACACGGAATTCACAGATCGGCGCCGAACCCCAGCACGGCGCCGGTGCCGCCGACCCCTCGGCGGTTCCTCGAGGAGCCTGACCCCCAATCCCCCCTTGGGCCCCTCGAAACCGGCCGCTGCGGATGACCTCCGCAGCGGCCGATGTCTTTTCCGGGGTGGGGTTCTTATGCTGGGAGCGCGGGCGAGACCCCCGCGCTCCCAGCGAAATCCCTCCTTCCCCTGCCGTGAATTCGCAGCGGTCTCCGGCGATCTTCAGTGCGCCCTTGGGGCCGGCGGAGATGGTGAGGTGCTGTTCGTAATTGCGCGTCATGATGGTATGGGTCAGCGGCAGGGGGGCGGTGATTTCCGTTGGCTTGCCGCCGGCCGGAGCGAAGTGGACCGTGACCGGCTTGGCGGCGTCGAAGATGGCCTCGGTCTTGCCGGGCGGTTGCAGCGCGGCGCCCTCGGCGGTGACCGTCAGCACGGCGCCGGGCTCGCCGAACCGTGCTTCACCGCCGCGATTGGGCCCGACTCGGACCTTCAGGGTCTTGGTGGCCAGTTCCGCGCATTTTACCGGACCCTCGGCAGCCTGGATGAAAAAGGCCAGGCGTTCCCGCGGCAGGCCGGCGCTCAGCTTGTCCTGAACCAGCCGGATCAGTTCGGCGGCCTCGCCGTTCGGCTGGGCCTGCTGGTACAGGGTACGATAGGTCTCGGCCTCGCGCCGGGCCTCGACCAGCGCCGCCTTGACCTGGACCAGCTCGGCGGCGGCATGGGCGTCCTGTTGCCGCTCGCGCTGGAGGGTGGCGGTGGTCTCGGCCACCTCGTCCTGCACGACCTGGGCGCCGACGTGATAGGCATAGAACGCCGTGGTGCAGAGCAGGCCGCAGAACAGCGTCGTCTTTGCCAGACCGCCCATCATGCTCTGGCGCTGTTCCGCGCGGTAGCGGTTGCGATTGCTCACCGAAACTCTCCGGGACTGTGGCGATGTCGACGATGTTATGCGCCAGCCGACGCGCCGCCACAGTGACGAAAAAGAGGTATCCCGTCTAATCGGGAACCTGTCGGTACAGGCGGCTGTCGCGCAGCGCCGGAACGGAGATGGTCTTACGCGTGGTCGGATCGCCGACGCGGATCATACGGGCATGAATAATGCCTTCGGCATCCTTGACCAGGTCGACAACCTGCCAGACCGACACGGAATCGGTCTGCTGGTACTTCTGGCCTGGGGTAACCTCACGACGAGCCATGACAACAGCCTATAGCAATACGGGCCAGAACCATAAGCGGCCCGTCGAGCGATCGCAATATGTCCGGGCGGATGAGACCGCATCGGTGTCTGTTCGCGTGCTTGCGTCGGGGGTAGCCCATGAGGGATAACAGGGAATAAGAAACAGCCCTCGCCGGGCGCGCTCCGCGCTTGGCCGCCGCCGCAATGGCGGCTGGTTTCAGGGTCGGCCGGAAGGCCGGTGGCGAACTATGAAGGGATCAGCGACAAGATGCAGCAGCGCGGAAACTCCCTGGCCAGCCGGGACATCGCCCACCATCTGCACGGCTACACCAACCTGAAGCGCCATCAGGAAACGGGGCCGCTGGTCATCACCCATGGTCAGGGCGTGCGGGTATACGACGACTCCGGCAAGGACTATATCGAGGGGATGGCCGGGCTATGGTGTACGGCGCTCGGCTGGGGCGAGACTCGGCTGGTCGAGGCCGCGAAGAAGCAGTTGGAGACCCTGCCGTTCTACCACGTTTTCACCCACAAGTGCCACGAGCCGGCCATCGAACTGGCCGAGCGCCTGATCGCCATTGCCCCCACGCCCATGTCCAAGGTGTTCTTCGCCGGCTCGGGGTCCGAGGCGGCGGATACCGCGATCAAGCTGGTGTGGTACTACAACAACGCCCTGGGCCGGCCGCAGAAGAAAAAGATCATCTCGCGCGTCAAGGGCTATCACGGCGTCACCATCGCCGCCGCCAGCCTGACCGCGCTGCCCAACAATCAACGCGCCTTCGACCTGCCGATCGCCGGCATCCTGCACACCGACTGCCCGCACCATTACCGCTTCGCCGAACCGGGCGAGAGCGAAGAGGCATTCTCGCAGCGCCTCGCCGACAGCCTGGAACAGATGATCCTGGCCGAAGGCCCCGACACCGTCGCCGCCTTCTTCGCCGAGCCGGTGATGGGGGCCGGTGGGGTGATCGTGCCGCCGGCCGGCTATTTCGAGCGTATCCAGGCGGTGCTGCGCAAATACGACGTGCTGCTGGTGGCCGACGAAGTCATCTGCGGCTTCGGCCGCACCGGCAATCTGTGGGGCAGCCAGACCTATGGCCTGACCCCCGATATCCTGACGACCGCCAAGAACCTGTCCTCGGGCTACATGCCGATTTCGGCGGTGATGATCTCGGAACCGATCTTTGCCGCCATCGCCGAACAGTCCGACCGGATCGGCGTGTTCGGCCACGGCTTCACCTATGGCGGCCACCCGGTGGCGGCGGCGGGGGCGCTGGAAGCCCTGAAAATCTACGAGGAACGGGATATCGTCGGCCGGGTCCGCGACCTTGCTCCCCACTTCCAGGCTGGCTTGCGCGCCTTCGCCGACCATCCATTGGTGGGGGAGGCCCGCGGAATCGGGTTGATCGGGGCGCTGGAAGTGGTCCAGGATAAGGCCAGTCATAAGCCGTTCGACGGAGCCCTGGCGGTGGCGGGTAAAATCGTCGCCCGGGCGCAGGAACACGGCGTGATCCTGCGGGCTATGGGCGATGCCATCGCCTTTTCGCCGCCGCTGATCATCTCCGCGGCGGAAATAGATGAAATGTTCATGCGCTTTGGTCGAGCGCTTGACGAAACTCATGGCTGGCTGAAGTCGGCCGAATAAGACTGATGGCTCCCGCAGTGGAGCCGTCGGACGAACGCGGTGGGAGGCCGCTTATGAATTACGAACAGTTCTTCGCCAAGCGCATCGCCGAATTGAAGGCCGAAGGCCGATACCGCGTCTTCGCCGACCTGGAGCGACAGCGCGGTCGTTTCCCTCTGGCCAAGAACTATCGCGAGGACGGCGTACACGACGTGGTCGTGTGGTGTTCGAACGACTATCTGGGCATGGGCGAAAATCCCGAGGTGCTGGCCGCCATGCATCAGGCGCTCGACGAGTGCGGCGCCGGAGCCGGTGGCACCCGCAACATCTCGGGCACCAACCATTACCATGTCCTGCTGGAACAGGAGCTGGCGACCTTCAACGGCAAGGAAGCGGCGCTGCTGTTCACCTCGGGCTATGTCGCCAACCAGACGACCCTGTCGACCCTGGGCGCCCATATCCCCGGGCTGATCATCTTTTCCGACGAGCTGAACCACAACTCGATGATCGAGGGCATCCGTCACGGCCGTTCGGCCAAGCATGTCTGGCATCACAACGACGTGGAGCATCTCGAGCACCTGCTGGCCACCGCCGATCCGGCGGCGCCCAAGCTGGTTGCCTTTGAATCCGTCTATTCGATGGATGGTGACATCGCCCCCATCAAGGAAATCTGCGACATCGCCGAGAAGTACAACGCCATGACCTTCCTCGACGAGGTCCACGCGGTCGGCATGTATGGTGCCGAGGGCTCGGGCGTCGCCGAGCGCGACGGCCAGCGCGACCGCATCACCATCATGCAGGGCACCTTGGCCAAGGCCCTTGGTGTGGTCGGCGGCTATATCGCCGCGTCCGCCGCGCTGGTCGATTTCGTTCGCAGCTTCGGCCAGGGTTTCATCTTCTCGTCGTCCATGACCCCGTCGGTGGCGGCCGGTGCTCTGGCCAGCATCCGTTACCTGCGTCAGCACCCGGAAATCCGCGCTCGCCACCAGGAGCGCGCGGCCACCCTGCGCAAGCGGTTGACCGATCTCGGCCTGCCGGTGATCGACTGCCCGTCGCATATCGTGCCGCTGATGGTCGGGGACGCGGCCCTGTGCAAACAGGCCTCGGACCAACTGCTGCGCCGGCATAATATCTATGTCCAGCCGATCAACTACCCGACGGTTCCGGTCGGCACCGAACGTCTGCGGATCACGCCGACTCCTCTGCACGACGACGCCATGATGGATCGTCTGGTGGCGGCCCTGGTCGACGTGTGGTCACAGTTGGGGATCAAGAAGGCGGCGGCATAGGAAAAGCAGAAAATAACTGTTCCGTCATGCCCGGACTTGATCCGGGCATCCACGTCTATCCGCCGCTCAAATGCTTACTTTGCGGCACCACATGGATGCCCGGGACAAGCCCGGGCATGACGATCAGTTGAAGCGGTTATTTTTGACCGTCACCTTACTTTGTGCCTTCGTGGTGAATTCCTGATTTACTCGTTTCCGGTCGTCGCCTTAATCCGCCGCGCTTTCTCCCTATCTATCTCCCTGATGGCTGATCGGAGGCCGGTCATGGATGTCACACAGGAACGCGCTTGGCTGCGCAAGTTGGCCTGGTGGATGGACGCGCGATTCGGCATCCCCGGGATCGGCGCGCGGGTGGGGATGGATGGGCTGCTCGGTCTGGTGCCGGGTGTCGGCGATACCGCGGCGCTGCTGGTGTCGGCCTATATCATCTATCGCGGCCATCGCCTGGGAGCACCGCGCCGGCTGATCGGCCGCATGATTGCCAATGTGGCGGCCGACACGCTGGCCGGCTCTGTTCCGGTGCTTGGCGACCTGTTCGACGTCGCCTTCAAGGCCAATCTCCGCAATGTCGACCTGCTCGACCGCTGGCTGGCCGAGGCGGCGGAGAAGGGGGACGTGACGGTGATCTCTCCAGATGGCACCGAATGGCACGAGCCGGCGCGGCATCACTGGGGGTGACACCGCGCCGGGGCGGAAAACGCTCTAACCTACCCGCCGGAACTCTGTTCCCTCATAGGCCCGTACCTCGTTGCCGCGTTCCAAGGCGTCGTGGCGCGACCACCGGTCCCTTTGCGCCTGTCGGGCGCCGGCGCGGTCACGATTTTCCAGAAGCTGCCACAGGCGGGCCACTGCCAGGGCTTTGTTGCGGTGCTGCGAGCGTTCCTCCTGAGCCGCAGCGGTGAGGCCGCTGGGCTGGTGGATAACTCGCACCGCCGAGTTGGTCCGGTTGACATGTTGGCCTCCCGGGCCGGAGGCGCGGCATGCTTCGAAACGAAGGTCGCTGTCGCGGAACTGGCTGGCTGGGGGTGGCGGGGCCAGCCGGACGCTTCCAATGTACCAGTTCTTACGGCCCCAGCCGGGACGGAGCGGACTGGGGCAGGTCCAGCGAATGGTGCCTTCCCACGATCGGGCGAAGGCATCGGCGCCGTCGCCGTCAAGGGCCAGCAAGGATGACATGAGGCCATGAGGCGCGGCCTCGGCATCGAGCAGGCGAGCCTGGACGTTGCTCGCCTGCGCCTCGGCCTGAAGAAGGACGGTCAAGGCTTTGACCGCCACCTGACATTCGCCGGGACCACGACCGGCGGTGAGCAACAGCCAGATCATCGGCCCCTCCGCGATTCGGTCGTCGCCATGGATGTTTTGAAGGTAACCACCGGTGCCAGGGTGGCCAGCACCCTGACCAGCCCGGCGTCTTCCAGATCCTGAATCACGCGGGCGACCGGCTTGTAGCACTCCGGCGCCTCCTCCCACAGCAGCCGCTCGTCGCCGCACACCACCTGACCACCGAACGGGTTACGGCGCAGGCCGTCACGGCGCAGGCGGTCTTGCAGTTTGCCCTTGGCCTCGCGTCGGGCCATCTTGCGGCCAGCGCCATGCGCCAGGGAAAACAGGCTTGACGGGCCGGCGTCGAGTGGCTGCACCAGATAGGTGAGATCCCCCCGACTACCCGGAATGACCACCGGACCCGCGTCCGCCGGTGCCGCGCCCTTGCGGTGCAGCCAGCCGGCCTCTATCCGGCTGACCAGATTATGAGTCAGATCAAGCACGCGCTGCCCCTTGCCGCCCATGGCGGCCAGGGTGCGATGGGCGCAAACCTCGCGGTTGAGTTCCGCATAGGCCACGGCGTGGGCGTGGCGAGCAAGATAGTCATCTGCTTCGGGGCTTCCGTCACGCAAGGCTCCGGCTCCGAAGCGTTCGGTATGATGGCGCAGAACGGCTTCTCCCAGTCCACGCGAGCCGGTATGCACCAGGACCACCAGACGGTCGGGCTTGAAGCCGAGGCCCTTGACCGCGTCCGCATCAAGCATCTGATGGATTCGTTGGATCTCGATAAAGTGATTGCCGCGGCCGGGAGTGCCCAGCGACAGAGCAAATGCGTCCGGCAGGCCGCGTTCGGCGAGCAGGGTGCGCTGCTCCTCGCCATCGTCGTCCAGCGGTTGGTCGAAACCGTTCATGCGGGCGGCCAGACGATCGGGCTTGCCCTTGGTCAGCGGCACGTCAGTGGCCCACAGGCCCATGCCGCAGCCAATATCATTGCCAACCAGATGGGGATAAAAGATATCCCGCGACAGGAACGCCGCTCCGACCGGCCAGCCCTTGCCGGGATGCAGATCGGGCATGCCGACACAGGAGACCATGCCGGGCAGGGCCGAAACCATGTCAAGCTGACGCAGCGCTTCGCCCTCGATCCAACTGGACGGCGACGCGATAACGCGGACCTGAGGTCCGCTTTCGAAGGAAGTCATTAAGAACGCTCTCAGGCACAAAGATCCATTCGATGCCGCGATGCAGCATCGTTGGTATCACCCGAGAACGCTGGAAGAGCGTGCCCGGGCGTCAGGCCCCGGAGACGGGGCGGAGCATGGCTGAAACTCGCATGTCTGCCTCCATTGATTGATTGCCCGCCACATATCACGGAGCGTCCGTGTTGTCGAGAGCGAAACCGTAGCACTCTCCCCTGTCGCTTGGGGCGCGGCATCGCTGGGGGTGACACCGCCCCGGGGACGCCCCACCTGATAGGGTGGATGGCTGCGTACCGAGGTCGCGATGGACTTCGCCGATTATCCCATGCTCCACGAAGCGGAACTGATGCTGGCCCTGCTGCGGGTGGCCGAGAGCCAGGCCGGCGGCGCCGTCGACGCTCTGGCGCGGCTGGGGCGGGATGTGGAGCGAGCCGGCGGGCCGGTATCTGAGAGCGCCGCGGCGACATTGGCGCGACTCGAGTCGGCGCAGGTTCGGCTATGCGTGGCCGGGTTGCTGTGCAAGAACGCCGAAGGCGGGCTGTATATCTCGACGCGCGGCCGCAAAATGCTCGAAGAGCATCCTGACGGCATCGACGATACGGTACTGATGCGCTTCCGCGAGTTCCGCCAGTGGTTGCGTCAGACCGCGGCGCACGCGCCGCCGCACGACACCGCCGGCCGCGCCTATCAGGAGGGCTGGATTGCTCAGTTGGCCGGTCGGCCCCATTCCGACAACCCCTATACGGCCGATACGGTGCGGCATCAGGCCTGGGAAAACGGCTGGTTCGAGGCGCGCGACGAAGAGGTCGATCACCAGCCGAGCCTGCGGGTGAACTGGTGATGGTTCGGCGACGACCGCAAATAACTGCGACATCGAACCTGATGCCCCCGCTGTGTCGAGGCGGCAGCATCGCAGGGGAACGCAGATATCCACGGATGAACACGGATGCATCCGTCAGAACCGCAGATCGCCGCTTGAGTGACGATCTGCGGAAGCCAAGCCTTTTCAAGATCATCAAAGCAGGGAATGCCGGAACAAATTCGGTTACAATGACAAAATGATCAGGCCGTTCGCAATCATTATCTTATCTGCGTTCATCCCCGAGTATCCGTGTTCATCTGCGTTACCTGCAATCTCACCAATCATAGAGCGCTCACCGGAGCGCATTTCGATATCGCCGCTCGACCACTTGCATTGGTTATTTGCGGTCGTCGCCTTAGCGTTTTCCGATCAGGTTGGAAACCGCTCCAGCTCCCCGCCGGAAGCATGCCCCCTCGGTGCATTGGTATGCGGCACATTGTGCCGACCGGGCCATCAGGGATAATGTTCCTGCGAATTTGCAGGAGCTTGGTCGTATGGAAATGGGGCATGCTCCGGGGGTGCCGCGGGATCGTTACCGCCCCTTCGCCTTCGCCTGGGCGGATCTGATCCTGGAAGTGGTCGATGGCTGCATCGTCTTCGCCGCTGGCGCGGCCGAGCCGCTTCTGGGCTGTTCCGCCCATGCCCTGATCGGGCAGCCGCTGACCGACATCGCCGCTCCAGCCGACCGCCGGCTGATCACCACCGTCACCGACATGATCCAGCACCATGGCCGCGCCGGAGAGACCACCATCCGGCTGCGCGGGCACGGCGAGATGCGGCCGGCGGCGGTGATTACCGGATATTGCCTGGGCGATGGGGCAACCCCGCGGCAGTTCCTCGCCCTGCGCACGCGGTTGCGTTTCCCCGAGGTGATCGACGAGGCACCGCGCGACGATGCCACCGGCCTGTATGCCGGCGACAGCTTCCACAAGATCGCCGCAGCACGGCTGCGCGCACTGGCCCAGGCCGGGCAGATGTCCGACGTTGCCCTGGTGCTGGTCGAAGGGATCGACGACGTCGAGGCGGGACTGGGCCGCAACGAACGCGAGGCCTTGCAGGCGACCCTGGGCGCCCTGATGCGGGCATCGTCCATCGACGGCGATGCCGCGGCCCTGGTCTCCGACGGCAAGTTCTGTCTGCTCGCCGATGCCGGCCAGGATCTGGGGCTGCTGCGTCAGCGCATCGACGACACCGTTCACGAATTCTCGCCCACCGGTAGCGTGCAGATCGTTTCAGCGAGTATTCCGGTCGGCCCGGCCGAGCAGTTGAGCGACGAGGACTTGGCAAAAGGTCTGCTCTACACCTTGCAGAAATTCGAAAAGGCCGACCATCTCAGTCTGGCCGCTCTGGCCGGCAGTATCCCGCAACTGGTCGATCAGACCGTCAGCCAGCTCAGGATGTTCCGCCGCCTGGTGCAGAACCGCGAATGGGACGTGGCCTTGCAGCCGATCATCGCTCTGCGCGGCGGCGAGATTCATCATTTTGAAGCACTGTGCCGCTTTCACGGCCTGGGCAAGGACGCCTCGCCCTACAAGGTGATCAACTTTGCCGAAGAAACCGGCCTGATCCACGAGTTCGACCTGTCGATGGCGGTCAAGGTCATCGAGTGGCTGTCGCATCAGCCGCGCAACAACGACAGCTATCGCGTCGCCGTCAATGTTTCGGGCTTTTCCATCGGCCAGCCGAGCTATCTCGAGGGATTGAGCGCGCTGCTGAATCGCAATCCCTGGACGACCGGGCGCCTGATCTTCGAAATCACCGAGTCGTCGCGCATGAGCGATCTCGACGCCGCCAACACCTTCATCCAGCATCTGCGCGGCAAGGGCTACGAGGTCTGCCTCGATGATTTCGGGGCGGGTGCCGCCAGCTTCCAGTATCTGTCGGTGCTGGATGTCGATGTGGTCAAACTGGACGGCAGCGCCGTCAAGAATGCCCAGCGCGCCCCCAAAGGCCGCGCCTTCCTGTCGGCCCTGACCGAACTGTGCCGCAAACTGTCGATTGAAACCGTCGCCGAGATGGTCGACACTCCCGACGCCCTTCAATTTGTCCGCGAATGCGGCTGCGACTTCGTGCAGGGCTGGCTGTTCGGCAAACCTTCCACCGATGTCGCCGATTTCAGCCCCTATCCTAACCGCGAACTGCTGCGGCGGCCGGTGCGGCGGTAGGAGGGGTTCATATCGGCTCATCGGTATCAGAGGTAGAGAAGACAAACCGGACAGGCCGGTGTGGACTGTCCGAAATTCCGTGTACGGGCGGGCATCATGGGAGAGAAGGAGAATTCCCATGGCCCGAGGCAAAGCCCCCTCGAATTTCGGATGCCCTGCTGGATGAATTGCGTGGCGGGTCGTCCCCTGAATGCGGAGATGGAGCACCATCTTGCCAAGTACCAGCGCCGTTTTCCCGGCTTCGACGACAAGATCGTTTTGCTGTACGCGCGGGACATGAGCACCCACGACATATAATCGCATATCCGCGAGCTTTATAGGATCGACGTGTCGCCGGACCTGGTCTGCATAGTGACCGATTCCGTGCGCGAGGAGGTCGTGACCTGGCAGGCCCGGCCGCTGGCCCCGGTCTCGCTTGGCTTGCCCTCGCCGGGCGCGCCATGCGTCACATTTTGACGCGCGGCGCTCTATCCGCTGGTTTTCTTCGACGCCATCCGGGTCAAGATCCGCGACGAGATCTGCGCAACAAGGCCATGCGGTGTTCCCCGAAACCCTGGTTCAGACCTGCATCGTCCATCTGCTGCACCACTCTATCTGCATCCGGGTCAGGCCGTAAGTCGCTCGCCCCGGAATGCGATTTTTCCTGATAGAATGAACAATTAAGAACCGTGCCCAATCTCTCTGGTTATATGTGTATGTGTCCATTCTGGTGGCAGGGCGCGCCAACAGGGCTGATATAGGATGACTCGCACATTAAGGCGGTGATTGAGCATTGACTCCTGTATCAATAGGTGTAATTGGTTGTGTTGCCGTCCGTTGTGGGTGGGTGATGGCAGGCTTTGCGGCCCAAGAGGGCGGCTGCGCTCAGGAGGGCCGATTGACCATGTTTCCCACTATAAAAGGATGGTCTCACCCGTTCACAATGATCAGAGGAATTTTCATATGAGCAAACACGTTGCTACGGCTCTCGCCCTTGTTGCCGGCTTATGCGTTTCCGGTATGTCCGCCGGCGCCCAGGCCGGCACGACCACGACTGTCATCGTCAAGGATGGACTTACCACTGACATTTCCCCCAGTTCTCCGAATATTCTTGGCACAATAACCCCGTCTCTACAGGTTATTCATCCGGGATCTTTGACATACACTGTCAGAAGCCCCTATAACGATATCGCCAGCATTCACTTCACCTACAGTTCCGGCAGCAAGTCTTGCCGGTTTGATACTTCGGTGACCGCTATCAATGGCATTCCCAGCTGGACCAAAGCGGCCAAATCAACCGGGTCCACTTATGCGACCTGCGAGGCCAAGATTACTTACGTCAAAATGACATCTCCATTCGATTACACCGTTGAATTCACCATGCGCTGACGGAAAGGCGGGAGGCGCATGCGTCTCCCGCCCATCCCACGGCGATTGTCAATCGGGGAGAGAATCTCCCAGAGTGTTTTTATCAGAATGGAGGAAGTTCATGGCGACGCTATCCGCTTCTGGCATCAATCCCTATCGCAGCCTCTCGCAGGCCGCCACCACGGCAGCCAGCGGCGATAAAGGCTCGTCCGCAAGCCAGAACGCCACCGAGACGGGATCGACAGCAGGGGGGCGCGTCGTCCAGGATACCGTGAGCATTTCACCGCAAGCGGCCGCCCTGGCGGCCGCCCAGCCCAAGACCTTCCAGCAGGTCACGGAAGAGGCGCGGGCATATCTGGACGGCGCGTATGACGGCAAGTCCTTTGACTTCCGGCATGCGACCCAGGATGACTGCGAGCACCTCATGAGCGGACTGGACCGGCGTTCGCTGTTTGCCATCGCCAGTAACAGCGGGGGCCTGTTTTCGACCGACGAACAGAACGTCGCCCAGGAAATCATGGCCCTGCAACAGTCGGAGGCCATGGGCCTGACCGGCCCCATGGGGCCTATCTCCATGACCATCGATCCAAGGCCGGGTTACGCTTCGGGTATCCGATTCATGGACAGTGTCAGCGAGGAAGAAAAGCAGTCCATGGACTGGAAGGTGCAGCGCGCCAGCTTGCAATGGGCCTATGAAGATACCTTCGACCAGAAGCATAAGGGCGAGATGATGGAAGACTTCAGCATCGACGATCCGCTGGTCAAGATGCTGGTCGCCGGCTTCCATTCCATGGAAACCCAGGCCCCCCGGCCGATGGTCACCGGTCTTCACATGAAGGATTTGGAAGACCTTAAGAACATGCCACTGTTCGACGGCGGGTATTTCACCAAGGAACGGGATGCCGCCATTGCCGAATACCTGAGCCGGCAAGACGCACAGGCAGCCTGACGGGAGGTGCTGCGTCTCCCACCTTCCGCGCCGCGCGTCATTCAATCTGGGAGAGAAGCTCCCGAATGTCCTCATCAGAACTGGAGGAAGTTCATGGCGACAATATCCGCTTCTGGCATAAATCCCTATCGCAGCCCCTCGCAGACCAATGCCGCCACTACGGCAGCCGGCAGCGACAAGGGCTCGTCCGCAAGCCAAAACGCTGCGGAGACGGGATCGGCGGCAGGGGGGCGTGTCGTCCAGGATACCGTGACGATTTCACCGCAAGCGGCCGCCCTGGCGGCGGCCCAACCCAAGAGCTTCCAGCAGGTCACCGGAGATGCGCGCGCGCATCTCGACGGTGTTTATGCCGACTTGGCGGCTAAAGGCCAATCCTTCGACTTCGTTCACGCCCGCAAGGAAGACTTTGACGGCCTCTATGGCGGGTTGGACCGGCGCTCGCTGTTTGCCATCGCCAGCAACAGCGGTGGCCTGTTTTCGGCCGACGAGCAGACCTGGGCCCAATCCATCATGGGCGATCAGCAGGCCGAGGCCATGGGCCTGACCGGCCCCATGGGCTCCGTCTCCATGACAATCGACCCGATACCGGGACTCGTTTCGGGCATCCGGTTCATGGACAGTGTCAGCGAGGAAGAAAAGCAGTCCATGGACTGGAAGGTGCAGCGGGCCGGGATGCAGTGGGCCTATGAACTCAACTTCGACCGGCATCCGGGCGAGATGATGGAAGACTTCAGCATCGACGATCCGCTGGTCAAGATGCTGGTCGCCGGCTTCCATTCCATGGAAACCCAGGCCCCTCGGCCGATGGTCACCGGTCTTCACATGAAGGATTTGGAAGACCTGAAGAACATGCCACTGTTCGATGGCGGGTATTTCACCAAGGAACGGGATGCGGCCATTGCCGAATATCAGAGCCGGCTCGCGGCGCAGAAGGCCGATTCGGAGCAATCGCCCAGCACCTGAAGCGCCCGCGCCCCCCTCGGGAGAGAATCTCCTGGAGTATCCTTATCAGAACTGGAGGAAGTTCATGGCGACAATATCCGCTTCGGGCATCAATCCCTATCGCAGCCCCTCGCAGACCAATGCCACCACGGTAGCCAGCGGCGACAAGGGCTCATCCGCAAGCCAAAGCGCCGCGGAGACGGGATCGGGGGGGCGTGTCGTTCAGGATACCGTGAGCATTTCACCGCAAGCGGCCGCCCTGGCGGCCGCCCAGCCCAAGACCTTCCAGCAGGTCACCGGAGATGCGCGCGCGCATCTCGACGGCGTTTACGCCGACAAGCCCGTCGACTTGCATACCGCCGGCCAGGAGGAGATGGACCGCCTCATGGGCGGGCTGGACCGGCGCTCGCTGTTCGCCATTTCCAGCAACAGCGGCGGCCTGTTTTCGGCCGACGAACAGGAAATGGCCAAGTCCATCATGAGCGATCAGCAGGCCGCGGCCATGGGCTTGACCGGCCCCATGGGCTCCGTCTCCATGACAATGGACCCGACGCCGGGTACCGCTGCGGGCATCCGGTTCCTGGACAGCGTCAGCGAGGAAGAAAAGCAGTCCATGGAGTGGAAGGTGGGGCGCGCCGGCATGCAGTGGGCCTATGAAAGCACCTTCGACCAGAAGCATAAGGGCGAGATGATGGAAGACTTCACCATCGACGATCCGCTCGTCAAGATGCTGGTCGCCGGCTTCCATTCAATGGAAACCCAGGCCCCCCGGCCGATGGTCACCGGCCTTTACGTCAAGGATCTTGAAGATCTGAAGAACATGCCGCTCTTCGACGGCGGGTATTTCACCAAGGAACGGGATGCGGCCATCGCCGAGTACCTGAGCAGGGAAGACGCGCAGGCAGCCTGACTCCGGGTATTGACGCAAGTTCCTTTTACAGACCGGCGAAGGGCCCGTTCGCCGGTTTCCATTTGAAGCGGGGGTTCTTCACCGCAGAACGAGTTCGTCGTTCTGCCGAATTCCGTCCAGGATTTCGACTCCGCTTTCAGTGGCCTGCCCCAGGACGACCGGAGTGCGCTGGGGGGCAGATTGCCCAGGCTGGACCTTTAACACGTAATAGCCGCTTTCGCCTTGCTTGATGGCGTCCGGTGGCACAACGAGGGCCGTGGGATTTTCGTAGAGGGTAATGGCCAAGGTCGAAGACATTCCCACCCGGATACGGCGACGCTGATCCTCGGCGGGGTGAATTTCGACGCTGATCCCGAATGAAGCGGCCTGGCCTGACGAGGACGGGAGTGCCTGCGCGGAAATTCGGGTAATCCGCCCCTCCAGCGGTGTGCTGCCAAAGGCATCGCCGGTGACGTCAACCCGTTGCCCCTCCGCCAGGCGATTAACGTCCACTTCATCGACCTTCGCGCTTACCGACAAGGTCTCCAGCCCGGCAATCGAAAACATGAGCTGGCCGCGTGTGACATGGCTTCCCCCCTCTGTGGATGGTGCGCTGTTCTGTCCGGTCGCCATCAGCGGAGGGCGCAGCACGATTCCGGCCACAGGCGCTTCCATCATGGCGCCATCCAACTGCCTCTGCAAATCGGTCAGACGCGCGCGTGCGCTCTGCAATTCAAGTTCAGCAATGCGATGGTTGGCGGGGCTGCCTTTTTCAAGGGTGCTGTCAAGGTCTCTCTTTGCGGCTTCTTGCTGGAACTCAAGGGTCTTGATCTGCTGATCCAGCGCTTCCCACTCCATGCGCGGCACAATGCCGCGATCCAGGAGCATTTTGGTTTCCTTGGCTTTATGCCGGACATCTTCCAATGCCAGTTTTGCCGCCAGCAGGCCATGTCTGGCGCGGGCAGCCTCGGGGCTGTTGCCCCAGTCGTTCAGTTCCTTCACGATCCGTTCGGCACGGAGCGCGGCGACCTGGGCGTCACGGAACCGGACCTCGATATCTGTTGTCTCCATGACCAGCAGAATCTGGCCGCTTTCGACGTGCTGACCGAAGTCGAACAGCTTTTCCTTTATGGCGCCATCCAACGGCGAGGCAACATTGGTGATGGCTCCAGGCTCGATGGTCCCGACGACGGAAAGCCGTGACACCAACGGGCGAGCCGTGACCATAAGCGTTTCCGGTTCTGCCTTCGCGGCCCCCCCCTCCGTCATCAGCCAGCCCCCCACGCCGACCCCGGTCAGTACGCTGGCAAGGGTTACGGCGGCAATGGAGCGCCGGGATGCAGAGTGCAGATGATGGAGCACTATGGTCGGTCCTCGAGAGAGATTCTCCACGTATCGAGCGTCATCCCCAATTGCTGGTCAAGGATGGTCAGAGCGTTCAAATAGGAAATTTGCGCCCCAAGCCGGGCATTTTCAGCATTGCGCAAATCGTTTTCGAAACTGAGAACCTGAAAATTGGATGATCGCCCGAATTTGAGTTTTTCGTTTTCGACTTCCAGCTTCCTGGCGGCAAGGTCGCGGGCCTTGCGCGCAAGTTCAAGCTGACGCCAGCGGGTGTTGACATTCCGAACCGCATCACGGGTTTGCTGTTCCAACTGCTGGCGAGCGGCTTCCATCTGCACCTCGGCGGTTCGCAAAGCCACCGTGGCCGAGACTTCTCCCTGCTCACCGGAGAGGTCTCCGAATGGCACGACCAGTTGAAGCCCGCCATAGACATCGCTGTCGTTGCTGGCGGCTTGTCCTGTCCATGTCCGCCCCAGGCTGGCTCCCCCGACTATGGACAAGTCCCATAGCCGCTGGTTCTTCGCCACGGTGACATTCATCTTTGCCCGCTCTATGGCAAGCAATTGTGTAAGATATTCTGGATAATTCTCCAAGGCGATTGCCAGGGCCTGCGTCAGATCAATCTTGACCGGATCGGCCGAGAGCTTGTCCGCAGTGACGATGTCGGTCCGTGGACTGACAGCGATGGCTGACAGAAGGGAAAGCCGGGATGCATCAAGCTGGTTCTTTGCTTCCTCGACGGTATATTCCTGGGAGGCAAGGTCGGCCTCGGTCTGAACAATCTCGACCGCCGCCATGCGGCCGGCATCAATCAGCGTGCGGTTGACATCCAGGAGGGCACGCGAACGTTTCAGGGCCTGCTCGGCGATTTGCACCTGCTCCTGGGTTTTGAGGAAGTCGCGGTAAGCCAGAATGACCTCGGTGATGGTGCGCGAAACGGTGAGCTTCAGGTTAAGGCGGTTGATCCGCTCGTCGATCTGCGCGATACGGAGCGGTGCCGTTCCTGCCTCCACGCCGCCACCACGCAGGAGCGGCTGAATGATGGTGAGATTGAGAGAGGTCGATGTGGTCCGCCCGGACGCGTGGTCGATCACATGGTTGCTGTCGATGCCCGCCGTGAGTTGAGCGCCGGTAGGCGTGGTGAGAGTAACCACCGGCGCCACGTCAACCGTATGTGAAATCTCTCCGTTTGTCCGGCGGGCCAGATATGAACTGCTGAAAACCAAGTGGGGGTTGTAACGGTCCTCGGCCACACGTAGGTCGAATTTCTGGACGATGCGTTGAAGATAGGCGCTTTTGATGGTGCGGTTGTCGCGCAACGCCAGGGACACGGCATCGGCAAGCGTCAGCTCGATCCTTGGCCCTTCCGGGGCCACGGGCGCGGCAATGACTTTCCTGGCGGGCGGATTGGCCAGGGCTTCCTCTCCTGGCCATCCCATCAGGGCTGCAACAGCCATGGGCATCGCGGCCAGAACCAGCCAAACCGGACGGGGGAGATTATACGACATGGATCGGATTGAACATCTCAAAGGCACGCATGCAAAGCATATGCTACTATGCGTCATGAATTTAACATGCGCCACATTTTTTCATAATGCCTTGTGACACGAATGCTGCCGATGGGAGAGTTTGCTGATTCATGAGTGGTTTTCAATTGATTAGAGCGTTTTCCGATCAGGTTGGAAAACGCTCCAGCCGCCATTGCGGCGGCACCTGAGCGCGGAGCGCGCCCGGCGAGGGCTGATAAAAAGCTGGAGCGGTATCCGACTTGGTCGGAAACCGCTCTATTGCGATCTGAGGGCCTCTATAGGATCCATCTGTGCGGCGACGGCCGCAGGATAATAGCCGAAGAAAACACCGATCACGGATGCAATACCGGTCCCAGAAGGGATCGCCCAGGCGGAAAAGGCGAACGTCCATTCGGACAGGCTGGCGAAAACCCACGCGGCCGCCATTCCCACCACCGCTCCGGTCACCCCTCCAACAAGGGACAAGGCGATGGCCTCGATCAGGAACATGGCCCGGATATCGCTGGGGCGGGCTCCGATCGCCATGCGGACACCGATCTCGCGGCGCCGTTCCATGATCCCCATGAGCATCACATTCATCACGCCGATGCCGCCCACCAGAAGGGAAATGCCGCCGATACCAGCCAGAAGCCAGGTGAATAGCCGGGACTGGCGTTCCATTCCGGCGATGAGCTGGCGGGCACTCTGGACTTCGACTGTCTGCTTGCGCGGGCGTGTATGGAAGTAGTCGGTGATTTCTCCTGTCATGGTCAAGGGATTTGCTTCAGGTGCAAGGCGCACGACGATGCTGGTGATGTCCGACGATGGCAGGATCCGGCGTACACTTCCGAACGGAACGATCACCGTCGCGTTGAAGTCCACGGGAATGAGCGGGTTGGACGGGGTGTCGGCCATGACCCCGACGACGGTGAACAGATAGTCCTCGATACGGACATGGTTGCCAGGGGCCAGGGGGGCGCCGGGCGCAGCCAAAGCACGGGCCAGACCCGCGCCAATGACGGCGAAAGTTTCATGTCCATCATATGAGGAAATGAAACGACCGGCCGCCACCGGCAAGCGCGCAACATCCGCCAATGCCGTATCGCTACCAACCAGATTCCCATAAACTGTCTTGCCATTGGCGGCCAGACGGCTGCTCGACAAAACGAGGGGCGCGACCGCCTTGACCCCGGACACTGCCGCCGGCAGACGCCGCACATCGTTGGCATCATATCGGGTTGTGCTTCCTCCTTCGCCTGGCGGCGGCTGGGCTACGACCACGTCGGTTCCCATGTCCTTGAACTGCCGCAAGGCTTCCATGCCGGCATTGTGACCGATATTGATCATGGCGATGACCGAAGCGGTGCCAATGACGATCCCCAGAAGTGCCAGCAACGATCGCTGATGCATCGCGCGCAGATTGGTCAGGGCCTCAGCCGTCAGCAGTGGAAGAAGCGCTGCGGCTCGAGATGTCTTCCTTGTCGTCATGAGGTTACGGAATGGCCGCTATCCTGCGTCAACCGGCCATCCTGAATGACGATGCGACGATGGCAGCGGGCCGAGATCAAGGGGTCATGGGTGATAACGACCACCGTCGTCTTCACGCTTTCATTCAGATGAGCGAGCAGATCCATGATGTCCTGAGCCGCCTGGCTATCCAGGTTTCCCGTAGGCTCATCGGCCAGAAGCATGGATGGCCGGCCGATCAGGGCGCGGGCAATAGCGACCCGTTGCCGTTGTCCACCTGATAGTTCCTCGGGGCGATGGCCGAAGCGGTGGGCAAGCCCCACTTCTTCCAGCCGTGCTTCAGCTTCGATCCGGGCTGCTGCCCGCGAAATACCCCGGTACATAAGCGGTAATGCGACGTTATCAATAGCACTCAGACGAGGCAGCAAGTGAAATGCCTGAAAAACAAACCCGATTTTATGATTGCGGATGTCGGCAAGCCTGTTGGTGGAAGCATGGGACAGATCGCATTCTTCGAACATAATCGTTCCTGTCGTCGGCTTGTCTAACAATCCTATAATATTCATCAATGTGCTTTTACCTGAGCCGGAAGCTCCCATGATGGAACACATCTCACCGGCGTAGATAGAGAGGGAAATTTCTTTCAAGACTGGCGCATCATTTCCCCCATTCCGATAAATTTTCGAAATTTGGCTAAGGTGCAGCAAGGCGGGCACAGCACCATCAGATTGGGCGCTACTCATTTTGGTTGTTTTGTTTTGCGTAAGATGCATAGGCTGATTGTAACATCCACCGGGCGTGGATCAAACTTATTCGCTTGTGAGTCGGGCTTCCGGTTTCCTCGGAGGCTGTCCAGAAAAAGCTTGAATCGTTGGAATTGCTTGTGATTCCCTGTCCAGGCGGCAAGGAGGAGGCTGCTCGTTGAACCGCTGATCCTGCCGGCGAAGCACCCCGGACGGAAGCGCACGGAGAACCTGCGGGAGGTGGTCAATGCGATATGCGTGCCATGAGTTTTCGCAGAGATCCGCTGGGCTATACCAACCTGGTCGAAACCCCCATCGCCACCAGTTCGTCACGAAATGAGCCCATCCGGTGGGCCCTGTTGGTATCTAGCGAATCTCCGCCGAAGTGAAGGCCGATGGCGGCGCCACCATTCTCCCAGGCAAGAACCGGAGACCCGGAGCTGCCGCCAAGGGTCGTGCTGTCATGGCCGAAAATCCAGCCGCGGGGATCGCTGGGGAAGGTTCCGACTGGGCGGTGTATCTCTCCAAGAGCAAGTCGCTTCACTCCGAAACAATTACCGAACAGCGTTGCGTTCACCCATTGCCAATCAACACCCTCTTCGATCCCGTCCCGGTATCTGGGGGGGGCTGGAAATCCGATGGTGCAGACGGAGGCGACGAAGCTCCAGGGTCCATGGACATCGGCGGAGGTATCAATAGACGCTGGAATGTTCTGGTCGTCCCGCGTCGGCTCGATCCCAAGCACCGCGGCGTCAAGGCCGATCGCGCCGGACGCAACGGCGCGGACCACGCGGAATCGGTCGCTGCGGGTGACGCCTGACTCGGCGGCGAAGTCGATGAATACGTTGCCACCGATGATTCGAAAGCTGCCGTTCGACGCCGGGATGAAGGCATGGGGCAGCCTGCGATACAGTGCTTCGAGCACATGCAGATTGGTTATGACGAGCCCTTTTGCCGAGTCGATCATCCAGCCTGTGCCGAAATAGCGGTCCGTGCTCGGAGTGCGCGGTTCGATACGGCCGACCGCGGGCACCAGCCGCCGCAACAGGTTCAGCCTGTCCAACAGCGTAGGCTTCCAGGCGCGTGCCAGAGGGTGCTCCAGATCGATCTCGTTATTACGGACCAACAGAGACGGCCTGGTGCCATCGGTCCTGATCACAGCCTCAAAGCTCAACTTTTCAGAGCGTGTCAACGGTCGACCGGGATGATCCCGCAAAGTACGCAAAGACCGTTCGACCTGTCGGCTCAGAATATCCAGTGCCCGCTGTACGTCATCGGAGGTGCCGGTCTCCTCGGACGGTATCCGGCGCACGGTTTCATGGACCTGATGCAACAGGTCTGCGACATGAGGAAGATCAAGATCGGCTCGAGCGGACCCGACCGACTGGAAGGCGGTACCGATTCGGCACTGATCCGAGACCAGCAGGTCGCGCAAACGGGAAACCGGCGGCATGTGGGTTTACCGTTCAGCCATGTCGAGCCCGAGCGCCGCTCGCAACCCTGCATGCCTGACATAGGTGGCCAGACGCTCTGAAACTGGCCTCGGCCAGTCGACTGCTGTTTCCATCCCCCCGGCCAAGGCCGCGGCCGACTGTGCGTCGATAGGACGCCGCAGCAGCGCCAGTCCGATTTCCGGCCCATATGCATGCCAGTCGAGATTGGGCGCGCTGTCGCGCAAGACCTCCACGACCAGCGATTCGACCGAGAGCGCCGCGGCTTCGTCTTCTGATCTCGGCGCTTCCGCGCCCATTTCGCGCTCCAACCCCAAGTCCAGATCCGCTTTCAGCAGCGCCAGCGCATCGACGATGCCAGCCCCCAGCACAAATCTCGGCCATGTCGCGGGTGTACGTGCCGTGATGCGAATCAGGCGCCGAAACATTGCTTGCAGGCTCTCACCGCGCGCCCGCGCCTCCATGATGAGCCGATCCCGGCCATGATGGGCCAGCCACAGCGCGGCAACCCCGGCGGTCAAGGCCACCGCGAAACTGGTCCCCTGGCCCTGTCCAACTTCCTCACCCGGCAGTTGTTCCTTGGCGACCCGGGCACGGTATACGTTCTCCGCTGGCGCGCTGATGTCAACTGAAAGACCCTGCGAGCTGCCGCGCCACGGCGCATCCCTGAAATTCGTGCCAGCGACAGCAATGCAATCATCATAGCGAGCCGGCCAGACGACATGTCCCACACAGTTGCCGGCAGCCGCCATGATGATCACATCCGCGGCAACCGCTCGTCGCAAGGCACGATGCAAGGCAATAGAGGGAATCCCTCCTAAACTCATGGTAATGACATGGGCGCCGTTGGCGACCGCAAAATCAATTGATTGAGCGATCGACACCTGCGAAAGCCGGGCGACGCTTTCGATGGCCCGCAACGCCATATGCAGGGCTTTGGGTGCGCAGCCGCTCATGCGAGGGCTTTGCGGCGCCGCGACGACGCTTGCCGTTGCGGTACCGTGGCCCGGGTTGCCCGGGTAGTTCAGCGGATCCGTCGGGTCGGTATTACCATTGATGAAGTCGTAGCCCGCGACACGGAGAATGTCCTGCACCTGTACATGCGGAGCAATGCCTGTATCCGGTTGCGCCACGATAACCCCGGCCCCATAGCCGGACCGGCCTTGCTCAAGCGAAAACGCCCATGCCTCTGGCACCCGCATGATCTCCAGCGCCCAGCGCGGACGGTCGCTCAGATCCGGCTGCCAAGGGGCCCAGCACCATGGCTGAGGAAGCTCCAGCCCCTCGCGCCGCTGATCCTCAGGCGGCGGTGGCGAAGCGACCGGAAAGATATTCGTCTGCACGTCTGGTTCAGCCGCCTCCAACTGAAAGCGTTCGCTGAACAGATATCCGGCCTCGAATGCCGCTCCATCGTCCATGCGGAATATCCGGCCCGGAATTTCGGCCAGCAGGATTGAAAGATCCTGGTCGGATAACGGCCGCACAGATGCCTTCAACGGTGACAAGACGCGTGAAATCTCCCGCGCAATGTCCGCTGGATCCTGGTCTTCATTCATCACCAGCGTAAAGCGGGCCGGCAGCAGGACGATGTCCTCAGGCAGCACGTCGGTGGCATTTTCCAGCGCGGCGATCAGCGCTGCGTCAGTGATCATGGAATTGCCTTTTCGTCTGTCTGGACAAAGGGCGATACTTGCGCGGTCCGCCCGATACGGAATGGAGCAGGGGATGTGTCTTCAAACACGTTCTTCCGCCAACGACCATGCGTGAGTCTGCCATAAAGGATAACAGCAGCCCAGGCGGACAGGCAGAAGGCCAGAAGGCCAGCAGTAGCCGGCCCCGTCGGCGTCAAGTCTGGTAAGCTGCATTGCAAGGCAACGCCTCCGTCAGGCAGATCAAACGCATTGAACAGAGGGCGCAACAGCAGAACGGTAGCGCGAGAACTCTGCCTTGGCTTATTTCCTCCATTGCGGATGATCGCCAGCCACTCGTCGGGTGCGGTTTGCCCCGCGATCGGAGGCAGCGAACCTGACGTGAATAGAACATTTCCCCGGCCATCAAACACCTGAACGCCACCAACGCATCCGTTGCGCGTGATCGGTTCCAATGCCCTGGACAAGGGCATGTTGCCCAGGGACAGGCCGCGATCGAAATCATCCCACAAGGTGAACTGGATGCGGCTGACCTGGAGTGATAGCCCCCTCTGCATGTGTTCGGCCGCCTCGGCCTGAACCAGGATGTCGGCCAGAACGATGCCCAAGGCGGCGACTGTTCCCAGAATCGTGACAGTCAGCAGTCCCAGTCGCATGCCAGCTCACCTTCGTCATTCAAGAACGTTGCCCAGCCCTTCGGAAATGATGCTGTTCCGTACCTGCCATAGCGGCACGCCCTGACTGAAGTCATTTCTTTCGTTCCTGCCCTGATGCAGAGCAAGCGGCCTCAGATCCTGGGTCAGACACGGCGCCCCAGAAGACCCTGACGTGCAGTCGGCCCGATAGTTGATGCGGGAGTGATTTCCATTCGGACCCAACACTATGCCGTCGCGTTCTACTCGCATGTAAGCCCCTTTGGGATGATGCACCATCACCATTTTCGCCCCACGAGGGGGGAGACTGTCGTCAGCCGGCAAACTGAGCCAGCCTCGCGGTCCTCTAGGGGTCATGTCGTAGCCAGCACAGCAGTCCAGGTGAAGGAGGGCGTAGTCAAGATTATTGACCGGCGGCAGCGAAGGAACCTGGATCGCCTGTTGTTCAGATGCGCTGTAGGGACTCCAGACAAGAATTCCTCTGGCCCCCAGGACAATCGGAGCTCGCGCCGTCAAGCCCTCCATGTGGTCGAAAAGAAATATAAGCCGGTCCCGCGCTACGTTGTGAACGGCATGGTAGTTGGTCAGAACCATATCCTTGCCGATCAGGAACCCGGTGGCAATCGGCGTCTCGTCAACACGGATCATGCACACTTGGCCCATGATACAGGCAAACCTGTCCTCCTCGTCATGGGGAGGGGAGGGAGGAGGGGGAGGGAAGATATCCGGGTAAATCTCGATTATCTTTTTCTTGAAGTTCGGCCGGTCTGGCCGCTTATTGATTGCATATTGCAGATACGGTAATAGCTTTCCGGTGTTATGCAGATGGTTTATCATCTCGTAAACGGCGGTCAGGTCGGCTGCGTTGCCGTTAATATGATTGGAAAACCTATCATTGGTCACAACCCAGAACCAGAACTTCAGATCATCGAGAGTGGCGATGTCCAGAAGAAGGCTTGGAAGAACAGTTTCTGGACGTTGGATTGTATCATAAGGCATGTTTCCTCCCATCAAGTCATTGTGACCGAATCTTGATTTGTCCTTTAGTGGCGACAGACCAGCGGAAGCCGCTGTACGACAGGTGGCCCGGCGAGATCAGATCAAGCAGCAGACGTCCATCTGATCTGTCGTCGCGGCTGATATCAAAGTAGTCACCAAGCATTTTGTGGCCCACATAGCCGCCACCTGCGACGATGCTGGCGGGGTCGGAAATGGACGGATACCCAGGAAGACACAGATAACTGCCGGTTAACTCGGTGGCCCAAATGATCGACTGCATGTCGGCTGGCCGCTGGTGCGGCGGAGGCCCGTCCAGGGTTTTGGCATCGAACATCTTCCAGGTGTCGAGGAACGCAATGACCTCACCCTCTACCTCGCGAAGACCCGGAGTCCGCGCCACGCATTCCACCAGCGAACGGTAGGACGCCACCAGTTCGTGAAAAGCCGGACGCGAAGAAGGCAAGACGGGGGAATGCGAAGGGGGCAAGACGGGAGACGGCGAAGGGGGCAAGGCGGGGGAAGGCGAAGGGGGCAAGGCGGGGGAAGGCGAAGGGGGCAAGACGGGAGGCGGCGAAGGATTTCCAGATGCCAACGGGCTCCGCAGCGAGTCGATGGCAGCTTTCAGGCCGTTTATCGCCTGCGTGGCTGCCTTCAAGTCTTCTCCTAGATCCGCTAGCTGCTTTCCCTTGATCTGGCTCTTCCAGGACAAGACCCAGATGACCGTCATTGCAATGACGGCCACGATTATCAGGACGATGATCAGGTCATTGACCATCGTTCTGAATCCCCCCATCTCCGGCGGAATATACACGGCAGCGCCTTTCTTACGGACTAAGCCGAAGCTTGACGATCTGTTTTGCCCGTTCACGCAAAGCAAGAATAAATGGCGGCTGCGCTACCATCAAATTCTCGCTGCGAACCACGTCCCGTGCCCCCTTCTTGTCTTCTTCAAGGCCGTGGTTCACATGCATCAACAACTCTTTCTCATGACCTGGCTCGAACGGCAGCGGTTCCGGCAAACGAGCGCAATAGCGATCATGGAATTCGCGCAGTTGTGTCAACTGGGCGACTCGCCAGGGCTTTTCCGTGTCCAGTTCCGTCAGGTCGCGCCCGGCATCCATGGGGTAATGCGCATGTCCCAGCAGAACCTCTTCTCCAAGAGGAATAAGGGGAGGTGACGGCCTTGTCGTCGTCAGATCCCCGGTCGGGCACAACAGCCCCATTGCCACTTCCGTTTTAGGCTTATCGCTGTACAAAATACCGTGATGATGGAATTTGTGCCCTGCACCTTCGTCGAAAAGGGTTTGAACGCGCTCGAGATAGGCAGCGCTGACAAACTTGCTGAATGCGAGGCTGCCACGACCGCCAAAGCAAAGGGTGACGGTATCCCTGGACAGATCGAACCGGCCGTGCGTCGCCAACAATGCTACCGCCTTGCCAACATAGAAAAGTAGACCACCCAGGGTAAAGGACAGCGAATCCCGCAGCACCCGGCTATAGGGTTCATCCGCAATTGCCCAGTGACGCTCCTTGAAAGCGCGTTCATAGGCAGCGCTGTTGATGATAACTTCGTGCAGCTCCTCAGGATTCAGATCTTTCTTCTTGCAGCCTCCGCTACGAATAGCGATTGCGGCCGCCAATGACGCGTCATTCTGCGCCAGACGGTCAAGAAACACGGGAGAATCCATCAGATAGCGGACGAACAGGCTCTTGCCGCCGATCCGCAGCGAACTCTGCCAAACCAGAGTCTTGTTCTGCCAGATTGTGACGTCCGTGGTTTCACCGCCAACGTCGAAGGTAATTGCTGTTTCGTGGAAGACCACCGGATGGGCGAGATGAAAGCATAGGGCCGTCGCCAGACTTTCGCTCAATCTCGACTTCGTAATGGCCTCCTCGGAAGCTGTCCCCTGGGTGGCAAAGGCGAGTGCCCGCTCCTGCGCGGCTCGCAAGTGATCGAACTGTTCGCTATGGAATGCTTCAGGATAGGCAAACGACCATTGCACATTTCTCGGACTGACGCCTTCGCGCGCCGCTTCGGCAAGGCACTGCAACATGACCTGGCTAAGAAATACCATGACATCCTGCCGGGCTTCGCGCGTCGCACCCCACTTCAGGTTGAATCTAGCCTTGCCGACCTCGTCCTCATTGCAGAACCGATGCAAGGTCTGTTCAAGATGGTTCCGGCTGAAGACGATATGGCTGGTCAGCAGAGGCTGCTGGTGAATGTGACTGTGGCTGTTGCGGTCGTACAATACGGTCAGGAACGGCATTGCCTGGTCGTCGACCGACATGAAGTCGTTCCACAACTCCAGCGTTTCGATTTGCGACTCGTCAGAGAAAGCCCGCATGAAATTGGCATGCAGGGTGACCTCCTCCAGTTGACCGCCCTTATCGACGAATACCGTGGTATTGGTGCTGCCCAGGTCGATGCCGAAACGCCAAGTCGCGCTGGACGGCATGGGATCATCGTATGCCGGCAACAACAGCAAGCCAACCGGCAAGTCGCTGGCGCCCTTTTGCTGTGTAATGCTACATAGCATCGCCTCTGGAGCTACAGTGAGTCGCTCGATGCTTCTAGCGCCGCCGGACCACATCCAGCGTTCCGCAGATACGGGCGCCTGTTGACCAAATCGCATCGCCTCTGCCACCCGAATCCGGGGCGGCCCCTCCTTGATGGCGTCTGCCATGGTCTTGGTGGCTACGGCCATGGTTGGCCGGATGGACTGCGCCCTTTCCGCAGCGAATACGTAATAGGACTCCCACTCCGCCGCCTTGAAGTTTGGCCAGATGGCCAGACTGGGGGGGCGCTGCCGAACGTCCACCTCGGCGCCACGATACACACGGCGGACAATATGCGGGATGGCGTCGCGACCAAGAGGCAGCCGCAATTCCACCACCACTTCACCGGCTCCTTCGTTGATGGTGACCGCATCCAGTAGATTGGCGGGCGACAGAAAGAACAGGATCTGTGGCGTAAAAGGAAGGATATAGCTGGCCAGACTGGTGAACAGCCCATGGCCGGCGATCGACGCATCATTGAAGCGGCAAATGGTCGGCGTAAACAGCTCGTCGGGGGTGAGCGCCAAAATGCCGGCTGATGCCGCATCCCGTTTGATAATAGGAATCAATCGGGGATTCTCAGCCAGGTCAGCGAGCTTGTATACCGACCAGACCGGCGTCTGCACCGCGGTGCCCGCCAAGCTTCGCGCGGCGCTGGGATCCAACAGAAGCGCGTCCGACAGCCACTCCCGGAACTCATGCCGCACGGGCAGGTACAGCGGACTCATCGCCGGAACTGCTGAGTTGTCCGGCTCATAATGCATGGCAAAAACGGAAAAGATGGATGCGCCAGACCAACCGGGGAAGGTGTAGCCACTATCTTTTTCACGGAAAATGCATGCGTTGATCTGGCCGGCACGCGTCATCAACGCGCTGGAGAAATTCGTCAGCAGTCCAAGAAGAATGTCGATGCGTTCACGGCGAATCTCTTCCTTGGCGCTTGGCACTCCCGCCGGCGGTGCCAGGGAACGCAACCGCTCGGCAAGGCGCCGGACGGTTTCCGCCAGGCTGACCAACTCCGTCTGATCAATCCGTACGCCGTCGGCCAGCGGGTCTCCGAGTTGGCCGTCCTTGAACCAGGGAACATCGGTGGTGAATGCGGCCTCTCCGCCGCGGGTCGGGCATACGATGGTGGATGGCACCAACAGCCCCACAGGTGCGCTGTTAAAAGTAATGACAGCCAGATGGTCCTGCCAGTTACAGTTTGGATCCACGGTCGACAGGGGCAGCAGATCACGCGCCACTTTGGCAAACTGGTCAGGGCCGTGCCAAGTAAGGGGGCGCACATCGACGGGAAGCATACGCCGCGGCTTGAGCGCAAGCAGCGCGATCAGCCCACGCCACAGCGCGATGGCGCGATCACGCAGCGGATGCGCGCTGCCGGGTGGCCCGTTGGACGGCGCGAGCAATGCCTGTTCGAAGACGACGGTATGCGCCCAGACATCGGGGATTGAAACATAAGCCTCTGGAGAATCGTCGGGAACAGAGGCCGATAAACCGGCGGCGATCTTGTCCAGCAAGGAAAAGTCCCGCTCCGCGATCCAGACTCCGCGCGTATTAGGCGGTGCCACTTCATAGGTTCCCGGCGGGAATGCGTGCCTCATGACCATGATTACATCTCCATCAGGCGGGAACCAATGCGCCGCTGGCATACGGCATGAAATCGCGGACCTTGCACTGCTTGAACAGAGCATGGGCGAACGTGTTGAGTCCCTGGTTGTCAAGCTCTTCGAAGCTGAGCGCCTCCAGGATTGTCGCCAGGTCCGCACCGGAATAGCGGCGGACTAACTGTGGGAAGTTCTTGAGGCGGCCGGCATCCAGCGTCGGTAACAGGGACAGCATTCCGTCCTTCTTAATCAGCAACTGCCGATCGGCAAAAATGTCGATGTTGAACAGGCTGGTTTCCTTGTACAGGTCGCCCGTCGGCAGGCACAGGGTTGCGACCCAGCGCAGGACATGCTCGGCATATGCCCTCAGGCGGGTGAGCAGGTGGTGATCATTGTGATTGCCGACGATCCGGTAATAAAAGGGATGGCTGATGCATAACGATCTCGGATCGAGATTCGGCCCATAGATGAAATGAAACGCCACCGCCCAGCGGACCAACTGTCCGAACTGTCCGCCAAGATCGACATCGGCGGCGATGGAAGGAAAGTCCTCCCAGCCGATGGTGCTATCCTCCGGCATACCGATATGAAACAGCCGTTCCTCCGGCAAGGTTGACGCCGAGAAGTAGCGCAGCGCCGCGAGACAGGCCAACCATTCCGGCATCAGTGGCGGATTGCACTGATCCAGGCTGTCTGGGGCGGACACCGGCAGGTTCGCGAGTTCCGGCCAGCCGACAACGTAAAAGTTGTCGAAAATGTGTGTCTCGCGCAGGAGGGAGGAGTAATAGCGCAACGCTCCCTGAGCCTGCATGAGGAAGGCGTCGGACCTGGCTGCCATGGTTTTTGGATCGGCCGGAGGTGGAAACCGAAAATAGGGCAGCAGCAGGGCGGCACCGATCTTGACGCGAGTGTTGGTGCCGATCCGCTGGCGAAGCTTACGGGCCAGGGATGGCAGAGCCGCCGCTCCGGTGCCGCCGAACACCGAGCCAACCAGAAACAGCCGGACCTCCTCGCCTTCGCCGGCTCCAACAATGGCCTGTTCAATATCATTCCAGAACGGGGAATTTTCCAGCGTCTGCGCCAGAACCACCGCGGCACCGATGCTGGGACGGCCGCGGAAGCCACCGTGAAGACCCAATCTTTGCTCTGACTGCTTGCTGTAAAGGCAGTCCATCAGCAGCGCGGTATCCGGCTTCATCAGGTTGTGTTCGAAAATATCGAACAGAGTATGCTTGGCCTTGGGTACCGGAGACCAGGTTGGTTGCTTGGTCGCAGTCAGGATGTTGGACCGGAACAGGGGGCTCGCCACAGGCCCGACCAGCAGCGGGCGCATTTCCTGGTAAAGCGCCAGCACGCGCCGCGTGCGATCCACATTGCCGTTGTCATCGTCAGCATCGACCATGCCCACCCACAGGTCGGTCACGTCTTTTGGCCCTAATCCTGCGGCGCAAAGGTGAAGCATCGCTTCCACGCATTTGCTTCCTGAGCCTCCAACTCCGATCAAATAATTTCGTGACACCGGGCCCTCCTTGATTTGCGGGATTGGGGCTTCACCTTACCAGCGCCACCAACTGGCCCCAGGGACGCCGGGGCGGAGCGGACGCCAAGTGAACATGCAGCTGGCCAGCCAGAACAAAAAAAGGTTGATCGCCAGGATCGCGCCCGGAAAGACAAAGCGGGCCGTAGGACCGTAGCTGCTCGGAGATGCGAAGATTTTCCAATAAAAGAGAATGCACGATGAGATCAGGAGCAGCAGCAAAGAAGCGCTCCACCAGATCTTATTTGCGGCGCTTACGGGATCTCTGGGGCGAAGAAAAAAAGCGGATGCCACCACCCATATAGCAGCAGCAATAGTTGTAATCATCCCTCCGTCAAGGATAAGACTAAACGCCTGTTCTGCAAAAATACTAATTATCGCCTCCCACGTCTGCATGTCGAACTCGCTTGAATTTGCAGAATGCAGGAGTTTTGCTAAACGTTCGCCGGAATAATACTTCCATATCAAAATAATTGCCAAAACTACAAGAACATATGCGCAGAACCCGCCGAGACGGGCAAGTTTTTGTTTGACCATAGTCATGATGCGCCTCAATCTATTTTGAAAACCAGGGTGGATTCGCCAATAACTTTGGCTGCCGGATGTTCCTGTATCTGCTTCTTCAGTGCCGTCAGCAACGACTCATGCAATTGCAGCAAGCCGGGGGTGCGCAGAAATGGCGTATCGACAGTCGCACTCTGTTCTTCCGGTGGCAGGCTGAAATCGGTGATCCAGTTATTTACCGCGGCCGTCGCTGAAAAATCACGGGCAACGATCTTGCTGCGCAGAGCGTGAATGATCTGGGCAGGAAGCATATCCGTCTTACCAGTCAGGCTGACCACCACCCGGTCGTCCTTGCTCATGCCAGCGCTTACGATCGGCGGCGTCGGCCGAGCACGCCAACCACTCTCGCAGGGCGCAGACGGCATGTGTTGCGAGAGTGCGTATTGGAAATACGCATGATCACCGCTGACGCTGGTGATCTGGACTGCACTGTCCGCCATGCCGGACAGTGGGCCAAGATCGAGACGAAGATTGAGCGCCACCCGGTCGGTCACTTCCACCTGCTGAACTTGCGTGTTTGGGATGACCAACAGGGGATCTGGCCGACGGATGTTATCTCCGGCCACCCTTGAAGCTCCTCTTAGTTGTTGCATTGCGTCAACATACAACGCAACTTTGATCTTGTCGGGGGAGACGGCGGCCAGCACCTTTTGCCGGAACGCCGCGACAAAAGCCTGCACATCGGCCAGCGGGCCAACCGCAATCACGTAAACCGGAATCATGCCGTCGTAAGGCCGGTTTGCGACCCTACCCTTGATCACCTGGCTGACGTTTCCCGAAAACGGATTTGCAAGACCGACCAGAGCAACCGCCCGACCATCCGACAAAATTCTCGCCAACTGATTGGCGACTAGCGACATGCCTCCCGGAAGATCTGCCGGCGTCCGGAAAGCCAAGTCGGTAATAACGACCGATATCGCATCCAGATCTTGCGTGACAAGATCCAGCACAAGATCAAGGCGACTGAACTCTCTTTTCTCGTAGAACGCATCAGTAAGCGGACTTGTTTTAGGAAATGGCTCGGGCTTCAAGGCGCTGAATATTTTCTTTTCCACTGGAAGCCCAAGGGCACGCGACGTCAGATCCGGAAGATCGCGCGCCAAGGTTACGTAGTGGCGCTCAGCCTGAGGAAACCGCCTGCTGTCGTGGTTGAACCCCTGCATGCTCAGCGATGCATCCTGGTAGAAGCGGATCTTGCCGGCACGGATCGGCTCCTCCGACGCTACTTTCGCTGTGTCCGATGGCGGCAGGCACCGTACCTGCTGGGCGTGGACCGGGTGATGAAAGGCCATGCCCAAGCTGAACAGTGACACGATTAATAGTCGTTTTTTTACCACAGCGCATCCCCCCGCCCTTGACAACACAGCATATCGCAAGCCGCGATATGACGATTGCGTCTTGGAATAGGCACCCTATTTCTAATGCCGTAGCGACGGATGTCAACCTTGAAAATTTCAGAGTTCTGTCTCAGCGGGTAACTCTAAAGGATACCTGTACTCTTTGATGTCATCTCATATTTTCATATGGCAGACATATCGGCGGACACGGTGTCAGCATGCATATCATTGTGTGCATGCCGCTGACACGAACATGCCATACCCATGAGCATCCATCATGGACCGATATGGCATGAAAGATTTGCATCTTGCGAGAGATATGTTCTTCGGTATATCACTCTATATCGCGTGTCAAAACAGCGTAGGCGAGTTCTGACTGATGTGTGGGGCGGATGAAGCGAGCGAATTTGTGCAGCGCCTTCAGCGGTATAGCGGAGGGCAACTTGAACGATTCGCAAATGGACTGGGTGTTCGTCAAGTTATTCGCACAGACACTATAGAGCATATGGCTCGTGATATAGTTTTGGTTGAATTGCAGCATCATGGAAACTTAAATCGCATTAAAGCTATATTAGAAAAGGAGGAACCGGAAGGGGTATTGTTGATTGCGCGCGATGCCGCCGACGAGGACTTTGTCTGGTGGTCAGCGGATTTCTTGCCGGAGAACGCAGCGGACAGGCTGTGGTCCGCCAGTCCGAGTATAAGGGAATTCGCGATAGACTTGCCATACAGTTCTCATCGGCTGTGCGGTGCGATATTGAGGTTGCTGTATCATGCAAAGCAGATGAACTGCGTCGCTAGAAAAAGCGATTCTTGGCAGCGTGGTTTGAATGCCCTTGAGAATTATCGTACATTCCATACGTATAAAACAGACGAATCACCGTCTATTAAAGAGATGTCAGACACTTTATATTCAGGAAAAAAATATTCCTCTGATAAACTTACTGAATTACTTGAGGCTGGCATGGATAAATGGTGCATTAAAGAGATAGGAGATGAAATATATAGTACATTTGCTCTTGGTGGAAGATATGCTTACCTCTCAACTAGAGACGACAATCTAAAAACAGAAATAATTAATGAATGGAAAAAATGGAGAAAAGAAATATATGTCAATTCTGATAAGCGAACTAGATTTTTACGTCTGCTGCTATCGCCCTATGACGGCGAAACGACCTCTGTTGAGAGTTGCGGATTTAGCCTTGGCAAGATGGCGAAGGATGACATGGTTGGTGTCACGGTTTTTGCGCTGGCGGTTGCGGTTTGTCATCCTGATTCTTGGATCCCTAAATTGAGCGCTCCTGGCAATCTGTCTTATGATGCTGGTTCGGCGCATGCCTGCGGCGTAAGGTGGGTTTGTGGCAAACCCATAAGCGTTTGGCTAAATGACGCCAAATACAGGCATGAAAGTGCGATGATAATACTTCCATTTGCAGGTCCGCCGTCAAAATATAATGGCAGCAATTTAATTGGTAAGGGAGACACGATGCCGCCTACGCTAAAGATTTGTCGGACAGATGATTTTGAAAATGCGTTCTGGAGCGGCCTTTTTGAGCTAAAAAAATACATTAATACGGTTATCAACGAGCATTATGTTAATTATGCGACTATAATGGAAAACATCAGGAATCAAGAAAAGATAACATGAGCAGCGACATCAGAAGCAATCAGACTGAGTTGCAAGAAAGACTAATGCAACCTGAATTGAATCGACTCATGACTTGGCCGCCAGAGAGGATTCTTGAAGAACCAACCAAGGGCATGACCACGTTGTGTAACGCTATATGCGAACAGGCCAAGAGCGTCAATCTCGAGGTCTCGCAGATCGACCGTCACGCAAACGGTGACCTGCATCCCATCCTTCAAGTCGGAATCGACTACCATAGTATTGTCATCGGAAGATTGCTGAAGGAGGGATTGGATCAGATATATGGATGGTATACAGGCGAGGCGTTTCTGCTTCGCGGCAAGGTGTGCACTCCGGATGATGTAAGGATTTTCCTGGTCGGCCCGGATGGCAGCAACGTCGATTCAGAATGGCGGATGTACGCACAGCGCATCGAGAGCAATGAACGGGTTTGCCGTAAGCTTGTCTGGTTGCCTCCAGCGAATGAAGCCGAGCACTCCTTGTCTCTGGATACGCTGTTCAAACGCTCGTTCCTGGCCCGGCCGTGGCGGCAGGCAGCCCCCGCTGAGGGGGAGTTGGATTATTTCTCAGATATGTTCCAAAGGCATTTCCAGTCGAATATGACACAAAACGACTCCGTGAATAAGGAATGGCTGTCGATTTTGAGGAAAGTCCATGATAATCGCGAACGGCTAGCTGAGTTGCTGATCAACTCTTTCGGCACGGAACATGGTGGCGCGTCGTGAGTCTCATTTACCTGAAGTCCTTGGCTCTGGAACACTTCCGATCCTTCACCGACAGGACTGTCATCGAGTTCCCTGCCGAAGCCGGGATCAACATCATTTCCGGTCCCAACGGATTAGGAAAAACCACGCTGCTGGAAGCGATCGAATGGGCACTGACCGGCAGAATTCGTCGGCTTCCCGATATGGACGAACAAGGACATAAAAAGGTTCTCACTACACTTAAGTCGAACAACGTTGTTCACCGCGCCCATCTTGTCTTCTCCTCCGATCAGGGGAATGAGTATGCCATTGATGCGCATGGTACGAACGTTACGCCCGACCGAGCCGACATAGCGCGTTTCTTGAAGAAAGATCGCTGGAACACCATCAATGACGTTGGCGCCTATCTCGGGATCACTCATTTTCTCAGCCAATCTCCGGTGGCACGGCTGACCGCGCAGTCACCAGAACAGAGATGGAAGGATTGGAGTCCTACTGTTGGAATGGAGGAAATTGAGCGGATTGCAGAAAATCTTGACGAGCGCACCAGTGATCATATTGCTATTTTTCATGCCAAATTCAACAACGAACTCCGCGACTTTGAGGCCAAGCTGGATACGCTGGAGCACCTGCAGCGCCGAATGAACGATTTTGCTCGCCATGCCCAAACCGTCGGCGCACTGTCCCTTGACCAAGTACGGGTCGAAGTGGAGCGCACAATCGCCGCGCTGGATCGGACCAGAGGCACCGTGACCACTATTCCCGACGGGCCGGACCAGGCGCTGATGGCTCTATCCGGCGAAATCGACCACGCCACGGCGGAAGTCCGGTTGCGCAAGGGGCGATTGCCCGATCTCCGAAGCATCCTTCAGCGCTACCTGCAAGTTGCCACAGAGTACGCCGCCGCCATCAATGCCAAGGCCGAGACGGATCGCCAACTCGCTGCCATTCGGGCGCGGGAATACACTGTCGCCGCCGACTGGCAGTCGGCTAAGGACGATGCTACCGTCGTGCAGGAGCGCCATAAGGAACAATTGACCCAGCGTGATCAGCTTTTTTCTCTCGACAGAGCGCGCCATGATCTGGAGCGGATCGAGCGTAACCTCCGCTCGGCTGAGTTGGATGTTGGACGGTTCCGCAAAGATCTGGTCGATCATGAAAATTCTATCGCCATCGCCAATGCCCGCAAAGAAGAGTTGCGGCGGATTGAAGGTCAAGAAAGGGAGTTGTCACGACTGGTTGAGGAATCTTCCCGACTGGATGATCCATCTATCTTTTTGCGAGCGCGCAGTGACAGTGTCCGGGATGCACAGCAGCTTAAAGTTGTCAGAGATCAATTAGAGGTTCTGGCGGGAAATGAGTTGCTCCTGAAGCAGGAGATGAATGTCGCCAAAAGCGAACTGGAATTTCTTGAGAGCGAGCTTTCCGAAACCGAAAAGCATAAATATGCGCTTATCAACTGCCATCGGCCGGGAGAGCCGTGTCCGGTGTGCGACAGTCAGGTTTCAGAGGAGAAATTCCGGGGAAAGGCCGGCACAGCAATTAGCGCCCCGCGACTGGATCAGGCACATCGTCGCCTCCACATGGCCCAGAGCCGGTTGCGCGACCACGATACCGAGCAAAGCGCTGCCCGTGCCCTGGCCGCGGATATCGAGCGCCGGCTCAGAGATCACCAGCGCTTGATCGCCGATTGGGAGGCGCGGAACGATGTCTTTCGCTCCCAACCGATCGTCCGCGCTCTTGGTGGGCGGCAGGTCACAGATCAGTTGACCGAGCAACTGAATACCGCGAAGCGGACCAAGTATAATTTGCTGATGCAGGGAGGGGGGGAACCATCGAAGCTCATCGCCACCCTGGAAATGCAACGGACGACGGTGTCCGAGCGGTTGGCCGCCCGGGAAAAGGAGCTTGAGGAGTTGCGACGGCAGCGCGAGGGAGTGCGAGCGATGGCCGGCATGATCTCCGGCTCCGAACCACTGTCGGTCGAGGTTTTGGCGGCGGCAATGGCCAAGGCCAGCCGCGAAGTCGCCGAACTGGATCGTCTGCGAGCCACAAGCAGCCGCGTCTTCGAAAACCACGACATCGCCTTAGCCGATATCCGCCGGGCAGCCGCCGACCTCGCGCGCCACGCGGCGCAAGCCGAAAATCATCTTGCCGTCATGACCCGGCAGCGGGATATCGAAGAGCGTGCGTGGCAACATCAAGGTCTCAGCACAATACCCTCTGTGGCCGGTTTTGAGATGGAAATGGAGTTCGTCCGCCGCCTTGAACAGGAGGTCGATCGCGCCGGCCAGGACTATGCCAGGATAAAGGAAGGCTACGACAAGTGGCGGGGTGCGGAAGAATATACCCTTGCCAGCAAAGAACTCACTGATTTTTGTAGCAACCGATCACCCGGAGATTGTCGAACGGAATGGCAAACCCTGGCCGATGACCGGCGAAGGAAAATAGATAAATGCACAAAGGCTGCCGAAACTCTCATAAAGATGCGGGCTGCGATCGACTCCGGTTGTGAGGATTTCTATAAGAATATCCTCAAGCCCCTCCAGGATGTGGCTAAAGATTTCGACGCAGCATATTCCCCACCTGGCGGCCATCAGATCGACATAACATCTCAGGATAAGGCCGTCCGTTTGCTGATCAGTGGCCTGCCCGCCGATCAGATCCTCAGTGAAGGCCAACTTGGCGTCAAAAGTATCAGCTATCTGCTGGGTGCCAGCATTATTTATCCTTGGTCGCGTTGGCCTGCACTGATATTGGACGATCCCTTGCAGTATAACGACTTATTGCATAAGTCTGATTTTATGGATGTTCTGCGCTCCCTCGTCAAAGAGAGGCATTACCAAGTCCTCCTTTCAACACATGATTTGGAGGAAGCTGAATATATAAAGAGGAAGTGTGTCGGTGCCAATATTCCAGTATCCTGGAACCGATTGCGTCATGGTAAAAATGGTCCAGAAGCGATGCCGGTGAAAATTTGTTCGTAGGCGGCTACGCCCTCGGAGTGCCGTTGCAGCTTGAATTTTTATGGAATTGAGTGGATGTCCGGTGCGTCAGGCAATGCTGGTGTGACCCAGCCGGTAGAAGTCCGGCCCGGGTGCGGATCACCGGGTCGCGCAGCGCTTGGCGCTCCAGTCCCGCCAATCGGGCCGCTTCCGCACGGGGCAATCCGCCCAGAGCTGGCGATGGTGCAGGCCCCCGGGGGGCGGCCCTCGCCGCAACGGCGCGCCCAGGCACGCGATTCTGCCGCCCACTATCACTGACGGAATCTCCAGCCTCATCCTACAGATCCCCAGCCAATCGGTTGAGTTACATGGAGAAATATTCTATCTTTGCTGAGAGATCCCTTTCAGGTCAGGTTGAGCGTTCGCCGGTATAAAACTCGTCGCAACGCCCTCGAGCTGACCATCTGCTATGGTGCGGGATCTGGCATTACCGGCACACGAAATGGCGCATCGGACTTGGCCGATTCAGGGCGTCTCTCCATACATGCGCCGACACGCCGCCACCGCCTCTTCGTCCTTCACCGCGGCGAAGCCGAAGCCGTTCCACCGATAAACCGCCGTGCGGGTGGCGGTTGAGGCGGGGTCGAGGCGGATGAAGGAATCGGCGCGGTGCAGTGCGCACAGCCGCATCGTCTCGCCACCCGGCAGCAATCGCGCGTCGATCAGCGGCCAGGCCAGGGCGCTGCCGCGCCAGCGCGCCACCAAACCGTGGTCGGTGACGTCGTAGACATAGGGGCGCGGGCCGTCTTCGCCGTCGATGGGCGACGGATGCCGCTCGACGGTCACCAGCATCGGCCGGCCGCCCGGCTCCAGTACGCCGGCTTCGGCGGCCAGCAGCGGCCGGCCGGCCCTCCGCCACCCCCGCCTGCCCCCCGCCCCGCCGGCGCCGGGCCCCCCCCCCCGGCCGCGCGCGCCCCCCCGCCACTTCAAGGCCGGGACCGGCGGGGACGGCGCAGGCGGCGATAGCGTTGTCGTCCGGGTGCTCGTCGGCCAGGCGGGGAAACGCGGTGTTGGCCGGCGTCGCGGTGCGTAGCGGACGGCACGACAGGGCGCCGTCGCGCAGGCGGCAGTCGGCGCCCATGCCGCGCTTGGTCTCGGGATATTTCTGGTCGAAAACGTGGTTGCCCAGCGAGAAGAACACCGGCCGGCCGTCGAGGCATTCGGGCTCGGCGACGACATGGGGATGATGGCCGAACACGGCGTCGGCGCCGTGCGCGATCGCCCAAGCGGCGTCGCGGCGCTGCGAGTCCTGCGGCCAGTCCTTCAGTTCGGCTCCCCAATGCACGAACACCACCACCCAGTCGGCGAGGGCGCGGGCCAGCCGCAGCTTGCGCTCGGCCGCCAGCGACGGCAGCGGATCAATCTCGCCACGCCGGCTGACGACCCGATTGATCGCCACCACCGCGACGACGCGCCGCCCGATGCGGACGAAGCCTGGCGAGTCGGCGAAGTCCAGCGGCGCCACCCCGGCCTGGCGCAGCGCGTGTTTGGTGGCGGCACGGCCGTCACCGCCCAGGTCGTCGGCGTGGTTGTTGGCCAGTCCGGCAGCGGTGAAGCCGGCGGCGGCGAGATGGCCCGGCATCTCGGGCGCCACCGCGAAGCAGGGGGCGGAGCCGGCGTCGCGGCAGCCCTCGGGCGGGCCGATGGCGCCTTCAAAATTGGCCATGGCGAAGTCGGCGCGCGGCAACGTCATCTGCGACCACGGCGACAGGTGCCGCATCGCCACCTCCCGCGCCACCTCCCGGCCCAGCATGACATCGCCGAAGAACAGCAGCCGTCCCTCCTCGCCCGCCTGGGCGCCGCCGGACAGCAGCGCCGTCAGCGCGGCAAGAACCCGGGCCAGCCTCATGGCAGCTTCGGCGGGCAGGTCAATTCGGTCGGTGACGTGTAGCGCCGCAGCCAGGGCGGATGCGGCGTGCTGTCCACCGCCTTCAGCCAATCGGCGTCACTCATCGGCTTGTCCGAAACGAGTTCGTGATAGGCGTAGACCGAGCCCTTGACGATGTCGCGGCGACCGAAGGCCGGCACCACCGCGTCCCATTCCTGCGGCCGGCCAACAGCGGCCTCCAACCAGCCGGTCGCGGGATTGCCGGCGACCTCGGCCACCTTCATGATGGGCACCGGCCGCGACAGGGCGTTGTCCTTGGCGTTGAGGCTGTGGAACACCAGGAAATTGTGTTCGGCGGCGCGTCCGACATACTGGATGTCGGCGTAGTCCGCCGGGCTGAGCGGCGCGCCCGCCACCTCCTTGGCGGCGATGGCGCCAAAGCGCCGCGCGCTGTCGCGCGACTGCGCCAGCCGGCGCAGGATGCCCGCGGCCAGCGGATCACCGGCCGGCCACAGGCGACGGACATGCTCAGCGGCGACGTCGAACAGGCCGACGATGGCGGCGAAGGCCGCCGGGTCGGGCTCGACATAGCCGCGCGGCGGCTTCATGAGGATGGCCTCGAAGCCGGCCTCGCCGCATTCGGCGCCATCCACCTCGTTGACCAGCACGGTGGCATGACGCAGCGTCGCCCATGAGGCCAAGCCGGTCTGTAGTCGCTTGACGTCCCACAGCTCGCGGGCCAACGGCGCCTCGGGCGCCTTGGCCCATTGCAGTGCCAGCGCGCCGATCCAGCGGGCGTACAGGCTGCCGTCCTCCTGCGCCTGGGCGTCGGCAAAGCGCCGCCCGACCTCGGTCAAGACCGGCTCCAGGTCGGGATATTTCCCGAATTCGCCGGCCAGCAGGCCGCGGGCCAGCGGGCTGCCTGTCGCCATGGCGAGATCCAGCCCCGACCCCAGCAGGCGCGGCGCTCCGTCGCGGTCGCGCATCGGCCGGTCGTCGTGATGCAGGCCGAGGGAGATGGCCTCGTTGTCCCATCCCCAGGACAGCGGGAACAGGCGTGCGCGCTCGGCCGGCCGCGAGGCATAGGCCGCCTGCGCCGGCTCTCCGGTCCAGCCCAGCGGCGCGCGCGACGGAGCGATGAAAGCGCGATAGGTCCGGGTCCAGCGCACCGCAAGCTCCCGGGTTTCCGGCGACAGCCGGGCCAGGGCGGTCTGGTCCGCCGGCTCCAGGTCGATCGTCGCCAGATAGCGCACAGCCTGGAAATAGCGTGCCGTCGCCGGCTCGGCCTCGTAATGGCCACGCGGGCGGAACACGCGGTAGTCGGTGGGCGCGTCCAGCACCGGCGAATGGGCCTGCTTCTCGGCCGCGGCGATGCGTGCCGCCTCCTCGTTCCCGGCAGCACGGTCCTGCATGAGGGCGTGCACGGCGGCGAAGGCCCGCGCCATGCGGCTGCCGGGGGCGCGTTCGGCCAGTTCGGCGGAGGCCTTCCCCGCCAGCGCGGCAAAGTCCGGCATGGCCCGCTGCCGCTCGATGGCGATGAATATGCCCTGGTAGGCGGCGGCGAAAACCTCCCAGAAGATATCGGTGGTGACCAGATAAGGCCGCACCGCCCGCGCCGGACGGGTATCGCCGCCGCCGCAGGCATAGCTCTCGGAGTCGTAAAGCTGATAGAGCTGCTCGCTCTTGCCGAACGGCCGGAATACTCCGCCGTGGGCGGCGAACAGCGCCTGATCCTCCGGCCCTTCCAGGAACATCCAGGCGTTGGTGACGTCCGCCAGCGGCATGTCGACGGGGATGTAGCGTGGCTCGACGCGCCCATCAGGTGCCGCCACCGCCGCTACCAGGCCGCGACCATCGGCGGTCGGACGCGGCGGCAGGGTGAAAGTGACGTCCCCGGCCAGCCGGCGGCGCTGCTTGCCGACCCGGTCGACCATCTCCACGCCGGGCTGTCCCGGCCACCAATGCAGAAGCGCCGTACCGTTCGGCGTATAGGCCAGGCTGCCGCCGCACGGCTCGTTCAGCGGCTTGCTGTCTTCCCAGTTGTCGATGAAATAATGCTTGGACGAGAAGCACCCCTTGGCGTCCGACCACACCAGGACATGCCCGCCGGGATGGAAGCCCTGCGGCTGGGCATCGGGCACCGCCTCGATATGGGGCGGCATGCCGTCTCCGGCTTCCAGGTATTCGGGTTCCTTGGGCGGCTTGGCGGTGGTGACGGCGTAGGGCCTGGAGCCCTTTTCGGTCAGCGAGCCGATGTCATGCCGGCCCCCCGCGCGATGCTCCACGAAGAACAGCCGGTAGCCCGGCTCGAACGGGCGCGGGCCGGCCACCAGCGGGCCGAGCAATACCGGCGACTGCCATAGCACGCTGGGTTTCCAGCCGGCGGCGGGGTCAAGACGCAGGATCGTCTTGCCGGCGGTGGCGAACACCGCTGTCCCTTTGGGATGCCAGGCGAGGCCGACAAGAGCGGGCCCGAGCGGCAGGGGAACGCTCTCGACCCCGGCGGTGCCGTGGCCGATGCGCCAGCGCAACAGGGTCTGCCGGCCGCCCGGCGCCTCGGCGAGGATCAGCGCTTCGGGGGCGATCGGCGACACGGCGATGTCGCGCACCATATGGCCGGGCGGCAGCGGCGCCAAGCCGTCCGGCTGGACCGGGGCGGCTTCAACGAACGGCTCGACCTCGTCGTAAAGTGTCGCGTCCGCTTCCCTCACCGATTCCGGTTGGCGCGACTGCTGCGCGATACGGACTTCGGCCTCCTCGGCCCAAGCGGCGGTGCCGAGCAGCACGCCCAGCACCGCCGCCACTCCAAAGCCTGTCCTCACGGTATTTCCCCCTGTTTTTCCCCTTCGGGTATCGCCCTGGTCCGGCAAGGCTGCCGCGTCGGCCCGGGCGTTGACCTGCGCGTCCTTGGCCAGCAGCAACAGCAGACAATCGGATCGGCCTTTGCCGGATGCCGCCATGAGAGCAGTTTCGCCGATGTTCGACCGGTTTACCTCTTTTGCTTCGCAAAACACGGTTGCTTGTGTGTTCACCGGGCGCGTTCCGCGCTCAGGTGCGGCCACTTGAGGACCGGCGCAGCGGTGCGAGCATGCATCAAACATTCCGCTTGCCGGTATCACAGCAGCGGCAGCTTGCTCGCCATCATCAATCCGCCGACACAAATTCCGAGGCCGTAGGGGATGTGGCGGCTGAGGAATGAAATGAGGCCGTCGGGAATGTAGCGGCTGAGGAAAGAAACGTGGCGGTGCGGCGTTTGGGCCGAGTCGTCGCCCGGCTCGATGGGCTTGATCACGGCCCGCGGCAGGTGGAGCCGGGCCAGCAGCCATTGACCGATGGGGGAAAATTCGGCGATGGCGAGCAAGGCCACGGCACCGCCAGCGATGGACACCCACACCATCAGGTCCATCAGATTGCCCCAGCCCAGCCACAGGCCGGTGACGATCAGCAACTTGATGTCACCGCCCCCGAACAGCCGAAAGGAAAACAGGACGAGGCCGACGACGAACACCAATCCGAACGCCGCCAGATGCCACAGCCAATCGACCGGTCCCGGGGCCAGCAGCGCGGCCACCGGGAACAGGGCGAGATAGATGATGGTGAGAGTGTTTGGGATGCGGAACGTGGCCAGATCCCAGGCTGCGGCGACCAGCAACGGTGCGGCATACATGGCCAGGATAAGATCGCGCATCACGCCTGCTCGAGTTCCACCAGGGTGCCGCAGAAGTCCTTGGGATGCAGGAACAGCACCGGCTTGTCATGGGCGCCGATCTTCGGCTCGCCGTCTCCCAGAACCCGCATACCGTCGGCCTTCAGCTTGTCGCGGGCGGCCAGGATGTCGGGAACCTCGTAGCAGACGTGATGGATGCCGCCCGAGCCATTCTTGTCGAGAAACGCCTGGATCGGCGACTTCTCGCCGAGCGGATGCAGCAGCTCGATCTTGGTGTTGGTCAGTTCGACAAACACCACCGTCACCCCATGGGCCGGCTGCGGCACCGGCGGCGACACCGTGGCCCCCAGGGTATCGCGGTACAGCCGGGTTGCAGCATCCAGGTCGGGGACGGCAATGGCGACGTGGTTCAGTTTACCGATCATACATTCATTTCCCGTGATAGAGCTTTGGCATCGAATAAACCACAAAGGGCGCAAAGAGCGCCAAGGTTCACAAAGAAAGAGTGGACTTGCGTAGTGTCTTCTTTGTGTCCGTGGCGTCCTTAGTGGTTAGAGCGGTTTCCGACCAAGTCGGATACCGCTCTAACTTTTTATCAGCCCTCGCCGGGCGCGCTCCGCGCTTGGCCGCCGCCTCAACGGCGGCTGGAGCGTTTTCCAACCTGATTGGAAAACGCTCTAAATGCTTGTCGCGCAGTCCCTACACCCGCACCAGATGCACGTCGGTCATCGGCTTCTTGCCGTGGCTTTCGCGCAGGTGGCGGCGGACGGCAAGGCGGATGGCCTCTTTCAGGCTCTCGTCGTCCTTGTCCTTGCCTTTGGCGTCGGCTTCGGCAACGGCGCGGCGGACCGCATCAACCACCGCTTCCAGCTCCTCGGGCTCGTGGCCGGCATCCAGCAGGCCGGGGGCGGACAGTTGGGGCTCGCCCAGCAGCTTGCCCCGCTTGTCGACCACCACGGTGACGACGACGACGCCCGTCGAGTTCATGCGATGACGGTGCTTGAGGATGGCCGAGTCCCAGGGCACCAGCCGCGAGCCGTCCAGCGCCAGCCGGCCGGCCGGCACGGTGGCGACGATCTCGGCCGGGCCGGGGGCAAGCCGGACCATCGAGCCGTTTTCCGCCAGCACGGTGTACGGCACCTGGCATTCCTTGGCGACGCGGGCATGCTCCATCAGATGGCGGGCCTCGCCATGCACCGGCAGCACGACCTGGGGCCGGACCATCTGGTACATCTGGATCAGTTCCTGACGGCCGGGATGGCCCGAGACATGGACGAAATGGTCCTTCTCGGTGACGATCTCGCAGCCCTTCTTGACCAGCTTGTTCTGTAGCGCACCGATAGCCTTTTCGTTGCCGGGGATGATGCGCGACGAAAAGATGACGGTGTCGCCCTTGCCAAGCGACACATGCGGATGCTGTTCCGAGGCGATGCGGGGCAGGGCGGCGCGGGGCTCGCCCTGGCTGCCGGTGCAGACATACAGCACCTTGTCTTCCGGCAGATAGGCGCCGTCATGGTCGCTGAGGAAGGCCGGCAGGCCCTTGAGATAGCCATTGGAGCGGGCCGCCTGGTCGATGCGCCACAGCGACCGGCCGACCAGGGCGACATGACGGCCATGGGCATGGGCGGCCAGGGCGATGCTTTCCAGCCGCGCCACATTGGTGGCGAAGCAGGCGACGGCGATACGGCCGGAGAACTGGCCGACCAGATTTTTCAGGCTTTCCCGGACATCGGATTCCGAACCGGGCTCACCCTCGACGAAGACATTCGTCGAATCGCCGACCACGGCCAGCGTGCCCTCGGCGCCGAGTCGGCGCAGGGCATCGAAGTCGGCGCTTTTGCCGACCATCGGCTTGGGGTCGAACTTCCAATCGCCGGTGTGCAGCACCATGCCGGCCGGCGTGCGGATGGCCAGGGCGTTGGGCTCGGGGATCGAGTGGGTCAGGGTGATCAACTCGATATTGAACGGGCCGATGTCGAAGCGGTGGCCAAGCGGGATGATATGCAGCGGCACTTTGCCGAGCAGCCCCACCTCCTGAAGCTTCGCCTTCAGGATCGCCCCGGCGAAGGGGGTGGCGTAGACCGGGCAGCGCAGCTTGCTCCACAGATGGGGGATGGCGCCGAGATGGTCCTCGTGGCCATGTGTCACCACGATGCCAAGAAGCTTATCCTTGCGTTCGACGATGAACGCCGGGTCCGGCATGTAGACGTCGATCGACGGCATGGCGTCGTCGCCGAACGACACCCCCAAATCGACCATCAGCCACTTACCGCCATAGCCGTAGAGATTCAGGTTCATGCCGATCTCGCCGGCACCCCCAAGCGGCAGGAACAGCAGCTCCTCGTCGACGGCGGCGAAGGGATCGGAATTATAGTCGGACATTGCGTTGTTGAATCTCCAATAGGCCTCGCAGCGTGAGGTCTGGGTCGATGTGATGAATCACGTGTGTTGCGTCCTTGAACAGTGGCGCCAGGCCACCGGTGGCGACCACGGTCATGGGTGCGCCGAATTCTTCCTGGATGCGGTGCACCAGGCCCTCGATCAAGCCGATATAGCCCCAGAACACGCCGGATTGCATGGCTGGGACGGTGGCCTTGCCGATGACCTGACGCGGCCGGCCGATCGCGACGCGCGGCAGCTTGGCGGCAGCCAGATGCAGCGCTTCCAGCGACAGGTTGGGCCCGGGCGCGATCGCGCCCCCACAATAATTACCTTGGCCGTCGACCACGTCGAATGTTGTGGCCGTGCCGAAATCAATGATGATCAGGGGGCCTTTATAACACCGGTGAGCGGCGACCGCATTCACCAAGCGATCGGCGCCGACCTCTTCCGGGCGATCGAGCAGCACCGACAGGCCGAGATCGACATCAGGCTCGCCCACCACCAGCGGCTCGCAGTGGAAATAGCGGCGGCACAGGGTTTTCAGCGAGAACAGGGTGGCGGGAACCACGGTGGCGATGATCGCCGCATCAATGGTGTCGCGGCTCAGGCCTTCGATGGTCATCAGCTGGGTCAGCCACACCCCGTATTCGTCGGCGGTGCGCTCGGCCGTCGTCGACGAGCGCCACTCGCCACGTTGCTGCGGCCCGTCGAACACGGCGAAGACAATGTTGGTATTGCCGGAATCGATGGCCAACAGCATGTCGTGATGATCCTTCAGGGTCGCGGGAAGAACACGTCGCCGGCCAGAACCCGGCGGCGCTCGCCGCTCATGAGTTCCAACAGCAATGCGCCGTCTTCGTCAAGTCCCCCGAACGTCCCGGACAGGGTTTCCGTCTCCAGTCTCACCTCGATCGGTCCGCCCAGGCCACGCGCCCGCGCCAGCCAAGCGGATCGGATCGCGGAAAAACCGCCGGTTCGCCAAGCGGCGAACAGCGGTGCGAAGGCGGCGAGGAAGCTGGTCAGCACCTTGCCGGCATCGGCGTCGCAATCCAGATCGCGCAGGCAGACCGCGTCATAGAGGGCCGGCTGCGGCGCCTCGACGATATTGACACCCATCCCCAGCACCACCAGCCCGCCGACCTCGGCGGGCTCCAGCAGCATGCCGGCGATCTTGCGGCCGTTGCACCATACGTCGTTGGGCCATTTGCATTGTAGATGGGCGGCCGGCGCCAGCCCGGCAAGGGCCTCGGCCAGGGCGGCGGATGCGACAAACCCCAGCTGCGCCGCGAAGTTGAGCGGTGCGCCGGGGTCCAGTAGCAGTGAAACATGCAGATTGTCGGGGGGGCTGACCCAGCTTCGGCCCCGTCGTCCGCGGCCCGCGGTCTGTTCGCGGGCCGAAACGACCGTGCCGTGGCCGGCACCCTGTCGGGCCAGTCGTTTCGCCTCGTCGTTGGTGCTGTCGATAGTCTCCAGCGCGACGAGGCGAAACGGTGGCGCCAGGGCGGGTATCCCCGCTGGCGCCAGACCGGTCATCCGGGGAACAGGGCCTTGGCAGCCACCTGAGCCGACGCCACCAGCGGCGCCGGGATGATGGTGAAGAACACCAGGAAGGCGGCGTTGACGGCGAGGATCGCGGTCATCGCCGGCCCGACGGGACGGTCAAACACCTCGATGGGCTCGTCGAAATACATCACCTTGATGATGCGCAGGTAGTAGAACGCGCCCACCACGCTGGTCAGCACACCGATCACCGACAGAGTGATCAGGCCCTCATTGATGGCGGCGCGGAACACGTAGAGCTTGCCCCAGAACCCGGCGAGCGGCGGAATGCCGGCCATCGAGAACATGAAGATGGCCATGGCCAGGGCCATCATCGGGTTGGACTTGGCCAAGCCGGCAAGATCGTCGATCCCCTCGACCATGCGGCCTTTGCGCCGCATCGACAGGATCACGGCGAAGGTGCCGATGCTCATGAACAGGTAGATGGCGAAGTATACCAGCACCGCATGAACGCCGTCCTGGGTGCCGGCAGCCAGGCCGAGCAGGGCGTAGCCGATATTGCCGATGGACGAATAGGCCATCAGTCGCTTGATGTTGGTCTGGGCGATGGCGGCGAAGGCGCCCAGGAACATGGAGCTGGCCGAGATCAGGATGATCACCTGACGCCACTGGTCGGTCAGTTCGCCGAACGGACCGACCATCAGGCGCACCAGCAGGGCGAAGGCGGCGATCTTGGGGGCGACGGCGAAGAAGGCGGTGACCGGAGTCGGGGCGCCCTCATAGACGTCGGGGGTCCACATGTGGAACGGCACCGCCGAGATCTTGAAGGCCAGACCGGCCACCAGGAAGACGATACCGACGATCACCCCGACATGCACATGGCCATGCGTCTCGTGGAAGATGCGGGCCAGGGTCATGAAGTTGGTGGTGCCGGCGAAGCCGTAGATCAGCGAGGCGCCGTACAGCAGCAGGCCGGACGCCAGGGCGCCGAGGACGAAATACTTCAGGCCCGACTCGGTGGCGCGCACCGAATCGCGCTGATAGGCGGCCAGCACGTAGAGCGCCAGACTCTGTAGCTCGAGGCCGAGATACAGGGCGATCAGGTCGTTGGCCGACACCATCATCATCATGCCGATGGTGGCGAACAGCATGACGATGGGGTACTCGAAGCGCGCGATGTTCTCGCGCTCGAGGAAGCTCATCGACATGATCACCGCCAGCGCCGACGCGGCGAGGATCATGATCTTGACGAAGCCGGAAAAGCCGTCGACCACGAACATGTTGTTGAACGTGGTCACGGAACCGGCACCGCCGCCCCACACCATCAGACCGGCGAAGGCGAGCACGCCCACCGTCAGCCAGGCGATCGAGCGGGTGGCATCGCTTTTCTGATAGACCCCGGCGACGAGAAGGCCCATGGCCGCAAGGGCCATGAAGAGTTCCGGCAGGGCCGGAATTAGGCTCGGCATTGTCCGACTCTCCTTCGTTACCGGACGGCGACGGCGACGGCCTTCGCCGCCGACAGGGCCAGTTGATACTTGTCGATCAGGTTGGCCACCGAGGCATGCATCGGCCCCAGGAAGGTGGCGGGATAGATACCCATCCAGAACACCAGCGCGATCAGCGGCGCGAAGATGGCGATCTCACGCGGCGACAGGTCGAGCAGGCCCTTCAGATCTTCATTCACCAGCTTGCCGAAGATCACCCGGCGGTACAGGTACAGCATATAGGTGCAGCCCAGGACCAGACCGGTAGCGGCGAAGAAGCTGACCCAGGTGTTGGCCTTGAACGCGCCGATCAGCACCAGGAACTCGCCGACGAAGCCGGAGGTGCCGGGAAGGCCGACGCTGGCCAGCATGAAGATCATGAACACCAGGGCGTAGCGCGGCATGTTGCTGGCGAGACCGCCGTAGCGGGAAATCTCGCGAGTGTGCATGCGGTCGTAGATGACGCCGACGCAGAGGAACAGGGCGGCCGAGACGATGCCATGCGACAGCATCTGGAACAGCGCACCCTCGATACCCTGAGTGGTGACGGTAAAGGTGCCGATGGTGACGAAGCCCATATGCGCAATCGACGAATAGGCGATCAGCTTCTTCATGTCCTCCTGCACCAGCGCCACCAGCGAGGTGTAGACGACGGCGACGATGGACAGGGTGTAGACCAGCGGCGTGAAATACTCGGAGCCGAACGGGAACATGGGCACCGAGAAGCGCAGGAAGCCGTATCCGCCCATCTTCAGCAGCACGCCGGCCAGGATCACCGATCCGGCGGTGGGGGCCTCGACATGGGCATCGGGCAGCCAGGTATGCACCGGCCACATGGGCACCTTCACCGCGAACGAGGCGAAGAAGGCCAGCCACAGCCATAGCTGCATCTGCGCCGGGAACTGATGGGCGAGCAGGGTCGGGATGTCGGCGGTGCCGGCCTGATAGTACATGGCCAGCATGGCCAGCAGCATCAGCACCGAGCCCAGAAGCGTGTAGAGGAACAGCTTGAAAGCGGCATAGACGCGGCGCGCACCGCCCCAGACACCGATGATGATGAACATCGGGATCAGGACGCCTTCAAAGAAGGTGTAGAACAGGAACATGTCCAGCGCCGCGAACATGCCCACCATCATGGTCTCAAGGATCAGGAAGGCGACCATGTATTCTTTGACGCGGGTCTGCACCGATTCCCACGAGGCCAGGATGCAGATGGGCGTCAGCAGCGTCGACAGCAGGACGAAGAACAGCGAGATGCCGTCGACGCCCATGTGATAGGCGATGTTGAAGCCGGGCAGCCAGGCGGCCTTGTCGACCATCTGGAAGGCGGCGCTGCTGGGGTCGAAGTTGGCCCAGATCAGCAGCGACACCAGGAAGGTCGCACCCGAGGTCAGCAACGCGACATTGCGGCTGTTCTGGGCGACGACCAGGGGCTCACCGCGAATGGTGAGGATGAAGAACGCTCCGACCAGCGGCAGGAACGTCGTAATCGTAAGGAGTGGCCATTCGATCATCGCGGTCAGCCCATCTTGATCATGTACCAGGTCACGAATGCCGCCACACCGACGATCATCGCGAAGGCGTAGTGGTAGACGTAGCCCGATTGCAGTCTGCTCATCTGAGCGGCGATCACCCGGCTGGCGGACGCGACGCCGTCGGGACCGACACCGTCGATCAACGCGCCGTCACCACCTTTCCAGAAGGCCTTGCCGAACGCGAAGGCGGGCTTGACGAACAGGAAGTCATACAGTTCGTCGAAGTACCACTTGTTCAGCAGGAACTGGTAGGCGCCGGAGAAGGTCGCGGCCAGCATCCTGGGGACGCTCGGCATGAACAGGTAGAGCACATAAGCCAGGACAATGCCGGAAACGCCCATCACCGTCGGCAGCAGCGGCACCCAGCTCGGCACATGATGCGCGTTTTCCAGGGTCGGATGCAGGGTGGCGATGGCGCCGTTCCAGAAATGCGCCTGCTCATGGCCGACGAACATGTCCGAGAAGGACATGCCGGCGAACACCGCACCCAGCGCCAGCACCGCCAGCGGCAGGGTCATGACCAGCGGGCTTTCATGGACATGGGCCATGACATGCTCGTCGGCGCGCGGCTTGCCGTGGAACACCAGCACCAGCAGACGCCAGGAATAGAAGGCGGTCATGAAGGCGGCGCCGATGCCCAGCCAGAAGGCCAGAGTACCGGCAGGGGTGCCCGAGGCATAGGCGGCCTCGAGGATCATGTCCTTCGAGAAGTAGCCGGCGAAGGGCGGGATACCGGCCAGCGCCAGACTGCCCACATACATCAGCCCGCCGGTCAGCGGGATGTGCTTGAAGACGCCGCCCATCTTGCGGATGTCCTGCTCGTCCGACAGGGCGTGGATCACCGAACCGGCGCCGAGGAACAGCAGGGCCTTGAAGAAGGCGTGGGTGAACAGGTGGAAGATACCCGCCTGATAGGCCGACACCCCCAGCGCGAAGAACATGTAGCCGAGCTGGGAACAGGTCGAGTAGGCGATGATGCGCTTGATGTCGTTCTGCACCAGACCGACCGTTGCGGCGAAGAACGCCGTGAAGGCGCCGATCACCGTGACCACGCCCAGGGCGGTGTCGGACAGCTCGAACAGCGGCGACATGCGGGCGACCATGAACACGCCGGCGGTCACCATCGTCGCGGCATGGATCAGGGCCGAGACCGGGGTCGGGCCCTCCATGGCGTCGGGCAGCCAGGTGTGCAGGCCGAGCTGAGCCGACTTGCCCATGGCGCCGACGAACAGCAGCAGGCAGACCACGGTCATGGCGTGCCAGTCGGTGCCGAACCAGTGGACCACGTCATTGGCATGCTGCGGCGCCGCGCGGAAAATGGTGTCGAACGACACGCTGTCGAACACCAGGAAGGTGCCGAAGATGCCCAGCGCGAAGCCGAAATCGCCGACGCGGTTGACGACGAAGGCCTTGATCGCCGCGGCGCAGGCCGACGGCTTTTCGTACCAGAAGCCGATCAGCAGATAAGAGGCGACGCCGACGCCTTCCCAGCCGAAGAAAAGCTGGACCAGATTGTCGGCGGTCACCAGCATCAGCATGGCGAAGGTGAACAGCGACAGATAGCTCATGAACCGCGGGATCGAGTGATCATGCGACATGTAGCCGATCGAGTAGACATGCACCATGAACGACACCCAGGTGACGACGATCATCATGACCGCGGTCAGGCTGTCGAACCGGAGCGCCCACTTGATATCGAGCGAACCCGATTCCATCCATTGCAGCAGGGTTATCGTAGTGCCGTGGCCATCGACGGCGACGGCAAGGAATATGGCCACCGACAACAGGGCGGAGACGCCCAGCAGTGCGGAGGTGACCACCTGGGCGCCGCGGTCGCCGATCTGCCGGCCGAACAAGCCAGCGATGATCGAGCCGAGCAGCGGCAGGAAAACAGCAGCTGTGTACATCGATCAACCCTTCATCTGGCTGATATCTTCGACGGCGATGGTGCCCTTGTTGCGGAAGAAGCACACGACGATGGCCAGGCCGATCGCAGCTTCCGCCGCCGCCACAGTCAGGACGAACATGGTGAAGACTTGCCCCACCAGATCGCCGAGATGGGCGGAAAAGGCGACGAAATTGACGTTGACGGCCAGCAGCATCAACTCGACCGACATCAGGATGATGATGACATTCTTCCGGTTGAGGAAGATGCCGAAAATCCCGATGGTGAAGAGGGCTGCGGCAACCGTCAGGTAATGCGCGAGACCGATGGCCATCAGATGCCTCCCCCGCTCGGAACCTTCTTGATTTCCAGAGTGTCCTTCGGACTGCGGGCCACCTGGCGCGAGATGTCCTGCTTGCGCACGCCGGGACGTGTCCGCAAGGTCAGCAGAATGGTACCGACCATCGCCACCAGCAGCACCAGACCGGCGGCCTGGAACAGGTAGATGTAGTCGGTATAGAGGATGCGGCCCAACGCCTCGGTGTTGGTCAGGCCCGGCGGGTTCGGCGCCGCCAGTGTCTGGCTGCCGGCCGGCGCGAAGGCCCAACTGGCGAACAGGCTGGACAGTTCGGCCAGCAGCACCAGACCGATCATGGCCCCGGTCGGCAGGTACTGGAGGAACCCTTCCCGTAGTCGCAGGGAATTGATGTCCAGCATCATGACGACGAACAGGAACAGTACCGCGACCGCGCCGACATAGACGACCACCAGCACCATGGCCAGGAATTCGGCCCCCAGCAGCAGGAACAGGCCAGCGGCGTTGAAGAACACCAGGATCAGCCAGAGCACCGAGTGAACGGGGTTCCGGGCCGAGACCACCATGACGGCACCGCCGATGGCGAAGGCGGCAAACATGTAAAAGACAAGCGAGGCGATCATGCGGCCCCCCCATGAGTCGGAGCAATCCAGGTCATTTCCGGTCCCCTCATCACCGGTACGGAGCGTCAGCGGCGATACGCGCCGCGAGTTCGCTCTCCCAGCGGTCGCCGTTGGCCAGCAGCCGTTCCTTGTTGTACATCAGCTCGGCACGGGTCTCGGTGGCGTACTCGAAGTTCGGCCCTTCGACGATGGCGTCGACCGGGCAGGATTCCTGACACAAGCCGCAATAGATGCACTTGGTCATGTCGATATCGTAGCGCCGGGTGCGGCGGCTGCCGTCGGCGCGCGGCTCGGCCTCGATGGTGATGGCCAGAGCCGGACACACCGCTTCGCACAGCTTGCAGGCGATGCAGCGTTCTTCGCCGTTGGGATAACGGCGCAGAGCGTGCTCGCCGCGGAAGCGCGGACTGAGCGGTCCCTTTTCATAGGGATAGTTGATGGTTACCTTCGGCTTGAACATGTAGCGAAACGTGCACCACATGCCCTGCAGCAGTTCGATCAGCAGGAACGACCGGGCGGTGCGATCAAGGAATGACATCGTCGAGCCCTCTCTACTTGGCCAGCGCGCCGGTGGCGACCAGGAAGCCAGCGGTCAGCACGACCCAGGCCAGGGACAGCGGCAGGAACACTTTCCAGCCCAGGCGCATCAACTGGTCGTAGCGGAAGCGCGGGAAGGTCGCACGAACCCACAGGAAGAAGAACAGCACCACGCAGATCTTGATAACGAACCAGAAGAAGCTCGGAATCCAGGTGAATGGCGCGAAGGGCAGCGGCGACAGCCAGCCACCCAGGAACAGGATCGTCGTGATCGCCGACATCAGGATCATGTTGGCGTATTCGCCCAGGAAGAACAGGGCGAACGGCATGGCCGAATATTCGACGTTGAAGCCGGCGACGATTTCCGATTCACCTTCCGGCAAGTCGAACGGCGCGCGGTTGGTCTCGGCCAGGATCGAGGCCAGGAACACCACGAACATCGGCAGATGCGGCACGAAGTACCAGGACAGGAAGCCGTAGCCTTCCTGCGCCTTGACCACCGTCGACAGGTTCAGCGATCCGGCCGACAGCAGCACGGCGATGATGACGAAGCCCATCGAGACTTCGTAGGACACCATCTGCGCCGCTGACCGCAGGCCGCCGAGGAAGGCGTATTTGGAGTTCGACGCCCAGCCGGCCATGATCACGCCATAGACGCCCAGCGACGAGATGGCGAACAGGAACAGCACGCCGACATTGATGTTGGCCAGCACGCCCCCGTCCCAGAACGGGATCACCGACCACGCGATCAGCGCCAGACTGAAGGTCAGCATCGGCGCCATCAGGTAGACGACGCGGTTGGCGCTGGTCGGCAGCACCGTTTCCTTGAAGAACAGTTTGGCACCATCGGCCAGCGGTTGCAGCAGGCCGAACGGCCCGACCACATTGGGACCGCGGCGCAACTGGATGGCGCCGATGACCTTGCGCTCGGCATAGGTCAGATAGGCCACCGCCAGCAGCAGCGGCACGACGATGAGCAGGATCTTCAGCACGATGAGGATCACCGGCCAGATGATCCAGAAAAGGTCAAGCAGATCAGCCATGGGTGCCGGTCCTCGCCTGCTGGTCGGCCGCGAACAGCTTGGTGCACTGGGCCATGGTGGCCGAGGCGCGGCTGATCGGGTCGGTCATGTAGTAGTTGCCGATGGCCCCCGAGAACGGCTCGGCTGCGACCTTGCCGTCGGCGCCGAAGGCGCCCCAGGCGGCGGCGGTGACCGTGTCGAGCGCGGCGAAAGCCGGGCTCCGGGTCCGCATATGGGCGCGCAGGGCGGCGATGTCGTCATAGGGCAGCGTCTTGCCGAGTGCCGCCGACAGGGCGCGCAGGATTTTCCAATCCTCCTTGGCCTCGCCGGGCGGGAAAATGGCCAGCCGGGTGGTCTGGGCGCGGCCCTCGGTGTTGACGTAGGTGGCGCTCTTCTCGCTGTAGGCGGCACCCGGCAGGATGACGTCGGCGCGATGGGCGCCGGCATCGCCGTGATGACCCTGATAGACGACGAAGGCCTTGCCAAGCCGCGACAGGTCGAACTCGTCGGCGCCCAGCAGGTAGACCATCTCGATCTCGCCCTTTTCGGCACCGTCGAGGATGCCGGCCAGATCACGCCCGCCCTGACCGGGGACCAGACCCAGATCGAGGCCGCCGACTCGTGCCGCGGCGGTGTGCAGGACGTTGAACCCGTTCCAGCCGTCCTTGACCAGACCGGCGCCCTCGGCGATGCGGCGAGCCGCGCCGAGAATGGCGGCACCGTCGGCCCGGGCCAGAGCGCCCTGACCGAGGATCAGCATCGGCTTGGCCGCGCCGGCCAAAGTCGCACAGAACGGATGGGTGCCGGCGGCGATCTGCTCCAGCGTCGCGGCATCGTTGCCCAGCCATTCGGCGCGGTAGGTCAGGTCGACCTGCGGCCCCAGCAGGGCGATGGGGAAGGTGCCGCGCAGGTAGCGCTTGCGGATGCGGGCGTTCAGCACCGGGGCTTCCCAGCGCGGATTGGTGCCGATCAGCAGCAGCGCGTCGGCGTCTTCGATGCCGGCGATGGTGGAGTTGAACAGATAGCCGGCGCGCGACGACGGGTCGAGCTTGGCCCCGTCCTGGCGGCAGTCGATATTGGGCGAGCCCAGCGACGCCATCAGATCCTTCAGCGCCAGCATGGCCTCGCAATCGGCCATGTCACCGGCGATGGCGGCGATCTTCGATCCCGGCAGATCCTTGGCCTTGGCGGCGACAGCGGCCAGGGCCTCCTGCCACGACGCCTTTTCCAGCTTGCCGTTCCGGCGGACATAGCAGGTGTCGAGCCGCTGACGCTTCAGGCCGTCATAGGAAAAGCGCGACTTGTCGCCCAGCCATTCCTCGTTGATCTCGTCATTGACCCGCGGCACCACCCGCATCACCGCACCACCGCGCACATCCAGGCGGATGGCCGAACCGAGCGCATCGTGAACGTCGATGGTCTCGGTCTTGCGCAGCTCCCAGGGGCGGGTCGTGAAGGCGTAGGGCTTGCTGGTCAGGGCGCCGACCGGGCAGAGGTCGATGATGTTGCCGGACAGCTCCGACGACAGCGCTTTCTGCACATAGGTGGTGACTTCCATGTTCTCGCCGCGATAGGTGGCGCCCAGCTCGGGCACCCCGGCGATCTCGGTGACGAAGCGGATGCAGCGCGTGCACTGGATGCAGCGGGTCATCGCCGTCTTGACCAGCGGACCGAAGTCCTTGTCCTTGACCGCCCGCTTGGTCTCGATGTAGCGGCCGCGGTCGTGGCCGTAGGCGATAGCCTCGTCCTGCAAGTCGCACTCGCCGCCCTGGTCGCAGATCGGGCAGTCGAGCGGGTGATTGATCAGCAGGAACTCCATCACCCCCTTGCGCGCCTTCTGGACGTTGGGAGTGTCGGTGCGGATGACCATGCCCTCGCCGATCGGCATGGCGCAGGACGCCACCGGCTTGGGCATTTTCTCGACTTCAACCAGACACATGCGGCAATTGCCGGCGATCTGCAAACGCTCGTGATAGCAGAAGCGGGGAATCTCGATGCCGAGCTGGTCCGCCACCTGCATGATGGTCAGGCCGGCCTCGACTTCGACTTCCCTGCCGTCAATGGTGATCTTGGGCATTCTCGTCGTCTCCCCCTAAGCCGCCTTGCCGCTGCGTTGCAGGATGCGCCGTTCCATCTCCGGGCGGAAATGGCGGATCAGACCCTGGATCGGCCAGGCCGCGGCATCGCCGAGGGCGCAGATGGTATGGCCTTCAACCTGACGGCTGACCTGCTCGACCAGATCAATCTCGTCGATGGTGGCGTTGCCGACCGCGATCCGCTCCATGATCCGCCACATCCAGCCGGTGCCTTCGCGGCACGGCGTGCACTGACCGCAGCTTTCATGCTTGTAGAAGCGGGCCAGACGGGTGATGGCGCGGACGATGTCGGTCGACTTGTCCATGACGATGACCGCCGCGGTCCCCAGGCCGGAGCGCACCTCGCGCAGGGCGTCGAAGTCCATCAGCACGGTGTCGCAGATATCCTTGGGCAGCACCGGCACCGAGCAACCGCCCGGGATGATGCCCATCAGATTGTCCCAGCCACCCCGCACGCCACCGGCATGCTTTTCGATCAGCTCCTTGAGCGGAATGCTCATGGCCTCTTCGACATTGCACGGCTTGTTGACGTGACCGGAGATGCAGAACACCTTGGTGCCGGAGTTCTTGGCCCGGCCGATGCCGGCGAACCACGCGGCGCCACGGCGGCAGATGGTCGGAGCGACGGAAATCGACTCGACGTTGTTGACCGTGGTCGGGCAGCCATACAGGCCGACGCCAGCCGGAAACGGCGGCTTCAGGCGGGGTTGGCCCTTTTTGCCTTCCAGGCTTTCAATCAGCGCGGTTTCCTCGCCGCACACATAGGCGCCGCCGCCGCGATGAACGAACACATCCATGGCCCAGCCGGAACCGCAGGCATCCTTGCCGATCAGGCCGGCATCATAGGCCTCGTCGATGGCCGCTTGCAGGTTCTGCGCCTCGCGGATGAATTCGCCGCGGATATAGATATAGGCGGCATGGGCGCCCATGGCGAAACCGGCGATCAGGCAGCCCTCAATGAGCTTGTGCGGATCGAACCGCATGATCTCGCGGTCCTTGCAGGTGCCCGGCTCGCCCTCGTCGGCATTGACCACCAGATAATGCGGCCGCTTCGGGTCGATGGTCTTGGGCATGAACGACCATTTCAGGCCGGTCGGGAAACCGGCGCCGCCACGGCCGCGCAGGCCCGAATTCTTGACTTCCTCAATGACCCAGTCACGGCCCTTGGCCAGAATTTCCTTCGTGCCATCCCAGTCGCCGCGCGACCGTGCCCCAGCCAGCTTCCAATCGTGGATGCCGTAGAGGTTGGTAAAGATGCGGTCCTTATCGCTCAGCATCTGCGGCCCCCTCAGTTTGGCGGAAGATCGCGCAGGGTGGTCGGTCCCCCCACAGGCGCGGAATTGATGCGGTCGATCTGCGGGCCCGGCTTCGGCTGGCGGCCGGCCTTGAGTTCAGCGAGGATGCGCTTTGTGCTCGCGGCGTCCAGGTCTTCATAGTAGTCGTCGTTGATCTGCATCATCGGCGCGTTGACGCAGGCGCCCAGGCACTCGACTTCCGCCAGGGTGAACTGGCCGTCATCGGTGGTCTCGCCGAAATGGATACCCAGTTCCTCATGCGCGGCGCGGGCCACGTCGTCGGAACCGCGCAGCAGGCAGCAGATATTGGTACAGACCTGGACATGGTGCTTACCCACCGGGGCCAGGTTGAACATGGTATAGAAGGTCGCCACCTCATAGACGCGGATCGGCGCCATGCCGAGCATGTCGGCGATATGGTCCATAGCCGCCTGAGTCACCCAACCCTCCTGGCGCTGGGCCAGATCGAGCAGGGGCATGACGGCGGAACGCTGGCGGCCGGCCGGATACCGGGCGAGGACCGTCTTGGCCTTTTCGGCGGTCTCGGGCGTGAAGGCGAAGCTGGCCGGCTGAACGACGGCCTGGTGCGGAGTGCTGCTCATCGGTCGATCTCGCCGAAAACGATGTCAATGGAGCCGATATTGCAGACCACGTCGGCGAGCATGTGGCCTTTCGACATCATGTCCAGGGCCTGCAAGTGGTAGTAGCCCGGCGGCCGGATCTTGCAGCGGTACGGCTTGTTGCCGCCGTCGGAGATCAGATAGACGCCAAACTCACCCTTGGGTGCTTCGATGGCCGTATAGGTGGAACCGGCCGGGACATGGAAGCCCTCGGAGAACAGCTTGAAGTGATGGATCAGCGCTTCCATCGACCGCTTCATCTCGGCGCGCGGCGGCGGGGCGATCTTGCGGTTCTCCACCTTGACCGGCCCGTCGGGCATCTTGGCGCAGCATTGCTGGATGATCTTGACCGACTCGCGCATCTCGACCATGCGCACCAGATACCGGTCGTAACCGTCGCCGTGCTTGCCGATCGGAATGTCGAAGTCCATCTCGTCATAGACGTCGTAGGGCTGGGCCTTGCGCAGATCCCAGGCCAGGCCGGACGCCCGCAGGTTGGGACCGGTAAAGCCCCAGTCCAGCGCCTGTTCCACCGACACCACACCGATGTCGACGGTGCGCTGCTTGAAGATGCGGTTTTCGGTGACCAGGGTTTCGATATCGTCGAGCACCTTGGGGAAGGTCTCGCACCACGCGGCGATGTCGTCCAGCAGGCCGGCCGGCAGATCGAAGGCGACGCCGCCCGGACGGTAGTAGTTGGCATGGAGTCGCGCGCCCGAGGCGCGCTCGTAGAACTCCATCAGGATTTCGCGTTCCTCGAAGCCCCACAGCATCGGCGTCATGCCGCCGACGTCGAAGACGTAGGCGCAGATGTTCAGGATGTGGTTGAGGATGCGGCTGATTTCGTCGAACATCACCCGGATGTACTTGGCGCGGCGCGGGATCTCGATGCCCAGCAGCCGCTCGGTGGCATGCACGAACACATGCTCCTGGGCCATGGTGCCGACATAGTCGAGCCGGTCGAAATAAGGCGTCGCCTGGATATAGGTCTTGTGCTCGATCAGCTTTTCGGTGCCGCGATGCAGCAGGCCGACATGCGGATCGGCCCGCTGGATCATCTCGCCGGACATTTCCAGGATCAGACGGAGCACACCATGCGCAGCCGGGTGCTGCGGGCCGAAATTGATCGTGTAGTTATTCAGGGCTGTTTCGGCCATGTCACTTCTCCGCCTTCTCGTCGCCGGGCAGCACCGGATGGGGGCCCTCCCAGGGCGACAGGAAATCGAACGTGCGGAATTCCTGGGTCAGCTTGACCGGCTCGTAGACCACGCGCTTCTGCTCGTCGTCATAACGCACCTCGACGTAACCGGTCAGCGGGAAGTCCTTGCGCAGGGGATGGCCTTCAAAGCCATAGTCGGTCAGCAGCCGGCGCAGGTCCGGGTGGTCCGAGAACATCACGCCGTACATGTCCCAGCACTCGCGCTCGGGCCAGGAGGCGGCGGAGAACACGCCGGTAACCGACGGAACGGGCGTGTCCTCGTCGGTGAAGACCTTGACCCGAACACGCTGATTGTGCTTCAGGCTGAGCATCTGATAGGCCACTTCGAAGCGATGTTCCTCCTGCGGCCAGTCGACGCCGCCGATATCCATAAGCTGCTTGAACAGGCAGTTGGCGTCATCGCGCAGAAAGGTGAGCACCTTGACGACGGTGGCGGCCCGGGCGGTGACCTCCAGCTCGCCAACACGGCTCACCTCGGCCTTCAACACTTCGTTGTGCAGGGCGTTGGCGATATAGTCGCCGAGATCCTTGAGAGCTTGCGTCATTCCTTGAGCCTCTCAGCGCATGAGCGTGCCGGTGCGGCGGATCTTTTTCTGCAATTGCAGAATGCCGTAGATCAGCGCCTCGGCCGAGGGCGGACAGCCCGGCACATAGACGTCGACCGGCACGATCCGGTCGCAGCCGCGCACCACGGCGTAGCTGTAATGGTAATAGCCGCCGCCATTGGCGCAGGAGCCCATGGAGATGACATAGCGCGGCTCGGCCATCTGGTCGTAGACCTTGCGCAGAGCCGGGGCCATTTTGTTGGTCAGCGTGCCAGCGACGATCATCACATCGGATTGGCGCGGGCTGGGGCGGAAGACGACGCCGAAGCGGTCCATGTCGTAGCGCGAGCAGCCGGCGTGCATCATCTCGACGGCGCAGCAGGCCAGACCGAAGGTCATCGGCCACATGGAGCCGGTGCGGGCCCAGTTGACCAGCCAGTCGACGGAGGCCAGCACATAGCCCTTCTCGTTCAGCTCGTTGGCCACCGCCTGGATGATCTTATCCTGCTCGGGTCCGGGCGGGATCGGCATGCCGGCAAGGCTGGAATTGGTCGTCACGGCTGGGTTCACTCCCATTCCAGAGCCCCCTTCTTCCATTCGTAGATGAAGCCGACGGTCAGCACCGCCAGGAACAGCACCATCGACCAGAATCCGAAGATGCCGATGGAGCCCAACGATATCGCCCACGGGAAGAGGAAGGCGACCTCAAGGTCGAAAATGATGAAAAGGATCGAGACCAGATAGAACCGCACCTCGAATTTCGTGCGGGCATCGCCGAACGCTTCGAAGCCGCATTCATAGGCCGAAGCCTTCTCCACGTCCGGCTTTTGCCGGGCGATGATCCACGACAAGGCGGGGATGACCACGGAAAGGGCCACCGCGATCGCCAGAAAGACGAGGATCGGCAGGTATTCGAGGAGCAACGCGTCCATCATGTCTGCCCTTCTAAAGCTACCCGTGCTGCGCTTGACCAGGGACGCCAGCGTGTCACGGGCGGCAGCATCCCGCATCAGCTAGCACATGTCACGACGAAAGAGTGGCATCGGGCCAGCGAATGAACCTGGGATAGAGCCGACAGACAGCGCCACGCCTCCCACAACAGTTACCCTTGCGAGTCTTCGGGGCATGGCGGGAGCGACGGGGCTCGAACCCGCGACCTCCGGCGTGACAGGCCGGCGCTCTAACCAACTGAGCTACACCCCCCGATGCGTACCCGCGCGGGTGGCGTTCCTGTAAACCAGACCTTTGGAGGTGTCAAGCAAACAAGGCAAACCGCAGCCTCCGGCGCCGTAAGACCTCCGTCTGGAAGCGATCCAAGCTACCAGTATTCATGATGCTTGAACTGGAGGTGTCGCAGCGAAATATAGTCCAACGTATATGAACAAACTTTGATACAACGCTGTGCCATCGTTGCGGCGCAGCGAACAACTTGCCGGCCTGCCCACCCGGTTGGGGAGAGGGCTTCTACCCGCTGCGACGAAATGTCGCATCTGGCAGCGCTATATTGGATGTCGCTGCCGGACCGTCCAGTTTGCATTGCAAAAAGATTTCCCGCTTGCGTCGCTCGTCCCACACCACCGTGTAGGGTGCATGCCATCCCTTGCCCCGACCCGGCGGTCATGTCACCTTGATGCCATGTTGTATATGGATCTTGCTCTTGACCGCGCCTGCGCCCTGCGCCGCGACGGCCCCGCTCTGTCCCGCGCCCTGGCGGGCTCCGCGCTACGCCTGCTGCCGCTGTGGCAGGGCAAGGTGCTGGTGGATGATCGTCCGCACGCCGTATGGCTGACCGGTGAGGCGGCGACGCGGCTGCGTGCCCTGGCCGAGGCCGAGGTGTTCCTGGGACTTGAGGGAGATACGCCGTGGCTGGCGGTGGACCTGTCGGCCTGCCCCGGCGACCCCGAGCAAGGGCCCGATCTCGACCTGGGCGGGCGGTTCATGCCGCTCCGCACCATGGCGTCGGCGCTTCCGGTGCAGCAGGCGGCGCTGCTCGCATACGCGAAGGGAATGTTGCATTGGCACAGCCGGCACCGCCACTGCGGCGTGTGCGGAGCGCTCACCCGCGCGGAGTCCGGTGGCCATGTCCGTCGCTGCGACTCCTGCGCCGCCGAGCACTATCCGCGCACCGATCCGGCGATCATCGTACTGGTCCATGACCGCGATCGCTGTCTGCTCCACCGTCAGCCACAATGGCCACCCGGCATGTGGTCGGTGCTGGCCGGCTTCGTCGAGCCCGGCGAATCGCTCGAGGAGGCGACGGTGCGGGAAGTCCACGAGGAAACCGGGGTGCGGGTCGATTCGGTCCGCTACATCGGCTCCCAGCCCTGGCCGTTTCCCGGCTCGCTGATGATCGGCTTCACCGCCCGCTACGCCGGCGGTGATCTGTGCATTGATCATCACGAACTGGAGGATGCCCGCTGGTTCACCAGGGCCGAGGTGCTCGCCGATTTCGACGGAGAAAATAAGTTCCTGCCGACCCCCGATTCGATCGCCCGCTGGATGATGGACCGGTGGCTGGCGGGGGAAGCGCATCTGTAAGTGGGGCGGCGACTGCAAACAACTGCGACATCGAACCTGATGCCCCGCTGTGTCGGGGCGGCAGCATCGCAGGTAACGCAGATGAACACGGATACCCACGGATGAACGCAGATAAGGTAAGAACTGCGAACGGCCTGATCATTTTTTCATTGTGACCGAGTCTGTCTCGACATTCCATGCCTTGATGACCTTGAAAAAGCTTTTGCTTCCGCAGATCGTCACTCAAGCGACGACCTGCGGTTCTGACGGATGCATCCGTGTTCATCCGTGGATATCTGCGTTCATCTGCGTTACCTGCGATGCTGCCGCCTCGACACCGCGGGGCGTCAGGCTCGATGTCGCAGTTATTTGCTAACCACGGGTCCAGATCTTTCCAGCCTCACCGCCGCGTCGGCGTCACCAGCTTCTGGGCCTTGCGCTTGACTTCGTCCGGCACCTCGGCGATGGCGATGCCAGCGGCGTGCAGGGCGTTGGCGAGTTTGGCCAGGTCTTCCGGTGCGGTGGCCTCGACCGGCTTGTCGCCAGCCCCGGCGAGCAGACGCGCCGGCACGTCGGGCAGGGCCTGACGCAAGGGCAGGGTGCGGCGCAGGAACACCGTGTCGAGGAACCGCCGGAAGAACTCGCGGTCGGTCACCGTGTAGCGTGGCCGGTGGCGGCGCAGGCGCAGCATGGCGCTGTCGACCTCGGGCGGCGGGTGGAAGTCGCGGGCCTTGACCACCTCCATGACCTGAAGGGTCGCGGTCTGCTGGGCCAGCACTGAGATACGGCTGTAACCGGGCTGCCCCGGCTTGGCGGCGAGGCGCCGCGCCAGCCGTTCCTGAATGACCAGCACGCCGGCGGTGAACTCGTGCTCCAGCAGCTTGAAGATCAGCGGCAGCGATACGGAATAGGGCAGGTTGGCGACCACCTTGGTGAAGGCGGGAAAGGCCAGCTTGACCGCATCGCCCCACAGCACATCGAGATTGTCGTGACGGCGCCGCAGATCGTCGAGGATCGGCCGGAACTGCTCGTCCAGTTCGATGGCGGTGACATGCCAGGCTTTGCTCGCCAGCAACTCGGTGAGATGACCGATGCCGGGGCCGATTTCCAGGACGTGGTCCTCGGCGGTTACCCCGGCATACTCGACCTCGCGGGCCAGCACCGAGCCGCGGGTCAGGAAGTTCTGACCATGCTCGTGGCGCGGCTTGATGGACCGCGGAATCGGCAGGCGCGGCTCAAGATCCCGATCGGGCGTCATTCGTCGGCCTCCAGTGCGAAGACGTCGGCCCAGATGCCCTGGATGAACAGTTTATGCACGATTTCGATCTCCAGTCCGGCGGCGGCGGCGGCCTGGCGCAGGTCGGCCTCGCGCGAGGTGAGCAGGATCATGGCGCCGCGGCCCGACAGCAGCGGTCGCCACGTCCTGAGCAGCGCGGTATACAGGGCGGGCATGGCCTCGGCGTTGCCATGCTGCACGCCGAACGGCAGGTTGCAGACGATGCGGTCGACGCGGCCGGTCAGGCCGGTGAAGCTGGCCGGGTCGGTGGCGTCCCAGCGGCTGATGCGGGCGGCCTTCACGGTCAGGCCGGCGCGTTCGGCATTCTGGCGGGCGAGCCTGACGGCGGCCTCGTCCGTGTCGCCGGCCATCATCTCCGCCGCCGGACCCCACTCGGCCCGTTCGATCAGAATGGTGCCGCTGCCGCACATGGGGTCGAGGAACACGTCGTCGGGCCGGCACGCGGCCAGAGCAACGAGACTCGCCGCCAAGGTCGGGCGTAGCGAGCCCGGCCGCTCCTGGCCGCGCCAGGTGCGCTGACGGTGCTGGATATCGGTCAGGCGCAGGCCGATGGTCAGCTTCTCCCGCGCGAAGAACGCCCATATCTCCACCTGGGCCGGCTCCTTGACATGCCAGGTGGGATAGACCGTGCGCGCGGTGGTCGTAATGATATCGGCGATCTGCTTGCGATAAACCTGCCGGTCCTCGTCCTGCTTGACGAACACCGCGAAGTCGACGCGGCGGCGGAAATCCACCGGGTGGAACGGCGCCGCTGCCGTCAGATGACGCTTCAGCCGGCCCGGCTCGATGCGTGTCAGGTCGGTGGCCGAAGCCATCGGCAGCGAGTCGTACAGAATCAGAAACACATCCTCGACGGTCCGCAACTCGAACAGCTTGCGCCATTGCTCGCGCGGCAGGGTCGCCATGACCAGCGTCTGGCCGCGCAGATGCTGCACCGCCGGACTTGTCGTCGTCAGGCCGCGTTGCGTGAGTTCCTGGAGCACCACGTCGTGATTGCCCAGGGTGGTGACCAGACCGACGCGGAGAGTGCCGGCGGGCACCGGCTTCGGCGCGGCGGAGCGATGCGTGGGTGCGGCAGGCGCGGGCTTGCCGGCCGATTTCGAGACGGTCGGGAACTTGCCGGCCGGCTTGGCCGGTCTGGCGGCGGGCTTCTTGGCCGAGTTGGGCTTTTTTGGCGGTTTGCTCATGACATCCGATCGGCTTGGCTGGGGGCACATGCGTTTCAGCGCTGCCCCCGGCAATACGGCGTCAGTTAGAGCACGCCAAGCCCGGTCGGTGCCAGCACTTACCGATGAGCCTGAAGGCTCACCCATGCCCTCGCCGGGCGCGCTCCGCGCTTGGCCGCGGCCTCAATGGCCGCTTACC
>OBEQ011190423.1_pt1 | contig 77787 bp, 81 predicted proteins | sample 1670901 | NCBI WGS metagenome assembly OBEQ01 (sample SAMEA104232315, study PRJEB22302) | groundwater metagenome | biome: forest; feature: aquifer; material: groundwater | place: USA | collected 2011-08-07 | depth 5.4 m | reverse complement strand
CCTTGCTGGTACACAACTTGCACCCGATGCAGAGCAAGGGATCGACGACAATGCGGCCAAACGGCGGGTGATCGAAGTCCGGTGCCCAATACATGCAGTCCTCCACCGGACAATACTCGACGCACGCCGGTGAACCGGCGCACCCGGTGCAACACTCGTTGATGACCGCCAGGATGTGCGGCTTGCGCTTGCGCCGGGTGTTGGTGCCGGTGGAGGCGGGCTCGTATTTCACTACTTTGCCGGCGACGAATTGTTCGATGGTGGGCGTTTCGAGTTCAGCCACGATACATCCTTGGTGGAATTTTGCCGCAATCCTATTTTTGCCGACCACTCCGCGAATGTCAATCCCGCTGGAATGGCCTAGGCCGTTTTCATGGCGGCGATTACGGCGTCGGTGAACTGTTGCGTTGTGGCCTGCCCGCCGACGTCCCGTGTCAGTTGACGGCCGTCACGATAGACGCTGTATAGTGCGCTCTCGATTCGCCGGGCGGCGTGGTTCTCACCCAGGTGGTCGAGCATCATGATCCCGCTCAACAGGATAGCGGTCGGATTGGCCAGGCCTTTGCCGGCAATGTCCGGCGCGGTCCCGTGAACAGCTTCGAAGATGGCCGCCTGATCGCCCAGGTTGCCACTCGGAACAACGCCCAACCCACCCACCAGTCCCGCCACTAGATCGCTGACGACGTCGCCGTAGAGGTTGGGCAGCAACAGCACGTCGAACTGGTGCGGGTCGAGCACCAGTTGCATGCACGTGTTGTCCACGATCATCTCTTTGTATTCGATGTCCGGATAACCGGTCGCCACCTTGCGCGTCGAGGTGAGGAAAAGGCCGTCGGAGAGCTTCATGATATTGGCTTTATGAATGGCGTGGATCTTCTTCCGCCCCAGCCGCCGGGCGTAGGCAAACGCGAACTGAGCGATGCGCGTCGATGCCTTCTCGGTGATAATCTTCAAACTTTCAACCACGCCCGGCACGACGGTGTGCTCGAGGCCCGCGTAAAGGTCTTCGGTGTTCTCTCGAATGATCACCAAGTCCACGCCGTCAACACGCGCCTTCACGCCCTCAATGTTTTTCACCGGGCGTAAGTTGGCGTAGAGCTCGAGTGACTTTCGCAGGGCCACGTTGACGCTCGGGGAGCCGCCCGCGATTTCCGTGGCCAACGGGCCTTTCAAGGCCACTCGATTGCGACGCACTGATTCCACCGCGGCGGCGTAGGACGCTTCACTCCCACCCGACGCCGTGGGCTCCCGTGGCGACACCTCTTCCCACTCGATGGCCACACCGGCCGCGTCGATGATCCGCCGGGCAGCTTGCGCCACCTCAGGACCTATGCCCTCGCCGGGTATGAGTGTGACTTTGTGGGCCATCAAAATCGTTCATTCTAAGCGAAAGGCGCTCCATTGTCGAAGCGCGAATTAGCGCTCAAACGCCGTCGTTCTTGCATTGCCCGCACGCCTCGGGAGGCAAATCCGCGGCGCAGCGCTGAAGCGCCCGCTACACTCAATCGCCGCGGCAGGCCGCCGAACGTCAAGATAAATCCCCCTGCTCGATTTGACATGGTTTGCTATAATAGATGCTGTGAAAGGGCGCCCATCGGGCAATCCGGAGCGGAGACGACCAGAATGTTAAACCTGACATCAGTGGCAGCCAGCAAGGTGAAGGAGATCATGACGCAGCAGACCCCCGAGCCCAGCGCCCTGCGCGTGGCGGTTGTGGGTGGCGGCTGCTCGGGCTTCAGTTACCACATGGCTTTCGAAAGCCAGATCAACGGCACGGACAACGTGTACGAGTTCAACGGGCTAAAAGTGCTCGTGGACCAGATGAGCGAGATGTATCTGGAGGGCGTCGAGATCGACTACATCGAGACTCTCGAAGGCGCTGGCTTCAAGTTCAATAACCCGAACGTGAAAAGCACCTGCGGCTGCGGCAGCTCGTTCAGTGTATAATCAGCGCCTCCGGCCTCCCGGAGGCGGAGTGACTTTCGCGAGCTTTTGGGCACGACCCAAAAGCTCGTTTTCTTTTTTCGGCATTGCATGCCCCCCATATCGAAGGACGCGAAAGAGTGGGACGAGCGCTACCGCTCGGCCACCCATCCCCGCGGCGAGGGGCCCGCTGCATTTCTGCGGGATATTCTCCCTCTGCTGCCTGTGGGCTTGGCCCTCGATCTGGCCATGGGCACCGGCCGCAACGCTGTTTGGCTTGCCGCGAATGGATGGCGGGTCACCGGCTTGGACGCTTCCCATGTAGCGCTGGAAGGTGCTGCCGACCTCGCCCGCCGGCATGGCGTCACCGTGCACTGGTCCGATGAGCGGGATCGGAAATTATCTTCGGAACTCCCGGGGCTGTTCCTATTCGAGGCAGATCTGGAGCACTGGCCCCTGCCTGTCTCGCACTTCAATCTTATTGTATGTTTCAGATATCTTCAGCGCTCGCTTTTCACTGCTATCGAGCGCGCCTTGCGCCCCGGCGGGATGCTGGTCTATGAGTCGTATACCGTCGAGCAGCTCGCGTTTCACCAGGGCCCGCACAACCCAGACTACTTGCTGCGCCCAAACGAACTGCGCGAGGCATTCCCTAGCCTCGAGATGCTCTTCTATCGCGAACTCCGGACAGGGAAGGGAATCGCCAGCCTTCTGGCCCGCAGGCCCTATGGCTCTCGCTTGTGAACTTTAAACTGCGACCAAACACTCTTTAACTTTCACTTTGGCCCGCTAGTTCATCATCGCTTGCAACCGGTGTATGGCCTGCAAGGCGCCTAAATGTCGGGGGTTCTCCACCCGGGCCTTTTTGTACTCTGCCAACGCCGCGGCAAACATTCGCTTGTGCTCGTAGACCCGGCCCAGGTTGAAATGAGGGAAGCAATAATTCTCGTAGCGCGGTGCGCGCAGCGCGCGCTCGAACCACGGGATGGCCTCCTCGAGGCGATCTTCTTCCACCAGGTAGGCGCCGATGTCGTTGTACGGGTTGCCAAATGTGGGGTCCACCTCGATGGCGCGCAGGCATTCTTGAATCGCGTCGTCGATTCGTCCCTGGAAACTATACGTCCAGCCGAGAAAGGTGTGCCCCTCGGCGGTCGGAAAAACTTCAATCGAGCGCTGGTAAAGCTCGATGGCCTCATCGAGTTCTCCGGCCATCTGATGTCGGTAAGCTTGCTGGAAAAGGGCCTGCGCCTGTTCCTGCTTCAGCTTGTCGTTTTCCGAAGCCATGGCGGCCTTTTCGGGGGATTATACACCTGTACCGCCTCCGCCGACCGTCATCGGTGTGTGGCGCGGCCGGTCCACAGGAACTCGTTCCCGTTCCGCCTATCTTGCCTCCGCCCAAAGCAGACCCTTTCTTCGGCGATTGAAATCAAACCCTTGGGCCCGTATGCTAGTGTGTTCCCATGAAGATCGCACTTGCCCAGATCAATCCGACCGTCGGCGATTTCCCCGGCAACGCCGCGCGCATTCTCGAATTCGCTCACGAGGCCAAAAAGCGCGGCGCGCAGCTCGCAGTCTTTTCCGAGCTTTGCCTATGCGGCTATCTGCCGCAAGACCTGCTCGAGCGCCCGGCCTTCATCGAGCGCAATCGCACTGAACTCGCCTGCCTGGCAAAAAAGGTCCCTTTACCCACCCTCGTTGGCTATGCCGGGCAGGCCCAGGAGCCAACGGGCAAGCCTGTCGCGAACTGCGCGGCTCTGGTGGCGAATGGCCGGGTCCTCTTCGAGCAGCGCAAGATGCTGCTCCCCACCTATGACGTCTTCGACGAATCCCGCTATTTCCAGCCGGCTAAATCGCAGCACGTCTTCCCGCTGTGCGGCGAACAGCTCGGCATCACCATCTGCGAAGACGTCTGGAATGACAAGAACTTCTGGGCCAAATGCCTCTATGACCGCGACCCGGTCGCTGAGCTTGTAGACCAGGGAACCACGGTTTTGCTGAACATCTCTGCTTCTCCCTATACAATCGACAAGCGCGCCCTGCGGCTTGACATGCTTAAGGCGCTGGCCCGCAGGCACCACCGCCCCGTTGTTTACGTGAACCAGGTTGGCGGAAACGATAGCCTCCTGTTCGATGGCAGCAGCATTGCGGTCACCGCCGAGGGGAGGCTCGCCGCGCAGGCGCGCGCATTTGAGGAAGATTTAGTGCTGTTTGACACCGTCACCGGAACCGGCGAGATCCGCGCGCAGCCTACTGACGAGCTCCAGTACGCTCACCTGGGCTTGCTCTGCGGCACCCGCGATTACGTGCGCAAGTGTGGCTTCCGGGAGGTAGTCGTCGGTCTCAGCGGAGGAATTGATTCGGCTGTCGTCGCCTGCATCGCCACGGGCGCCGTTGGCCAGCAAAATGTTCTCGGCGTCTCCATGCCGGGTCCTTATTCTTCCCCTGGCAGCCTCCGCGACGCGCAGGAGTTGGCCCAGAACCTTGGCATCCAGTTTCTTGTCCTTCCGATCAACGGAGTTTTTCGCTCCTATTGCGAGGCCCTCCAGCCTGCATTCGAGGGGCGCGCCGAAGACGTCACTGAGGAGAATCTCCAGGCGCGCATCCGAGGGAATTTCCTGATGGCACTCTCAAACAAGTTCGGCTCGCTCGTGCTCAGCACCGGCAATAAATCCGAAATGGCCGTGGGTTACTGCACCCTCTACGGGGACATGGCCGGAGGGCTGGCTGTGATTTCCGATGTTCCTAAAACGATGGTGTATGAGCTGGCCCGACTGATTAACCACGAAAGGGAAGTGATTCCCGCGGCAACGCTCACCAAGGCGCCATCGGCGGAGCTGCGACCCAATCAGACTGACCAGGACACCCTGCCGCCCTACGACGTGCTTGACCGCATCCTTAAAGCCTACATCGAGGACTTGCGCAGCCCGCAGGAGATCGCCGACCACTACGGCTTCAGTCTTGAGCTGGTGCGCCAGGTCGCGCTGCGTGTCGACCGCAACGAATATAAGCGCAAGCAGGCGCCGCCAGGCTTGAAGGTCACCTCAAAGGCCTTCAGCGTGGGCCGGCCGTTTCCTATTGCACAGAAGTTTGTGCCCTGAGCCGGGCCGTGAGGAGTGAACTCAAAATGAGGCGTCGATGGCTATTCTTGGTTCTGCTCGCGGTTTCTGTCTCCGCGCAAAATCCGCCCGAGAGTTCGCCAGGTAAGTCGCCGCTCCAGTCAAATACTGGCGCAGCCTCCGCGACCCTCGCCATCCCCAGAAGGGTAGAAACCTTCCTGCGCAAGCTTTACGCCTGGGGGCCATCCATTCGCGTTAAGCTGGGGGCCTTGCGCGAGGCACCTGTGCCCGGATTTTACCAGGTGCAGGTGGAAGTTACCGCAGGCGAACAGACCGACGCAGCCATCATCTACGTCAGCAAGGACGGCCATTACCTCCTGCGGGGCGATATCCAGGACATGACCGCGGATCCGCTTGCTGCCGTGCGCGCGCAGATCCAGCTGCGCAACAGTCCATCCAAAGGACCGACCAACGCTCGCGTCGTCTTGGTTGAGTACGCTGATTTCCAATGTCCTACTTGCCGACAACTCTACCAGACCCTGCGCGCCATTGAGCCGAACTACCCCCAGGTTCGCATCGTGTATAAGGATTTTCCCCTGGTCCAGATCCACCCCTGGGCCATGACCGCCGCTCTCGCAGGCCGCTGCGCCTACCAGGAAAGCAATGAAGCCTTCTGGAAGCTGCACGACTCTATTTTCGAGAATCAGGACGTGATCTCTCCGGAGAATGTCTGGCAAAAGATGCTCGAACTCTCTGGGCAGGCCAGCATCGGTGCCGAAGCGTTCCGCGCCTGCATGGCCAGTCCGCAGACCAGACAAAGCGTGATGGAGAGTCTCAAAGAGGGGCAAGCCCTGAAGATCGCGAATACGCCGACTGTCTTCCTCAACGGCCGCAGGCTAATCGGCGCCGATGGCCGCCTCCTCGAGCAGTACATCCAATACGAACTGGGAACGCGGGCGTTCTCCGCACCGGCCAAGTCATCCAATTGACCAATCCAACTGGCAGCGGTACCGCTCGCCATCAGTCGAAATGCGCGATGGCTTCCGACTCTCTCGGCCCTGTCCCGCACTCAGCACACAACCCGCGCAATCACCTTGGGGTAGGGGAGCGCTTCTACCCGCCGCTCCTTAATTATTTTACACCTTTCTTCCTGGTCGTTAGGTAACATAATATAACTTATAAGACGCGCGATGTCAAGAGGAATTTTGACGATGCGAGGGGGCGAAGCAAAGGAAAGAGAGGGGGCCAGAAAAGAGAACAACAGGAGACAAGAGCGGAAGATAGGAGCAGATGATAATACGAAGGGATAGGAGGAGGAGAGAAGAGCAGGCGATAGGAGAAGACAATTGAAGGAAATAGGAGCAGGAAATGGGAGGAGGAGTTCAAGACAGGAGATAGGTGGAGGAGAGAAATTCAGGCGATAAGAGCAACAGACAGGAGCGGGGAGCTGAGCGCAGGAAAAGAGAACAGGAGACAAGTGCGGGAGATGGGAGCAAAAGATAAGACGAAGGGATAAGAGCAGTAGACAAGAGCGGAAGTCAAGACGAGGAGACAAGAGGAGGAGACGGGAGCAGCAGAGAAGACCAGAGGACAAAGTACAGGAGAAAAGATCAGGGGAAATGAACAGGAGAAAAGAACAGGGAAACAGGAGAACAGAGCGGGAACCGGGAGGAGTGGATAAGTGCGCCCGATGAGGTCAGAACATCAGAGCAGAACACAAGGACAGGTGAGTAGGAGCGGGAGCGGCGGTGGAATGAGGAATTCGGGGACTTGAAGCCGGTGGATTTGGAAGAGGTGGGCGCAAGGGTGGTCGGGGCGAATACTTGGGCGACGATTGATGGGCCAGGGGTTGTTGGCCGACTCTGGGAAGGAACCCGTTCTGCGTTCCGCCCAGAACGCCAAGAAGGCAACTTGGGGCCAAGGTGTCGGACTTAGTCTCCCGAAGGGATGTCGCGGTCAAAGCGGTCAGCGGGAGGCGGCAGCAACAGCAGCGGCGCCGACTGCACCGCCAATGAGAAACCACTTCGCGCCGCGTCGGAGGCGCAACCAAAAGCCTCCGCCCTTGGCGGCGCGCACCGCAGCGTCGCGTTCCTTGGTGAGTGCGGCGAGCTTGACCTGGTCGTCCGAGCGGTCGGCCTGAGCGGCGGCGAGTTGCACATTACAGGCGCGGCAATCCTGCACGAAATCGAACAGCGGCTTCAAATCTTCTACGGGCATTTGGGCCACAGCGGGAGCGGCGGACTTTTCGGATGCGCCACTTCCCTGCTGCGCATCGTGCGCGGGCGCTCCACCCGAAGCACCAAGCCCTGCCGCGCCAGACCCCGAGTTCGCCGCGGGCGGGGAGGCCTGGGGAGCGCCGGGCAGGGTGATTTGAATGGGCTGGGGCAGCGAGAGGTACCTGGGCAACTCGCGCACAACTTGCTGCGGAGTGGTGACGCCGACCTTGAGCGCAGCGATTTGCGCCAGTGCGTCGCGGAGATCCTGGGCGCGCTGCTGCTCGCGTTTTTCCGCCGCGGCAATGACTTGCTGCTGCGCCTCGAGCGTGGCCTGGAGATGCACACGCGCCTGGTGCGCGTCGAGCCAGGAGCGCGCGACGAGTGCGGCAGCTACCGCGGCGCCCAACAGCAAGGCGGCCGCGAACGGGCGCGGCGCGACCGCGCGGCGAATCCAGTCGGCAATGCGCGTCATGCGGGGCTCTCCTTTCACTCGGAACGGTTCAGGGGCTTGGGACTGCGTTCGAGCATCTCCATGGCCTCGGCGGCGGCGCGGCCGTTGGGATAAAGCGACGCGCGGGCTGGCGGGCGCAGAGGATATTCCCGGCCGCGCCCGCCAAGGCGGAGGTCGGCGCAGCGCTGGCAGACAGCTTTGCCGCCCTTCTCCAACGTGGCCGTGCCGCGGCATAGGCGCCAGTAGAAGCACGGCGGGGCCGCAGCGTCATCAGGGGCGGCGGTGCGAATTGGCGCGAGGGAAGACACAGAGAGATTTGAAGAATCGAGCCAGCAGGAATGCCGGCACTACCGTGGGCAAGGTTAGCGGCGGTACCAGCGCGGCGCGGCTTCGTGGCCATTGATCTCGACGTAGCGGACCACCGGAGGCTCCTCCAAAGTGATGCCGTTGCGCTCGGCAATCTGGCGCAAGGCGCCGTAAATGTGCGGCAGGTGGTTTGTGGCAATGTCGCGGATGACCGCACGGTGGATTTCGTCGTCGCGCATGCGGCGGTAGAGCCAGCGCACGAACAAACCAAATTGCGCGGCAACCGGCACGACGGCCGCAATCCAGTAGGGGTTCATGGAGAGGCGTCCGAGCAGGTGACGCCGACGCGCCAATTCCCTGCCCCGGCGGCGCATGTCGGAGGGATTCTTCGCTGCGCCCCGACCGAGTCGGGGCTTCGCTCAGAATGACAGCCTGCTTGACCTAGCATAAAACCCCCGGGTCTAAAGACCCGGGCTACAGGGAAGAAGAGGGATTCCTCGCTCCGCTCAGAATGGCGGAGGCACCGGCGCTACAGCCGCGGAGCGGAGAGATTCGCGAGCGGGCCGAACAGTTGCGTGCGGCGCGTGGTCTGCGGGCCGAGCAGAGGAAACGTTACCGGCGCACCGTTCGGGGCGAACCCGAGGGGTAAACCGCTTGCGCCCGCACCCGCGCCGACGCCGGAGCCAAGCGGCAGGCCGAACATGGGCGCGTCGAAGCCTTCGCCGCCGCCGAAATTGCCGGCCCCGCCGAAGTCGCCGGTGAAATCGCCAGGGCGGATTCCGCGCAGATTCCTCGGGTACCCCGTGGCGGCGGCGCGGAAGCCGAGCGAGGGCTGGCCGAAGGCGCGCGGGGCGAAGTCGCGGTCTGCGAGGAGAAAGTCGTCGAGGCCGAGAGCGCGTCGCGCGAACAACGCGCCGGCGGCGAGGGGTCCGAACAGCGGCATGGCTAAGCTCCAATTGGAACGAGGGTGCGGTTATGCATCAGTTGCTTAAGTATCGGGCTAAGTTGTGGCCCCCCCACCCCCTATTTCTGTAAGAGTGGATTCCAAAGGACTTTAAGTCGAATGATTTTGTAAGCGTGCATTCCAAAGGAGTTGCGGGCGCATTTTTCGTAAGAGCGGATTGTAAAGAACTTACGCGCGTAGCGAGCGTAGGAGCAGATCAAACGCTCTCGCTCACTTTGCATGGAGTGCGAATCTTCTTGCGCTTGACCGTTTGCGTGAAGTACCTTGTCTTCAAATTACCCGGTCGGATAATTCGTCGAGAGAGGAAGGAGGCTTTATGCTGACGACGGTCCGTCAGCTTTTGGCTATGTTACTTGCTTCGGCGCTCTTGGCTTACGGCCAAGGATATACTTGGGACAAGGTGCGCTATAACGGGGGTACCCTGCAAACAAAAGTGGACCCCAAGGAATGGAACAATCATCTGACGGTCAGCTCCGACAAAATTACGGTCAAGCTGAAAGACGGACAGGTCCTCGAAATACCTAGTTCCTCAGTCACGGCACTCAGTTATGGTCAGGAGGCCCACCGGAGGGTCGGAACAATGGTGGCGCTCGGTATACTTCTCACCCCCCTTGCCCTGTTTGGTCTTTTTCACAAGACGCGTCTCCATTTTATCGGGATCGAATATAAAACCCCGGACGGTAAAGGCGCCGCGCTCCTGCTACAAGGCCACAAGGACAATTACCGTGCGATTCTCACGGCGCTAAAAGGGACAACAGGGGCACCACTGGCCGTCAGCGACAAAGACAGAGAGTTCGTTCCGAGTGGTCTCGCGGCTAGTGTGGTGAAAGAGCCGGGGAGTACGCCGGCGGCACAGGCGCCACAAACCGCGACAGTGGCCGTCAGTTCCCGCCCTGAGGGGGCGGAAATCTCCGTAGACACGGCCTTTGTTGGAAACGCACCTGCTACCATAAAGGTTCCTGCAGGCAAGCACACAATTCGGCTTGCACTGCACGGCTTCAAAGAGTGGACGAAAGAGATCACTCTGGTGGCTGGGTCAGAAGTCAAACTAACAGCCGAACTTGACAAGGAGAATTGAGCGCAGGACTACTTGTTATCCCGGGAAGCCAAAGACTCCACCACCTGACCCGAGTGTCCGGCCAAATGCGTTGGCAAAACTATTGCCGAGCGTGTCCCAGAAACCGGGGCTATTTGCTCTAGCCCGCACGTTCAAGTATGCGGCGGGCAACCCCAAGCCGCGGCCAAGTAGGCTGGTGTCCACGCCGTAGAGCCCACCCAGGCCTTGCAGCGCTCCCAGGCGGCGCCGGAAGGCCTCGTCGGCGAAATCAATCTGGTTCTGCCGCGCCAGCCCGGCAGATTCGCGCCCGCGTTCGCGCCCGAGCTCGTCCAGCAGCTCGCCAAAGCCGGCGGTATTGCGCGTGCGCGCCAGGCGGTTTTCGGCGCGCTGGTTGAGCGCGTCATAGGCGCTGCCCAGCGCGCCCAGGGATTGCCCGGTAATGGCCGCCTTCTCTTCGTCGGAGAAGCCGGGATGCGCGAGGATGTCCTGATACTGCGGCAGGAGGGTCCCGCGCTGCTGCGCGCGCTCGGCGAGCAGTTGCTGGTTCAAGGCGTTTTGTCGCGCGCGCTCTTCATCCGCGGCGCGGCGTGTGTCGGCTTCTGCTCCGCGTCCCATGGTGGTCCTCCAAAGGGAAGCCAGTCTAAGTAGCCCGCCCCTTGAGGGGCGGGGCTTTGCTCGACGCAGCGGAAATGCCCCGCGTCTAAAGACGCGGGCTACAACGTCCGAGAATGTTCAACGCAGAGGGATTCTTCGCTTCGCTCAGAATGTCAGTTTACGTTTGGCCCTGGCCAAGTTTCTTGCAGTAGGCGGGCCAGGGATCCTTCACCCACCCGAGCCGTCGCAGGCGGCGGCCGAAGGCGCGCTCGAGCTGCAGCGGCAAAAAGGCATGCGCGTCATCGAGGCCTCGGGCAAGCGCCTCGCGCTCGGCTGCGGCGTGCAGGCCGAGCAAGCGCCGCCAGCGTTCGACCGGCGTGCCCGCCTGCGGGTCCAGAAGCAAATAGACCTCCGAAGTCAGCCGGACCAGCGCGGCCATGACCAGCCGCCCGGCATCGTCCTCGACCACGAGCTTGCTCAGAAAGATGGGATCGGCGATGTCGGGAAAGGGATAGCCGAATCCTTGCTGGGCGTGCATGCGCTCGAGCGCCTCGAGGTCCGCCGGGGTGTAGGCCCGGATGCGCACATTTGACTCCGCTCAGTGCGCCCCGGCTAGCCGGGGCGGATAGAGGGGGCATCAGGACGGCGCCGGCACCGTCTCCACCAGCCGCGGGCCGTAGAGCGTGATGTTGTGCCGGTCGCTGACGGTCATGCGCAGGCGCACCTGGACTCTGCTGACGTCCTGCGCCGGCGGAAGCTGAATTTTGTCCACGCGGCGGGCAAACGTGCCGCCGATGGTGAAGACGGGGATAAACGTGGCGCCGGCGTCGAGCGAATAGTCGAGCGTGACCGGGTCTCCGCTATCGTTGCGGCCGCACTGGGAGGAGACTTCGATGCGCAGCGCGCTGCGAGACGTCGCGGGCGAATAGAACCCACTCACCGTCAGGCTGGGCGATCCATCGGTCAGTGCACTGTGCGACCGGCTGGTATTGGGGTTGCCGAAGACGCAAAAGCTCGGGTTGCTCCAGGTGCCCCCAGCGCCCTCCAAGGCGGGCAGGATGGGCTGCTCGATGGTCTTTGTGGCCGCCGAGGTGACCGCGGCTTGGGACGCTCCGCCCGCCGGCGCGGGGTCCACGTTCAGCTTCTGCCCCAGGGTGTTCACCGCGCCGACGATTTTCTTCAGCGCCTCATAAAGATAGGGCTCCTCCTGCTGGAGCTTCTTGAGTTGCGGCACGCGGAGCATGGACGAAAACCCTGGGTCTAGAGTCGAAGACCCCGGGCGAACGGCGCAGAAAAGCCCCGCCCCGGCCAGCCGGGGCGGGCAGACAACGAATCACCCAGAGAGATCCTTCGCATCGACAAAAATCGTCGGCGCTCAGGATGACCCTTCGCCTGAGCTCAGTCGAAGGGTCAATTCACGCCGCGCACAGGCGCCCAGGGATCGGGGCGCAGCGAGGGGATAAACTTCTGCAACCTAAACCACGCGCCCGCGGCGCTGGTGCCCACGCGAAAGCTGACGCGCTCGGCGGCGACGTTGATGGGCAGCTCGAGGTCCTTCAGCCCGGGGTTCGAGAGCGCCAGCGGCTGCTGCGCCGAGGCCGCGCCGGAGCTAGCCAGATACGCGGTCAGGCTGAGCGTGCCGGAGCCCTCGACAAACATGGCCAGGTACTCAAACAGCTTGCGGTGCGAGCCGACTTGGAGCTGCTGCTCGAGTTCGTGGTGCAAGAAAAAATAAGTGGTGTAGTAGCTGGCGATGGCCGCGCCGTCGTCGGAGAGTTGCGCGTCGGCGAGCTGGTAGACCTTGCCCGTGGCCAGGCCGTTGCCGAGGAACATTTGCGCCGTGCCGTCGGAGCGCTCGGCGAGCGTGGCGCTGGCGGCGGTGACAAACCACGGCGCCCACTTGCGCGCGCGGTCGAACGCCGCTTGCCGGCCCGTCAGGGTCAGATGGATGGGCGGGCGCGAGGCAATCTCCTCCGCATTATCTAGGCTGCGGTAGTCGAGGGTGAGCACGCGGTTGGGCGAGGCGGCCGCGCCCAGCGGCGCGCCCACCAAGATGCGTTTATTGCGCGTGTCCACGCGCACCCAGAGCGTATGGCCGTACTGCCAGTTGATGGAGTCCCAGGTGGGCTGGATCTCCTGCGAAATTTTCACCGGCTCGGCGCCCCAGAAGATGTACAGGCCCGAGCGGTCGGCGATCACCACCCAGTCTTCCCCCACGTCCACGCCGTTCACCGAAGGCGTGCCCACCGAGCGGGAGACTTCGCTGACCGACCACAGCGCGGGCTCGTTGACGCCATCGTCTTCGGTGACGTACAGGCTGTGCTCCTTGACGAAGTAGAGCCGCTCGCGCAGCCGAAACGCAGCGCGGACGGCCTGACCGTTGTTTTCGGCGACGTTGAGGATGCCGTTGACGCCGTCGCAGCTCTCCGGGTCTTCCACGCGGCTGGCGCGCACCAGGCTAGCGTTGTAGGGCTGGTTGGTGGGGTACACCTGGATATTGTCCACGACGAAGGAGGCGTTGTTCGTAGGTGTGCCGTCGGCATAGATGCGCAGCAGCAGGTCGCTCGGAATCGCGGCCAACGGCGGGGTGAGCTGCGCGATGAACTCGGCGTAGCTTGTGCCCGCCTGCGCCGCGGTGACTTGCAGGCCGGGGGTGTTGATGCCCGCCGATTGGCTATAGAGATGAATGTGCAGGGTGCCCTGGGCCAGCGCGGCCAGCTTCAGCACGCGCGCGCGCACGGAATAACCGGTGTTGGGCGCAATCAGAGCCACGCCGATGGCATCCTTCACCGCCGGCTGCGTGATCAGCCCGCGCGTGGCCGTGGCGCCGTCGCCGGTGATGCGATAGGCATCGCCCCAGGCCACGGCGACGCTCTCACGACCGCCGCCGGCGCCAAAGGTGACGTCGGGCGTCCAGCCCAGCGGAGTATTCCCGCTCCAGCCGCCGTCAAAGGTGAGATTGAGCCAGTTATTGGCCTTGTTGCGCTCGCCCCACCAGAACAGCCGCTGCGAGTAGTCAATCACGCCCAGGCACTCGCCCAACTCGACCAGGCGAAACAGGCTTTTCCCCGGCGTCTGCGCGCTTACGATCGTGCCGGCCAGCAGGATAGCGTCGGAAAAGTCAACGGTGAGCGACGTCGACGTGTTGTCGGCGATGACCATATTGCCGCCGGGCAGCGTGGCCCCCGCGCCGACGTAGTAATAGTCCGCCCCGCCGGCCGCGGTGAACGCCAAGATGCGCGCCACGACGTTGGCCGGGCCGGTGGGGATATTGCTGACCACCACGCGCCGGCTGCCTCCGGCGGTCCACGTGGCGGGCGGGCCGGGAGCGGTCTGATAGCCCTGGCGCGTCTGGAAGATCACCACCACCTTGTGCGCGCCGGGCGGGATGTTGCCGATGGGATTGGCCGTGGCCGTGCCCGCGCCGCTCGAGGCCGCCGCGGCCGCCTGCGTGTAGGTAAACGTCGTGGTGGTGGGCACGGCGGCAATGGTGAACGCGCCGTTGAAGGTTGCGTCGGCGACGCCGGCGATGGCCACGTTCCAGCCGACGGCGAAGCCATGCGGCGCGGTGGCGGTGATGGTCACCACGGTGGCGGTGGCCGTGCCGCTGCCGCTCGAACCGTTCTGGCCGCTTTGCGTATAGGTGAACGAGGTCGCGGTGGGCACCGAGGCGATGGTGAAGGTGCCGGCGAAGGTTGCGTCCGTGACGCCGGCAATGGTGACGCTGTAGCCGACGGCAAAGCCGTGCGCCGCGGTGGTCGAGATGGTGACGACGTTCGAGGCGCGCACCGCGCCGTTGCTGGCAACGATATTGGCCACGCTGTTCGCGCGCACCGCGCCGGTGGGCGACGCCGCAAGGGTCGCCGCGGTGCTGGCCTCGTCGGCCGCCGCGGGAGCGCCGCCCGGGCCCACCTGGCTGACGCGGTCGAAGTTGGTGTCGTCGAACTGCCGCGGCAGGTCGGCGCCGAACTTGCCGTCGCTCAGCGCCAAGTATTCGCGGCCAAACAGCGTCGCCGAGCGGCCGTAGGCGTTCACCGCCAGGCCCGAGGCCACGCTCCCGAGCACTCCCGGTGAAGTTTCCTTCCACAGATTGCCGAGCGCGTCGAGCACCAGCAGGCGTTGCGTCAGGTTGAGCGTGATGTAGGTTTTCAGGTAGTTCACCGTGGGGTTGCCGGCGAGCGCGGGGAAAACCGACTGCAGCCCCGGCCGCGTCTTCACCCCGCCCTGGATGAAGGCCACGTCGGCGCAGTCCGGCGAAACCCCTTGCGGCAGGTCGGCCGCGGCCATGTCCGTGACCAGCCCGCCGAAAATGTCCAGCGGCGCGTCCGTTGTTCCAGCAACATTTGCTGGCATGGTTGGAATCCAGTGGTGAGTGGTGAGTGACGTGTGGCTAGTCATGCCCTAGGCAGACTCGCCTAGGGCGGGCCACTCGCCACTTCTCTAAATCAGCTTGCGCCAGGTGACCTGCATCTCCACGACGTCGCCGGTTACCCCGACGGGATACGCGCCTGCGGCCAGCTCGGTGCCCCCGGGCGTGCCGATCTTCAGCTTCCAGGCAGCGAGCGCCGCATTTTGTACGGCCACGTATTGGTTGAAGCTGCCGTTCTGGCTGAACAGGGCCACCTGAAGCGGCACACCGCCGCTAGGGACCAGTCCAGCGATCTGCGTGAAGTCGAGCGTGTCCCCGCCGGCGACATAGCTGCCGGAAAAGGCCAGGCGGTGGAAGCTGTTGACAAAGTTGTTGGGGGTCGCGTCCACGTCCCGCGTGGTGAAGGGATTGCCGTCGAGCCCGTTGATGGTGATCGCCATGCTTGCTCTCCTGTAGTGATACAGCCGTGATGCGCCATCCTGCCGTCATCCTGAGCCCCGACCAAGTCGGGGCGAAGGATCTCTCCGGAACATTTTCGCCAGAGGGATTCTTCGCTGCGTGCGTCCCGCTCCGGCGGGACGCACTCCGCTCAGAATGACAGGCTTCGTCTGTTTGCTGCGCAACGACCCCGCCCCGACGGTAGAAAGGGGCGGGCGACAAGGGAACGTCATGCCGCCTTGACCTGCTCGATGCGCACATCGCTGGGCGCGCTCGAATCGGACGCGCGGACATCGAGCCGCAGGACCGTGCCCGGAGGCGGCACGCTGTAGGTGAACCGGTCGAATTTGCGCCCTTGCAGGAGGGTGGGCAGCGTCCAGATCTGGTTGCCGTGCAGCACCAGCGCAAACCGCTCGCCGGGGTCCTCCAGAGCCTGCTCGACGAACTCCGCGGCGAGCGGGCCCCAGCGATCCATGTACTGGTCGAACGACTCGCCGGCGAAATGTTGGCTCCGCCCGGTGAGCATCTCGTCGGTCCAGCCGCCGGGAATCTTCTCGTCGGAGTGCTTGATGTACCGCTGGAGCTCCTGGAGCGCCTGCTTGCGCAATTCGCCGGTGAACTTTCCGACGTCCCAGGTGCGCATGCGGCGCAGGCGGACCACGCGCACTCCCGGCAGGTGCTGGGCGACGGCCTCGGCGGTTTCCATCCCGCGCCGCAGGTCCGAGCAGTAGATGGTGGTGACGCCATCGGCCTGGAGCACGCGCGCCACGCGCGGCGCGAGCCTGTCGGCCTGCCTTTGGTCAATGCCCACGGCCATCTGCCCGCGCACGCGCTCCTCGCCGGGCTCGTTCAGTTCGGTGGGAAAGTGCCGGACGATATCAATGATGGCGTGTTTCACAGCGGCCACTTGGGCCTACGCGGCGGGCCGATTCTTACAATACGGCCCGCTCCGGTTGTCAAGAATCGGAGCGCCTGACGCGAGCGCCGTCATGGTTCGGTTTCTCCGCCTCGACTTTCGCTCGGCGTGGTGAGCGTAAGTCGAACCATCACCATGACCCTCCCCTCGGCCTTGCTCGGGGACCCCGAGAGAAACCGAGGGGTGAGCTCTGCCGAAGGGTCAGGGTCCCTGGCGCAGCGCGTCGAGCCGCGCGGCGCGGGCGGCTTCCGCCTCAGGCGAGTATTTCCCTGCCCTGGCCAGGACTTGCGCGGGATAGTTCGGGTTGCCGCCGCCGTTCCAAAGCAGCAGCGTCTTGGGCACGTTACCCGCGGCCGCTTCGAGCTTGTGCGCGAGCACGCGGCAGCCCATCTCCAGCCCCACCGCCGGATCGCATAGCTCGGCGAGCGACGCCCCGGTAAAACCGGCTTCGCGCGCCACCTGACCCATCACCTGCATCAGGCCCCAGGAGATGGCCCGCGCCTGGGCTTCGGTGAAGCTGGACAATTTCGAGTTCGTCCACTGCGGCAGGACGTACCGGGTGAAGAAGTCGTGCTCGTAGCGAATCGCCCAGGGGCTCCAGTTGGACTCTTGCTCGCAGATGGCGCAGACCAGCTCGGGATAGAGTTGGTGCTCGGCGGCCTTCTGTCGCGCCAACGCGATCATCTCTTCGGGCGTCATACCACGCGGGACCCACCGCCGCGTCGGGCGAGCTCTGCGCCACTTGCGTGCCGCGGCTGCCGCCTGCGATGCGCGCGCGCCGTGCGCCGGACTCCACAGTGCGGAGACGCCGCGCTCGATCCATCGCCACAGGGCTTGCAGACACTTCTTCCCTGCTGCTCGGGCCGTGCCGCGCGGCCGATTCGGGCGCGCCGATGCCGGGCCCAGGGGACTCCGCCGAAGCGGCTTCTTCCCCCACGCGGAGGCGGAAGGAAACACGGCGTGGACTCAACAAGCATGGGTCGGGCCTACGCCCGCCGAAAGGCTACGGCCCGCAGGCGGGCTTAAAAGTAGGCGTAGCCTCGCCGCCAGGAGTACGGCCGGCGGCGGCGGACACTCTGCTGTTCGCGCTGCGTGGCGCGCACGATGAGGTCTTCGAGCGCGTCGGTGCCGGCCACGTCCCACTTCTCGGCCAGCGGGGAACCGCGGGCCATCGCCGCCATGGCCGCGGCCACATAGGCCACGGCCTCCTGAGAGTGGCGCACCAGGACGTTGCTGGAGGCGTCGGCCAGGTCGGGATAAGCCTTCTGGTAGCGGATGCGCACCTGGGCGTCGCGCGTGGCGCCGAGGAAATAGATCCCGTCGGCGCGCCATTCCCACCAGCTCAGCGACGCGCCCTGCGGCTGGCTGGGCAGCCCGCCGTGGCCGGTGAGGTCCACCATCTCGACGAAGTCGTCGCTCGAGCCGTTGATCCGCTCCCAGAGCTTCACCGGAGCGAGTAGGTCGGTGGGCAACTGGTTGGGCGGCGCGGTGGCGTCGCTGATCACCACTTGCAGCGAGGCATCCACCGCCGCCACCGCGGGCACGACCACCGTCACGTTGTCCACGATGAACGTGCTGGACTGGATGTTGGCCAGGGTGCGCTGCACCTTGCGGTAGGCCGAGTTCACGTACGGCAGCAGCACCGCGTCGGTGAACAGGTTCCCCGCCGAGTCGTTCAGCAGCGCGCGCACCAGCGCGGTGATTTGCCCAGCGGTGTTGTACGCGGAGCTGCCGACAATGGGCATGGAGTGCTCGCAGACGTAATCGTCGCGGCAAGCTGCAACGCCGGGTTGCAGCCCAAGTCGCTGCAACCCCGACCGAGGTTGTCGACTTTAGACCCGGAGATTTTTTTCGCGTCCTGCGCCGGGGTGATGGCGTCGAACACCCCCGCCTCTAAAGAGGTGGGCTACAACTTAGTGTTGTAGCCCGGGTCTTTAGACCCGGGGGTTGTGCGTTGCGTGGAAAACCGCCCGCCCCTTCCCGGCAGAAAACCGCCGGGGCGCAAAGGGCGCGGAAGGGACGGGCTACAGGCCAGAGGGATTCTTCGCTGCGTGCGCCCCGACTAAGTCGGGACGCACTCCGCTCAGAATGACGCCCATGGCTTCAGGCGGGCAGCGGCGATTGCTTGAGGTACGCCGCGACGCCGATGATCGCGCTCATTAACGCGCTGATGCCGGCAATGGCCAGCGTCGCGCGCAGGCCGGCCTGAAGGTTGAAGTGTTCCGGATCAATGCCCACGGCGGCAAAGCCGGTGATGACGCCGTTGGCGGCGCCGGCAATGCCCGCGGCGAGCAGTCCCTTCAGCCAGATTCGCCAGTTGCCCATGTTTCGACTCCGCTCAACGTCCCGACCCGGCTGGGAAGGCCTGCCTCCCGCCTTCGTCCGCCATCATTCTCGGCGGACTTGCCGGGCCAAGCCCGCCGCAGTTGGCCCGTCATCGACGGACCTGTCCGCCGCGCCTCCGCCGAAGCGCTTCGGCGCGCAGGCGGACTAGTCGTGCATGCACACGATATTGATCGTGCCGCTCGCGGCCACGGCGGTCAGGTTCGCGATGCTGACCCCAATCGAGCCTGCGGCTTTGGACGATGTTCCCAGAACCCACGGCACGCCGGTGGGGTTGTCCATCGCCGCCGCGCAAGTGTAGTTGGCGTCCGCGTAAGGCGTCGTCCAGGTCACCGTTGTCGTGCAGGTGGAAAACTGCGCGGCGCCCGTGGTGCACGCGGCCACACGCTTGTGCTTGATCCCGCCGCTGTCGGCGGCAACTCCGGTGGTGAGGTTGAGTTTGAGGCCGTAGAGCGTCCCGTCGTTCCCCACCCGCGCTTTCGCGGCGGTTGTCAGGGCGGGCGCATTCTGCGCGGTCTGCGTGAACGTACCGTCATCGAGAAAGCTATTGGTGGTCGGTTCCTGAACCGTGCCCGCGAGATTGAGAATACCTTGAGACCCGGCCGCGCCGGTCAGGCTCCGGTAAACGTGGTACTTCACCGCGCCAGCCACAGTATTCCAGGTTACGTTGATTTTCTGGTTCCCGCTGGTCGGAGTGACGCTCGTGGAGAACGCAGAGAGTATCGTTTCCCACCCAAGCGCATCAAGGGCCGTGATTGCGTAGAAGTAAGTCTGCCCAACGGTCAGCGAGCCACCAGCCTGCAACGCTCCCGCTACGCCAGTCGGCGTGTCCATGGGGATGAAGTAGCTGCCCGCTTTGCCGCCAGATACTAGCTCGTTGTATTCGGTCAGATAAGTGGTGAGCGCACCGAGGTTATTTAGGTTCTTGGCTGGCTGTAGTTTCTCGCGTATCCTCCACGTAGACTGTTGCCCGCTGGAATCCGCAGCAGACTGTACTGCGAGAGCTACGGCAGCTTGATTGTCATCCACCTTGATGCCGTAGCATGGGCCAGTGGAATTTATCAGCGGTTGCGTCGGCAGGCCAGGGCTGGAATTTACTATCGTCACGTCTTGGAGGCTCGTCCCATTCGTTATGCTGATGATTGGCGCGCCTACAACCGCATCGGCCATGATGACGTGGTTCAGAATAAAGTGGCCTTTGCTTCCTGTGTTGCCTGTCAGGTTTAAAAATGCCTCTCGATTGCTCTCAAACAGAATGTTCTCAAACCAAGCAGCAAACAGTCCACCGCCACCGAGAGTTCCATCATCTACGGTGATGGCGCGGAAGTTGAAGTTGCAGTTCTTCATCGTCACGTAGCGCCATCCAGAACCAGAGGACGGGTTCGTTACCTGGATTGCTGATTTACTAGCGGGGTCGTTTGTAGATTGCCAAGTGGAATCCTCGATGCCCCAATTAAAAGTGGTGGAGCCCGCGATGGTATTGATTTGCCAGAGCGGGTCAGCCAAATTGTTTCCGGTGAACTTATAGGATGTGTTTTTAATCCTAACCTGCACTGGGCCATCGAACGTAATGGCCTTCCCAGGAGATAAAAAAGCCACGTTGTAGGCTGAGAAGCTCGCGGTTTGCCCGACGTGAACTAGGGGATTCGGTAGGCCGATGGTACCGCTGCCAGTAAGTTGAACTTGCGGCAAACTCTGCTGACCGCCGATGTTGTCGCCGCTCGACCCCACGCCGACGAAACTGTAGGCGTTGTTGCCTACCTCGAAGCCGATGGTCGCGTTAGCGCGGTTCTGTAGGATACCGGCCAATTCGATGACGACCGCACGACTGTTCGTAGTCGTGGGCAAAGTCACGGTCGAGCCCGCCCCGCCAGTGTTGGTTGCTCCTACGACGAAGGCGTGAACCTGACCGGTTGGAATATCGTTCATGTTCGAGACGGCGGGCACGTACACAGTTCCAACCCCGGCGATGATGGCTGCGTTTATCGCTGCCAAGAACGCTGCCGTGCTATCCACGTTGGCTACGCCTAAAGCAGTAACCCTTGCTGGCGTCGCTCCCCACCACATGATATTTTGGCGACCCGTACCTCTTTCTCCTTGGAGCGGATTCACCACTCCTGTCCCTGTCAGCGAGAAAATCTGATAATTGCCTGCGATGATAGCCGACTTCACGAAGACAGTCACACCATTGGGTATAAGCCATTGCGCACCATTCCAAATCTCATTGGTGATTCCGGTTGTGCTTGAGGCTCCGCCCGCAAGTCCAAAGAAGTCCGGTGTGGGAAACGTCGTATTCACGCTGAAGGTGTACTGCCCATTTGACCATACCAGATGGACGTTCTTCGTGACCGCACTAAACACATCCGAAGCGATGGTCTGCGCGCCCAACAGGTCAACGACCACCGTACCGCCCGTCGCGGGCAGCGCGTTGATGGCCGCCTGAATCTTCAGATCCGCGGTCGCGCCCGCCTGGACGCTGGCGAAAACGAGGCTGCCCACCGCGGGGGTGCCCACCAGCGATTCGGTCCCGGTGTCGTCCTTCTGGTAGAACTTTTTATCCGTCTTGGTGTACAGGACGACGTTGCCCGCGGCGGGCGTGCCCGGCGGAGTGCCTTGATTGGCGATGGTCAGCGTGGCCGCGCCGAAGCCGAGGCTGACCGAGGCTGAGCCGTTGACGGTGAGGTTGCCGGTCAGGGTGAGCGAAAACGCGGAGATGCCGCTGGTGGTGGTCACCGTGGTGAACGACGGCGCGCTGGGGTCGTTGGGCAGCACCACGTCGGGGAGCACCTTGGTGGTGATGGACGGGCCGTAAATCTGGATGGTGTACTTCCCCGGCGAAGCGTAGAAGGTGTAGTTCCCCAGGCCGTCGGTGGTGAGCGGATTCACCAGCGCCTGGGTGAGCTGAGGGTTGCTGAAGAGATTGGCCAGCGGCGAGCACGGCGTGGTCGTCGTCACCGCCGGCTGGGTGCACACCGCCACAGTCGCGCCGGCCTGCGGCGTCCCGCGGGCGTTCAGCACAATGTCGTCCTTGCGCGTTCCCTGCGCCCACGCCTTGCCCGCGCCCGGCCCGATCCAACCGGCAACCGCCGCAAGCACGGAGACCGCGAGCGCGATCCCCCGGGCTCTTGACGCAACCGCCGCGCTCAGCTCGCGCCAGGATGTCTTCGCGAGTCGCAGCGCAATCCGCCGGCGTGCCCGCCGCGGCTCCAGGCCGTACTTCGCCGTGACCTCTTGGAAAGCCTGTGCGCGCGCCTGCGCGCGTAGCTGCTGCCGGGAGAAAGTCATAGCTTCACCGCTGGCAATTCATGGCCTCGCGTTGTTTAACCGGTGAATTTCGTGCTATTTTCGACATAAGGTCAGCGGGACGAGCCCACGCAGTGGCTCAAATTCCTGAGCCCGCAAAACTTCATGAGTGGACCAGGGCGGTCAAGACGTACACGAGATAGAGAACGGCAAGAAATCCGCCGACAGCTAGAACAGCGGGAACAAAGCAAGCTACGACCCACCATTTCCAGAATGTGGAAGATAGTGGTGGGCGGAATAACTGGGCTAGCCGCGATCCTAGGGATTGCCGGATTCGGCTTCTTTCTTGTTCCAAAGGTGTCTGTTTCTCAGTCGGCGCCCTTGAACGCTTCCGACCCATTCTCGGCTCCGTTTGAGGTTTCTAACGATGGACCCCTGGGGCTAAACGAAGTCAAGGTGTCGTGCGCGTTGCTGCTAGTCAAACGTGAGGAGCGTACGCTCGCCCAAAATCTTGAAGTGGGTAGGGACCAAGCTGGTTACCGCATTCTTAGACCCCTGCACCGCGACGCAACGGGACGCGTCATTGAGCCTGACTCGAATGTCCTTGTGGCAGTTAACATTCCGCCAGGTCAGAAGACTACTGTTCCGTGCCTGGACAACACCATTCATTGGGGAGTTCCGATCACACACGCGGATGTGGCCATTGTGGTTTCGTTTCGTTCCGACTACCTTGTCATTCGCCAGACAAAAACCTATAGGTTTGTTACTGCTCCCCGCAGCGACGGAAACCTGTATTGGTTCCCTCGACTGATGGAACAGTAGCAGCCCAGGTGCGCCACCCTTTGCGCAGCAAAGGGTCGGAGGGTGTCATTCTGAGCGGAGTCCGCCGTGGCGGACGCAGCGAAGAATCCCTCTGGCGCGAATCGTCCAAGAAGGAGGGATTCTTCGTCGCCCGCCTGAGGCGGGCTTCTCAGAATGACGGCTTAGGGCGTCTTACAACAAATTGATAGGGGAGCCTGCTCGGACCATGGCGTCGAAGGAATGGAACATTAGTCACGCAGTTGCCCCACCCTGCCCGACCAAGTCGGGGCTCAGGATGAGGGAGGCATTCGCTCTCATGGTTCGGCTTCTCTCGCCATGACCCCGAGCTCGGTCGAGGGGTCACGGCCGCCTCCCTTCCCGGCGCGGCTGTGTAGTGGCACCTTCTGCCACTACGGGCGCCGCGGGCGTTCCTGCCGGGCGAGGCGTTCCGGCCGCAAGCGGTGCGGCCGGGGCCAGCCCGAACTGCGCGGCCTTGGCGGCATCGAGCACGGCGCCGCACGACCGGCAAACGGCCACGCCCGGCTTCACTTTCTCGCCGCACGCCGGGCAGTCCACCATGGGCTTGGGCTCGTAGCACCAGTCCTTCTCCACGCCCATCCAGCGCGCTGCGCGCCGCTGCACGTCGGTGATCAGCGTGTAGTTGTGCGTGCGCTCCCATTCCTGGTCGGCGATGTACACCTGCCGCGTATAGAACTCGGTGAGCTTGCGCCGCGCCTCGGCCAGCTCGGCCTCGGTAGGCCGCTCGCCGGCGCAGACGAACACGCCGAAAAAGCTGGCCTCGCCGCCGTCGGAGTTGATTTCGTGGGCCAGGTCCTCGGCCAGCTCGCGGGCGCCGATGGGGAAATCGAGCACGCGCTTGTCGCCCAGGTCGATGGTGCCCTTCCGCGCGCCCACCTCGGTGAGCGCGTAGGCCTGCCCGGGCGGGCAGGGCTGCACCTGAAACGTGCCGTGGGTGCGCTGCAGGATCCATTGCTGGTCGGTGATGTTGGCGATGGTGGCCATGGCGTGTTGCATCGGTGGGTTCCCCAGGCTGTAGCCGGTTACGGCACGCTCACGAACGGTAGGCCGGAAAACGTGCGCCCGAGGCGTGCGCCCGAGGCGGGCCGATTCTGACGATACGGCCCGCTCCGGTCCGGTTTGCGGCCCCGGCTGGCCGGGGCCACCGGACTCCAAAGACCGGAGTTGTCAAGAATCGGAGCGCATCAGCCTAGGGCTGACCGGCGCAGCGTCATCGAGGACGTCGAGCGCCCAGGAGTCGTACTCGCGCTCCCGTCGGGCTTGGCGTTCCAGGAGCGCCCGCTGCCGCTGGCGCGCCGGCAGGCTGCGACTGATCTCGATGGCCCGGGCCACGTACTCGGCCACCGTCGGCGTCAACTGCACGAACTCGCCCCGCGGGCCCTGGAGCGTGAAGCACAGCTCGTACTCGCCGCGCTCGGGATAGGGCCCCAGCGCGGGAACGGCTCGGCCGTCTTCGAGCTCGAGCGTGCGCGCGTACCACTGCGCGGGCGAGCCGTACACTTCCGGCGGCACCCAGCGCTCGATGTGCCAGCGGTCGAATGGGAGATACTTGGGCACGCGCCGCAGCTCGACCACCTCGCGCAGCAGGGTTCCTTCCGCGTCGCGGTCTTCCCAGCGGCCGCCGATCCAGGTGAGCCGCGACCACCCCCACACCGCGCGGAAGTTGGGCTCGGCGTAGCGGTTCACGCCACCGGCGAGACGCAGCGCGCGCTCGACAAACGCCGGCGTATCGTGCGTCTCGCGCAGAACCCGAATTCCCAAGGTGTGGCCGCATTTCTTTCTATGAACTGTTCTGAGTTTTTGTGCTACAATTGCCAGTGAAATTGCTCCCCGCCCGACATGCCGAAAGGCCTCGGGCGGGGTTATTATTTGGGGGGAACACGATGCCCCCGGAACCGGAAGTTAAGAGAGCCATCACTTTCGTGGACGGGCAAAACCTCTACCACGCGGCCCGTGAATCGTTCGGCCACAGCTTTCCCAATTACGACGTTCGGGCGCTCTCCGAAGCTATTTGCCGGAGGGCAGGGTGGCGTTTGGCGCAGGTACGCTTCTACACAGGAATCCCTGATCTGACCGATGACCCGAAGTGGCATCAATTCTGGACTGGCAAACTCGCGATCATGGGGCGTGAAGGAGTCCGTGTCTTTTCCCGGCCTTTGCGCTATCGGAATAGAACCGTCAAACTTCCGGACAACTCGCAGCACACCTACCTAACTGGCGAAGAGAAAGGGATCGACGTCCGCATTGCTCTGGACGTTATTCGCCTGGCGAATGCAAGAGAGTACGACGTGGCCGTCATCTTCAGTCAGGACCAGGATCTTTCCGAGGTTGCCAGCGAGATCCGCACCATTGCGGGGCAGCAAGATCGCTGGATAAAGATCGCTTGCGCGTTTCCTTTCAGTCCCACGACACGGAACATACGCGGCATCGACAAGACAGATTGGATAAAGATTGACCGTGCGACCTATGACGCCTGCCTAGACCGGCGCGACTACCGCCGCTGAGCGCCTGCCCGCCCAACCCACACGAGCAAATGGCCCCTTTGGGCAACGTCCCGGTCCGCGTTCGCGCCACGGGGACGAAGCGAGGGGTACTCGTTCGCGGTCAGGTCAGTAGCCGGACGGACGGGCCAAGGCATCGACGTAGGCCCCGGAGCGCGGATTGTCGGAGAAAATCTGCATGCCCACGTCGAAGTAGAAGATGTAGGCCGCAGCCAGCCCACCGGAGGTGCCGTAGATGGGGAAGACGGTCTGCCCGCCCACCTCGTAGTAGTCGATGTCCTTCATCACCGCGCGGCCCCAGTGCGAAAGGTCGAGGAAATCGATCCTGGTCTGGTCGGCGTTGATGGAGGACTTGATGGGCACGCCGGACATGGACTTCTGCCCGGTGAACAGCAGGTCGAGGTCGTTGGCGCGCCCTCCGCCGCCCTCTTTGATCACCTGGCTGATGGTGATGCCCAGGTTTTCCCAGGCGTGCTCCTGCTCCACCGAGGTGTAGGCGATGAGCTTTCCGACCTGGTTGATGCCCAAGGCCTTGCGCACCTTGTTGAGCGCGAGCCGCACGTTGCCCGGGGTGAGCGCGGCGTTGCCGGCGTTCACTCTTGGGGTGGCCAACTGCACCGGGTAGGTGGCCCGGTTCAGGTTGAGCCAGGTGCCGGTGGTGGCGTTGTTCTGGTGATACTTCACGCCGAACAGCGAGACCGGGCTTGCGCCGCTGAGGCCGTCGTGCACGATCACGTCGGTGGCCACGGTGCCCGCCGGCACCGCGTCCACGGTGATGGTCTGCGTGGCCGAAATGGGGTCGGCCGCGGTGACGTTGGCCGTGCCGCGGTTGGTGGTCAGAGTGGTGTCGTACACCTGGATGGTCTGCCCGACGTACACCAGCGCCGCCCCGCTGGGGATGGCCAGGGTCAGCGTGGTGCCGCTGATGGAGTTGATCGTGCCCAGCACGCCGTTGCCGGCCGTCTGGATCACCTTGTCCAGAAACGCCCGAAACTGTTTCATCCCGTTGGCCACTTCGCGCTTGGCGGCGTTCTCGATGGCCTTCTCGCGGGCGTTCGTGGCGTACTCGACCAGCTTGGTGATCTCCACGGCGAACTTGAAGAAGATGGGCGTGACCTGGGCCACGTCGTAGCTGGTGCCCGAGCCGCGCCCCAGGTCGCCGCCGTCGGCGTTGTAGGATCCGGCTTTGCCGCCGGGGTTGATTTGCAGCGGAAGCCGCATGTTGCGGCTGCTGACTTTCTCCACGTCGCCGCGCTGCTGGATCATGGCCAGCAGGATGTCGTCCCGCTCGTACAGCAGCGGCACTTTGTCCCGCACCTTCTCCAGTTGCAGGGCCACGGTCTGCGAGTTGCTCTGTGCTGGCATTTAGGTTTTCCTCCTCGTCCTGAACTTTCTTCCTTTGCGCTAGGAATGCGGATGTACGTCGCGTCTTGAAAATAGCTGGTGCCGTCATTCTGAGCGCTCCGATTCTTGACAACCGGAGCGGGCCGTATCGTCAGAATCGGCCCGCAGCGAAGAATCTCTCTGGCGAAAACGTTCCGGAGAGATCCTTCGTCCCGGCCAGGCCGGGACTCAGGATGACAGAGCGTGTAGCCCGCCCCGGCTAGCCGGGGCGCTGCATGTGCTGAAAATCCCCGAGGCGGAGCCTCGGGGCTCAGAACAAAAGTGCTCCGGCGGATCCAGGGCTGAGCCCCCAGGCTCCTGCCTGGGGCGCCCCGCGGGCGTTCAGCATAATGTCGTCCTCGCGCGTTCCCTACATCCGGCGGCTACATCTCCAGCAACTGCTCGTCGGAGGTCTTGCCGTAATCAATGTCGCGGGGCGTGAGTGACCGCTTCCCTACCCTCTGCGGCGCGCCTCCGCCGGTAATATCCACTCGGCTCGAGGCCGATTGCTCGCGAGCGAGTTTTTCGCGGTTGGCGCTGAGCACGCTGGTGGTCCAATCGTTCACCACGCGCTTGGCCACCGCCGGCAGCAGCGATTTGGCCCGGCCAAAGATCAGGTTCACCACTTGCTGGCGCGTGGCCTCGTCAAACCGCCATCCGCCATCCGCCTGCGGCGGAGCGAGCAGGCCGGCCACCTGGCGCGTCAGCGCGGGATCGTTTTGCAGCGTGCTATGCATTTCGAGGAAGATGTCTTCGGCGATGCGCTGGCGCGCGCCGTCGGGAGTGCCCGCCGGCAAGGCCGCGCCGATGGCCTGCTCGATGGTCTGCCGCACCTGATGGACCACGGCGTCGTTCGCCGATTGCTGGAAGGAGGTAAACTGCGCGGCGCGAAATTCATTTCGCTCGCGGTCCATTTCGCCGCGCTCCCGCGCGAGCTCGGCGCGCTGCCGCTGAAGCTCCGACTCGGGCGGTATCGCGGCAGGCTTCAGCCCGCCCTCCTGCCCGGCCGCGGCCCGCGCGTGGCTGGCCAGGGCTTCGGCGAAGTGCTGAAACGCTTGCGGATCGCGCGCGGCGAGCACTGCGGCCGATTGCCGCAGCATGGTCTGAAAGGCGCGCGGGTTGTCGCGCAGCAGGTGCTCGGCGAGCATTCCCTGGGCCCGCGCGTCGCCGCTGAAGTAGGCTGCGTCCAGCCGGTTCACCTCATCGGTCCGCGCCAGCAGGTTCTTGGCGTCCTCGGCGCCGCCGGGAAGGAGCTGCTTGAGGGTGCGCGCCTCGGCCACAGTCGGAAAAAGTTCGCGGTAGGCCTGCTGCGTCTCCCAGAGCGATTTGAGCGCCGGCCCGGTCTTTGCGTCCGTCAACAGCGGCGCGAGCCACTCCGGCGGTGCCTCGCGCGCTGTAGCGCCGGCATCCTGCCGGCTCTCTTCCCCCTGCCGCGGAGACGCCTGCGTCAGCTCGCCTGTCTCCGCCGACTGCGGCTCGCCAGCAGTGGCGTCGCCTTGCCCGTCTGTCGCCGCGCTGCCGCGAACCGTCGAAGCTGCGCCGACTCCCTCCTTGTTGCCGGGTTGCGCTGCGCCCGGCGAATCTATCCCCAGGATCTCCTCGTCGCTCGGGTACGAACCATTTGCGTCCCGGCCGTTTTCGCGGGACGCGCTTCCTTGCCCCGCCGCCGCTGCTGGCGGGACGCTGGCTGCTGCATGTGCCATGGCTTCTCCTTCGGCTCGCTTTCCGGTTGTGCCCTTCGGAGCCCGTGGTCTTGCGTCGCGGCGAATAACCCTATGGAGGAATGCACCCGAAGAGGGATTCTTCGCTTCGCCCCGACCGAGTCGGGGCTCCGCTCAGAATGACAGGTCATCCTGCATCGGCCGCGTTGTGCGAAAATCGACGTTGCCGTGAAGACCTTTTACGTTTACATCCTGACGGGTCCCTCGCGAGTCCTTTACACCGGTGTAACCAACAACGTTGAGCGACGCGTTGCGGAGCACAAAGCGAAGCTCGTACCCGGCTTCACCCACCAGTACAACCTCACGCAGCTCGTCTATTTCGAGATTGCCGGCAGTGCCCGTGCCGCCATCGCCCGCGAGAAACAGATCAAGGGCTTGCTTCGAGCGAAGAAAATCGCGCTCATCGAATCCCTCAACCCGCACTGGAAAGACCTGAGCGCCGACTGGTAGGCAAACGTTGCGCCGCGGCCCCCAAGTCGATCCCTAAACGCTCAACCTTCAGAGGGATCCTTCGCCCCGACCGAGTCGGGGCTCAGGATGACGGTAGCACGGCGCATCCCTCTGAGCAGCAAACCAATGAAGCCCGTCATTCTGAGCGGAGTGCGTCCCGCCGGAGCGGGACGCACGAAGCGAAGAATCCCTCTTTGCCGTAGATTTATCGGCGCATTTGTTAGGGCTGTACTCGACTGTCCGCGGCAGGCGCGGAAGCCTGCTTGCGCAGGGCGACGAGGTGCTGATGGGCGTGGGCGCGGACGTTGGCGAAGCCGAGCGGGTTCTCCATCTTGGCCGTTTGCCCGGCGTCGGAATTGGCCCAGCGGCGGCAGACCTCAAATTCCACGGCGTGGTCGTCCAGCAATTCATCAATGCCCACGCTGGGGACCTCATCCATAACCGGCGCGCCGGGCAATTCACCCACGAGGGAGCTGTCGCCAATCGCGGCCCCCCGCCCCTGAAGGTCATTCTGAGCCCCGGCCCTGCCGGGGCGAAGAATCTCTCTGTCTGCCCCACCATCCGGTTGCCCCGGTAACATCGAAGAGGGATGCTTCGCCCCGACCGAGTCGGGGCTCAGCATGACAACGGTGGGCGCGGCGGCGAGCAGCTGCTGGATTTCGCGGAGCTGCTTATTGCGCGAGTCCTCGCCGGGGATGACGATTTCGGTCAGTCCGATGGCGGACTTGATGAACTCGAGGTTGTCGGGCTCGACCAGAATGCGCTGGATGATGGGGTCGGGCGAGGCCATCAGTTGCTGGAGCACGGCGCGCTGCTGCGACTTCAGTCGGGGAAACGATTCGTCGGCCTCGGGGTGCACCTGGATATTGCCCTTGAGGTCCGCCAGGCGAATCCACTGCGCCTCGAACTGGCCGCCCTCGCCGAGGATGGGGATCTCCACGTCCTCGGGGCGATTCTTGCGGAAGCAGTCCACGCCCAGGAGCATCAGGTCAACGTAAAACTGCTTGAGCCGGCGCCATACCAGGCCCAGGCGCCCCATGGCCTGGTCGCGGGCGATGGAATATCCGGTGGCGGTCTTGACGTTTTCCATGTCGCCGCCGAAGACCGCGGGGAAAAGGCCGGTGAGGAACTGCGCGACCGGCCCGACCAGGTCCTGCTGGTGGCGGAGCATGTCCGGCGGGACCTGCGCCGGGGCGGGCTGGTAGAAGCCCGCGGCCAGGGGCTGGCCGGGACGCGCGCGCGCGGGGGAGTGCGCGCAGGGCTCGGCCACCTGATTTTGCAGCGCGTCGAAATCGAGCACCTGCGGGTCGGCGTAAATCGGCGGGATACCGAACTCGTAAGTCTCCGCCTGAATGTTGGAGAGGATGTTGTAGCGCTCCTGCACCTGCACCAGCGAATCGCCGAGGCTGGGGCGGTTCTGGCCGTCGCCGGGCATCGCGTGCATCACTCGCCAGTGGTCCTCCATCGTTTCGCTGCGCGCTTCGCAGTAGGTTTCTCCGGCGAAGGCCACGTAGCAGCCGTCGGGAAACAGCTCGAGCAGCTCGTCGCGCAGGCCCTTGTCCTCCAGCGCGTAGAACGCCCAGGGCCGGATCCACGTGCGCGAAAAGGTGATCAGGTTGTGCAGCGCGTCGCCGGGATGGATCACCGGCAGGCCCTGGGCCACGGCCACGCGCGAGGCGCGCGCATAAATGTCGTCCACGCCCTGCGGCCCGCCCATTTGAATTTTGTCCGAGGCATGCGGGTAGGAGGCCTTTAGCTTGGCGCGATGCACCTCCACCTGCCATTGCAGGTAGGGGTACTCGTGCATTTCGTTGGCCCAGACGGGCGTGTTCAGCTCCAGGCCGCCGACAATGGAGATCACTTCCTGGCCGTTGGGCACGCGTCGTCGGCCCACCACCTGCGGCACGCGCACGCGCTCCGCCGGTTTGAAGTTTTCCTGGCCCAGCGTCGCGCCGCATTGCGGGCAGAGCGCCCCCGCCAGTCCGCCGAAAGATTGGCGCGCCCCGGCGGGAGTCTCCGCTCGGCAATTCGAGCAGAGGTAGGCGTCCTCGCCCAACCGGGCGAAGGCCGGCGCGACCACGTCGGTATCGCGAAAGCCGAAGCGCTGGCCGTCGGCGACGTAGCGCACGTACCCGCCGATTTTTCCGTCCGTCCACAGGAAGTAGCCCACGCCGGTCAGCATCTCCTGGACGCGGTTGTTTTGCTCCACCAGCTGCGCGGCTTTCGACGCCGCCTTGGCGGCGGAAATGTCCTCTTCGCTCTGCGCCGACTGCGGGTAGAAGCGCGTCGTGGGCACGTCCTGGCTGATGACGGCGATGAAGCTGAGGCCGAAGCCCTGATAAAAATTGGTGACGAATTGGTAGCGCGGCATCTCTTCGAGGTCGCGCGCGTCGCCGAATATTTTCCCCTCGTAGGGCAGGTGCCAACTCATGTCCTGCGGATTCCACCAGGCGTAGTGCAGGCCTTGCCAGAACAGCCGCGCCTGGCGGATGCGGCGGATTTCGTGCCGCCGCGCGACGATGCCCTCCTGGCGGTACTGCATCACCAGGTCGCGCAGCGCGGCGACGACCTTGGGCTTGCGCTCCTCGAGCTGCTCGTAGTTGGGGCCATACTCGCTCGCCCGAGTCGGGAGCGTCCCCGCGGGGGTCGGGGCGCCGTCCCGGGGCGCAACCGTGCCCGGAGGGAGCAAGTCGCCTGAGGTTATTGACCGGTCCATTGTCGCTGCGCTGGCCAAAGGCTTGCTCCTGCGATGCACCGCCGGCATCCTCGACGGCTCGTGCGAACACGGCCGGCAAGACGCTGGCGCTTAGCTGCTGACCTACGATCGAGCGAAGGGCGGCTTGCCGGTGGGCTTGCCCTCGCCGCGGGCGAGCACGCTCGTGACGAACCGGCCGACGCCCTCGTGGTCTCCGGGCTCGAAATTGTGCGTGGACCACTCGCCCGAGGGCGCAGCGTCGCGGGCATCGTTGCCCGGGCCTTGACGGTGCACCTGCACGCGCACGCCGCCCGCGTGCCGCTGAATGTGCACGTGGTGGACCTCGCCGGGCGCGCCGGCCTCTTCGCGGTCCCATTCCCCGGCGGACTCGCCGGCGCGTTCCATGGCCTGGCCGTAAGCCGGATTGGCGTAGTAGCGGCCCCGAATCATCGGCATGGTGTTCTCCGATCCTTAGTCGCTTTGCGAAAAACGAGGAGGGATTCTTCGCTGCGTGCCTCCCGGTTTACCGGGACGCACTCCGCTCAGAATGACGGCCGTGGCAGTGCGCTGAGCGTTTAGGGACCGTCAGTGGTTCCGCGCGTCACTCGCACGTCGCCGCTAATGAAACGGCCCGCGGGCTGGCGCGGCGTGCAGGCCGGCGGGTTCCGCTGCGGGCGACTGCGTTTCGGGCTTCGCGGCCACGGCAAATTCGCGCTGCGCGGCAATCTGGTGCCACGAGCGCCGGCGCACGCGCGGAATGTCGGTTTTCGCGCGCGCTTCGGGCAGCTCGAGCGGCGGGATGCCCGCGGTGCCCAGCAGCGAATTCAGCAACGCGCGGTTCTCGATCTTGAGCTGGGCGTTCTCGTCCTCGAGCCACAGCACGTACCGGCTGCGGAATGTGCGGCCGAGCCAGTCGAGAAAGTCTTGCCAGCGCGTCATGGGCGGGCTGTAACGCCGGCGTCCTCGCCGGCTCCTGCGAAAACCGCCAGCGAGACGCTGGCGCTACACTGCCCTCCAGGCAAAAGCTGCCGGAACGCGCCGGGGCGGGCGACAGACCTCACCGGCGGGGGCGCAGGCCGCTCCGGCCCGGGCGTGGCACGGGCAATGCGCGGCGGCGCTCCTCGGCGAGCGCGCGCTGCACCTGCATGGCGCGCGCGGTGGGGTCGGTGGAGGTGACCTGTTCGGCGATGCGCTGCGCGAGCGGCACCTGGCCCGGGCGCAGGCGCGACTTCAATCCGTAGCGCGCCGCGTCGGCGGCGTCATCGCCTTCCATCTTCAGCACGTCTTCGACGTTGCTCTCATCGCGCGTCAGCAGGGGGAGCGCGCGGACCAGCTCGGCGCAATTCTCGGCCACCACCCACCCATCGGACTCAAGCAGTTGGTACATCAACATCCATCCGCCGATGCGGTCGTCGTCGGCGGGGGTGGGCGGCGGCAGGCCTGCCCGGTCGAACACTTCCCAGAGCTGTTCGGCGATGGTGGCCTCGCTGGTGCGCCGCGCAAACGCATCGGGCGAGAGGTAGATGGCGTCAATCTTTTCCCGCGCGGCGCCGTGCGGCGCGGCGGTCCTTTCCACGATGGCCTGCGCCAGCATCCGGGGCGAGAGGTGGTTCTGCACGAATTCGCGGTAGGTGAAGATCCGCCCATCGGGCGCCGCCGCGTGCCAGTAGGCCGCCGCGGGGTGCTCGAAGCCCCAGTCAATCGAAATCCACCGCGGCCACCAAGCCTGCAGGGAGAGCTCTTCGGCGCGCGCGGTGTGCCGGCCGAGGTCGAACAGGTCGAAGTATTGCCCCGCGAAGACGTTCCAGTCGCCTTCGAGAAACGCCCGGCGGAGGTGCCGCGGCAGCGCGTCGAGCGTCTTCAGGTAGTTCGAGTCGCGCGCGTAGATGGGGTTGTCCCAGACGCGCGCGGGGATGAAGGCGTAGTCGCCGGGGTCGTACTCCTCGGGCCGCTCCATGCCCGGCGCGGGCCGGCGATCGATCCACAGGGCCTTCACCCAGGCGTGGCCGATGTTGCCGGGGTTGGTGGCCCCGGCCATGTTCGGAAACGTTCCGGCCACCGGACACCGGTTGCGGCTGGTGAGGAACTGCCACTGGCGGAGGGTGAACAGCGTCAGCTCGTCAATGCCGATGAACAGGAACTCGGCGCCCTGGTACTGGTAAACGTCGCTCTCGGCGCGGCAGTAGCCGAAGCGCGTGGTCGAGCCGTTCGGCCAGACCACAACGTGTTTGCTGTCGTTGTAGCTGCGGTAGAGCTCCCGCGGCACATCGCGGCGAAAATAATTGAGCAGCGAGCTCTCCAGCTCGGGAAAGGTGCGCCGCAGGAGCAGCGTATCCACGCCGGCGTGGCGGTTGGCCTGGCGGATGGCCTCCCACAGCAGGGCCTTGGACTTGCCCGGACCTGCGGCGCCGCCGAACAGACGATACTTGGCGCCGGCTTCGTGAAACTCCCGCTGGCGCGGAAACGGAAGATAGATTTCCGAGATGCGGCGCTCGGTGCGCGTCCTGGCCCTGGCGGACATGAGCTAAGCTCGGAGCAAAGGGAATGGGGAAAATCGGACAGGGGAAATGGACTGCAGAATGCCATTCCGTTTTGCCCTTTTCCGCTCGCCGGCGGGGTTACACGCCGCGGCGGAGTTTCTTCCCGATGAAGAACGCTACCGCGCCGCCGACGAAAAACGCGCCGATAGCGTAGTGGTGAAAACTGAGGACCGCGCCGACGGCAAACGCCGCCACGCCAGCGAGCTGGACGATTTGGCCGATGGCCTGTAGATGAGGATTGGAACTCATGTCACCTCGACTCCTTCGCGCCCGATTCGGGCCGATTCTGACAATACGGCCCGCTCCGGTTGTCCAGAATCGGAGCGGGCGCGCGCCCCTGGGTCATTCTGAGCGCAGCGAAGAATCCCTCTGGCAAGAGCGTCTTCGGAGGGATCCTTCTCCCCGACCACGTCGGGGCTCAGGATGACGGCCGCAGGGCGTGCTTTTCTTTTTCCTTTGGCTTTTTCTCTTCGGCGCGTTCGCGTTCCGGCGCAGGAATGTCCCAGATCACCTTCATCGGCCCGCCGTTCGGCCCGGAGGCTTCCAGGCGATGCGCCGGCCGGCCGTAGTGGTAGGCCACCAGCAGCTCCCAGACCTTCATCTTGATACGCTGGTCCTTCCCGCGAAGCGCAGACACCGCCACTTGCACGGGGTTCACGCGAGCGAAGATGGCCTGGGCCAGAGCGCGGGGGTCCCGCGGCGGGCGCTTCTTCCCCGCCCTGCGGGGCGCTTTGCGGCGTTTATTCATGGCGAGTGGGAATCGGGTCGCGGCGATCCGTACCGGACGGTGCGGCGCGGCGATGATTCGCCCAGTAGCGGTTGGAGAAGTAACTCGCGCCCATGCGCAAGGCTTCGCGGCACGCGTCTTCCTCGGCCGATTCGGACTCGCTGGCCAAACCCTGCCTATCGAGCAGCCCGAACACGACGCCGGCGATGGCGTCGCGGTGGTAAGAGCAGAAGACGTCGCCCGGCGGGGCGGGCCGCCCGCACGGCGTCCACAACTCGTTGTGCGCCGCGGAGTGCACGAATGCGATGCAGCGCCGCGACTTCATTGCATCTTGCTCGCGACGTCGCGGATGATCACCGCCGGCCGGTCGCCGCCCTCGCCGACCAGAAACGTTTCGTAGAGCACCGACTTCTCGTCCACAACCACGAGCTTCGCCGCACGCAGGCCCTCCTTCGTGGGCCGGAAAAACACGCGGATATCCTTGCAACGACTCCCATCGAAACTGTTTCCCGGCGGGTTGAAGCCCATGGCCACGAAGTTGCTTGCCTCACCGGGGCGGTCGCTGACCAGGTTGATGGTTTGAATCGTGTGCCAAAACGAATCGCCGTTGCAGACGTGCGCCCAAGTTGCGCTCTCACCGCCCACCTTCACATGCCCGAAGGAAATTGTCGCGGGCGTCAGCCGGAAGGGCACAGCCTTCTGGGGCAAGACCGGCGTGGCGAACAGCACCATCGCGATCACGGCGGCGAGAAGAGCCCTCATCGCCCTACGCCCAGCACCGGGAGCCGCTTCGGCGCAGGCGCGGCACCTCCGGCACCCTTGAACGTGACCACGAGCGCTGTCCAAGTACCCGTGGCGGACGCGGTGAAGGTGGCGTTGTATTGCCCGGTAGCAGCGACGATTTTGTCCTCGGAGGAGACCCGCTGGCCCGCGCTTGGCCCCTGGGTCTCACGAAGAGTGAAGCCTGTTCCTGCCGTATGCGTCACCGTCGCCGTGTCATTCGTGCCTATGCCGAAGATCAGCTCATCCGCCTGAGCGGTTGCGGCGGTCAGCCCGCTGCCGAGGGCCGTGCCCGTGCCGCTCGCCGAGGCCGATCGGTCCAGCGGGCTCGAGGTGTTGAGCCCAGAGTACTCGTGGATCAAAATAGACTTGGCGGCCTGCGCGACAGAGAAGGTCACGGTTACCGTATTCGTCCCCGCCGAAGCGGCGGAGTTGGCCACGAACCATATCTGCTGGCGAAATTGAGAGTCGGGGTTGTCAACCGGCCCGAGCGCGACGGAGTAGCTATTGAGCGCGGTGTCGGCAATGGTTGCCGTGGCGCCGTTGTCGTTCCATTCAGCCACGACGACGAGCAGATCGCCCGCCGCATTCGTGGGGAAGGACGCGGCCACGGTTGTGCTGCTGGTGCTGCTCGACGCGGAAGCGCTGCGCACGAAGGCGATGGCCCCGGCTGGCCGGGGCAGGGCCAGCAAGGCCATGCACGTGAGCAGAAACCATTTTTTCACGTTTACCCTGCCAGCTTGCATGCATGACCCCGCTGTGTAGCCCGCCTGTTTCGCGTTCTTGGCGTCCCGGCTATTTTTGCCGGGAAGGGGCGGGGGGGTCGACGCAGCGGAATAACCCCGCCCCGGCTAGCCAGGGCGACGTACAGGGAAGAGGGATTCTTCGCTGCGTGCGTCCCGACTTAGTCGGGACGCACTCCGTTCAGAATGACAGCTTGCTCAAGACGGCGGAAAATCCCCGGGTCTAAAGTCGAAGACCCCGGGTGGGGTTGCGGGGACGCGGGCTACAGGACGCGCGTCGCCGGCGCTCGGCTAGAACTGTGCGTACTGGATCGAGCCGGAAAGCTGCACCGCCGCCGAGGTGATGATGCAGGTGTCGTTCGCGCTGGCCTCTTTGATCGCTGTTCCCGTCGGCAGCGTTTTGGAAATGCCGGTCTGCGCGGTGAAGTTGTAGCCCGTGGCCGCGGTTGTGCCGCCGATGATGGCGGTGGTGCCGGTGCCGCAGGTGGTGCCCGTGCCGTAGACAAACGCGACGTTGTCGGCGCCCGCGGCGAAGAAGTCCCACGAACAGATGTAGGTAGTCTTGCCCGCAGTCAGCGCGATGACCACGGTGGTGGCAGCCGTGGAGATCGAAACGGCCTTGTTCTGGTCGCAGAAGATTGCGCCGAGCAGGTTTCCGGAAGCGTTGCCGGCGATGTAATGGGCCTTAGCCGGCACCGCCGAACCGGTCGCGCTGGTGGCGGCGTCCTGCACCGGCAGCGGCGAGGAAACGTTTTGGCTCTGGACCACCGAGCCAAGCAGCAGTAATACCGCCAGTGTCAGAAGAACGCGTCGCATGGACCCGGTTCGCGCCGCTGACTAGCAGTTCTCAAGCAGGGAGAGGAATGCCTCTCTTGTGATTCCGGCAGTCTTGATGAGGTTTTGAATTATGTCGATTCCGACTTCACTGTAGCGTGGAACGATGAGGGGTCTTGCTACGCCTGGCTTTTCAAGTTTTATGTGGCTGCCTTTTTGCCCGGCCCTCCGGTAGCCCAACTGCTCATAAACACAAACAATCTTCTCCCAGGGCAGCGGTCTCAGGCGGGACACGGACTCTGATACCGCATCGGGACTGGGATCACCATTTTGAAAGCGTTTGCCGGCAGGCGCTCGGTTACAGCTTTTACTGGCACAAATCCCAGTTCTCTGAGGGCCTGGTCCAGGGTCCCCCGTTCCAGGCAACTGATGACGAACAATTCGGAAGCTTCAACCAGATTCTGGCGTGCCTCAGACACACTTTTTCCCTGGGTGGTAAGGTCAAGGGGCGGACAGTACGCGATGTACCACTTCCCTTTTCTCTTCACCGTTCCAAACAGATTGAAAGCGACCTGGATAGCGCCTCTCATGGCTCCCTTTTGTCCTGGCAGTAGACGCAACGTTCCGTGAGCGGGAGAGCGTTCAGGGTGCGAATCATAGCAAGAGCCAGAGGGGAAGGCAATAGCCGCCCGGCACCATGCTGCAGGTGCCTACTGATATCCGAGGATCTGCGCGTTCACCGCGCTGGCGTTGGTGGCCACCCAGCGGACGCCGCTCGCAAACTTGATCCCGCCGAAGCTCAGCAGCAAGTTCGAGTTCGCCGGCAGGTTGAAGGCGTTCACGTAGACCACCGGCGTGCCCTGGTTGTCCTTGATGGAGAACGTCTGCGAGGAAGCGGTGAGGTTGTTGACGTAGATGGCGCTGACGCAGGTGGCCGTGGAAGTGGCCGCAGCCTCGGTGGTCGGGAGGTTGGTCATGCCGCTATCGTAAATCGTGTTCCCGCACGAGGTGAGCGGCTTGGCGCCCACCGACCCGATCACGTTGCTGCCCGTGGGGAGCGCGGACGTGACGCTCACGTTGCTCGTGCCGGCGATGGAGGCGACCAGCAGCCGCCCGCTCGCATCAATCTGCACCTGTCCCAATTGGCCGTTGGTGTAAGTGGGCAGGGTGGAGTTGAATACGCCGCCGGCGAGCGTGCCGGAGCCCGGCGCCGCTGCGGCAATCGAGCCCACCGAGGCGTTCGACCCGCCGCCGCCGGACTGCTGCAACTGCGCGTGAGTGCTTTGCCAGACCGTGCCCACGGTCAAGATGATGGCGATCACAGCCACAAACCGCACCGCCGGCTTGACCATGTTTTCGCCCACCCACTCTGCAAGCATCTTCAGGCCTTTCATGTTTTCCCTCCTCCCGCCTCCGCTCCAAACGCAGCAGCTGCGGCGGGCCTGCCCGGCTTTGTTCCAAACGCCGGAGCTACGGCAGAATTGACGGCATTCGGGCTTGACCGCCGAAGGCTCGGCGAAGGCGGGCGAGCCACCCGCCGCCACCCTGGCCGGAAGCGCCCGCGTTGGGTGCCGCGACCGTATCCATCAGCCCGCGCAGCCCACCAAATTCGACCGCGGCGGCTTCGCGAGCGTCGCCGCGCGGCAGCACGATGCGGATTTCGCGGTCGCTGCGCACTTCCCCGCCGGGGCGGTCAACCACCACCGGATTCGGCGAAAGCTGCGTGACGTGGCGAAGAATATTGCGCTCGAGCTCCGAATCCACCGAATCGAACAGGATGTTTCCGGGGTCGCCCTCGGCCAGGTGCACCACGTAGCCGCCGCTGGGCAGCTCCGTCACCAGCGCCGCCGGCAGAATCTCCGTCACCGCGAAGCCCGCCTTGCGCAGCAGGCCCCGCAACACCCGGGCGCTGTCGCAGTCGCCGATGACTCTGATCCTCATCGCACAAACGTGCACAGCGCCGGCCCGGTGCCGGAAATTGCTTGCAGGAAGGCAATCGTCTCGCCGGTGGAGAAGCGCGCCACGCGGCCGTCGTCTTGCACGTTCGGCGGGTGCCGCGAGACGATGATGCCGTCCTGATTGCCGGCAGGGATGAGGTCCTGCGTTGCGGGGTCGGCGGAATCGGTGCGGATGCGCATGTCCACCGACTGGCTGTTCTTGATGCCCACGCCCATGCAGTCGATGGGCGCGACAATCGGCGTCCAGCTCACCGTATCAATCGCAATCTGCTTCTTCACGTAATTGGGATGGCTGGCCATCGAAGATTCCGGCTCTGCCGGAATCGAAGATTCCGACCCTGTCGGAATGGCGCAACGGGCAGCGGGAGTTACACAATCATCTTGGCGGTGAGGTTGGTGCCGCCGGTGGAGCTGAACTTCTTGACGCGCAGGAAGCGCGCGCGCACGCCAGTGACCGTGCGCGATTCGCCCCCTGTGGCTGTGCTGGTGTCAATGTCCGCGTATTCCGCATCCACGTCGGCGATGGCCCCTTGCAGGCGGAGGTTCACCGCCGTGGGCCCGCCGATGAAGCTGGTGGTCCAGCGCACCACGTGCCCCTGCTCGGGCAAGCCCGCCGGCTCGGGCACGGCAAACTGCGCGCCGGCGGTGCCGTCGGCGGGCAAAGCCTCGTTGTTCCAGGAGAAGCCCACGTCGCCGGGAAAAAGCGAGCTGGGCGGCTGGGTGTTGCTATAGCTGGGCATGGCTCACCTCGTCGTGAGTGCGGATGCGCGCGTTAAGAGTCAGCCGGATGGGCGGGCCCGACCCGGTCGGGGCGGGAGTAGAAACGGAAACGCCCGAGTCCGTTGGACCCGGGCGCGACCACAATCTTACAGGCAGCAGGATACTCGTTTTTGTCGTGATGTCAATAGGTGCGGCGAAGAAAATGCGCCAAGCTGGGCCGCGCCAAATTCACGCGTCATTATGAGGCCGCCGGAGGTGGAAGCAGAATCCCTCTTTGCGGCGGCGCGCTGGAGCACAATGCGATGAGTTGGGGCCGAGCGGCGAGCTACTTGCGGTTTTGGCTTTGTCGGGCCTCGAGCTCGGCGCGCTCGACGGCGGCGTCGAGCAGCCCGGCGAAGGCGAGCACGTGCTGTTGGACGGCGGCGATATGCGCGGCCAGCCCGGTATCGATGGCCAGGGCTTCGCGCGCCCAGCCCAGCGATTTGCGCGCCGCGGCCGGCTGGCGCACAGAGACGGAATTGGTCAGGTCGCTGCTCAGCCGGTCCAAGCTGCGGGCCAGCCCGTTCAGGTCCACCATGAGTATCAGGTCGAGCTTGAGGCTCTGCTGGCGCGCGAGCGAGCGGATGTCGCTGCGGGCGTTTTCCAGCGCCTGCATGGAGAGCGTGTAGCTGCTGCGGAGCTGCTTCTCCTCCTGCGGCTCCGCGCCCAGCGAGTCGAGACGGAACTTCTTCAGCCGCGCCTGCCAGGTGACAATATCCGCATCCAGCCGCTTCAGGAACTGGCTGAACTCGGTGTTGTTCATCAGGCGCAGGCCGGGCCCGTCGGCGGCGCGCGGCCCCACCTGGGCCAGCGCCGGCGCTGCGCAGACCAGCGCGAAAATGACTCCGGCAATCTTCCGCCGCATTCTTTGCTTCCCTTTCCGCTTGAGCCTGGCCGTTCCGGCCAAGCCTTTCGCACGGCCCCTGTGCGGGGCCGCCGGGATCCCTGCGCGGCACCTGCCGCCGGCCTCCGGCGGGCCCCTCGGAGCCAAGCGCACTTCTCCCGTGAAACCCAGTTATAGCGGCTCGGCCGCAGCGGGCGTAACTGACCGCAGGTACAGGATTTCGTATTCGGCACTGTCCTGTACTGAGCCAGGCCAGCGCGCGCAAGAATCAATAGCAGTTTCAACATGAAACGGAAAAATCTCCGCACGCGCTGCCGGCGGCCTATCGCAAAATGGTCTGGCAATGACAAACATAAGACTTTTCTCCGCGACCATCGCAGCGCTGCTGTTTGTTGCCGGGGCCGGCCGGCTGGCCGCGCAGGGCCCCGCGCCTTCCGGCCGCACCGTGGAAGCGCCGCAGCCCAGCGGCGTACAACGCGGCCTCTCCCTGCGCGTGGTGTTCGAGGGCAGCACGAGCTCGCAGGGACAAGTCTTCGACTTGAACACTTCGACCAGCTACATGTTCAACCACTTTTTCGGCGTGGACGTGGGCGTGCCGATTTATTTTGTCAGGGCCTCGGCGCCCGCGCCGGGCTCGGGCACCGCCCCGGGCACGAGCGCCGCGGGGAATCTCGGCGACCTGTACATGGCCGCGCACCTGACGCTCGATAACCCCATCGCCACCTACACCACCACCATCACCGTCACCGCGCCCACCGGCAGCGTGGACAAGGGCCGCAGCACGGGCCACTTCACCTACGACTGGGACAACCGCTTCGAGCGCGAGCTGGGCAAGCGGCTGACGCCGTACATTTCCGCCGGGTTCGCCAACACGGCCTCCCAATCGCGCTACCGCAAGCGGCCGTACCTCACCCTGGGCAAGCTGGCGCATTTTGAGGTTGGCGCCGACGTGCGGCTGTGGAAGTCGCTGACCTTCACCGCCGCGGCCTACGACGTCATTCCCTGGGGCCAGCAGACCGTCTTCAGCCGGTTCGTGCAGCGCGGCTCGGTGGGCACGGGCGCGGGGCGCCGCCGGCGCGTGTTTGAGATCTTTCCCCAGACTGTGGGCAATGCTGACCTGGTTCGCGACAACGGCTATTCGGCCGGGCTGTCGTTCAGCCCCACGCCGCTGGTGGACGTGGCCGTGGGCTACACGCGCAGCGTGCCCATGCACCTGGACACTTTCAACTTCAGCGTCGGGTTGAACGTCAGCCGGATGTTCCACCGCTCGCGCATGTAGTCTCCGCAGCTCTGCGTAGGCCGCGCCTCCGCAACCCCACCCGGGGTCTTCGACTTTAGACCCGGGGATTTTCCCCAGGGTCGAGCAACACCCCCGCCCCTTCCCGGCAAGTAAATCGCCGGGACGCACAAACCGCGAAAGGGGCGGGCTACAACAAAAAATCGCCGGGACCTGCCGTGGCGGACGAAAGCGGCCGGCGAGTCCATCGGGGCCGCTTGGACAACGTGGGAGCAAGCCGCTGCGCTGCAGAGAATGCTCAGCGGACGTGCACAGGGGTTGTGTAGCGCGCGTCGGGGCGAAAGAGTACGCGGGGACGAAAAATTTCCAGGCGCAGCTCGGCGGGCGCGGGAGCCTCGAATTCAAAGTCGTACGTTTCCCCCACCGAGATGATCTGCTTCGCCGGTCGCAGGGTGGCCTGCGAGGCCGGCAGCGCGGCGCCGTCTTTGCTGATGGCGCGCCAGCGCACAGGTTCCGTGCCGGAGAGTAGCGCCACCTCGAGCCGCGGGTCATGCGGGGTGATGTTGATGAAGCGGAAGCGGTACTTCGCGCCGGCGCGGAGCGTGAGAGGTTCGGGCGGCGTGCGGCCGTTCAGCAGCACCGGGGCAGTCTCCTCGTCCGGCCCGGCGACGCTCAGAATCATGGGCCGGTCGGTTTCCGGCTCGTACCTCTGCCCCGGCTCGAGCACGATCAGCGCGCCGTACAGCCCGGAGCTGAGCTGGGTCAGGTCGTCCATGTGCGAGTGGTAGATGAAGGTGCCCGCCCGCGGCGGGGTGTACTCGGCCGCAATCGATTCCCCCGGGGGAATGGGCGGCGCGATGCGGCCAGGCTCGCCGCTCAGCCCGGGCACGCCGTCGTAAAAACTCTGCAATTCGACCCCGTGCCAGTGGATGGCCGTGCCCTCCCGCAACCGATTGACCACGGTGATGCTCACCGGCTGGCCGCGCGTGAGCACGATGGGCGGCCCGGGAATCTGCGCCGCGGCGGGCGCGCCTTTCGCGCGGCCGTCTTCGAGCGCGAAACCGTAGCCCGAGTCTTTCCCGTAACGCCCCGGCAACTCCTCGATGCGCAGCCGCAGTCGCCGCGGCTGGAGCTTCGACGGCGCGGGCGGCGGCGCATTGCGCGCCGGCAGAACGCGCAGCCCCAGCACCAGCCCGGCCATACCCTCGACGGCGTGCTGCATCTCGCCGTGCGACGACGTCCCCGCCGGCATGCGCCCTATACGAAGCTCCGGCGAGATGTGCGGGATCACGTGGCAGTGGAAGAGCCAGTTGCCGGCCCGCGTGGGAAACCAACTCACGGCCATGGTTTCGCCGGGGGACATCCTCTCGGTGACCACCCAGCGCTGTTCGGCCTCAGCCAGCGGCGTATCGCGCTCGGCGTCGCCGGTGCTCTCCACGCGGTAGTAATAGCCGTGCAGGTGCATGGGATGCACGGCCAAAGTCCCATTGATGACGCGCCAGCGCACCGTATCACCGGCGGTATAGTCCAGCCGCTCGGTATGCGGCCAGGAACGGCCGTTGATGACGAACGCGGTGCGGACATTTGTCGTCGGCTTCTTCGTGGGGTCCTCGAGCTCGGACCACAGGCCGATCACGAAGATGCGATCGTTCGCGGCGCGCGGCGCTCCCGGCGGGTCGACAATCAGCGCGCCGGTCAGTTGGCTATCCTCGCGGATGCGCCCGAGGAACGGCCTGCCCGTGGTTGTGGCCCAATAAAAATAGGTCCCCGGCGCGCCGGCAGTGAAGCGCACCTCGCGCGTTTCGCCCGAGGGCACCACCAGCGTGTCTTTCTCCTCTCCGGGACGCGTGTGCAGCCCGCGCACCACCAATGTTGCCCCGGGGATGGCGTTGCGCACCGTGGCGCGAATTTCGCTGCCCGCCGGCACGCGGATCAGCGGGCCGGGAATTTGTAGCGGCTTGCCCGACTCGGCGAAGGCTTGCACCTCGAGCCCGGGGCCGTCGTTTTCCTCCGGGTACCACAGCCCGTTGCGCGCTTCGAGCGCGATGCTCAGCACGGCGTCGCGCCATTCCCCCGCCGGCGCGCGGTTCGTGTTCGCCGCAATCTCCGGCAGCGCGTCTGCCGCCGGCCTGGCGTCAGGCCGGTCCCATTTCGTCGCAGCGGCCGCGACGGCCGAGCGGCTGCCTTGCGGCGCGCCGCCGGTTTGTGGGGCTTGCGCACTTAGCGGCACACCCGCGGCGAGGCACGCACAGACCACATACGCGATCGGGAGCAACAAACGTGTTCTTCCTTGATGCATGGCCACCTCAGGGCAAAGGAGCGGTGGGATTTTCCTCGGTATTCGCCCTGGTGTCAAAGACCATCGCGGTTGTGTCGCGTATCTTGTAGCCCGCCCCTGTAGCCTCCCCCGGCTAGCCGGGGCGGGGATTTTGTGCCGCGCTGAGAGAATCCCCGCCCCTTCCCGAGAAGAATCGTCGGGACCCGCCGTGGCGGGCGGAAGGGGGGGCCAGAGCTTGCGTCGCGGCGAGGAGTTGCGCCAGAATCGGCCGACCGGGAAGCAATCACGCCCCACGGGAGGGCCGCATGGCCGACGAACACGGCACACCATCTTCTTCAGCGGGCGCGCAGGCCCAGCTCACGCCCGACATCCTGTTTCAGCTTGCCACGGGCTTCATGTCGGCGAAGCACTTATTTGCCGCGAACGAGCTGGGCCTATTCGAGAAATTGAGCGAGGGCGCGGCCACGCTCGACGACCTGGCCAAGCGCCTGGGCCTGCCGCGCAACACCACGCGCATCACCGCCGACGCCATGGTGGCGCTCGGGCTGGTGGAGCGCCGCGGCGACCTCTACCAGAACGCCCCTGTCGCCGCAGCGTTTTTGAGCGCGCGCCCGCTCGCCGACTTGCGCCCGTTCCTGCGCTTCTGGAACCGCCTAAGCTATCCCCGCTGGGTGCGCTTCGAGGAGGCGTTGCGGAAGGGCCACGGGGTCTACGGCGCTCTGAAGTTCACCGAAGAGGAGCAGAAAATCTTTAACGAGGGTGTGGAGGCATTCTCGGGGCGCGGCGCCGAGGCGATGGCGGCCGCATACGACTTCGGCCGGCATCGCCGCCTGCTCGACCTGGGCGGCGGCACAGGATCGTTTCTTTTGGCCGCGCTGCGGCGCCATCCCCGGCTGCGCTGCACGCTGTATGAGCTGCCCGCGGCCGCAGCCGTGGCGCGGCAGCGGCTGGCCGGCAGCCCTCATGCCGCGCAGATCGAAATCGTGGAGGGAAATTTCCTCAGCGACCCCATCCCCGAGGGCCACGACGCCATCCTCGTCGCCAACGTCGTGCACGCCCTCTCGCCGGAGAACAACCACGCGCTGCTGCGCCGCACCCGCGAGCGCGTCGCGCCAGGCGCCCGGTTGCTCCTGGTGGACCTGTGGACCGACCCTACGCATACCGAGCCGGTGTTTGCCGCGCTGATGGCCGGGGAATTCTTGGTGATGTCGGGCGAGGGCGACGTCTATAGCGAAGTGGAGGCGCGCGAGTGGCTCGGGAAGACCGGCTGGCGCGAGGTCGAGTTTAAATCGCTCACCGGCCCGGCCAGCCTGATCGTCGCCGAAGCGGTGTAGCGCCGCAGCAGTTGCGGGGGCAGGCCACACAACCAAACTTACCGGTGGCGGCAATTTCTGCGTACTATCTTGAGGCCAATCCAGCCCGCCGGTGGTTCCCTAACTGTTTGATGCGACGCGCATTAGCCGTAAATCATCAAGTCTGGCCGGCGGATTGCTCCCCTCACGCTGGCCCCCAATTCTCTCGGGGAGGGATCGCCATGCGAAGCAAGCTGCTGTTAGCCATGCTGCTGGTGGCCTCGATGGCCCTGGCCAAGGGTCGGCCGTCCTATCAAAAGGGCGTGCTGCTCGAAATGCAGTCGGTCTCCTGCGGCTACTCGGAAAAAAGCGCGAAGACCGTGGGCGGGGTCTTGCTGGGGACCGATTCCGCGCGCAAGAATACCCACGAGATGCTCTGCCAGGAATATGTGCTGCAGACCGACCGCGTCATCTACCGCATCCGCCCCAAGGAAGAAAAGCATCCCATGCTGTTGCCCGTGGGCGAGACCGCGGAGTTCCGCCTACACAAAGACAAGCTGCTGCTGCGCGTCCCCGAAGCCGACGACAAGGAACGCGAATACATCGTCGTGGCCATGACCCCGCGGTCTGACGTGAACAAGCCCAGGCCCACCGCGCAGGCCGCGCCGAAGTAGCCTCTCCCGCACTAGCAAACGAGACCACGGACTCAGTCGGCGTCCGCCCGGCGGCGCTCCTCGAGCGACCGACGGCTAGGGCGCAAGGGCGGCCAGGAACGCGCGCTTGAATGCGGCGGCGTCGGCGTTCCAGGCGACGCGCGCGTTGGGCCGCCGCCCGGCAACTTCGACGGTACGTCCTTCCTCGGGCGGCGCCTGGAGCACCTCGATGGCCGCGGCGCGCGTCGAGAGCACGGCCGGGGCCACCAGCGCCACCGCCGCAAGCGGGTCCCAGGCAAAATAGATATTCTTCTCGATGAACTGGCGATCGCTCTCGAGCACCTGGGCGACGAATTTTCCGAGCGGCGCGCGCGCGCGTTGCTGGAACTCGCGCAAAAACGCCAGGTCAATGGGGACTTTGTTCGTGGCGTCGAGCGGCACCAGGCGAATGCGCGCGCCGAAAGCAAAAATCCTCTGCGCCGCCAGCGGGTCCACGAACAGGTTCCATTCGGCGGTGGTATTATCGGTTTGGAAATAGCCGCCGTCGCCCAGATTCCCCGGGACGCGCAGCGCCCCGCCCATGATCACCAGCTCCCCGATGCCGCCGAGGCTTCGCGGCGAGCGCTCGAGCGCCTCCGCCAGATTGGTGAGCGGGCCGAGCGCGAGGATGCGCACGCGCGGGCCGGTGCTCAGGCGCTTGGCCAGGTAAGTAGAGGCGGATTCGCGCTCGGGCAGGCGCACGGCCTCGGGCAGCGTGACGCCCGGCAGCGTGTCGGAGAGCTCGCGCCACGGCTTGGGGAATTCGGCGGTGGGCTTGAGCGGGGTTTCCCGGCCGATGTAGACGGGAATATCGCGCCGACCAGCGAGCTCGAGCAGGCGCAGGACGTTTCGCGCGCCCGGGCGGACGTGCGCCAGGCCATTCGAGATGGTGATGGCCTCGATGCGCACGTCGCCGCGCGCCAACAGAAAGGCGATGGCCATCAAGTCGTCGCTGCCGGCGTCGGTGTCAATGATGACCGCCGACGGCCGCGGCGCCGCGGCGCACGCAGCAGCCAGCGCCAGCGAAATCATCCCGGCAATCAGCAGCCGAAGCCTCATCGCCAGTTATGTCCGGGCACGGCTCGCGGTAGCAGCCGCGCCAGCGCGCGATGCGTCGGCCAATAGATCACCGCCACCAGCCCGAGCCAAATCACCGCCAGGTGCGCCGCTGCGGGGCCCCAAGCCCGGGCGAAAATCGGATCGCGGTAGGCGTAGTTGATGTTCAGTGCCGGCGCGAATAGACGCGCGGCAACCAGCAGGACCGCCGCCAGCCCCGATTGCAGCAGCCATCCGCGAGGATCGTAACTCACCCGCCGCACCGCCCACACCACCAAGACGGGCCAGAAGACGTGGAAGCACGAAAGCAGCCGCACCCAGAGCGGGAAGCGCGCGTCCCACATGTATTCGGTGCCGCCCACCAGATGCCGGCCAAGCACCAGCCGCCAGGCCACGTCCGCGGTCCACATCAGGTCCACCACAATCGAAGCGACTGCCTGACTCGAGAGCAGCAGCGCATTGCCGAACCACAGTCCGGCACAGGTGAGGATCACGGTGACGTCGCAGAGGTGCAGAAAATTCTTCCCGCCCCACACGGCCGCATACGCTGGGAACCACACCGCCAGCCACGCTGCCGCGGCCCAGCGCATCACCGGAAATGCCGGCGATGCGCCGGACAATGTTCGAGCCTTGGGCAGCGCGCGCGTGCCGGCCATAGAGGCTACTCCACAGGTCGAGAGGGGAGAGCCTACTTCGACCCCGCACCGGCTGCAATGGGAATCGGTTTCGGCCGGCCGCTGAAGGATTTGCAGCCCGCCCCGGTTAGCCGGCGCGAGGCCTTAGCACAGCCGACCGACGAAGAGTGTCATTCTGAGGCCCGACTAGGTCGGGCCGAAGAATCGCTCTTGCGCGAAACATTCAAGAAAGAGGGATTCTTCGTCGCCCGCCTGCGCGGGCTCCTCAGAATGACCCATTAGGAACGCCTATAGCTCGCCTCCCCTGTGGGCGGGCTACAGGAAATGTGAAAGGGGGAGGGGCGGGCGGCGCTTCCTTGGGTAGTTGGGGGGTCCGCCCGCCCCCTTTCGGGGGAGAAAACTCTGGGCCTCAGCTTGCGTGCAGATAAGTCAAAGCGCGGTGGCGCAACATCCCCAGGTGCCGGTTGAGAAAATTCGTCCGGCGGAGGAACGGGATGACCGGGGGACGCCGCACGACCAGCTTGCCGAGCATCAATTCCAGTCGGATGTCGCGCCGGGCATATTTCAAGCCGTCGTGGAGCGTGGCCACAGCGTCCTCGCGGCGGCCGGCGGAGACGTACACCTCGGCAAGATTGAGGTAGAGCTGGGGCTGGTCGCGCTTCAATTTCAGCGCGGCATCGCAGAGGCGCTCGGCTTCGCCCCAGCGCTTCTCTGCCTGCGCCAGCAGCACGCCCAGGTAAGAGAGATAGAACGGGTTCTGGTTCTCCAGCTCGACGGCGCGGCGCATGTGCGGCAGCGCCTGCTGCGGGTTGGAGTCGCGCATGTGATCCAGGGCTTGCTTGAATTCGTGGAAACCCACGGTGTGGACCATCTTGCCCTCCGCGGAGGCATATCCCTGCGCCGGTCATGCTGCTCCGCCGACCAGGTCGGGGCTCTTTCCTGCGTACCGCTCCCGTTGGAGCAGGACGCGACGCACTCGGGATGACACGCCCCGTGAATTGCCTCGCTGTTATTTCCAGGCTAAGCCGCCGCGGCGGGCGACGCTACTGGCCGGTGGTGCAGAATTGGGACAGTGACCCCGCGGATGGGGCCGCCGGATTCGTGCGGCGACCATTTTCCTGCTGTAGCCCGCCCCGGCTAGTCGGGACGGGCGGCGGCTTGACAGGCGGAGTCCGGGCGACGCATGGTGAAGAGCTGCCAGTTCACACCAATATGCATCGAACCCACTTTGAGGCCGCACGAACAAGAGAAAGGAGTCGCGGGTGAGCCTGGGCGGGAGCCGAGCCACGAAACCTGAGCCCAGCGGCGTGGCGCGCCGGGCAGGCGTCGCGGCGCGCGCCATCGCTGCGGCGCTGCTGCTGGTGGTGTGCGCAGCGCCTGCGCCGGCGCAGGAATCACGCGAGGCGCAGGAGGAGCGTTGGGAGGAACTCAACGACCGCGCGCGGAAATTTCACCGGCAAGGCCACTACACCGAAGCCATCACCGCGGGGCAGGAGGCGATGCGCCTGGCCGAGACGGCCTTCGGCGTGGCCGATGCACGCTTCGCCGCCGCGGTGAACAATCTGGCCGAAATCTACCGCATGCAGGCGCGCTACGCCGACGCTGAGCCGCTCTTCCTCCGCGCGCTGGCGCTGCGCGAGAAGGCGGCGGGGCCCGACGACCCGCAGGTAGCCGCCACGCTGAACGATCTGGCCGAGTTGTATCAGGACGAAGGCCGCTTTGCCGAGGCCGAACAGTCCTACAAGCGCGCTCTGGCCATCCGCGAGAAACGCCTGGGCCCGCGGCGGCTGGAAGTGGCCATGACGCTGAACAACCTCGGCGAGTTGTACCGCGTCGAGGGGCGCTTCGCCGAGGCCGAGCCGCTGCATCTTCGCGCGCTGGCCATCAAGGAGAACGCACTCGGCCCCGACCATCCGCGGGTAGCCACCACGCTCAACAACCTCGCGGCGCTCTACACCGATCAGAGCAAGTATCGCCAAGCCGAGTCGCTCTATCTCCGCGCCCTGCGCATCGCCGAGGTCGCCCTGGGTCCCGAACACCCCGACGTGGCCAGCTCGCTCAACAACCTGGCCGAGCTGTACAAGGTGCAGGGCAAGTACCTCGAGGCCCGGCCGCTGTACACCCGCGTGCTGGACATCCTGGTGAAAACGGTCGGCCGCGAGCACCCCATGGTCGCCGACACGCTGAACAATATTGCCGGACTGCTCGCCGCGCTGGGCCAGCAGGCCGAAGCCGAGCGGTTTTACCGGCAAGCGCTCGAAATCGAGGAGAAGGCGCTCGGTGCGGAGCACCCCGGCGTGGCCATGGGGCTGGCCAACCTGGGCTCCATCCTGGCCGAGCGCAACGACTTCGCCGAAGCGGATCCCCTGCTGCGGCGCTCCCTGACCATCCGCGAAAAAATTTACGGGCCCCAGCACTACGCTGTGGCCAACTCGCTGAACAACCTCGCGGCCGTTTACGATCGTCAGGGCAAGTACGCCCAGGCCGAGCCGCTCTACCTGCGCGCCGCGGCCATCCTGGAACAATCCGTGGGGCCCGACCACCAGGACACCGGCGCCGCACTCTCCAACCTCGGCTCGTTGTACGACGCCTGGGGGCGGCCGGCGCAGGCGGAAGAGTTTTACGGCCGCAGCCTGGGGAATTTTTCTCGCCGGCTCGAGCAGCACTTCGCCTACATGAGCGAAAAAGAACGGCTCGGATTCCTGGACACCATCGCCCCGGCCTTCCCCTCGTACTTCAGCTTCTGTTTCCGCAACGGCGGTCAGAACCCCGCGCTGGCCGGCAAAATGTACGACGTGCTGCTGTGGCAAAAAGGCTTTGTGGCCGCAAGCGTGGCCACCATGCGCGCGAAGATCGCCGCCAGCGGCGACCGCGAGGCGCTGGCGCTGCTGGACCGGCTCACCGCGAAGAAAACCAAACTCGCCGCGCTGGCCGCCGCCCGGCCCGCCGACCGCGAGCAGTGGCAGCGGGTGGTGACGCGCCTGGAGGATGAGGCTAACCAGCTCGAGCGCGAACTGGTGGGGCGCTCCGCTTCGGTGGCGGAGGAGAAGAAACTGGCGCGCGTCTCCTGGCGGCAGGTGCGGCAAGCGCTCCGGCCGGGCGAGGCCGCGGTCGAGGTCGTGCGCTTCCATTTCCACGACGGCAAGAAATGGACGGACAAGTCCTACTACGTCGCGCTGGTGGTTACGCCGGAGACGACGGCCGGGCCGAGAGTCGTGATGCTGGGCGACGCGAGCAAACTTGAGGGCGACCCTATCGTTGCCTATCAGCAGCAGGTGGGTTTGGGCCCGGCTGCTGGCCGGGCCGCCCGAGGCGCCGAGCCCGCAGAACCAGCGAAGCCCACCGTCGCCGTCTCCGCTAGCAGCTTCTACGACGCTTTCTGGAAGCCGCTGGAAGCGGCGCTGGGCGGAGCCCGGCGCGTGTACCTCTCGCCCGACGGCGTGCTGAACCAAGTTTCGCTCGGCGTTGTGGCCGCCGGCGATGGCCGTCTGCTGATGGAAACCTACGACCTGCGTATCGTCTCCAGCACCAAAGACCTGCTGCGGCCGCCGGGCCGGCCGGCCAGCAATGCCGCGGTGCTGATCGGCAATCCCGACTTCAGCCTCGATGAAGCTACCTATCGCGCGGCGCTGCGCTCGTTCCAGAAAACTGAAGTCGCGGCATTGGCCGCGGCGCCCTCGGGGAATCTCGACCGCTCGGCGCAGCTCCGCGGCGGAACCCTGGCGCCCCTGCCCGGCACGCAGGCGGAAGTGGAAGGAGTCTCGTCGCTGCTGAACAAGCAGCGCTGGAACGTGGAGGTGTTCACGCAGCAGAACGCGCTTGAGGAAAGCGTCAAGCGAGTGCGCCGCCCGCGGGTGCTGCATGTGGCCACGCACGGATTTTTCGAATCCGACCAGCAACGCAAGCAGCGGGGAACGGCCGACGCCCGCCCCTCGGGCCTGGAAGACCCCATGCTGCGCTCGGGGCTGTATTTCGCCGGCGCCGACCGCGCCTTATCGGGCAAAACGGTGGCCGAGGACCTCGACGACGGCGTGCTGACGTCGTATGAGGCCACGCAACTGAATTTGCAGGGCACCGAACTGGTGGTGCTGAGCGCGTGCGAGACCGGCCTGGGGCAGACGGCAGCAGGCGAAGGCGTGTTTGGCCTGCGGCGAGCCTTGCAGGTGGCTGGGGCCGAGGCGGTGCTGATGAGCATGTGGGCGGTGCCGGACCGCGAGACGCAGGAATTGATGACGCTGTTCTACCAGAAGTGGCTCGAAGGCAAAGACAAGCATCAGGCGTTGCGCGAGGCGGAGCTGGAGATGCGCGAGCGGGTTCGCAAGCGTTACGGCGAGGACCGCCCGCAGCTGTGGGGCGCATTCGTCCTGGTCGGCCGCTAGCGCCCCCGCAGATGCGGCGCCAACCCGGCGCAGCGGAAAAATCCGCGCCCCTGTAGCCCGTCCCGGCTAGCCGGGGCGGGGTCTTCGCCGCAGGTACGGAAAAAACCCCGCCCCTTCCCGACAAGAACCGTCGGGACGCAAAAAGCGCGGAAGGGGCGGGCTACACAACCCGGTATAATCGCGTGATGGTTCGGCTGCGTCGCATCGCCGACCGCGACCGCATCTTTTTCGTGACCACCGATCTGGCCCGAGGCGTCGCGCCGTTGATGCCGGTCGAGCGCGACCTCATCCTCGAAATCCTCGCCACCCTGCGAACGCCCCGAACATTTCTGCTTCTGGGCTACGTGGTTATGCCCGACCACCTGCACTTGCTGCTCGCACCCCAGCAACAGAGTCTCATTCGCGTGATGGGAAACTTTAAGAGCCGCGCGGGCTACGCCATTGCACGCCGGCGCCGCACGCCAGGCGCGGTCTGGCAGCCAAGGTATTTCGACAACATCCTCCGCCGCGTCCGGGATTTTTGGGAGAAGCTCGAGTATATCCACCAGAACCCCGTCGAGGCCGGTGTGGTGCAGCGGCCAGAGGATTGGAAATGGTCGAGCTACCGGTTCTATGCGAAATCGGGTGTAGCACCCATCCTCCCGGACCCTGTCGATTTGCCCGCAGACATCAACACGTTACTCTGGCCCGCCCCGTGGCGCTGATGGTACTGTAGCCCGCCGTTGCGGGATTTGTAGCCCGCCTCTTTAGAGGCGGGGCCTTTGTGCAAAATTCGCAGCGACTGGCGCGCTGAAAAATCCCCGCCCCTTCCCGACAAAAACCATCGGGACGCAAAAAGCGCGAAAGGGGCGGGCTACACGTGCCGAGTGCGTCGCATCCCCGAGGCGGAGCTTCGGGGCTCAGAACAAAAATGTGCTGAGGCCGATCGAGGGCTGAGCCCCCAGGCTCCCGCCTGGGGCGTCCCGCGGGCGTTCAGCGTAATGCCGTCCTTGCGTGTCCCCTGCGCGAACGCGTACATGACTGGCGCTGTCATTCTGAGCGGAGCGAAGAATCCCTCTGCCAAAAACGTCTTTGGAGGGATCCCTTTCCGACAGGGTCGGAATCTTCGATCGGCAGGCTCAGGATGACGGCAGCGGGGGCGCGGGCCACGCAGGGAGTGCCAGCGGAGCAACAGCGGCGCGGCAGGCGATTGTGAGCCGCACGAGGAGCGCCTATGATGCGGCCAAAGGGGTGTCGAAGCTGGCGTGACGCCGAGGACGCGTAGGGCGTGGCTGGTGCGTCTGGTCTCGCTGGGAGGCGCACTGGTCTGGATCGCGGTGGTGGCCGCCGGGCCGCGGCTGCTTGAGCGTGTGGAGCTCGCCGCGCTCGATACCGAGCTGCGCCTGGCCCCTCCCTCGAAGGCCTCTCCCGAAATTGTGATCGTGGCCGTGGACGAGCGCTCGGTGCACCGCTACGGCCCTTTGCGCTGGCCGCCGGAGCAAATGGCGGCGGTGGTGCACGCTCTCGACCGCGCCGCGCCGCGCGTGATTGCCTTCGACTTTGTCTTTTCCGCCGAAGGCGAGCGTCGGCGGCGCCCGCACCGCGTCGCGGCCGGCAAACGAGCCGACGTTCCAGGGCCGAGCTCCGCCCGGCGGGATGCCGGCGCCACCGCTTTGCCCGCAGCCACGGAGTGGGAGCCGCTGCGCGCGGCGGTGGCGCAGAGCGGCCGCGTCGTGCTGGGCACCTACTTCGATTTCGACGCGGACCTTGAAGATGCGCCCCCCGCCCCGCCGGCCGATTTCCGCACGCAGCGCGTGCAGCGCGTGCGCTATCTTGGCGGCGCGTCGCCCCGGCTGGCCCGCGGGAGCGATTCCCCGCCGGTGCTGGTGGCCTCGAGCGTACACAGCGTTGCGCCGGAGCTGGCTGCGGCGGCGCGCGCCTATGGCCATCTGAATCTGCTGCCCAGCGACGACGGCATCATCCGCTGGATGCCGCTTGTGGCGCGCTATCAGGACGATTTCTACCCCGCCTTTGCCGTGCACGTGGTGCGCGCGTATCTGGCCGGCGCGGCCGCCACGGCCGAGGATGCGCAAGATGTCCAGCCCGAACTGCTCGTCGCTCGCCAGCGTGTCCAAGGTTTGCAGATCGCCGGGCGCCGCATCTCGACCGACGAGCATGGCGGGTTGCTGGTGCGCTTCGCTGGAAGCCGCGGCAGCTACGCCACGTTTTCCGCCGCCGACCTGCTCGCCGGCGCGGTCCCCGCGGACCGCCTGCGCGACCGCATCGTCCTGATAGGCTCGACCGCCGCCGGCGCCGCCGACGTCTGGGCCACGCCGCTCGATCCCCTGCTGCCGGGTGTGGAGATCCACGCCAACGCCATCGCCAATCTTCTCCGCGGCGACTTCTTGGTGCGCAACTGGCTGACGCGCCTGCTGACGTTTGCGGCCCTTGCCGGGCTGGGCCTGGCCGGAGCGCTGGCGCTTCCCTGGGCCAGCCGCTTCGGCCTGCGGCGCGCCGGCGCCGCGGCGGCCGCCGGAGTGGCGCTGGGCATTGCCGGTCACTATTGGCTGTTCACGCGCTCGGGCTATGCCGTGGACCTGGTGGCGCCACTGCTCTGCGCCGCCACCATCCTGAGCGGGACGCTGGTGGTGAGCTACTTCACCGAAGAAAAGCGGCGCCAACAGGTGGAGCACTCCTTCGCGCACTACCTCGACCGCAGCGTTATCGCCGAGCTGCTCGAGCAGCCTGAGCGGCTGCGCCTGGGCGGCCAGCGCCGCGAATTGACCGTGCTGTTCTGCGACATCCGCAACTTCACCACCCTCGCCGAAGGCCAGCCGCCCGAAGCCACCGTCGAAATGCTCAACGAATTCTTCACCACCATGACCAACGTGGTGTTTTCCAGCGGCGGCCTGGTGGATAAATTCGTCGGCGACCAGATCATGGCTGTGTGGGGCGCGCCGGTCGAGCGCCGTGACCACGCCGCCGGCGCGTGCGCCGCGGCCCTGGGGATGATGCACGAGTTCGCGCGCCTGCACTCCCAGTGGGTGGCGGCCAACGGCCAGCCCCCCAGCGGCGCGCCGCCGCAGCCGAAGATGCACTGCGGCGTGGGCATCAATTCCGGCCCCATGGTGGTGGGCAATATCGGCTCGGCGCGGCGCTTTTCCTACACGGTGATCGGCGACAACGTGAACGTGGCCTCGCGCCTGGAGTCGCTCAACAAACTCTACGGCACCGAGATTTTGGTGGGGCCGTCCACCTACGCCGCGGCGCGCGAGCGCTATCGCTTCCGCGAAATTGACCAGGTGCGCGTGCGCGGGCGCAGCCAGGCGCTGGCGGTGTATGAGCTGCTGGGGACATCCGACGCGCCGCTCGATGCCGACTGGCTGGCGGCGTTTGCCGAAGGCCTGTGCGCCTACCGCCGAGGCGATTGGGCTGCGGCAGCTCGCGCGTTTGCCGCCGCGGTTGCCCGGCGGCCTGGCGACGCTTGCGCCGCCTATTATCAAGCGCGCGTCGCGCAGTACGCCAAGTCTCCGCCAGCGGCGGATTGGGAGGGCGCGCTGTATCTGCGCTGATCGGGTCTTGTAGCCCGTCCCGGCTAGCCAGACCGGGCCACACAAATCGCGCTTGGGAGGACGACCGTGAAACTTCTGCTTTGCCTGCTGCTGCCTCTGACTGCGGCGGCTGCCGATCCGCAACCTGTCGCCGTGGTGACGCAGGTGACCGGCGAAGTGCTGGTGCGTCATGCGCAGACCTGGGCGCGGGTGCAGGCCGTGCCCGTCAATCTATTCACCGGCGACGCCATCGCCACCGACCGCGGCCGCGCCGAGGTCCATTTCCTCCGCGACGACTCCACCCTGGTGCTCGACGTCGGCACGCACCTCACCATCAGCGAAGCGCCGGAAGGAGCGGCGCGCAAGCTGCTCCGCCGCATCGAGATTTTTCTTGGCGACGTGTGGTTCGCCATGAAGCGCGGCTTCCAGGGCCGCAGCGAGTTGGTCACGCCGACTGCGGTGGCCGGCCTGCGCGGCACCGCTGGGTACATCCGCGTCTCCGACGCGGCGCTGAGCGAGTTTGCGCTCTCCGAAGGCGAGCTCGAGATCACGCACGCCGGCGGCTCACCCGGCGCGGTGGACCACGTTTCGCTGGTGGCCGGGCAGGCGCTCTCGGCGCGCCGCGGCGCGGCCTTTGCTACGCGCGTTGTCGCTGCGCTGCCCCCGCCGCCCAAGGTGCAAGTGCCCGCCGAGCAGTTGCCCAAGCCTGGCCGCAATTGGCGCGAGCTGCTCCCGGCGAACCAGCGGCCTCCGCTGGTCCACAAGCTGCCCGCGGCGCCGGTGCATCCGCGGCCCGGGCAGACGAAGAAAGGGACAACGAGCAAAAAGACGTCGCCGCCCAAGCTGCCCACACCGCCGCGGATTCTGCACCTCGCGCCGGCATCGCCCGAGCCCTGAGCCAGTAGCCTGGGGCGTTTGCCGCGGATTTTGTAGCCCGCCCCGGCTAGCCGGGGCGGGGATTTTATTCTAGGTCAAGCAGCCTGTCATTCTGAGCGGAGTGCGTCCCGACTAAGTCCGGACGCACGCAGCGAAGAATCCCTCTGGCGAAAAACACTTCAGAGGGATCCTTCGCCCCGCCCAAGTCGGGGCTCAGGATGACGGACGGAACGCCCGCCGCTCAAAACGACAAACCCAGCCGGTCCATCTGACGGTGCTTGTAATCCGTCCCCAAGGGGACTATGGTGTGCGCGGCCGGGTCCTCTCTCCGGGGAGTCGCCCTGCGGTCATCTGGCATGAAAGGCCGCGGGCCTGCGGCCGGAGGTTCCCATGACGCTTTCAACCAGCACGCGAAAGATCGGCGGGGTAAGCATCGTAGCTTGCGAAGGCAAACTCGTCCTGGGCGAAGAGTCGGCGACGCTGCGGCTGTTGGTGAAGGAGCTGCTGACCAAGTCGCCGCAAATCGTGATTGACCTCGGCGAGGTCAGCTACATCGACAGCAGCGGCTTGGGCACGCTGGTAGCGCTGTACACCTCGGCGCGCAACTCGGGCGGAGAGATCAGGCTCGCCGGCTTGCACCCGCGCGCCAAGGAACTCCTCCAGGTGACCCGGCTGGTCACCGTGTTCGAGGTCTTCGACCGGGCCGAGGACGCCGCAGCATCGTTCAGCCGCGGCGTGGCGCGCACCGGCGCCGCCGGCCGCACGATTTAGCTCGCGCCTGTAGCCCGCCCCGTTGCGGATTTTGTAGCCTGCCCCGGCTAGCCGAGGCGGGGGTTTTCCGCACGACCTGGGCAACGATTCCCCGCCGCGGAAGTCGAAGACCCCGGTCGGGGTTGCGGGGGGGGGCGGGCTACAGCCTTGAATGATGCACCCGCGCCCGTCCCCTGCGTCGGCTGGCTACGCGCGTCTCCCCTTTCAACCTATCCCTTTTTCCTTCCGGCTTTCCTTCTGTCCCCCACGAAGCTCGGGACCTTCGGCCTACCCGCTCGGCTCAAGGAAATATTTCCCCGGCGGGAACAATCCCGCTCGCAGCAGCTCGCGCCCCACGCGATCGCGAATCTCGTCGGCCCAGTTCGCCCAGGTGAGCTCGCTGATGCCGAGCTGCCCTCGAGCGCAATGGTATTCCGCGCCGCCAAGATAATAGAGGCGAAAAAGCACCAGCCGGCTGGCCAGCCGCGGCGACGCGAGCGCGCGCCGCCCCGCCAGCGCAAAGTCGGCCACAAACTCCGCCAGCCTGGGCCGCACATCGGGCCGCCAGAGGTATTTGCTCGAGGCTTCAGGATGGAGTGTGCTCAGCTTGAGGTCCAGCACCTGGCGGGCATTGACGTACACTTCGTGGCAGATGTCGAACGCGTCTGCAGGCCGCACGCCTCAAGTGTGGCCTGTCCCCGCGGCGGTGGCTGCGCGTTTGGCGTATTTTTTTCGACCCCGGCTGGCCGGGATCTAGGGAGGGCAAAAGCCGGCCTTGGCCAGTCGCTGGTGGGTCCCCCGCCCCTGTAGCCCGCCCCGGCTAGCCGGGGCGGGGCTTATGCGCAGCATTGAAAAAATCCCCGCCCCTGAAGTCGAAGACCCCGGCCGGGGTCTTGTGCAGCAAACCGACGAAGCAGGTTATTCTGAGCGCAGCGAAGAATCCCTCTGGCCAAAACCCGTTCAGTTGGTAGATCTCCCTGCGCCCGCCGGAGGGCGCTGGTGAAAGTAGAGGAACGCCCAGCCTTCATTCTTGCCTTGTACCCACCAAAGCTGCGCGTCGACTTCAACCTTTGTGCTGGTTTGCGTGGCGACAGTCATGCTCCACATATAATGGGACTCTTCAAACTCCCAGCCCTCCGCCAGCGCCTCTTTGAACGCCTCCCTCAACTCGGCATACTTCTTCTTTGCCGCGTCGGCGGAAGTCGGGGCAGCGGAGGTGCCAAAAGCGCATCCGTAAACCATCAGGCTGCCCTGAATATTGCGTTGGGTAATTACCTCACAGCGGCCGCCGGAAGGGTTATACGTGCCCTCCCACCAGTCAGCGTAGTGGCTGCGGTTATCCGCCTCGTGCTTCTTGCCTTTGAATTTGGCGAAGCCGGTCGATTCCTCTTTCAGGACATTTTTGATGAACATGCACAGGTCGTTGCATGGTTTTTCTGGGCGGGCGAGCGCAAGTGAGCCAAAGGCCGCGAGCGCCAGCAGGGCCAGCCAGAGCACCCATGGAAAATGTTTAACGCGCATAGCCATCACCTCAAAATGGAGGTCAGTTTTCACCCTGTCATCCAACGGAGCGACGCCAAGGGGGCAAGCGCTAGTCCTTGGCACAGCCGGTGAAGCCAAGCCAGACATTGGCGCCATTGACATTCATCTCTACTTCCGTCCCGTAATACTCATAACCGCTGGGCCTTTTTTGATGGGTGTAGTAGCGGAACTCGCGTTTGGCGTTGTAGGTGTCGCCGGGACGCATCGGATAGCAGCCGTGGGCCCCGCTCAGCGGCCGCCAGCACCAAAGGGTGCACTGCTGCCCGCTGTTGAGACTGGTCACGTAGTTGTAGATGTAGTACCCGACCTTCTCATGACCGGCAGGAGTTTCGGTGCTGCTGCGCAGGGCGCGCACGCGGAAGGATTCAATCCTGGGCGCCGGCTCTGCCGGAGCGGCCGCCGGCGCCGTCTGCGGCGGGTTGATGGCGTTCAGCAGCGCCGCAGCCTTCGCTGCGTCGAGGCCCTTGAGAATGTTGTATTCCTGCATGGCGCCATCGCGGTTTCCGACGCCGAGGTAAGCGTAGCCCAGGTTGCGGTGGACGGTGGCCAGGTTGGCCTTGTCGGCGTCATTCGGCATCAGGCGAACGGCTTCCCGGAACTCTGCGATCGCTTCCTGGTAGCGCTTCAGCTGGTAATAAGCCACGCCCACGGCGTTGTGCATCATGGGGTCGTTGCTTTTTAGCTTCACCGCTTGCTCCCCCGCCGAAATCACGTCCAGCCAGCGATGCAGGTCGGTGTAGCAGTTGATCAGTCCGGCCCACGGGTTGAGTTCCTTGGGCCTGATCCGGCTGGCGGCCTGAAATTCCGGCACGGCGTCTGCACAGCGCTTCAGCTCGTCATACTTATATGCCAGCGTCATGTGCGCCCAGTAGTCACCGGGCGCGACCTCGACCGCCTTTTTGTACCAGGTGAGCGCCTCGTCGGGCTGCCCGAGGCTTGTATAGAGTCCACCCACAAAAGAGTAGTTGCTGGCAGTCTTAGGAGAGCGCTGAATGAAGGCGGGCGCGACGCGAATGGCTTCGCGCCATTCCGCCTTGGCCTCTTCCTTGCGGCCACTCAGGTTGTAGGCGTATCCGAGTTCCGCATGGTAGTACAGATCGGTGGGATCAATCTTGACCGCCGCCTGGAACTCTGCAATCGCCTCGGGGTATCTCTTCAGGTTGAAATAATGGCCGCCCAAGTGTGCGTGTGCCTCAGCATCGCCAGGATCCACGGCCACCCATTTCTTAGCCCAACCAGCAGCTTCTTCGTACTTCCCGAGCCGTCCCTGAATGGATGCCAGCACCCAGTAGACATCGCCGTTCGGCCGGTTGTGGCTGACCTCGACCTCAGCCAGCGCTTCGGCTTTCCCGTATTCCAGCTTGGCATCATCGGCGCGGTCACTGGAGCTGTAGGCCCACGCCAGCAGGAAATGCAAATCATACCGATCGGGCGCCAGGGCTAAGGCTTGCTTCAGAACGCCGGCAGCATCATCGGCCCGGTTACTCCTCAAATAGGTTTCCGCGAGGTAGCGCAAAGCAGTGATATCGCTGGGCGCGATGGCCAGGCCCTTCTTCAGCGCTGCTTCAGCGTTATCGAAGGCCAAAATCTTCAGCCAGGCGATGCCCATGCCAATATGAGCAGCGGCAGCCTTGGGATCGGCCGCCACGGCTTTCTGATAGGTGTCAATTGCCTGCTGGTATTGGTGAGCAGCGCGAAGTTGATCGGCTTTCTTAGTCAGGCTGGCGGCGGAACTGGTTGGGGTTGGGCGGCTGGGCGCCTGGGCTGTTTTAGGCGCTTGGGCTGCCAAGAATCCGGTGAAAAACAAGCACCCCGCCACGCAGACGAGAGTTCTGAGCATAAACACCTCTCACAACCATTAGTATCGAGCGTGTTTGGCCAATCCGCCACCGGTTTTCACGAGGCGGTGTTGCGCGCGTCAGCGATCAGGTCTCGATTCGCTTGGGCAAGGTCAGCCGGGGCGGGGCCTCTGTGCAGCAAACCGGCGAAGGGCGTCATTCTGGGCGGGGTGCATCCCACTTAAGTCGGGACGCACGCGCAGGGTGTCATTCTGAGCGCAGCGAAGAATCCCTCTTCTCTGTAGCCCGCCCCGGATAGCCGGGGCGGGGCCTTCGCACAGCGTTCGCGGCGACGTGATTACTGCGCCTTCTTCTTCGCGGGCGCCTTAGCCGGGGCTTTCTTCGCCGGCGACCCCGCCTTGATCTCCACCAGGATCAGGTCAATGGGCTTATCCCCGATGAGCTCCGCTCCTCCGTGGTGCCGTTGGGAAAGGTGAACTTCCCGCGGCCGTCGGCCAGAAAGACCGCCACAGCCGCCGGGTGTGAGTGCATCACCGATTTCTCTTTCAGGCCGTAGTGGACCCGCAGCACGCGCACCTGGGCGTTCTCGGTCTCGACCTTGTAATGCTTCGGATCGACCTTCACCGGGTCCTGGGCCCATGCAGTTGCCGCCATGAGGCCCGCTAGCAAGATGGCGGGCAGTGCCGCCAAAAAGTGAATGCGACGCATCCTTCCTCCTTTCGCGGTTGGAGTCCCGCGAATCTGCCGCACCCTACCGCTGCCCCGCGCCCCGCGTCAGGTCAGTCAGGCATGTTCTCCGCATCCCTCTCGAAGTACGACAGCCACAACTTGAGCGTCAGATCGTGTCGCTCCTCATTGGCCAGGTAAGGCCGCAACTCACGTTCATAACGCTCGCGGAGCACTCGCGGATCGAGATGACGGGTACGGGCAAGATACTGCACATCCTCACGGTCTTTTGGGCTGTTGCGCTCCAACTTCGATAAGACCAAATCGTAAGGATCGAGGCCGTAGAGGCGGAGCTTTTTGAAACGCCCGGGGAACATTTCCACCAGTCGCGCGTGGTAGCCCTCGGGCAGGGCGTTCACGGCAACGTACTGCAGCTGGAGTCTGAATCTCTTGGAAAGGGATGACCCAAGCCCGGCGATCTCCTGAAGCTCTTTTTGGGCCTGAGACGGAAACACCGAAACGTAGTCCACATCGCCGGTGGGTCGGGGCAGGCCGTAAAGGAATTTGGCGACGAATCCTCCTACACAATGAAGCTGGACCGGCGTGGGAAGAACCGCGTCCAGTTCCGCTAGGAACTCGGCCCAAGGCGATCCCGGAGCCGAGTGCTCAAGCGACATACCGAAGATGCTCTGCCCGCCAGTCCGTCAACAGATTCCAATGCTTTGCTTCCTCGGGGCGATTCTCCCGCAACCACTCCCGCTCGGTGTCTGTCCCGGGCGTCTTGCAGAAAGTGCCCTCCTGGGCTAGTCGGCTCTTCTCCAATGCCGCTTCCAGCTCAGCCAGCGCGCGGTTCCGATTCTGATTCGGTGCGCCGGCCGCCTCGGACAAGCGTCGTGTCAAACCGGCGAGGAATCCCAAACGGTTTTGCAGGTCGCGCCGCTTGGCCTGTTCCACCACCCAATTGACATCCACGTCCCAATACCGAAGCAGAAGCCACGGAAGTGCTTCGACCAGCCGCGCCTCAAGCTCATCCTGCGCTAGTGCCGCAAGCAAGACCTCCCCAGGATTCTTCTTCGCCACATGTGGGCGGAGGTACGCAAACCCTGGATACCCCAGGACAGCCAGTTGCTCGGCGAGGCCCTGCGCGCTCACGCTCTGCGCAAGCCTAAACGGCTCGGCCGCAGGGAGAACCGTGGGCGACAATCCATAAACCCGCATGGCCTTGCGAGCGAGGGCGGGAGTGAGGCGCCGCAGGCCGCTCTCCAGCATAGCGACGTAGGCTTGTGAAACACCCAAGCGGCGGGCTGCTTCCTTCTGGCTCCAGCCCCGGCTGAGACGTGCCTGTCTTAGATTCTCCATGCTCCTGTCCACACGCATCACTCTATCACAATGTATGTTATTATCAAGCTATTCTTTTATATTGAGGGACAAGGATTTACATACAATGACTACAACATTCCCGAGACAGATTAGGAGCGTCTTGCCGATCCGCCCCCCGCCGGACTTTACTGTGGTCCTTTGAAAAAGGGGTAGTGACTGAGCCTAATTTTTGGAGGGCACGCGAGCACTACAACATCTGCCGGAATCATCAGACTTTGCGCGTCACTCCTGCCATGGAAACTGGTGTGACAGACCATGTTTCGGAGATCGAAGAAATCGCTGCTCTGTTAGAATCGCAAGACTAGCAGCGAGCTGCATAGTTTCTGGAGGGTATACCTATGGAGATGCGCGACCGCTTGCTAATTATGGTGATTCTGCGGCTTCTAGGGAAGGATGTTGACCCCGGAAGGATTGAGCAGGTTTATCTGGATTGCCTGAGCGATGTTGGGAGATGGCAAGATTCTGAAATCCAACGGCGTAAGCAAAAGGATTAGCTAGTTCGAGCCATTTTGCAGCCTTCTCGCAGAGCATCTGTTTCTGCACTAAACTCAGACCATCCAAGCTGTCCAAGTATCGGAGCAACCCTTCAACGTGGGCATCATTTATGCTTATCTTTAGTTTAATCACTTTCTTCCTCCAAAAAAAGTCATGACCCCTCAAACAGGCGTGCCTTTGCGTTCGCGCATCCGCGCAACCGCCGCGCGATGGACCTTCCACCAGCCGCGCCGCCGCTCGCGCGTGCCTTCCAGGCGGCCGTCCTCGAGCATATGCAAAATCGTGCGCCGCGAGAGGCCCAGCAGTCGCGCCGCTGTGGCCACGCTGACCGTCTGCTCCGCCGCCAGCTTTTTTCGCGCCCGCCTCGGGCGTGCCCGCCTCGAGCGCCCCGGCCGTTTTGCGCGTCTCTTCAAGTCTCTACTCGCTCCTTGGACCTCGAGTCAGGCCGTGCCCGCGCCGCCAGGTACGCGGCCAGGCGTTGCCGCTGCTCCTGCGCTCGCCGGATGTATGCCTCCTCGCCAAGGGGCCGCCACGCTTGCGCCCCGACGATCGCGCTCAGTTTCTCGACGAGTTTCACCTCCGGCCTCGGGACTCCGCTGGTCCCGCAGTCCCGGGATCCCGGACGAATCACCGGGAACTCCACCCCGCAACCCCATTCGGGACGCACACACCGCGCCGGAGTCCGACAACCCGACCGCGCGGCCGCATCTCTCGGCGCGTTTTCGGCTCGGCGACTCTCGGGCTCCTCGACCGGCGCGATCTTCTGGGGATTTCCACAGCCGGCGGGCCCCGCCGCCGCCTTCTTTTTAAAATGAATCTCTGCTCTCTGCTTGAGTCGCCACGCCGGTGTCGGCATGTCGCCGCCGGGGGGTCGAGTTGAGGCTGTGGACGCCTGTGTAAACCTGAGCAAATCGAGCTGCCGGGGGAAAAACTTTTTGGCCTTGAGGACGCGGATCACCATGCGGCTGTAAATCGAGTGCCGCACCTCGATGTAGCCGCCCCGGCGAAGGATCCCCATCCAGTAACGCAGCTTGCGTTCGCCCCAGCCGGTGTCTTCGGAGATTTCGCGGTAGCTGAGCGGCCGCCCGCGCAGCACCAGGCCCACGCCGCCGCGCTCGGTGGTCTGCCGGTGCACCAGCCAGCCAAACAGCCACACCGCCGCGCCCATGGCTGCGGTGTGCTTTTCGTCCCACAGCCCGCCGCGAATTCCGCTATTGAGTTCCTTCCCCCGCATCCGCCCCGCTTCCCCGTGTTTCTGGCCCGCTCGCTTTCGAGTCTGAAGTTTCGCCACTCGCCTTTTCACTCTCGCCACTGCAACTTTCCAGCAACTCCAACTGTTCGGCCGGCGCGGGCGCCGGTGGGCCCGGACGCAGGCGATACTCCCAGACGCCCTTGGTGGGCTCGCCGCGGCGGCGTTTCTCCACCGCATACCCGCCGAACTGCGGCTTGCGCAGGTGGCGCAACTGCGCGGAAATGGATGCCTCACCGTAGCCGGTGATTCGCCCGAGCTCGCGCAGCGTCAGCCAGGCGCCGCACACCGCCGCCGAAAGCATGACGTCACGGATCACTTCGAACTGCGTGCGCAGCCGCAGCCGGTCGACCCGCGCATCGTAGTCCGGCCCAAACGTGCGCGGCTTGAGCTTGCCCGATCGGTTCATCCCCTTCGGTCCCTTTTCGACTGGCCCGTCTCAGTGCTCATCTCCTGACGGCCATGCCGCCCAACCTCCACACATGCACGCAGCCGTTCTGCCGCACCACGCGCACGTTCATCTGCCGCAGGCGCGCCGCAGCATAAATGCCCCAGCGGATGCGGTCGTACGGCACCCGCCGCGGCAGAGCCATGCGCACGGCCATGCCTTCAGGCGCGCGCTCGACCGCGTCCATCAGCCGCGCTCCGCCCATCCACCCGACGGCCTTGCGCCCGCCCCGGGACACCGTTTGCGGCGGCCGCACCAGCTCGAGCGCGGATTCCTGTTGCCCTGGGCGCTCTGGCTCGGCCGAACTCTTTCCCCTGCGCATGCCTCACCCGCGCAGCAGCCACACCACGGCGGCCATCGCCGCCGCGCCCATGGCCACGCCCGCTAGCCAGCGGTAGAGCGACCTCCGGCGCGCCGCTCGCCAATAACGCTTGCGTATTCCCTCTTCCCAGTTCATGGCGACCTCGCTTTCTTGGCCTGTGACCGCGGCGCGCGCCGGCTCGGCGTACACCTCGGTGATCGTCGCCGGCCCAACGCGGATCTCCAGCCGCGCGACGCTGGCCAAAGTCCTGTTCCCTGCCCTGGCTTCGCGCTCGGAGTTGCTTGGGATTCCCCCGCGCGCGCGGGGTGATACACCGCGGACCAGGCCCCTCCCGGGAGCGATCTCTGCGCAGCGCTCGTCCTGCGCACCGGTTCCGACGCTCCCCGCCGCAGCCGTCATCTCGGGGTTTTCATAATTTCCCGCACACGCGCTGCACACCTTCTGCCTCTGCTGGGCCTCACCGTCCGGTCGTGCCGGTCCAGCGCCCTTGCCCTAATCCCTTGCGGGGCTGCCGACCCTGTCCCGCCGCCTCGGGACGCCCCGAGCCTGGAATTGGCAGCCCCGCTCCTCCGACGCCAGTCGGGGAGTCTCGGCGCGGATGCGTCCTCGCCCCGGCCGCTTTTTCAGTTTCCTTACTTCGTTATTGACAAAGTCATATACTAGTAATTACAGTACGACCTATCCAGCCTGTCCCTAGGAGGCCCCATGCCCCCCCACGACGACCACTTCCCGTTCGAGTACCTCCGCAGCGCCTCGGTTCAATCGCTGGAGAGCTATGAACTCTCGCGCCTTAGCCATGCGGCCAACTTGAGAAAGGAAATCGTCGCGCTGGTGAATGAGTGGCTGGACGAAACCGCCGGCGCTATGCTCGCTCGCTGGCTGCTCGAGCATTGGGCGCAAGTTCATGGCGCCGTCGGCTCTCCCGAGGAGGCCGTCGCTGTGGAGCAGCCACCCGGGCCCAAGAAGGCGGTCACCTTGCCCGCGCCACGGAGTCGGGAATTCGCCGCCGGCTAGGGAGTTCGCCCGCCCGCCGGCGCACTGGTGGGCTGGACAGCCACGCGGAATGGCCAACGGGGCCGCGACCTGATTTATGTTTACTTGACCGTTCTCTTGCGCTCCGGCTGGAAACTGCATCGGCGCACCCGCGGTCTCTTGTGGTCTATCATGCCTCCTCCCGCTCGACCCCCTGCCTGGTCCCCGCTCCCGCTCATGATTCGCCGGTCGATTCGTCCCCTCCTTCGCCATCTGGGCGGTCCCAGCTCTCGACCCTTCCAGCCTCTCAACCGGCATTTTCCCCCGGCCGATGCCTACGCCCAGCAATTCTTCTGGCCTCACCCCCGCTTGGCATTTGGCCTCCACCAGCATTTGCTTTAGCCCTCTTGGATGCCTCCCGTTCAGCCCTCAGCCCTGCCGCTTGGTTTCGCACAGCCCCTCCCAATCCTCCCTGTCCTCCTGGTTCTCCCTTCGCTCCCTCTCCTCCCTTCCATCACTTGCCCCATCTCCTACTTCTCTCTCCACCTTCTCTCCCGCCCACGCGCTGTCTGAGGTGCGTGCCCCGTTTGCCCCACTTTGCCGCCTCTCTGCCTCCCTGCCTCTCCCTTCTCTCCTGCTCAATTCCCGTTAGAGCTGCATACCCCGCCTGCCTCCTTCCCGCCGCCTCCCCCCCTCCCTGCGGCCCCTCTCCCCTTTCCGTCAACGCCCCCCCCTATAACTTATATCAAGGCGATTCAATGACTGGAGCGAATCAGGGGAAATCGAGAGGGCAGTGGGTTGCATGCGTGAGCGAACTCAGCGTGTCGGGGACAACTAAATCGAGAGCGGGATGCGAGCGCTCAGGAGCCAGGGCTGGCTGGTGCCGTGGACTTCCGAGGGGGCTGTGGTGGCGCTGCGTGGTGCAGGCCAGCTAACAACCTGGCCGAAAGCTTTTCGGTCGGACTGTGGCTCGCGGTTCCGCAATCGTGCTCTGAACTTACTGGATTCGAGCGTAGTCGCTGCTGGATTCTTGTGCCGCGCCCGTGGCGTTTCTGTATGGTATGCTGAATTTGGCTGCCTCCAATTGCTCTGAGTTCAAGACGGAGTCACGAAGATGAAGATGCGCACCGAGAAGGATTCGCTCGGCGAGAGACAGGTTCCGGCGGAGGCCTATTACGGCATTCAAACGCAGCGAGCTGTGGAGAACTATCCAATCAGCGGGTATCGCGCCCACCCGAAGTTAGTTCGGGCGATGGGAATGATCAAGAAAGCCGCGGCCATGGCCAACCGCGATCTAAAGCTGATCGACGCAAAGCGCGCTGCGGCAATCATTCAGGCCTCTGAGGAGGTGCTGACTGGAAAATTCGACGAGCAGTTCGTCGTGGACGTATATCAGGCGGGTGCGGGGGTATCGTTTCATATGAACGCGAACGAGGTCATCGCCAACCGCGCCAGCGAAATCCTGGGCAGCCGACGGGGGGACTACGAGGTCTGCCACCCAAACGACCACGTTAACTTTGGCCAGTCCACAAACGACGTTTACCCGACGGCGATGCGACTGGCGGCGGTGTTGTTGTTTGAAGAGGTTGTAGAGTCGCTCGGCGAGCTGGAGCGGGCGTTTGCGCGCAAGGCCAAGGACTTCGACGCCATATTGAAATCCGGGCGGACGCACATGATGGACGCAGTGCCCATTCGCCTGGGGCAGGAGTTCGGCGCGTACGCCACGGCCATGCGACGCGCCACGGAGGTGCTCCGCCAAGCGCAGGACCATCTTCGCGAGCTGGGCTTGGGGGGTTCGGCTGTCGGAACGGGCGTGAACACGCACCCGAAGTACCAGAAACTCGCAGTGCAGCATCTCAGCAAAGTCTCAGGGCAAAAATTGATCGCGACCGACGACCTCCGGTACACCATGCAGTCCAATCTGGCGTTGTCGGTAGCCTCGGCAGCATTGCGCAACCTAGCGCTGGAACTGATTCGCATTTCCAACGACTTGCGGTTGCTCTCGAGCGGTCCCAACACCGGCTTTGCTGAAATCGTGCTACCGGCTTTGCAGCCCGGTTCTTCCATAATGCCCGGGAAGATCAACCCGGTCATGGCAGAGCTGACGGCAATGGTGAGTTTTCAGGCCATCGGCGCGGACGTTGCGACAGCCCTCGCGGTGCAAGGCGGGCAACTCGAGCTGAACGTGATGATGCCGGCGATGGCGTGGAACCTGCTGCACACGGCGGAAATCCTGAAGAACACGATGCGCGTGCTCGCAGAAAAATGCGTGGAGGGTATCACCGCGAACGAGGCCCGCTGCCGGTATTACGCGAACGCGACGATTTCCATTGCCGCGGCCCTGAATCCCTATATCGGATACGCCGCGGCCGCGGAAATTGCCAAAGAGAGTGTCAAAACCGGCCGCCCAGTGACCGAGATTGCGCTTGAACGCAGGCTGCTCGACGAAAAGTTGATGCGTGAAATTCTCGACCCTTACCGGATGACGGAGCCGGCGCCCCCCATCGAAGAGGCACGCAAGAAGTCGAAAAATGCGGCAAGCTAGCATCTGAGGCATACAGATGCGAGGGTTAGCGGGCCCGTATGAATCCGACAGGGCCGGGATAAATTTCGCCGTCCCTTAGTCTGTGCGGGCCGTGCCGCGCCTATAAACATGGGGCCCATGGTACTCGCCGCGAAACGTGGGACCGGCAAAGGATGCAGGCACTCGCTTAGCGGTCAGGGCCTGATCACCGAGCTTGTGACGATCAGACTGCGGGCGGCTTTTTGGCGGGCCAGGGCTCGAGCAGTTGTTCTTTGCGGTAGATGAGCGCGGTAATGTCGTAGGTGGCGAGCTCGAAGCCGTGGCCGTGGGTGATGGCATCAGTGGGGCAGGCTTCCACACAGTAGCCGCAGAAGATACACCGCGAGTAATCAATATTATAGACCTTCGCGTAGCGCTCTCCGGCCGAGATGGGCTGCGCGTCAGTATTTTCACCAGCCTCGATGTAGATGCAGTTGGCCGGGCAAGCCGCGGCGCACAGAAAGCACCCTACGCACTTCTCCAAGCCATTTTCGTCGCGGTGCAGGACGTGTATGCCGCGGTATCGCGGTTGGAAGTACACCGGCTCGTCGGGATAATTTTCTGTGATCGGCTTGCGCAGCATGTTGCGAAAGGTCACGCTAAAGCTCTTGGCCAGCGTCAGAAAGGTTTCAGCAACTTCTTTGAGTAGCGACGGCATCTTCAATGAGTCTATCAGACCAGCCGGTGCGCAACAATCTGCGGCGCTATTCCCCTGTGAGCGCAGCGATGATTCTCTTGCCGTGGAACCGACCATTTTCAATGAAGATTTCGCCGGTGGTGTTGCCACCGATCACCACTCCAGCCAGATGGATGCCCGGGACGTTGCTCTCAAAGGTCTGGGGATTCATTGCCGGCTTATTCGTCTCGGGGTCGAGAGAGATCCCAAGCTGACGCATAAAGTCGAAGTCCGGGTGGTAGCCGGTGAGCGCAAACACTTGGGCCGCGGGGATGGGGCGGTCGCCATCGCGACCTTGGACCCAGAGTTGCCCTGGCTCGATGCGTGTGACGCGTGTGTCAAGCATCGCGGCGATTTCCCCTGCTTTGATGCGATTTTCCAGGTCCGGGCGAACCCAGTATTTCAGCGTAGCGCCCAACTGCGCTTGACGGTGAATCAGCGTAACGCGCGCGCCGACGCGGAACAGGTCGAGCGCAGCCTCGGCCGCGGAGTTTTTTCCGCCAATCACCGCAACATCCTGGCCCTAGAACGGGTGCGGCTCGGTGTAGTAGTGCGAGACGTGCGGCAGACCCTCGCCAGGCACGCCGAGGCGATTCGGCAGGTCGTAGTAGCCGGTGGCAAGGACGATTTTCTTCGCGTCAAACTGAGTTGACACACCGTTCGCCGTCGTCGTGTGGAGGACGAAGCGCCCGTCGCTGCCTTCGACGCGCGCCACGCGCTCGTGCAGCCTGAGTTCAAGCTGGTAATGCTCGGCGACCTTGCGGTAGTACTTCAGCGCCTCGCTGCGGGTGGGTTTGTCGGTGGCGCTGGTGAGCGGGAGGTCGCCGATTTCGAGCCTCTCTGCGGTAGTGAAGAACACCATGTTGGTTGGGTAGTGGTAGAGCGAGTTGCAAAGACAGCCTTTCTCGATCGCGAGCGCGCGCATTCCGGCGCGTTTGGCTTCGATGCAGCAGGCCATGCCCGTGGGACCCGCCCCAATGCAGATCAGATCGTAGATCATCGTCGCGATTTTAGTTTGCCCTGCCGATGGCGGGATTGCAACCGCTCGCAACGACCCTGAAGGAAACACGTGAGGCGCGAGCGGCGTGGCTTCGAAGGGCCCGGCCCTACACGGCTGCGGTAAGGCGGGCGCGAAGGTTGCGGCTCATCTCCAGCACGTCCGTCGGCCAGGGTTGGAGCGATTCGACGCGCTCAATTGTTTCGGCGAGCCGTTTCGCTTCCGCCGTAGCAAGCTTCAGCGAATGCGCGCTTGTCCCCTGGCTCTCCAGCGCAGCGCGCAACTTTAGTAGCAGCATCTCATCGGCGCTCAATTCCCCCTTGGCCTCGAGCAACTGAAAATCAAAGGTGAACCCGTCGGGACCCTGCCGAAGCATCGCTGGGTTCGTAGCACGGATCAGGCTGACTAGAGCCAAGATGAGCTCGTCACCGGTGAACTCCATCTGCATTCCGAATCCCGGAATCGCCGAGTTGCCGCCCAGAATGGCGGCGCTACAAGCGCACTATTTTAAGCTTTCGCGTCTAACAGACCGCGAAATTCCTGGGTAAATTCCTCCAGCTCCGCTAGGCGTTCGGGCGTAGCTTCGAGGTGCTTTTTCTTCCACACAAACCATTGGCGACCGCCGCGGGTGATGCGCACGCTCAGATTGCCGCCGACCAAGTAGCATGGCTCGGCGAGCATCTTCATACCAGCTTCAGCCGGGGCCAGCAGCGCCGCGCAGTTGCCTTTGCGCGCGCCCAGGGCGTTGGCATAGAGCGGGAAGGCGATCACTTGGAATCCATGTCCAGCGAGGCGCTGCAAAACTGCGATCTGCGACGGGGTCAATTCGACCATGGGTATCCGAGCGGGCACGGCCCACCGCGGCAGGTAGCCTTACAGTGTCTATTCATCCGTTTGGAAAGACATTGCACCGCTGAGATTGGCCGGGAGGCCGCCGCGGGCGGACCCTCTCAGAAAGCGAGATTGCCGGAATTTGCCTCCATGGTGAGGCGGCGAGCTGCATGCTGGTGGCAGACAACTGCTGTCATGCCACCGCCGGGTCGGAGCCCGCATGGGCGCGCTCAAGCACGGACAAGATGGAACGGAAGGTGGCAACCAGCTCCTCGCGGGAGACGTGGCTCTTGCGGAACTGAATGCGCAGGCGATAGGCCTCGTTCTCCGGCTGGTAGTTAAAGATAAAAGGCTGGGGCCGCGGCCCGGAGGTTTTTTCTTCGCGACGCTCCCGGCGCGCTTCGTCGCGGGTCAAGCCGCCCTGGGCGATGCGGTGGACAGCCTCGATCATTTTCTTTTCCGTAGGCTGGCGGGCGATTTGCAGCAGCAACGACTTCGAGACAATTCCCTTTTCCGTGCAGCGCTTACGCATCGGTTCGGGGATGTTGCGGAGGGAGAGGCTCTCAGTGACCGACGAGCGCGCCTTGCCAATCTTGCGGGCGATGTCGTCGTGGGTATAGTCAAACTGCGCCGCCAGCCGATGCAGCCCTTCCGCCTCCTCGAACGGCGTCAAGTCTTTGCGTTGCAGGTTTTCGATCAACGCGAGCTCCAAAGTTTCGGCATCGTCGGCGATTTTCTCGATGCAGGGCAGTTCGCGCAGGCCTGCGGCGCGGCCAGCGTGGTAGCGGCGCTCACCAGAGATGATGTAGTAGCAATCCTCCCGGGGGACGAAGCGGACCAGCAACGGCTCGAGCACTCCCTTTTCCTTGATGGAATCGCTCAGTTCGCGCAGGTCGCCAAGGGCCTTCCGTGGCTGATCCGGGTTTGGCCGGATTTTATCCACCGGGATCATACGGCCCACGGCCGCGCCGCTGTAACTGGTCAGCGACTCGACGTAGTGGGCGTCATGCCGCATCTTCAGTGTGACGGGCAATCCGATCCTCTTCGACACGTTGGATAACCTCCAGTGCAAGCTTGCGGTATTCGAGCGCGCCCGGGGATTTGGGCGCATACGTCATGATCGTTTCCTTATAGGCCGGACTCTCCTCCAGGCGCACGTTCTTGCTAATGCGCGTCTTGAACAACACCGAGCCAAATACGGAGCGGATCTGTTCGTGGGTATCGCGGGAGATGTTGGTGCGTTTGTCAAACAGCGTGATGACCACGCCGAGCACCTTCAGCGCAGGATTGGGCCGGGCTCGGATGCGCTCGTAAGTCTCCAGGAGATCGTCGGTGCCTTCGATGGCGAAGTACGCCGCCTGGATAGGCACGAGCAGGTGCGTTGCCGCCACCATTGCGTTGACGGTCAGGATGCCAAGGGCCGGCGGCGTATCTACGATGATGAAATCGTATTCTTTCTGGATGGGGGCTAGGGCGTCTTTCAACTTGAACGGCGCGTCGAATTGCCCGGCCAGCTGCTGTTCGAGCTTCGCCAGCGCCAACCGGGACGGTGCCAGAAACAGCAGTGGGTCATTGGTCGGTTTGATCACCGTGCCCATCTCGGCGCGGTGATCGCTGAGCACGTCGAACATCGAGGCCTGGACGTCGGAGGGCTCAAAAAACGCGATCGTCGAATTGGACTGGGGATCGATGTCCACTAGCAGCGTTTTCTTTTTGCGTTGGGCGATGGCGGCAGCGAGGTTGATGGCCGTGGTAGTTTTTCCCACGCCGCCCTTCTGGTTGGCGATGGCCAGGATCGCAGTCATGTTTGGCGCGTCCCGATGCGTCGGGACGAGGCAGTGAGTTCCTCCGGCTGGCAACCTGAGGCCAATATATAGGCAGGGTTGCCAAATCCCACACTACGGGTAGGCACAATCTACCCGCGGAAAGGTCACGGCGCAAGCAAAAAATACAGAAAATCGAGGGGATTAAGCCTCCTCCCGGGACACCACACGGAACCACCCACGCAGTGCAAGCTCTGCAAGCAATATCACGGTTGGAGAGACCGCAATCAGCTACATCTTATAGCGGCCGAGGTCCTCGTCGGAGAGGCTATCGAGCCACTTGCGGAGTTCTTCGCTGCTGCTCTTCTCGCTGACGGCGCTGGAGACCTTGGAATTTTTCAGCACTTCCTCTTCCACGAAGATGGGGCAATCAACGCGCAGCGCTAGCGCCAGGGCATCGCTGGGGCGCGAGTCAATGGACATGGTCTGGCCGTCGCGCTCCACCCAGATCAGGGCGTAGAAGGTGTCGTCCTTGAGCTCGTTGACCACCACTTTCTTTACCCGCACGTCCAATCCTAGCAGGACATTTTTCAGCAAGTCGTGGGTCATCGGGCGCGGCGTCTGCACCTTCTCAATTTCGAGCGCAATCGCGTTGGCTTCGTAAATCCCCACCCAGATGGGCAAAATGGCGGTGCCGTGCGCATCCTTGAGGACAACGATGGGCATATTCGTGACCGGATCCATGGTCAGGCCGCGAATCTTCATCTCGACTTCCATCGTTGCCTCCCCGGGCACTTAGATGACCTGCTCGCCCACAAGGCTGTTTGGACCGGCGCGGGTCACGCGGACCTGAAGGTAGTGTCCCAAAAGATTACTCAGCGGTGAAGCGAAATTTAGGACGCAGTTGCTCGATGTGCGACCCGCCCACTGGCCTTCTTTTTTGGATTGGCCGTCGACGAGCACCTCGAAGGTCTGCCCGACCAAAGCCTCGTTGCGCGCCGTCTGGATCTGCCGCTGGCGCTCCTGGAGCACGGCGAGCCTTCTGCCCTTCTCTTCCTCGGGAATGGGGTCGGCCATGCGCGCTGCCGGAGTGTTCGGCCGGGGTGAATACTTGAACGAGAAAGCGCCGTCGTACTGCGCCACGTCGAGCAGGGTGAGCGTGTCGTCGAAATCGTTCTCGGTCTCCCCCGGGAAGCCGACAATGATGTCCGTGGTGACGCTGATGGGTCGCCGGGCGGCGCGGATCACCGCGATCTTCTCGAGATACTCCTCACGGGTGTAGGTGCGCTGCATGGCTCGCAGGATGCGCGTGGAGCCCGACTGCACCGGCAGGTGCACGTGGTCGCACAGCGCCGGCACGGCGTCAATCGCCTGGACGATGTCGGCGTGGAAGTCGTGTGGGTGCGAGGTCGTGAAGCGGACGCGCCGAATGCCCGGCACCTCGGCCACCGCAATCAGAAGCTCGGCGAAGCTCAGCCGCCGCGGCGAGGGATCGCGGTAGGAGTTGACCGTCTGCCCCAGGAGTTGCACCTCGGTGTAGCCCGCGTCGGCAAGCTGCCGCACCTCTTCAAGCACCGAGGCGCTGGCGCGGCTGCGCTCGGGGCCGCGGGTGTGGGGCACGACGCAATAGGCGCAGGCCTTGTCGCAGCCCTCGATGATGGTCAGGTAGGCGCGGAAGGGGTTGTCGCGCCGGGTGATCTCCGTTTCAAAGGTTTCGTCGGTGTCCGTTTCGAGGCCGGTAACGCGGCGGTTGCCCGCTTCGAGCTCAGCCAGCAGCCCGGGCAGCTTGCGGTAGCTGGCCGAGCCACACACCAGTCCCACCCAAGGCGCGCGCTCAAAGATGCGTTCACCCTCCTGTTGCGCCACGCAGCCAAGCACGCCAATCACCTTGCCGGCATCCTGCCCGGCCTTGAATTGACCCAACCGCGAGAATACCTTCTGCGCCGCTTTTTCGCGGATGCTGCAAGTGTTGTAGAGAATGAGTTCGGCAGCCTCGGGAGTTTGCACCTGCAGGTAGCCGCGCCGGAGCAGGACCCCGGCCACTTTTTCCGAATCGTGGACGTTCATCTGACAGCCGAACGTTTCGAGATAGAACGTTTTCCCGCCTAAGCCCGCGGCAGTTGCCTGCGGCGCGCACGCGCCGGGCGCAGAGCGGGGCCGAGCGGTCAGGACATCCAGTCGAACGTCGATGGCTTGCGGCATGGAGACAAAAAGTGATTCTATCACAGGCGCTTCTGTCATGCGGCCGCGGGAGGCTTGCTCACATTGATGGCAAGCGGTAGAGTGGCCTTCGGTTCGCCAACGAGCGGATTCGGTGACCTACTTCGACGACCTCTCAATTTCTGAGCCTTAGTGCAGCGGACCATCATGCGATTCGGATGGGGTGTACCCAGAAAGAGGAGATGAGGGAATGCAGCGGAACGCCATCTTTCTTGCTCTGGCGAGTTTCGCAATGTCGTGCGCGAGCGGCATGGGCGTCCCAGCGCGGGCCCAGGAAATGCCGGGCGATTATCAAGCGGCGCTGAAAGTTTTGGCCCGCGCCGGAGATTACAAGGACAACGTCCTCAAAGTGAGTATTCCACGCAACGACCTGGACGTCAGCATCGCTGGCGTTGCGATGCCGACACCGTTTGGCTTCGGCGGCTGGGTAGCCATGGCAAGGGGCGATGCCGGCTTTGATGTGTTGATGGGCGACTTGGTGCTGCTCCAAGAAGAAGTCAATCCGGTAATGTCGGCGCTGCTGGAGCTGGGCCTGGACGTCACCGCCCTGCACAATCACTTCTTCTGGGAAGACCCTCGCATCTCTTATATGCACATCCACGGTCACGGGAAGGCGGTGGATCTTGCCCGCCGGATCAAGCCCGCGCTCGACCTGATTGGCCACGTCGTCCCAGCGCCCGCGATGCGTAAGTCTAGGCCAGGCGCGGCCTCCCTCAGCGTGGCCGAAACTGGCAAGATTGCCGCGATTGTGGGCCAGCAGGGTGAGCAGCTCGGGCCGGTGTACAAGATCACTGTCGGCCGCGAGGATCTGACAGTGAAGGAACGCGGCGCGACGATTAACGCCCGCATGGGGGTCAACACGTGGGCCGCCTTCTATGGCGCCGGTGAGAATGCAGCGGTTGCCGGTGATTTCGCCATGCTAGAGAACGAGGTCACGCCAGTATTGAAATCGCTGCGCCGGAACGGACTCGAAATTGTGGCCATCCATCACCACATGACCGGCGTGCGCCCAATTGTGATCTTCTTGCACTACTGGGGCAGAGGCCCCGCGGAGAAATTGGCTAGCGGCTTCCGAGCGGCGCTCGACCAGCTCGGGAAAAGCGCAAGCAGGCCACCGCCAAAAAGAAAGTAGGCCGCACCCGGCTCGACTGCAACCTGCGACCACTGTAGTTCCAGACAAGCCGATGACCGAGACCCGCGATATTGCCCCGCGCCGCCCGCCGCTAGGATGTGCCCGAAAAGGCAGCATTGATTCCGCCGCAGGCGTCCTATTCGTTTGACCGACCCCCAGGCGTGTGCTACGGTAAGTTGCCGGGGAAAAAATTCGCATTTTTTGCGGAGGCAGGCCAACGATTCAAGGGTTTGCTGTTCTCTTCATGGCGGGCCAGCTCGGCAACCTGCTGCAACAGACGGGTTGGGTTGCGCGCATCGTTCTGCTCATGCTGCTCGTCTTCTCGCTGATTTCCTGGGCGCTCATCTTCCAAAAACTTCGCCTATTCGGGCACATCAACCGGCAAACCGCCCGCCTGTTGCGAAACTTCCGCGCCGGCAGAGCGCTCCCCGAGCCGCGCTCGCTCGGCGCGGCGGGCTCGCCGCTGGAGGCCGTATACGCCGCGGGCTACCGCGAACTCCAAAACCAGCTCGCAGGGGCGAACCCGCACGGGAAAGTGAAGAGCATCAGTGCGGTAACCGTGGGGATGCAGCTTGCCGCCGCCGAGGAGATCCGCAGGGCGGAGAAGTGGATGCCCTGGTTGGCCACCACCGGCTCGGGGACGCCGTTCATCGGTCTGTTCGGGACGGTCTGGGGGGTGATGGACGCCTTCGCCGGGCTGGGCACTGCCGGCGCCGCCAGCTTGCGCGTCGTGGCGCCGGGCATCGCCGAAGCGCTGGTGACTACCGCAGCCGGGCTGTTCACCGCCATCCCCGCCGTGGTCGCGTACAACCACTTCCTGCACCTGATCAAGGAGCTGGCAACGCGCATGGACAACTTCGCCATGGAAGTGGCCGCACAGATTGAGAAACAGTACGGTTAGTTGGCCGGGCCGGGCGCCGGACAAGTAGGGTTGTCATGCCGTTGCTTGCGCGCCAGACCGAAACTTCGCTCTCCGACATCAACATCGTCCCGTTCGTGGACGTGGTGCTGGTGCTGCTGATCATCTTCATGATCACGGCGCCAATCCTGCAATCCGGCATCGAGGTCGAGCTGCCCAAGACGAAGACGGTGAAGGAGATCGCCGAGGGCCGCCTGGTGATTACCATTGACCGCGCGCAGCGCGTTTATCTCGGCAACGAGCCGGCCAACATTCACGAGATTGGCCAGATGGTCCGCGCCCGGATGCAGAATCCGCAGAGCGATGCTGTCTTCCTCCGCTGCGACGAAAGTGTGCCGTTCGGCAGCTTCGCCACCGTGGTGGACGAATTGCGCCAATCCGGCATCCAAAATGTCAGCGTGGTCACCGAGCCCATCAGCGCGCGCCCGCGCATCCGCTGAAATGTCGCAGGACTTCTACCATCAAGCCGCCGACCGACTCCAGACGCCGCTGCTGTG
>OBEQ010703940.1_pt1 | contig 77999 bp, 72 predicted proteins | sample 1670901 | NCBI WGS metagenome assembly OBEQ01 (sample SAMEA104232315, study PRJEB22302) | groundwater metagenome | biome: forest; feature: aquifer; material: groundwater | place: USA | collected 2011-08-07 | depth 5.4 m | reverse complement strand
GGCCCCGTGGCAGGTGCAGCGGTTGCAGTTGGGGGTCGCCCGCCGCTCCCTCGCGTCGCTTCAGCAGTTGCTGGGGCGGTGTTGGCAACTTGACGTGGAGGCGAAGAGCGGGCGGGCGATCCCGGAGCTGGCCGTGGAGCAACTGGTGATCGAAACGTGCACGATCACTGTGTAATGTTCAGTGTGTCATGTGTCATGAGACGGTGAGGAAGTGCTTTTACATGACACGTTACACAGTTCACATGACACAAAACGGTGGGTCATTGGGAGGGGCGCGCGTTGAGTCGGCGCATGAGGCGAGACTTATGCCGTGCAGCGGTATTGGGGTGGATGACCCCTGTTGAGGCGGCGTGGTCGTACTGCTTCGCGACCTTCCGGATGAGCGTGTTGGCTTCGTCCAGCTGTTGGGCGTTCAGCAGGGCGGTGAGCCGTTTCGTCAGCGTCTTCAATTCCGAGCGGACCGCCTGATTGCGCTCCCGGCGCTTGCGGTCCTTCCGTATCTGCTTCAGCGCTGCGTGCTTGATCGGCATCGTCTCCTCCTCCTTTAGCAGACCTCATTGTATCATGTCACTCTCACTGTGTAATGTGTGATGTGTCAGGTGTCATGTAAGAAGAGGCAGTTTCGGAACGCTGTCCAGGTTCTCCCCCGTACACATGTCACATGACACAGGTTGTCTGCTATGAAGGCATCGCAACGGATCGCCCGTTCGACCGGGGTGTTGGCGATGGCGACCGGTCTGAGCCGTCTCCTCGGCTTCGTCCGTGACATCCTGCTCGCCGGACTGTTTGGGACGACCGCTCAGGCTCAGGCGTTCGTCGTGGCCTTCCGGCTCCCCAACCTCCTGCGCGACCTCGTCGCGGAGGGCGCAGTGACGAGTGCCTTTGTCCCGGTGTTGAGCTGGTACCGGACCAAGCGCGAGCCGGAGGAGTTCTGGCGTCTGAGTCAGACGTTAGGGAGCCAGCTCCTCGTCCTGCTCTGTGCCTTGGGGCTGGCCGGCACGCTCGCCGCCCCACTGATCGTCCGCGTCATCGCGCCAGGATTTCTCGCCGATCCGGAGAAGTTCGCGCTGACGGTCCGGCTCACGCGCATCCTGTTTCCCTTCATCACGCTGGTCGGCCTGTGGGCCTACTTCATGGGGCTCCTCAACAGCCTCAATCACTTCGCCGTGCCGGGGCTGGGTCCGGCGATCCTCAACCTGGCGATGATCGTCGGCTGCCTGTGGTTTGCGCCCCGGACCACGCCGGGGGTGATCGCGGTCGCCATCAGCGTCATGGTCGGCGGGGCCATCCAGTTGGCGGTGCAGTTGCCGATTGCCCTTCGGCTCGGCTTCCGGTGGCGCTGGCACTGGAGCCATCCGGGCTCGCGCGAGACCCTCCGGCTCCTGGGCCCGCGCATGATGGGCTCCGCGGTGTATCAGATGAGCGTCCTCGTGGACACGGCACTTGCCTCGCTCGGGATGATCGTGGGGGAGGGGGCGGTCGCGGCGCTCTACTTTGCGAACCGGCTCGTCCAGTTGCCGCTCGCGCTCTTCGGGACCGCGACGGCGCAGGCCAGCCTCCCCACGCTGTCCGAGCAGGCGGCGCATGAGGATCGCGAGGGCTTCCGCCGCACGCTGCTCTCGGTCCTCCGCATGGTCGGGTTTGTGACGATCCCCGCCTCGATCGGGCTCATCGTCCTGGCCTTCCCGATTGTCGGCGGGCTCTTTCAGCGCGGGGCGTTCGACGCGCGCGCGACCGTCATGACCTCGCAGGCGCTCATGTGTTACTCGCTGGGCCTCCTGGCCTACTCGATCAATAAAGTCGTTACCGGGGCGTTCTACGCGCTGAAGGATACCGCAACACCGGTGCGGCTCGCGATGGAAGCCCTCGGCGCCAACATCCTCCTGAGCCTCGCCCTGATGTGGCCGCTCAAAATCAGCGGCCTGGCCCTCGCCGCGGCACTGACGAACAGCCTCAACGCCTACCGCTTGCTGGCGCGGTTGGAGGATCGGGTCGGGGGGCCGCTGCTGGCGCCGATCGGGGAGCCGTTCCTCCGGATCACCGCGGCATCCGTGATGATGGGGGCGGGGTGTCTCCTCCTCTGGCGCGTCGGCCTCGCCCACGCCCGGGTGTGGCAGAGCCTGCCCCTCCTCATCGCGGTCGGGCTTGGGCTCTACGGCCTTGCGTGCCGGATGTTGCGCGTCCAAGAGCTCTCAACGGTCGTGCGATGGTTGAGCCGCCTTCCCTCCGTGAGCGAGTAACCCGGCTTCCGGACCAACCGGGCGTCTACCTCTTTACGGACGCCCAGGGCCGGCTCCTCTACGTCGGGAAGGCGGTGTCGCTGCGCAAGCGCGTCGCCTCCTATGTTCGGCGCCCCCCGCGCCTCGCCCCCCGCATCGCCCAGATGATGAAGCACGTCGCGAATGTCGAGGTCCGCGTCACCGCCTCCGAGGCCGAGGCGCTGCTGCTGGAGGCCCAGCTCATCAAGGACCGCAAGCCCCGCTACAACGTGGCCTTCCGCGATGATAAGGCCTACCCGATGCTGAAGGTCACCAACGAGCCGTTCCCCCGCCTTGTGGTCGCGCGGCGGCGGCAGGCCGACGGCGCTGCCTATTTCGGCCCATACCCGGACGCGGGCCTCATGCATCAGGCGGTCCAGTTTCTGCGACGGGTCTTCCCCCTGCGCACGTGCCGGACGTTTCCGAAGACCCCGTGCCTCGAGTACCACTTGGGGCAGTGCCTGGCGCCGTGCGCGAAGTACATCAGCGCCGCCGACTACCAGCGGATCGTTGACGATCTCGTCGCGTTCCTCCGCGGCCAGCGCGATCAGCTGCTGCAGGACCTTGCGAGACGGATGGCACAGGCCGTCCGCGATCAGCGGTTTGAAGAAGCCGCGAGGCTGCGCGACCAGATCCAGGCGCTGAGTTCGGTCATCGTCGCCAAGGAGAAGTCGCTGACCGCCGGGCCCCTCGAGCAGCTGCAGGCTGCGCTCAAGCTGCCGCGGCTGCCCCGGCGGATTGAGGCTTTTGACATCTCGAACATCTTCGGCAAGTGGGCCGTGGGCTCGATGGTCGTATTCGAGGCAGGCAAGCCGCTCAAGACCCACTACCGTCGCTTCCGGATCGAGACGGTCCAGGGCATCGATGACTACCGGATGATGCGCGAGGTGATCCGCCGGCGCTACAGCGGCACGCTCGCGAGGCAGCTGCCGCTGCCGGACCTTTTGCTCATTGACGGGGGGAAAGGGCAGTTGAGCGCCGCCTGCGAGGAGCTGGCGGCCCTCTCGCTAGCGATCCCCGCCATCGGGCTTGCGAAACGCTTTGAGCATATCTTCCTGCCGGACTCGCCGGAGCCCATTGTGCTCCTGCCGACCTCGCCGGTCCTCCATCTTGTCCAGCACATCCGGGACGAGGCGCATCGGTTCGCGGTGACGTACCACCGTCGGATCCGGCGCGGCACCGTGACCCTCTCAGCCTTGGATGCGATCCCTGGCATTGGGCCTCGACGCAAGATGGCGCTGCTGCGGCACTTTGGTTCCCTCGAATCGTTAGCCGCTGCCCCGGTCGAGGAGGTCGCGCACGTTGGGCGGCTCCCGAGCGCGCTGGCCGCCGCCATCCTCCAGTGGCTCAGCCACCAGTAGTGGGCCAAGTTGACATCCACACCACAGAGACCCGTCACGCTGGGGTTCTCTCTGTGTCTCTGTGGAATGCTGTGCCCTCTGTGGTGTGAACCAGCACACTGACCCATGACCCAGCCGCCAGGTGGTGGGATGACTTCTCCACCCCGAGGAATTTCACGCGAGGCGTGGGACCATCTGACCCTGTTCCAACAGGAGGTCTATCGCGCCACGCGCACCATTCCGATGGGGGAAACGCGTTCGTACCAATGGGTCGCGGAGCGCATCGGCCGCCCGCGCGCCGCCCGCGCCGTCGGCCAGGCCCTTCACCACAACCCCTTTGCGCCGATGGTTCCGTGCCACCGCGTGGTCCGATCTGACGGGACGCTGGGGGGCTATGCCGGCGGGCTGGCGAAAAAGCGTAAGCTCCTGCGCCGCGAGGGATGGCGCTCACCCGGCCGATGAGAACGTATAAACAACGTTAAGAAAGCAGAAAAACGTATCGTATTTGTTAGCCCCCACTGGCTCAGGTATACTTCCTACTAGCTAGCAATCCAGAGCCGTACGTCTGTGAGGCCCGGTGGACGTGACGCCCGGTCGTCGTCCGCCATGGTGTCGGACCCCTTGCCGTGTGAGCCGAGGCTGCTCCCCGTGCGACATGGCGCGGGCGGCATCGCCTGCGTGAGCCGTCCTGGACGCACCCATGGGTGGGCGGGGCGGGGGAGGTCCGGCATGAGGACAGAACGCGCATGACATCTGAGTCGCCCGTAGCCAGTCAGCCCAGATCGCGCCTTCAGCTCGTCCCCTTTCAGGAAGAGCGGCTCCAGCATAAGCTCACCCTCGCCTTCGGATTCATGTCGTTTATCCCCATCCTCATCATCGTCTGGGCGATGGTCAATCACATGGACCTCGGCTACGCGCTCTACCCGATTGTCGCCTCAGCCTTCGTTGGCTACTTCTTCGTCGCGCGGCGCACCATCAAGTCGGTGGTGACGCTGACCGAGAAGGCGAAGGCGCTCGCGAGCGGCCGCTCGACGGGTCCCATTGAGATCAGCGAGGGCAGCGAGATCGGGGAGCTCGCCCGCTCCTTCAACCGGATCACACAGGAGCTCGAGCACAAGATTCAGGAGCTCGAGTCCTCCCGGTCGGTCATCAAGCGGCTGCTCTCGAAGATCGGCAATGCCCTCGTCTCCTACGAAGGGATCGACAACCTCCTGGACCTCGTCGTGGAGAACGCCTGCCTCGCGCTTGAGGCGCAAGTAGGGGCCCTCATGCTCATCAACGGCGAGCGGCAGGAACTCGAGGTCAAAAGCCTGTGGGCCGCCGACGGCCACCCGCGGAGTTCCCGGAGCATGAAGCTCGGGGAGGGGATCGCGGGCTGGGTCGCGAAGGAGGGCCGGCCCATGCACGGCAATTCCTCGCCGGCCGCCGTCGGCTTGGTGGATGAGCCGACGCAGGAAGGTGCGGTCCTGTGCATCCCCCTGTCGCTGCGCGACAAACCGCTCGGCGTGATTGCCGTCTTCCGGGAAGACCCGAAGAAAGCCTTCCTCGAGGATGACGAGCTCCTGCTGACCAACATCGGGTCCCAGATGGCGGTCGCGATCGAGAACTACCGCCTCAACCTCGATATGGAGCGGACCTACCTCGAGACGGTCCGGGCTCTCGCGATGGCGGTGGAGGCGAAAGAGCCCTACACCGCCGGCCATTCGAAGCGGGTGGGCCACTACGCCGTCAAGATCGCCGAGGAGCTGGGGCTGGATGAGGAAACGAGGAAGATCCTCAACAACGCCGGGCTGCTCCATGACGTCGGCAAGATCGGCATCCGGGACAATATCCTGCTGAAGCCCACGCCGCTCTCGCCGGATGAAGCGCGCATCATGCACCAGCACTCGGTCATCGGGGAGGCGATCCTGCGGCCGCTGCGCTCGCTCAGCAGAGTGGCGGAGCTCGTGCGCTGCCATCACGAACGCTATGACGGCGCGGGCTACCCCCAGGGCCTCAAAGGGGAAGCGATCCCGCTGGGGGCCCGGATCCTCTGCGTGGCCGATACCTATGACGCGATGTCGACCGACCGACCGTATCGCAAGCGCTTGAGCCCGGAAGAAGCCCGGGAGCAGTTCCGCCAGGAATCCGGGAAACAGTTCGACCCGAAGGTTGTGGACGCCTTTCTGCGCTACCTCACCCGGAAAGAGCACCGCCAGGGTGGGGCCGCGTCCGACGACGACCCGCCCGCCTGAGCTTTAGTCCATAGTCGATAGTCCACAGAAATTTCGCTTCGCGAAATTTCTCAGCCCATCCCATGTTTTGCTATGGACTATGGACCATGGACTGTGGACTGCAGTTGTCCTATTGCATCAGCCGTGTTACACTGAGGCACTCTTACAATGGCCGCAACCCCCGTTCCTGATCAACTGACCGACCTCCGCAATCGGCTCGGCGCGCTCTCGGCGCGCTGGACCGAACTCCGGAGGTATCTTTGACCTCGAAACCCTGACCCGCCGCATCGCCGAGATCGAAGGCGAGATGGCCCGTGGCGATTTCTGGTCGGACCAGGAGCGCGCCAGCCGGACCGTCCACACCCTGAAAGCCCTCAAAGCCCGCCGCACGCCCGTCGAACAGTTCGAACACGCCCTGCGCGATCTCACCGAGCTCCTCAGTCTCACCCAGGCTGATGACTCCGCTTCCATCGAGCAGCTCGCCCGCGATCTCGCGGCGCTGGAGACCCAGTTCAGTCAGCTCGAGATCCAGCGGCTCCTCGGCAATGATGTGGACAGCAAGAACGCGATCCTCAGCGTCCACTCGGGCGCGGGCGGGACCGAATCGTGCGACTGGACCCAGATGCTCCTGCGGATGTACCGGCGATGGGCCGACGAGCACGGCTTCGCCACTGAGGCGATTGATCTGCTTCCCGGCGAAGAGGCCGGGGTGAAGAGCGCCACGCTCATCGTGCGGGGGCCCTACGCGTACGGCTACCTGCAAGGGGAAGAGGGCGTACACCGGCTTGTGCGGATCTCCCCCTTCGATGCCAACAAGCGGCGCCACACCTCCTTTGCATCGGTCGATGTCGTGCCGGAATCCGAAGAGGACGCCCCCATCGAGATCAAAGACTCCGACCTGCGTATCGACGTGTACCGCTCAAGCGGCAAAGGCGGCCAGTCGGTGAACACGACCGACTCCGCGGTGCGCATCACCCACCTGCCGACCGGGGTCGTCGTGCAGTGCCAGGATGAGCGCTCCCAGCTCCAGAACAAGGCGAAGGCGATGCACGTCCTCAAGGCCCGCCTCGCCGAGCAGGAGCGCCGCAAGCGGGAGGAGGCGGCCACGAAAGCCTACCACGCCAAGCAGAAGATCGAGTGGGGCTCGCAGATCCGCTCGTACGTGCTCCATCCGTACAACATGGTGAAAGATCTTCGGACCGAGTATGAGACGGGGAACTCCCAGGCCATCCTCGACGGCAAGCTCGATCCGTTCATGGAAGCGTATTTGAAGTGGAAGACAGGACAAGGGTCTCAGAAGTCAGATGTCAGAGGTCAGAAGTCAGAAGGTTAAGAGAAAGAGTAGCGGTTCAGGGGTCAGAAGTCAGAGATCAGAGGTCAGAGGTCAGATACCTGAGAATTAGATGTTAGAAGACAGAGGACAGAAGTCAGACCCGCTTGAAGGTTCCGCGATGCCCCAATTGTTGTGGCCGAGAAAAGGTGATCAAGTGTTTACTCCAACACGCGAGGATTGGCACAACAATGCTTGTGTGAATTGGTTGGGCCACCGTGTTAGAGCTTTGGGATTGTATGCGGATGGTTACAAGAAAGCGGGAGATGTGTTGGTTCGACATGCTATGGAGGAAACGCATACGCTCGACTCTCTCATTTATCCCATTTGTTTTCTGTATCGGCACTACCTGGAACTGACCATGAAGGAATTAATTGCGAGAGGAAGCAGGTTGACTCAAGGGAAGTACGACTATCCAAAGGACCAACACAGCCTTCTTGAGCTTTGGGAAAAATGTCGGGAGCTTCTGCTAAAACTTGTTGATTCTGTCTCACAGGAAACGCTGGATGCGGTTGAAGAGACCATCGTCCAGATGAAGTTCGATTCCAATTCTCAGTCCTTCCGTTATCCGGAAACCAAAAAAGACACCCCGACGCTTCTTAACAGTATTACGCACCTTAATGTCCGAAAACTCATGGAAGTGATAGAGAGAGTCGGCAACTTCCTTGAAGGAGCGAACGAATATTTGTCAGTCGTTATCGATGTTGAAAACGAGATGCGAGAGGAGTTAAGGTTCCTGATTTGACACGTCTGGCTTCTGTTTCTGACCTCTGACTTCTGACATCTGACTTCTGAGCGTGGCATCGATGGTGAATTGGCTGCTCCAGAGAATCATCGGGACGCACAACGAGCGGGAGCGCAAGCGGCTCTGGCCCATCGTCGAGCACATCAGCAGGATCGAGCCCGAAATCCAGAAGCTCTCGGATGCCGAGCTGCGCGCCAAGACGGATGAGCTGCGCGCGCGGCTGAAGGAGTTGCTGAAGGGCCATGCCTTCATCACGCCCGCAAGCCCTGAGTGGTACGAACTGAACCACGATGAGCGCGCCGCCCTCAGGAAGGAGCGGCGCAAAATTCAGCAGCGCGCGCTCGATGTGGTTCTCCCAGAGGCCTTCGCCGTCGTCCGCGAGGCGGCCAGCCGGACGGTGAACATGCGCCACTTCGACGTGCAGCTCCTGGGAGGGATTATCCTCCACGAGGGCAAGATCGCCGAGATGGCCACCGGGGAGGGCAAGACGCTCGTCGCGACCCTCCCCGCCTACCTCAACGCGCTCACCGGCCGCGGCGTCCACATTGTCACCGTCAATGACTACCTCGCGCGGCGCGACACCCGCTGGATGGGTCCGATCTACCATTTGCTCGGGCTTTCCGTCGGCGTGATCCAGGGGGTGGATCCAGCCGAGCGGAGAGCGGGGGATGAGTCGCTCTCGTTCCTCTACGATCCCGCGTGGACCCAAGCGACGGAGCGCTTCCTGCACTTGCGGCCGGTCGAGCGGCGGGAGGCGTATGCCGCCGACATCACGTATGGGCAGAACAACGAGTTTGGCTTCGACTACCTGCGCGACAACATGCGCTTCCGCCTGGAGGATCTCGTGCAGGGCGAGTACCACTACGCGATCGTCGATGAGGTGGACAGCATCCTCGTCGACGAGGCCAGGACCCCGCTCATCATCTCCGGGCCTGCCGAGGAATCCACCGAGCTCTACTACAAGCTGGATCGGCTCGTGCGCCAGCTCACGAAGGGGTCGGACTACGAAGTGGACGAGAAGGAGCACGCGGTCAGCCTCACGGAACCTGGGATCAAGCGCAGCGAGGAGCTCCTCGGAGTCGAGAACCTCTACGAGGAGTCGAACATGCGCCTCATCCACCACATCAACCAGGCGCTCCGGGCCCACGAGCTCTACCAGCGCGACGTGGACTACATGATCAAGGACGGTGAGATCCTCATCGTCGATGAGTTCACCGGTCGGCTCATGCCGGGCCGGCGCTGGAGCGACGGGCTCCACCAGGCGATCGAGGCGAAGGAGAACGTGAAGATCCGCCAGGAGAACCAGACGCTGGCCACGGTGACGTTCCAGAACTACTTCCGCATGTACGAGAAGCTCGCCGGGATGACCGGCACCGCGTCCACCGAGGCCCAGGAGTTCAGCACGATCTACAGCCTCGATGTGGTGTCGATTCCGACGAACCGCTCCCTCATCCGCACGAACTACCCGGACGTCGTCTACAAGACCGAGGAGGAAAAGTTCGCCGCCGTGGTCCAGGAGATCGCCTCGCTCCACCGTGCCGGACAGCCCGTCCTCGTCGGAACGATCTCCATCGAGAAGTCCGAGCGGCTCTCGCGCCTGCTGAAAGAGCCCGGGCCCTTGATCAAGCGGATGGGGACGGTCGCGCAGTGGGCGCTCGAGGAGCTCAAGAAAGAGTCTGTGCCCGATGAGCTGCGCGCGCGGCTGCAGCAAGCCCTCGCGCGCCCCGCGGCGATCACCGAGGGACACGCGAGCGAGCTCCTCGAGCAGGTCAAAGGGCAGATCCCCAAGTCCGCGCTCGTCTGGCGGTGCGAGGAGATCCTGCGCCTTGTCGAGACCGTGACGACGATTCGCTCGGGGCTCTCGCACCATGTTCTGAACGCCAAGTACCACGAGCAGGAGGCGGGCATCATCGCGCAGGCGGGCCGCAAGGGTGCGGTGACGATTGCGACCAATATGGCGGGACGCGGGACCGACATCCTGCTCGGCGGCAACCCGCAGGCCCTCGCCGAGCAGGCGATTCGCGAGGAAGAGGCGAAGCGGCAGGCCCTACTCGATGATGCGGAGAAGCGCGCGGCCGTGGAGCGGTTCCAGACAATCTGCCAGGAGGAGCACGAGGACGTCGTGAAGCTTGGCGGGTTGCACGTGCTGGGCACGGAGCGGCATGAGGCCCGCCGCATCGACAACCAGCTGCGCGGACGGTCCGGCCGTCAGGGCGATCCCGGCTCCTCGCGGTTTTACCTCTCGCTGGCGGATGAGCTGATGCGGATCTTCGGCTCGGACCGGATCAGTCGGCTCATGGAGTTCAAGTGGTTCCAGTGGGAGGAAGGTCTGCCCATCGAGCATTCGATGGTGACGAAGGCGATCGAGACCGCCCAGCGGCGGGTCGAGGGCCACAACTTCGACATCCGCAAGCAGCTCCTCGAGTACGACAACACGATGAACCGCCAGCGCGAGGTCATCTACGAGCAGCGCCGCCGCATCCTCGAGGGTGTGGACCTCGAGGGCCTCGTGCGGGAGATCAGCGAAGAAGTGGTTGATGGTCTGATCGAGACGTTTGCGTCCAAGGAGCTGCGGCCTGACGCCTGGGACCGCGCAGGGCTGCGCGAGATGGTGAGCCGGCAGTTCGCGATCCCGCTCGATGAAGGTGTTGTCTCGGGTGATAGGGACACCATGCGGGAGCGGCTCGCCGAGGCGTTCCAGCGCGCCGACGAGGCGAAGCGGGAGGCGATCGGCGCCGAGCTCATGCGGCGCCACGAAGCCGCGGTGCTCCTCATGGTCATCGACGCCAAGTGGAAAGACCACCTCTACATGATGGATGCGCTGCGCGAGGGCATCCACCTGCGCGCCTACGGCCAGCGCGATCCGATCGTGGAGTACCAGCGCGAGGCCTACGCGATGTTCCAGGACATGATCGAGTCGATCAAGGTGGAATCGCTGACGCTGCTCCTGCGCGTCCAGCCGGCCGCCGAGGAGCGCGTCGTCAGCGTCTTCGCGACGACCCCGCACCAGGAGCTGCATCCGGACGCACAATCCGCGTCCGCGGTGGCTCAAGGCTCCCCGGCCCGCTCCGGCGTGCCGGGGCGGGCAAGGCTGAAGGCTGAAGGCGACGACATCATTGAGCAACCTAGAGCCTTGAACCTTGAGCCTTCAGCAGCCGCTGCGCCGCAGCGGAGCGGCCCCAAGGTTGGAAGGAACGAGCCATGCCACTGCGGCAGCGGCAAGAAGTATAAGAAGTGCCACGGCAAGTGACAGATATCAGACGTCAGACGTCAGACGTCAGAGGTCAGACAGTAGACCCAGGACACAAGACTCGGAACTATCCCGATGACACAGCAAAGGGGAAAATAGGAAGGCAATGGCACCAAGGAGATTTCCTATCGGAAGAGCATCGATTGTTGTCGCCGTTCTCCTTGGCGGAATCAGGCTTGTTGGCATGGGAATGAGCCACAGCGCAGTAATTCGCCTTGGCTTAGTGGTGATCTTGACAGTCATTTTCTTCTCTCCAACCTTCCTTGACTATCCCCCGCTCAACCGACCTAAGAGATTTATTAGACGGTCTGTTTATGTACTACTCATCCCTAGCCTGATCTGGCTTCCAGATTTTATCAACCCGCCCATTAGCAAAAGTTTTGAACTGTCTGAGCGCTATGGCGGGGAGTGGCAGGGAACTGACGAAGTAGCAATTCCATTGACGCAGCCAGGCTTCTTTAACAAGAACCTTCCCATCCTTGAAAGTTACTATTTAGCCGAAAGAATCTATCGTTTAACACCAGCAATTAAACACCAGAAAGATGGCGTTTCGCTGGTTGTGCAAAAGTTGATGCTCACTCTCGAAGAAGATGGCATAGAAATTGATTGGGAGAAGTCAACACATTGGGAAATTAATGGCAGACCAGGACCGGGGTTCATCAGCTACGTGACGAGCATTCCCATGCCCATCCCACCAGGAAATGCCCGCGTAAGCGTAACTTCGCCTTTAGCGTTCAAGCTTAAGGCGGCACGGAAGTATCATGTTTCCTACGTGGTTATTGGAAAACTTGATAATGGACAAGGGATTCGGCCGATACGTGGAGCATTCGTCGTAAGATTCAAGTAATATGCCCGGTTCCCTTGCCCCACTTACTGAAGCGCAAGCACGTATGGCCTTAGAACGGCTCCGCTGGCCTCAATGACTGCGCTCACCATCGCCATCTTGTCCGCAGCAATCGCGATGCTGATGAAATGCCGTTGATAAGGTTCATCACTTATGATACACTTTGTCTTGGAGGTGCGCGATGGCGACAAAACATCCTCGTCTGAACGTCGTCTTGGAGCGTCCAGTTTTTCGGTCAGTAGAGCGATTGGCGACCAAAGACGGCGTCTCCATGTCGTGGAAGGCACGGGAGCTCATCCACCAGGCATTGGAGCTGTATGAAGATGCGTATTGGGTTGAGCAGGCGCGCGAGCGGGAAAAGACGTTTGATCGGAGGAAAGCCCTCACACATAAGCAGGTGCTGGAGTATCTGAAAAAACGTCGCCGGTCATGACGTACCGGTTCGTCTATCACCCCGACGTGGTCGGCAAGGATTTACCGCGTCTCTCGGTGGATGTTGCCGATCGGATCCCCCGCGCGGTCTCGACCCGCCTCACAATCCAGCCCACATATTACGGTGAAGCCCTGCGTCACCAGTACAAGGGCTATTGGAAGCTGCGGGTCGGTGACTATCGAGTCATTTATAAAATCGTGGGACAAGAAGTGTGGGTCTACCGGGTGGGTCACCGCAGGGACGTCTACATGCTCTCGCTGTCTCGTTTCAGCTGGTCTCCTTCCTGAAGCGTCACTGGTCACGTGTCACTCGCGAGGTGGGCTTGGCGCTGACTAGTGCCGTCCTCCTCGTCCTCTCGTTTCCGAGTTTCAACCAGCCGTGGTGCGCGTGGGTGGCGCTCATGCCGTGGCTGACGGCTCTGCGAGGTCTGAGCGGCTACCGGGCGTTTTGGTGGTCGTATCTCATCGGCCTCCTCTTCTTCCTCGGCTCGATCTGGTGGCTCATCTACGTCACCGTCGTGGGTTGGATTCTCCTCTGCGCGTACCTCGCGCTCTTTTTCGGCGCGTTCGGCTGGGTGGCTTCTAGGGTTTCTACTGGCCACTGGCCACTGGCCACTGGCCACTGGATCATTCCCGCGGCCTGGGTCGCGCTGGAATACCTGCGCAGCCATCTCCTCTCCGGATTTGGCTGGAACCTGCTCGCGTACTCGCAGGCGCCGTGGTGGGCGATCACGCAATGTGCGGATCTGACCGGCGCGTGGGGCGTGTCGTTCCTCCTGGTGCTCGTCAATACCGCGCTCGAGCGGTTTCTCTGGCCAGAGACCGGGAAGCGGGAGCGCATGGCGAGCGTCCTTGTCGTGATGGTGTCCCTGGCGGCGGCCTTGAATTACAGCGCGTGGCGCATCCCGCAGGTTACCGGGCGAGGAACAACGCGCGTGGCAGTCGTGCAGGGCAACATCCCGCAGGAAGAGAAGTGGGACGCGGCGTTTCAGGGGCGCATCCAGCAACGCTATCTCTCATTGACAAGGGAAGCGGCCGCCACGAACCCGGATCTCATCGTCTGGCCGGAGACCTCGGTGCCGGGCTTTCTCGGCGTCGAGGAAGCGGTGACGCGTCCGGTCACCGAATTGGCGAAGTCGGTGGGACATGCGCTCCTCGTGGGCGCGCCGGTTCCGGCCTTCAGCGTCAACGAAGGGCCGCTCTTCAATAGCGCCATCCTCCTGAATTCCTCAGGTCAGCCCTCCGCGCGTTACGATAAGCTGCACCTGGTGCCCTTCGGCGAGTTCATCCCTGGGGAGCGGTTCTTCCCGTGGCTGCGCCCGATCCTCCCGCCCATTGGCGATTTCATCCCCGGCCATTCGTACACCGTCTTCCGCACCCCAGTTTCGGGTTTCGGGTTTCGGGTTTCGAGTGTTAACTCGAAACTCGCAACTCAAAACTCGGAACTACGATTTAGTACGTTGATTTGCTTCGAGGATATCTTCCCGGAGCTCGCGCGGCGGTTTGTCCGCGAAGGCGCACGGCTCTTGCTCGTCATTACGAACGATGCGTGGTTCGGGCCGACGGCCGCCGCGTACCAGCACGCCCAGGCCTCGACCTTCCGCGCCATCGAGCTGCGCGTGCCGGTGGCGCGCGCCGCCAACACCGGATGGTCCGGCGGCATCGATCCTGCCGGCCGCTGGATCGGCAGCGTCCATGACGCCGCCGGGAGGGAACTCTTCGTGGCGGGGACGCGCATGTGTCACCTCCCCAGCGGTTCCGCGGACAGCTTCTATCTGCGCTGGGGGGACTGGTTTGCGTGGCTGTGTGTGGCTGGAACGCTAGGCTGGATCGTGTACAACAGGTTACGAAGGTTACGGAAGGTTACCCTCCTTCGCAGAACGCTACCCCGCCATGAAGGGCGGGGTGGATGAATGCGAGGAGGGTACCCTGCGAAGCTCTCCTTCGCTGGAAGCTTCGGAGAGCGAAGCAGGGTAGGCTTCGGAGGGTTCCGCTCCACGGCCGCGAAGCGTACAGAAAGAGGCCACGACCGTAAGGCCGTGGAGCTTCACGTAAGGTTACGAAAGTTACCGATGGAGCCCCACGGGCAGAGCCCGTGGTACCTCCTGGTACGCCCGTGGGGCGGAATCCTGAGCGAGCCCACGGCCACAGGCCGTGGTGCGAGTCGAAGGATCGTAACATTTTTATTAACAGTCAGTTGTGGTAAATTGACACACCATGCCCCCTTCCGTATAATCAACCTGCACGTCACCAGCCCGGACAATTCACAGAGGGGTCAGACGCCTCCGCCGCTTTGCGAAGCGTCTGACACCTTGGCAGGAGGTTATCGTGGGTCAGAACGAACAAGCGGAGACCCGCCGCGAGAAGCTGGATGCGTTGCGCAAGCAAGGCCTCCAGCCGTACGGCGGAGCGTTTCCAAAAACCGAACCCCTCCAGTCGCTCGTTGCGGCGTACGCCGATGGCAAGCCGGTCAAGACGGCTGGCCGCGTCAGCGCCAAGCGCGGGCACGGAGGCTTGACCTTCGCAGACCTGCGCGATGCCAGCGGCAAGATCCAGATCTGCCTCAAGCAGGAACGGGTTGGGGAGGCGACCTACCGGCTTTTTGACAGCTTAGACCTTGGCGACATCGTCGGCGTCGCCGGCACGCTGTTTAAGACGAAGACCGGCGAGGTCACCGTCCAGGTGGATGAGCTGTGTGTCCTCGCCAAGGCGCTGCGCCCGCTGCCGGCGAAGTGGCACGGGCTCAAAGATGTGGAGGTTCGCTACCGGCAGCGCTACCTCGACCTCATCGCGAACGAGCCGGTGCGGCAGGTGTTCGTCCAGCGCGCCCATCTCCTCGCGAGCCTCCGCGCCACACTCGAGCGCCGCGGCTTCCTGGAGGTCGAGACGCCGATGATGCATGCGATCCCGGGGGGTGCTGCCGGCGAGCCGTTCGTCACGCATCACAAGGTCCTCGATACGGATTTCTACCTGCGCCTCGCGCCTGAGCTCTACCTGAAAGAACTTCTGGTTGGGGGACTCGAGCGCGTCTATGAGCTGAACCGCTCGTTCAGGAACGAGGGGCTCTCGACGCGGCACAACCCCGAGTTCACGATGCTCGAGGCCTATGCCGCCTACCAGGACTACGCCTTCATGATGGAGTTCGTCCAGGAGCTCATCACGGAGGCCGCGAAGGCCCTCCTCGGCACGCTGCGCTTTGAGTACCAGGGCCAACTGATCGATCTCGCGCCGCCGTGGGAGCGCGTGTCGTTTGCCGAAGCGCTGGAGGCGATGGGGCTCTCACCCCAGTCCTCTCTCGAGGAGATCCAGGCCGCCCTTCAGAAGAAGGGCATGAAGGTGAAGGGGCTCAACCGATCCCAGCTCGTCCGGTTGGTGGAGCAGCTCTTTGAACCCAAGACCAAGGCGAAGCCGTTGTTTGTCGTGGACTACTGGACCGAGCTCTCCCCGCTTGCGAAAGCGAAGCCGGACAACCCGCTCATCACTGAGCGGTTCGAGCTCTTCATCGGCGGCATGGAGATCGCGAACGCCTATTCTGAACTCAACGATCCCATCGAACAGCGCCGGCGATTTGAGGCTCAACTTGGACTCGGCTCAGGGTTGGGGGCTGAGGGTTCTGGGCAACAGCGGAAACCAAAGCCCCGAGCCCCGAGCCCCGAGCCCCGAGCCAAGATGATTGATGAAGGCTTCATTGAGGCGCTCGAATACGGGATGCCGCCGGCCGGGGGCCTCGGCGTCGGGGTGGACCGTCTCGCGATGTTGTTGCTGAACCAACCATCGATCAAGGACGTGATTCTGTTTCCGCTGCTGAGACCTCAATGAAGATCGCTCAAGGTTCAAGGCTCAAGGCTCAAGGCAAAGGCAGTTCCCTTGAGCCTTCCCCGGCCCGCTCCGGCGTGCCGGGGCGGGCAACCTTCAGCCTTGAGCGAAGCGCTACATGAGATACGAACTGTGGCTCGGCTTGCGGTATCTCTTCGCGAAGCGGCGGGAGCGGTTCATCTCCATCATCGCGCTGCTCTCGATCGGCGGCGTGGCGCTCGGCGTGGCGGCACTCCTCACCGTGCTCTCGGTGATGAGCGGGTTCGACCATGACATCAAGGAGAAGCTCATCGGCACGAACGCCCACCTCATCGTCGATCGCCCGGAGGGCGTGCAGGAGATCGACGAGCTGATGCGTTCGCTCAGCGCAATGGAGCACGTGGTGGGCGTGAGCCCATTTGTGTCGGGCCAGGCGATCCTCCGGCTGCCGGACCAGGCCTTCGGAGTGCTGGTCCGCGGCATCGACGTGCAGCGGGAAGCGCGCGTCAACCGGCTGGCGGACTATATCGTGATGGGCCGCCTGCCCCAGCGCGACAACGAGGTGGCCATCGGGACCGAGATGGCGGTGTTCCTCCACGCGGCGCCCGGCAAGACCCTCACACTGATCAGCCCCGCGGATGGGACGGCCCATGAGCTGACCATGAGCGGCTTTTTCCGCTCCGGCATGTACGAGTACGATTCGAGCCTCGTCGCCATCACCCTCGCGCGGGCCCAGCAGCTCTACCACCTGGGACGCGTGGTCACCGGGATCGGCGTGAAGCTGAATCAGCTCGAGCACTCCGCAGCGGTGGAGCGCGCGATTCGCACACGCCTGAACGGCGCGTACCGCGTCAGGACGTGGATGGCGCTCAACCCGGCGCTCTTCGGCGCGCTGCGCGTGGAGAAGACCGTCATGTTCGTCATCCTGACGCTCATCATCGTGGTCGCCGCCCTGCAGATCATGTCCATGCTGATCATGATCGTCATGGAGAAGACCAAGGATATCGGCATCCTGCGCTCACTGGGGGCGACGCGCGGCTCGATCGCCACGCTCTTCCTCTCACAGGGGTGCGTCGTCGGCCTCCTCGGGGTCTGCTTGGGGCTGTGTGGCGGGCTGTTCCTGACGCTGAATCTCAACAGCATCACCAAGTGGCTGGAGCGCACCCTGGGGTGGTCGCTCTTTCCCCCGACGATCTACTACCTCGACCACATTCCGACGCAGATCAATGCGTTCGACATCATCCGGGTCGTCGCGGCGACCTTTCTCCTGACCGTGCTGGCGGGGACGTACGCGGCGGTCCGGGCCGCGCGCCTCTCACCCGTGGACGCCCTGCGATATGAGTAGCAATGATCAGTGGTCAGTGATCAGTGGTCAGTGGGTGTTGGTCGAGCAACGCATGGAGCGCAGTGTTTGTGTGCTGCAGGCTTGTCGCAACCACTCATGCATATGGATTGCTGGTCACTGGTCACTGGTCACTGGCCACTGGTCTGATGATTGAGGCAAGGCGCGTCTGGAAAGAGTACCAGGTGGGCAGAGTGACGCTCCAGGTGCTCAAGGATGTGTCGGTGCGGATCGAGACCGGCTCGTGCGTGGCGATCATGGGGCCCTCGGGGGCCGGGAAATCGACGCTGCTGCACCTTCTCGCCGGGCTCGATACGCCGACGCGTGGGGACGTCCTGTGGGATGGACAGACGGTCGCCGGCGTGAGCGATGATGAGCGTGCCGCATTCCGGAACCGGATGATCGGCATCGTGTTCCAGTTTTACCATCTCTTGCCGGAGCTCTCGGCGCTCGAGAACGTCATGTTGCCCGGCCTCGTGAGCCGTCGCCGGAACGGCAAGGAACTTCGGGCGCGCGCGGCGAGGTGTTTGGAATCCGTCGGCCTCGCGGCCCGGGCGCAGCATCGGCCGCGGGAGCTCTCGGGCGGCGAACAGCAGCGCGTGGCGATCGCCCGCGCGCTCATCAATGAGCCGACGTTCTTGTTCTGCGACGAGCCGACCGGCAACCTGGATTCGAAGACGGGTACCGAGGTGATCGACCTGCTCATGACGGTGAACCGGAAGAGCGGGGTCGGCGTGGTGCTGGTGACGCATCAGGCGACACTGGCCGAGCGGGCTGAGCGGGTCGTGGTGTTGAGCGATGGGCGGGTGGTCAGCGAGACCGTGCCCCAAGCAATGAGCGGCGTTGGCAAACGAAAAGGTGCGGAATGAAGGTGTACCTGAACGGGAAGTTCGTGGACCGGTCGAAGGCGATGGTGTCGGTATTCGACCACGGCCTGCTCTACGGCGATGGGGTCTTTGAGGGCATCCGCTCGTACAACGGGCTCATCTTCAAGCTCCGCGAGCACATCGACCGGCTCTTCGAGTCGGCGCACACGATCATGCTGAGGATCCCGATGAGCCGCGAGGAGCTCATCCAGGTGGTCAAGCAGAGCCTGCGGATCAACCGGCTGCGCGATGCCTACATCCGCCTTGTCGTGACGCGCGGCGAGGGGGACCTCGGGCTTGATCCGCGCAAGTGCACCGAGCCGACGGTGTTCATCATCGCCGATCGGATCGAGCTCTACCCCAAGCGGCTCTACGAGGAGGGCCTCTCGCTCATCACGGTGGCGACCCAGCGCAACGTCCCCGAGGCGCTCAACCCGCAGATCAAGTCGCTCAACTACCTCAACAACATCCTCGCGAAGATCGAGGCGATCAACGCGGGGTACGAAGAGGCCATCATGCTCTCGCATTCCGGCTACGTGACCGAATGCACCGGCGAGAACATCTTCCTCGTGTCCGCCACAAAACATGGCGGATCCGCCAGGCATGGTGGCGGAAAGCAACGGCGGCTCCTCACCCCGCCCCCGTACATCGGGGTGCTGCGCGGGATCACCCGGCAGACGGTCATGGAGCTTGGCGCCAAGCAGCGCCTCGACGTTCGCGAGGAGTTGCTCACGAGGCATGATCTCTTCAACGCGGATGAGGTGTTCCTGACCGGGACGGCGGCCGAGATTGTCCCCGTGGTGAAGATCGACGGGCGCGTCATCGGCAAAGGCTCGCCGGGCCCTGTGACGAAGAAGCTCCAGCAGGGTTTCCGCCAACTGACCACGACGGAAGGGGTGCGGTACTGACGAGCGGCTGAGTAGCCGAGTGGCGAGGTGGCAAAGTGGCGAGGTGGCAAAGTGACCGAACCACACCACACTTTGCCACTGACGTGAAACCTGGTAGACTTATATAAGGGAAGATAGAAAAAGGGGAGAGGCGGGGACGATGCTGTGCGAAGTGTGCAAACAGAGCCAGGCGACGGTGCACCTGACCGAGATCGTCAACGATCAGATGACCGAGCTGCACCTGTGCGAGGCCTGCGCCAACCAGAAGGGCGCCCAGGTGGAGAGCCACTTCGGCCTCGCGGATCTCCTCTCGGAGCTGGCGGATTTCAGCAAGACCGCGGAACCCGAGGAAGTCTCCAGCAAGGCCTGCCCGAGCTGCGGGATGACCTATGACGATTTCCGAAAGGTGGGACGCCTCGGCTGCGCCCAGTGCTACACGACGTTCAAGCGCAGCCTGAGCAGCCTGCTCAAGCGCATCCACGGCTCGCCCATCCACTTGGGGAAAGCGCCGGCCCGCCTCGTGAAGCCTGCGAAGGCGACGAAGAATGAGCTGGTCGAGTTGAAGAAGAAACTGGGGCGGGCGATCGAGAGCGAGGAATTCGAAGAGGCAGCGAGGCTGCGGGATCAGGTCCGTCGCTTGGAACAGCAAGAGCAGGTCACGAAGCAGAAAAACAAGGAGTGATTCCAGGTCATAAAATGGCAAGAGAGTTAGACGAGCTGATTAAACAACCGAGCGAATGGCTCCGCGGAGCCGGACCGGTCTCCGACATCGTCATCTCGAGCCGCACCCGCCTCGCCCGGAACCTGGAGAAGTACCCGTTCGCAACGCGGGCGACGAAGGAGTCCCAAGGCGAGGTGTTGCAGGTGGTGAAGGAAGGCCTGGCGCACTGCGGGACGCTCATCCATCCCCTCCTCGTGGACATCGGCGAGCTCGATGAGGTGGACCGCCTGTTCCTGGTGGAGCGCCACCTCGTCAGCCGGGAGCACATCGTCCATGCCGACCACAAGGCGGTGGCCATCGGGCGGGGCGAGATCACCAGCATCATGATCAACGAGGAGGACCATCTGCGCGTCCAGGTCATGCAGTCGGGGATGAACCTGGCCGACGCGTGGTCGCTCATCGACAAGCTCGATGATGAGCTCTCCGAGGCCCTCCCCTACGCCTACTCGAGCGACTGGGGCTACCTCACGTGCTGCCCAACCAACACCGGCACCGGCATGCGCGCCTCGGTCATGCTGCACTTGCCGTCGCTCGTCATCACGAAGCAAATCAACAAGGTGCTCCACACCATCACGAAGCTGGGCTTGACCGCCCGCGGGCTCTTCGGGGAGGGGACCGAGGCCTCCGGGAACTTCTTCCAGATCTCCAACCAGGTGTCCCTCGGCCGGCCGGAAGAGGACATCATCGAGAACCTCTCGCGGATCCTCAAGGAAGTGATCCATCAGGAGCAGGCGGCCCGCGAGTCCCTGATCTCCCATAACCGGGTTCAGCTTGAGGATCGCATCTGGCGGGCGTTCGGGATCCTCCGGCACGCGAAGACGATCAGCTCCACCGAGGCGCTCGACCTCCTCTCGGCGGTGCGCCTGGGCGTCGATCTGAACCTCATGAACGGCAGCATCAATCGGACCACCGTGAACGAGCTCTTCATCTTCTCGCAGCCGGCGCACCTGCAAAAGCTGGAAGGAAAGGCGTTGAGCGCGAAGGAGCGCGACGCCAAGCGGGCGGAGCTGGTCCGGAACCGACTGGGTGGGCAAGCGTAACATCACCAAGCGCTCTGGGTTGTGGGCTCTGGGCTGTGGGCAGTTGCCCAGACCCCTGAGCCCCGAGCCCTGAGCAAAAGGGAGTGTTTGATGTTTAATAAATTTACCGAGCGGGCACGCAAAGTCATCCTCCTCGCAAAGGAGGAGGCCAAGCGGTTCAACCACGACTATATCGGCACGGAGCACATCCTCCTCGGCCTCATCCGTGAGGGGGAGGGCGTCGCGGCCGCCGTCCTGCAGAAGCTGGGGCTCTCTCCGGAGAAGATCCGCCTCGAGGTGGAGAAGCTCGTCCAGAGCGGGCCGAGCACGATGGTCTCGGGCGACATCCCCTTCACGCCGAAGGCGAAGAAGGTCATCGAGCTCGCGATGGAGGAAGCCCGCAGCCTGGGGCACAACTACATCGGGACCGAGCACCTGCTCCTTGGCCTCATCCGGGAGGGGGAGGGCGTCGCCTCGCAGGTTCTCATGAACCTCGGGCTTGACCTCAACCGGGTGCGCAACGAGGTGATCACGCTGCTGGGCTCCTCCGCGCCGACGCCGACGGGCGGGGGCTCGGGGACGCGGACGAAGACCCCGGCGCTCGATGCGTTCGGGCGCGACCTGACCCAGCTTGCCCGCGAAGGGAAGCTCGACCCGGTCATCGGCCGCAAGGAGGAGATCGAGCGGGTCATCCAGATCCTGGCGCGGCGCACGAAGAACAACCCGGTCCTGCTCGGGGAGGCGGGGGTCGGCAAGACCGCCATCGTGGAGGGGCTCGCGCAGATGGTCGTCAAGGGCGACGTGCCGGAGATCTTGCGGGATAAGCGGGTTGTCATCCTCGATCTCGCGCTGATGGTGGCGGGCACCAAGTACCGCGGCCAGTTTGAAGAGCGCATCAAGGCGGTGATGGACGAGATCCACCGCACCGAGAACGTCATGCTCTTCATTGACGAAATCCACACGCTCGTCGGGGCAGGGTCCGCGGAGGGCGCGATTGACGCCTCGAATATCCTCAAGCCCGCGCTCTCCCGCGGCGAGATCCAGTGCATTGGTGCCACGACCCTGGACGAGTACCGCAAGTACATCGAGAAGGACGCCGCACTCGAGCGGCGGTTCCAGACGATCATCGTCGAGCCGCCGTCGGTCGCCGAGACCATCGAGATCCTGAAGGGGCTGCGCGACAAGTACGAGGCGCACCACCGCGTGAAGTACCTCGACGAGGCGCTCGAGGTGGCGTCCAAGCTCTCGGACCGCTACATCGCCGGGCGCTTCCTGCCCGACAAGGCCATCGGCCTCATCGATGAGGCCGGCTCCCGCGCGCGCCTGTCCGTCCTGACCGTCCCGCCGGAGGTCAAGGATCTGGAGGAGAAAATCGAGCACATCCGCAAGGAGAAGGAAGCCGCGATCAAGGGGCAGGACTTCGAGCTCGCCGCGTCGCTGCGTGATCAGGAGCGCGAGGCGCGGGAGCAGCTGGAGCGGGTGAAGGGCGAATGGAAGAAGACGAAGGGCGAAGCCATGCCGGTCATCACGGCCGAGGAGATCGTCTTCATCCTCTCGAAGTGGACCGGCATCCCGCTCGTGCGCCTCGAGGAGAAGGAGACCGAGCGCCTCTTGAAGATGGAGGAGGGGCTCCACAAGCGGGTCATCGGCCAGGAGGAGGCCATCACCGCGATCGCCCGGGCCATCCGGCGCTCACGGGCCGGGATCAAGGATCCCCGGCGGCCCATCGGCTCCTTCATCTTCCTGGGGCCGACCGGCGTGGGGAAGACGCTGCTGGCGCGCGCGCTCGCCGAGTTCCTCTTCGGCGACGAGGACGCCCTCGTGCAGCTTGACATGTCCGAGTACATGGAGAAGTTCAACGTGTCGCGTCTGGTGGGGGCACCCCCGGGCTACATCGGCTACGAGGAGGGCGGGCAGCTCACGGAGCGGATCCGCCGGCGGCCCTACTCGGTGGTCCTGCTCGATGAGATCGAGAAGGCCCACCCGGATGTGTTCAACATCCTCCTCCAGGTGCTGGAAGATGGACGACTCACGGACAGCTTCGGCCGGAAGGTGGACTTCCGCAACACCGTCCTCTTCATGACGTCCAACCTGGGCGCGGAGCTCCTCAAGAAGCAGGGGAGCATCGGCTTCGCCGCCACCAAGGCTGAAGTGACCTTTGACAAGATGAAGGCCCAGCTGATGGAGGAGGTCAAACGCACGTTCAAGCCGGAATTCTTGAACCGGATCGATGAGGTCATCGTCTTCCACTCGCTCTCTCACGAGAACCTCGTGAAGATTGTGGATTTTGAAATCAGCATGGTCAAGGAGCGGCTGCGGGAACAGGGGATCGTGGTAGAGCTGGACCAGTCCGCGAAGGAGCTCCTCGTCGAGAAGGGGTTTGACCCGGTGTACGGCGCCCGTCCGCTCAAACGGGTGATCCAGCGCCTCCTCGAGGATCCGCTGGCGGAGGCCGTGATTGGCAAGCGGGTCAAAGAAGGGACGGTCCTCTACGCGTCCCGCAAGGGCGAGGAGCTGGCCTTTGAAGAGCGGGTTCCAACGCCGACCTCCACAGCCACCTAATACTGATTCACCCCGCCCCACGGGGAAGCCCCGCCTGTGAAGGCGGGGAGGAACGGTGGGCTTGTCCCAAAGGGTTCTTCCCCGAAGCCACGGCTGTGAAGCCGTGGGGCGGGGTTCACCCTCCATTGGCGCTCTACAGTAGTTCGAATTTTGGATTGTGAATTGCGAATTGATGGGTGGTCAATCCGCAATCCACCCGCCTTCGCAGGGAGCCACGGCTGTGAAGCCGTGGAGGCATGCGAGGCGGGTGTTGCTGCGAAGCCTCTGCTTCGCTGAAGCTTCGCAGGAGTCCCTCCGAAGCCTTGGCGAAGGAGGACGTGCCGACAAGGCAACGGCGAAGCAGAACACGACTGCTTCGGCGGGTTCCGCCCGCCGACGTCTCCAGAGGGGCCACGGCTGTCAAACCGTGGGGCTCCACATTTCGCATTCCGCAATTCCTCGATGATCCCCCCACCTGTCTATCCAGGCGGCAGGTGGCAGAGGACATGGTGCCGCCTGGATCAATCATATGTATTCCAGATGCTGATCGGCCATCCGGGCCGAAGACAGGTGGGGGGATGATCGCCCAGCTCAACGCCTCAGTGCTTCAGACCACCGCCGCCGCGGGCGCGCGGGCCGTTGAGCTCTTCTGGTACACCGGCAGCTTGTGCCTGCTCTTTGCGCAGACGGTGGGTGGGGCGTTCACGCATCGCCTGCGCAGCCGAGCGGTCACCTATGAAATCTCGCGGATCGGGGTGCAGTCCTGGGGGATCGTGTTCCTCTCCTCGTTGTTCATCGGGATGGTCCTCGCGTTCCAGAGCGCCTATCAGATGGCGCGCCTCGCGGCCGAGAACTACATCGCCAGCCTCGTGGCGCTCTCCGTCGTGCGGGAGATCGGCCCCGTCATCACGGCCCTGATCGTCGCCGGGCGGGTCGGTTCCTCGATCGCGGCCGAGCTGGGCACGATGAAGGTCACCGAGCAGATCGATGCCCTGATGACGCTCGCGGTCAATCCGGTGCGCTTCCTCGTCGTGCCGCGGTTCATCGCGATGCTCATCGCCCTGCCGATCTTGACGCTCTGGGCCGATGCTATCGGGATCCTCGGGGGGTTCCTCATCGGGACGCTGAGGCTGGGGATCCTGCCCAGCCTGTACTGGAAGATGACGACGATTCCGCTCGTGTTCAAAGATCTCTTCTCCGGGCTGCTCAAGTCGTTCATCTTCGGCATGATCATCTGCATTGTCAGTTGCTTTGAAGGGTTCCGGACGGAGGGTGGGGCCGAAGGGGTGGGTCGCTCCACGACCGTGGCGGTGGTCATCTCCTTCATGCTCATCATCGCGGCGGACTGCTTGTGCACGGCGCTGTTCTATTTCATCTGGCGGTGATTGTAAGTGGGAGCGATGATTTCAGAAGTCAGAGATCAGAAATCAGAAGTCAGAATAATCTGACATCTAACCTCTGTCATCTGACTTCTGAATCTTTGCCTCTCTTCGCAGAGATGATTGAGATCAGTAACCTCTCCAAGTCGTTTGACGATCACAAGGTCCTCGATGAGGTCAGCCTGACCATCAGGACCGGGGAGACGATGGTGATCATCGGGCGCTCCGGCTGTGGCAAGTCCGTCCTCCTCAAGCACATGATTGGGCTCATGAAGCCGGATGAGGGTGCGGCGGTGATTAACGGCGTAGACGTCAGCCGGCTGTCCGGATCGCAGCTGGATGCGATCCGCATGAAGTTCGGGATGCTCTTCCAGAATGCGGCGCTCTTTGATTCCATGACGGCGTATGAGAACGTCGCCTTCCCGCTCCGGGAGCATACGACGATGACCGAGGAGGCAATGACCCAGCGGGTGCACGAGTGTCTCCAGCTGGTTGGGCTGGAGGGGGTGGACGAGCTCTACCCCTCGGAGCTCTCCGGGGGGATGCGCAAGCGGGCAGGGCTGGCCCGGGCGCTCGCCATGAACCCGGAGATTGTCCTCTACGATGAGCCGACGACCGGCATCGATCCCATCATGGGCGACATCATCAACGATCTCATCATCGCCCTCCGGGATCGGTTGAAGGTCACTTCGGTGGTGGTGACCCATGATATGCGCAGCGCCTACAAAGTGGCGGACCGCATCGCCATGCTCTACAATGGAAAGATTGTGGAGGTGGGGACGCCCGACGAGATCCGTCATTCCAAGAGCCCGGTTGTTCGGCAGTTCATCGAGGGATCAGCCGTCGGCCCCATTCAGGAGGGGCTGCCGGACCGGCGCGTCTTGTCGCGCTGGTCGTCGCGCAGCAAGATCAGCCTCCACTAATCGTGTGTAAGGACGCTCGGGGTTGGGGGCTGTGGGTTCTGGGCATGTGCCCCCAGCCCTGAACCCAGAGCCATGAGCCAGTAAGACTCATAGGGAGAAGATGGCACAGCGCTGGACATTAGAGATTAAGGTGGGAGCGTTCATCGTGCTGGGGATGGCGTTGTTCGTCGTCTTCCTCTTCGCCATCGGGGATCTCGCGACGACCCTCCAGCCCGGATACCGGCTGCGCGTCCTCTTCGATTCGGCCAATGGGATCACCGATAGCTCACACGTCCAGTACGCGGGGGTCGAAGTGGGCAAGGTGGAGACGGTCCGACTGGTCTACCCCAAGGGGCACACCGCCCCGCAGGTTCAGCTCACCATCCATCTGCCCTCGTTTGTTCACATCCGGACCGATGATCTCGCGGCGATCAGCACGTTTGGCCTCTTGGGTGAAAAGTACCTCGAGATCACGCCCGGCCCGGGAGCGGGTAGGGTCCTGCCACCGGACGGGGAGCTCATCGGCAGGCCCACGGTCTCGACGGAGCGCATCATCGAGCGCTCCAACGAGGTCCTCACCGAGCTGAAGCAGACGCTGCAAGGGATCAATAACCTCGTCGGCGATCCGGAGGCACGGATCTACCTCAAGGAGGCCATCCAGGAAGCGCGCGACGCGACCCGGAACTGGAAGGCGCTCGGAGAGCGGCTCAACCTTGGGATGTCCTACGTCGAATCCGGACACGGCAACATCGGGAAGTTCTTGTATGACGATGCGCTCTACCAGAAAGTCGCGGGATTCGTGGATGACCTCCGCGCGCATCCCTGGAAACTCATGGTCCGCCAGAAAGATCAGAAGTCAGAAGTCAGAGGTCAGAAGTCAGAAGAGAAGCCTCAGACATCACAGACAACGAAATAGAGGTCACGTGTCAGAGGAGATGGGTTTCTGATTTCACCAGTTCTGACTTCTGAATTCTGACATCTGACCACTGAGTTCCCCCCATGTCCAAGCTTAAAGCCCTCTACGTCTGCCAGCAATGCGCGTACCAGTCTCCCAAATGGGCCGGCCGCTGCCCGAACTGCGGGATGTGGAACACGCTGGTCGAGGAGATCGTGGAGCGCTTCTCCCCCACCAGCGCCCAGCTCCAGGAGGCCGTGGCGCCGACCCTCCTGGCGGAGGTCTCGCTGGATGACACCGTGCGCCTCCGGACAGGGCTGGGCGAGTTCGACCGGGTCCTCGGCGGCGGGATCGTGCCGGGATCTATCATCCTGGTAGGTGGGGAGCCGGGGATCGGCAAATCGACGCTCCTCCTGAGCGCCGCCGGAGCGCTGGCTGCGCTCCACCACACGGTGCTCTACGTCAGCGGGGAGGAATCGCTGCGCCAGACCAAGCTGCGCGCGACGCGCCTCGGCCTCAGCTCCTCGGTGGTCCATCTCTTGGCGCACACGCAGCTCGAGGTCATCGTCGAGTCCATCACGTCGCTCAAGCCGCAGGTCATCATCGTCGACTCCGTGCAGGTCATTGAAACGAGCGCGCTCAACTCCGCGCCGGGGTCGATCGGGCAGGTCCGCGCGTGCGCCCATGAGCTGGTGCGCCTGGTGAAGGAGGGTCGGAGCGCGTTGTTTCTCGTCGGCCACGTGACGAAGGACGGGTTCCTGGCGGGGCCGAAAGTCCTCGAACACCTCGTCGACACCGTCCTGTACTTCGAAGGGGAGCCGACGAGCGGGTTTCGCGTGCTGCGCTCGACGAAGAACCGCTTCGGCGCGACCTATGAACTGGGCGTCTTCCACATGACGGCGGAAGGGTTGGTGGAGGTGCCGAACCCCTCCGAGCTCTTCTTGAGCGATCGCGCCGACTCGGTGCCGGGATGCATGGTCACCGTCAGCCTCGAGGGCAGCCGGCCGCTGCTCGTCGAGGTCCAAGCGCTCACGAGCCCCTGCGGGATCGGGTTGCCGCGGCGGCGCACGACCGGGGTCGATTTCAACCGGCTCTCGATGCTGCTGGCCGTGTTGGAGCGGCGCGTCGGGTTGCACCAGCTGAGCCAGCAGGACGTGTTTGTCTCATCGCTGGGTGGTGTGCGGTTGCTGGAGCCGGCGGCGGATCTTGCGATCGCCATCGCGATTGCGTCGAGCCTCAAGGAGCGGCCGGCGCAGCGGCGGGATCTGGCGATCGGCGAGGTGGGTTTGACCGGCGAGGTCCGTCCCGTCACCAATGTCTCGCAACGGATTCATGAGGCGAAGCGGGTCGGGTTCCAGCGGTGCCTCGTGGCGGCGCATCGCGGGGAAGTGAGCCATGTGGACGGCATCGAGGTCGTGCCGGTCCATCACGTCAAGGAAGCGGTCGCTCGCGCGTTGGAGTAAGACGGTTATTGCGGATTGCGAATTGCGGATTTCGGATTTTCAATCCGAAATCCACAATTCAAAATTATCCCTTTTTATAGTTGGAGGTGATAGATGGATCTGCGGTTTGTGCGGGCTGGGTTTTTGATCATCAGTGCGTTGCTCGGGTCCCAGGTTGTCGGAGCGACGGCGGGCTGGCCGCTCTGGTTAAGCACCGTTGTGGGAGCGGCCTCCGGCGTGGTGTTGATCCTCATTGAGGCGGTGATCCACCGGGTCGGCCGGGTCTCCATTCGGGGATTCTCCGCGGCGGTCTTTGGTCTGCTCTTCGGGTTGATCATGGCCAAGATGGTCTCGGATGCCATCACGTTGATCCCCTTCGATCAGGGGACGATCGCGATCATCCGCGTGGGGCTGACGTGGGCCTTCTGCTATCTGGGAATGGTGATGGCGCTGCGCGGCCGCGATGAGTTCAGCGTCATCATCCCGTATGTCCGCCTGGTCCGGCACGATCGCGGGGAAGAGTCCTGTCTCGTGGACACCAGCGCGGTCATCGATGGTCGCCTGCTCGACTTGTGCCGGACGCGGTTCGTCGAAGGGCGGCTGGTCATCCCCCGCTTCGTCTTGAAGGAATTGCAAGCGGTGGCGGACAGCGCCGATCCCATCAAGCGCAGCCGGGGCCGGCGCGGCCTTGAGGTCCTCAAGCAGCTCCAGCAGCTCACCAGCGTTGACGTCAGGTTCCATGAAGAAGACCTCCCGGGGATTCCTGACACCGATGCCAAGCTGGTCAAGCTGGCCCAGGTGCTGGGCACCCGGATCATCACGAACGACTACAACCTGAACAAGATCGCGGAACTGCAGCACGTGCACGTGCTGAATGTCAACGAACTCGCCCAGGCGCTCCGGCCCGTGGTCCTCCCGGGCGAAACACTCGACGTCAAACCGATCAAGGAAGGGAAGGAGCACCACCAGGCGGTGGCCTACCTGGACGACGGGACCATGGTGGTTGTGGAAAACGGGCGTGCCCTGATCGGGCAGCAGGTCCGCGGATTGGTCACCAGCGTCCTGCAGACGGCGGCGGGACGGATGGTCTTCGTGCGCCCCGAAGGCGCACCGCCCAGCAAACGCTAGACCTGTCCCAACACTCAGGATGACACCACGCGAGGCTTTGTCGTCCGTCCACGGTCCGCAGCTGTCCGGGCGTATCACTGTGGACGGTGGACAGTCGACGGTGGACGAGACGTAGGGTCGTGCTGATGCATTCGGAGGTGGCGGCGATTATCCCGGCAGCCGGCGCGGGCCGTCGGTTCGGGCGAGCGCACAAGCCATTCATCGCGATCGACGGAGTGCCGCTCCTTGCGCACACGCTGGGAGCACTCCAGCGCTCCCCGTCGATCCGTTGGATCGTCCTGGTCGTCCGCTCAGAGGATCGGGCGAAGGCATCGGCCTTGCTGAGGCGGTACCGGATCACGAAGGCGCTCGCCCCCTGTCTGGGCGGTCCTTCACGGGCCGAGTCGGTCGCGCGAGGATTCGCCGCTCTTCCCAAGGAGGCGCAGTGGGTGCTCATCCATGATGGGGCGCGGCCGTGCGTGAGATCCCGGCTCATCACCCAGGCCATTCAGGCGGCGCGGCGGTACGGCGCGGTCGCCTGCGGGCTGCCGGCCGCGCTCACCGTGAAAGCCGTCGATCAGCATCAGGAGGTCAGATTGACGCTGGACCGCGAGCATCTGTGGTTCGTCCAGACCCCGCAGGTTTTCCGGCGCGACTGGTTCACCCAGGCGCTGGCGCGCGCTGACCACGCGCTGGACCAATTTCCGGACGACGCGGCGATTCTGGAATCGGCGGGGTTCCCCGTCCGGATGATTTCCGGCGATCCGCTCAATCTGAAAGTGACGACGAAGGAAGATTTACTCTTGGCAGAAACCATCCTTTGCGTTCGAGGTTCAAGGTTGAAGGTTCAAGGGAAGAGCCTCGAGCCTCGAACCTAGAACCTTGAACAACACGACGCTGACGATGCGCGTGGGAATTGGGTACGACATCCATCGGCTCGTTAACAAGCGGCCCCTCGTCCTCGGTGGCGTGAAGATTCCCTACCACAAGGGGTTGATGGGTCATTCCGACGCCGATGTGCTGGTCCATGCTATTATCGATGCCTTGTTGGGAGCGATCGGCGACGGGGATATCGGCCACCATTTTCCTTCTAGCAATCCGGTCTACCGGGGCATCTCCAGTTTAGCATTATTGAAGCGCGTTGGAAGTCGCGTCGAGGAAGACGGTTTTGCCATCGCCAACATCGACACGACGGTCATCGCTGAGCAGCCGAACTTGAACCCCTTCAAGACGGCGATGGCGCAGACGATTGCGCGCACGCTGGAGGTGCCGGAGAACGCCGTGAACATCAAGGCGCATACGAACGAAGGGTTGGGCGCTGTCGGGCGCGGCGAGGCGATGGCTGCGCACGCGGTCGTCCTGCTCGAAAGGGCTCGGGGTTCGGGGTTCAGGGTTCTGGGCGAACGCGCAACGCACACCCCCAACCCCCAACCCAGAACCCCCAACAGACGTTAGGTCTCATGACGTGGTTAGTGATTCTCCTCATTGTTGTGGCCGTCCTGATTATTGTGCGGATTGCGTTCGCCTCGGAGGTCAAGGCGTGCTTTGAGCGCGACCCGGCGGCCCGGCATCTCGTCGAGGTGCTCCTCACCTACTCGGGGCTGCACGCCATCATCTGCTACCGAATCGCGCACGCGCTGGATCGGCTGAGGATTCCCGTCCTGCCACGGCTCATCATGACCGTGGCGCGGATGATGAGCGGCGTTGAGATCCATCCTTCGGCAACGATCGGCCGCGGGCTCTTCATCGATCACGGCACCGGGGTGGTCATCGGTGAGACCGCAGTGATCGGCGACAACGTCACCCTCTTTCAGGGCGTGACGCTCGGCGGGACCGGGAAGGAGCGGGGCAAGCGGCACCCGACGCTGGGGGACAACGTCGTCGTCGGGGCGGGCGCCAAGATCCTCGGGAACATCACCATCGGCAAGGATGCCATGATCGGGGCCAACGCCGTCGTCATCCGCGACGTCCCGGAGCATTCGACAGTGGTCGGGGTGCCGGGCCGCATCACGCGGACCAAGGATCGGCACTTTCCCGGCATCAACCTGGACCACACCCACCTGCCGGATCCGCTCACCGAGCGGCTGGAAGCGCTCCAGCACGAGATTGATCAGATCGAGCACCACCTCAAAGAGCACCGCACGTCCCAGCAGCAGTAGCCGCGCGATCGCTAACCTTCCCAGCGACTGTGAAACTTTATAACACCCTCACCCGATCCCTCCAAGAGTTCACGCCGCTTGCGCCGCCGACCGTGACGATGTACGTCTGCGGCCCGACGGTGTACGACGATCCCCACATCGGCCACGCCCGTAGCGCCTTCATCTTCGATGTCCTGCGCCGGTATCTCGAGTATCGGAAGTATCGCGTCACATTCGTGCGCAACATCACCGACGTGGACGACAAGATCATCGACAAGGCGCGGCAGGAGCCCGGCGCGGGCAACCTGAAGGAGAAGTGCCGACAGGTCGCGGAGCGATACACCGCGAGCTACCACGCCGTCTTACAGCAGCTCAACATCCTGCCCCCGGACATCGAGCCCAAAGCGACAGACCACATCATCCCAGACCCAAAGAACGTTGAAGCCACGAAAAAGATCGACGCCTCCATGACAGGATTGATCAGCCAATTGATGACGAAGAATATGGCGTATCCCGCTGGCGGAGATGTCTATTTTTCGGTTCGGAAGTTTCCTGGCTATGGGAAGCTGTCGAACCGTTCCCTCGATGAGTTAAAGACTGGAGCGCGGGTGGAGCCGGGGGAGCAGAAAGAAGACCCGCTTGATTTTGCGCTCTGGAAGGCCGCGAAGCCTGACGAGCCCTCCTGGAATAGCCCTTGGGGTTCTGGGCGGCCTGGGTGGCATATTGAATGTACGGTGATGAGCACGGTTTATCTGGGGGATGCGTTTGATATTCACGGCGGCGGGGTGGACCTCCTCTTCCCCCACCATGAGAATGAGATCACCCAGGCCCAGGCCGCTGGCAAGCCGTTTGCGAAGTACTGGGTCCACAATGGCCTCTTGACCGTGAACGGCGAGAAGATGTCGAAGTCGCTCGGGAATTTTATTACGGTTGAACGAGCGATTCAGGAATCTGGCGGAGAAGCGGACGCGCTGAAGATGTTTTTTCTGAGCGCGCACTATCGAAGTCCAATTGATTATGCGAATGAGAGCATTGAAGCGGCGAGAAGGCGACGCCTCGGTTTACTCATGTTTCTTGAGGGTGCGGAAAGATGGCGTCTTCCAAGTAAAGCGCAGGTTCCCCCAAGGAAGGAGATCGCCGACCTTGTGAAGCAATTCGAAACGGCGATGGATGATGATATGAACACGCCGCAGGCGCTTGCGTCGCTCGATGGTCTAGTACGTCTTGGCAATCAATGGGAACAAGGGCTTCGCGCACGACTCAAGCCACCCGCCGGTGGTCGATTTCAGACGTCATCGGACGTCGTCGCGAATCAAAATCTCAAGGCGGACATCGTACGTGTAGCGGATACCATCCGCCAACTCGGAAGCCTCTTCGGATTATTTCAGAAAAGAGAGGAATACGAACCAGTGAAGCTGACGCCTGAGCATGAAACCATGCTGAGGCAGCGCGAAGAGGCTCGTCAACGGCTGGATTTCAAGACAGCAGATCGAATTCGCCAGGAATTTGCCTCGCAAGACCTGGTCATTGAGGACACTGATAAGGGTCCACTGGTTCGTCGAAAGCGATGAGTCACCGAGGCTTCTTCATCACCTTCGAGGGGCCGGAGGGGTCGGGAAAGTCGAGCCAGAGCCGGATGTTGATTCGGTGGCTGAGGCAACAGGGCTACCACGCGATTTTCCTGCGGGATCCAGGCTCGACGGCGCTCGGACGAACACTGCGCCAAGTTTTGCTCCATGCAGCAGTGCCGATTTCGCCGCTGGTTGAAGCGCTCCTCTTCATCGGCGGCAGGGTGCAGCTTGTTGAGGAGAAAATCGCGCCAGCGCTTGCGAAAGGACGCGTGGTGATCTGCGACCGGTTTCACGATGCGACCGTGGCCTATCAGGGATTCGGCGGCGAGTTGAACGTCCCGTGGCTCAACCGGCTCGGCCGCTCGGCGATCGGCGGCGTCATGCCGCAGCTCACCATCCTGCTGGATGTGCCGCCGGCTCGAGGGTTCGCCCGGCTTCGACGGGCGAAGGATCGCATCGAGCGCAAGGCGCGCGTCTTTCACGAGCGGGTCCGCGCCGGGTATCGGAAGCTCGCCGCCCGCGAGCGGAACCGTTTCGTCGTCCTCGATGCCACGCAACCGCCTGAGGACATTCAGCGGCGCATCCGGCAGATCGTCACGCGTCGTCTAGCAACTATCCCGACACTCCGGGTAGGCCGCGGGCCGGTGCCTGCGGCAGCCGGCACTCCCGTCGGCGACCCCACACCCAGGCGCTGGGTGTGGGGTGCCCGCCTCGGTCGCAGGACCCGCCCCAACGGTTAGCTGATAGGAGAAGTTCTAGGAATCCGCTGATGTGGGACGCCATCTTGGATCAGGAGTTCGCGAAACGTCTGCTCAAGGCGCATCTCGATTCCGGGCGGGTGCCGAACGGCTACCTGCTCGTCGGGCCCGACGGAGTGGGGAAGCGGCGGCTCGCGATTGAATTCGCGAAAGCAATCAATTGTAGCGCCGACGGAACCCGGCCATGCGATGCCTGTCCGACGTGCATCCAGATGAATCGCGGCACGCATCCGGATGTGCACGTCCTCCTGCCAAGCGGCGCGTCCGAACAGATCAAGATCGACGACATCCGCCACCTGTTGGGCCGCCTGGCACTCCGGCCATTCAGCGCGTCCGTGCAAGTAGCGGTCATTGACGGCGCGGAACGGTTAACCGAAGAAGCGGCGAATGCACTCCTCAAGATGCTCGAGGAGCCGTCCGTGCGCGCCAAGTTCCTCCTGACGACGGCGCACGTAGCCCGGTGCCTTCCGACGATCGTCTCGCGCTGCCAGCTGATCCGTTGCCGCCCGCTTCACATCGACACGATCACACAGATCCTCATCGCGGATCAGCGCGTCAAGCCCGATGCGGCTGAGACGATCGCGAGGCTCTCAGGCGGGAGTGCCTCGCGGGCCATTGAGTTGGCTGCAGGTTGGGATGCATACGAGGCGGTGCTCAAACGGCTCGCAGATGAGCGGCCGATGGCCTGGATTGAGCAGCCGCTTCCCGACACCCGGGATGGGGTGGCTCAGCTCCTCGATGGGATGCTGGCATGGCTGCGGGATGTGACGGTGGCGGCGGCCGCCGATCCGAGTCGGATTGCGCACGCGCCGCACGGTCCAGCCATCCGTCGCCAAGCGCAGAGTGTCGATGTGGACCGATGCCTTGAAACGACCGAGCGGCTCCTTGCGTTGCGCGGCTCGATTGAACAGTTCGTCAGCCCGCGCCTCATCGCCTCACTGGCTCGCGAAACCTGGCTGTTCGTGTTTTCCTGATGGCAAAGACTACCTATCTGACGACGCCGCTCTATTACGTCAACGCAGCCCCGCACATCGGCCACTCCTATACGGAGATCGCGGCCGACTGCCTGGCGCGGTACTACCGCCTCAAGGGCCAGCGCGTCTTCCTGTTGACCGGAACCGACGAGCACGGACAGAAGATCGAGCAGGCGGCGGCCGCCGCGGGACAAACGCCCCAGGCCTTCGTCGATCACGTCGTCGAGCGCTTCACCGCGCTCTGGAAGATGCTGAATATTTCGTCTGATGATTTCATCCGCACGACGGAACCACGCCATACCCGGGCCGTCCAAGCGATCCTGACGAGGCTTCACCAGGAAAAGAGGTTAGTCCGCGCGGAGTATCACGGCTGGTACTGCACGCCAGATGAGACGTTCTGGACTGACGCCGAGCTGGCCCGCAGTGCGACCGGGACTCCATCACCCGCCTGCCCTTCCTGCCAGCGGCCGCTTGAACCCGTGAAGGAGGACGGCTGGCATCTTCCCCTACGCGACGCGCAGCCGTGGCTGCAACAATTTGTGAAGGCGCATCCGGGGTTCGTGAAGCCCGCAAGCCGCTACAACGAACTCGCCAGCCTCCTCGAGCAGCCGCTGCCCGAATCGCTGTGCATCACGCGGCCGCGCCAGCGCGTCGGCTGGGGCATCCCGGTGCCGTTCAGTCCGGACCATGTGACCTACGTGTGGTTTGACGCGCTGCTCAACTACATCACCGTGCCCGGGTACATCGATGACCACGCGCGTTTTGCCCACCTGTGGCCGGCGGATGTTCATTTCATCGGCAAGGATATCCTGCGCCACCATGCCGTCTACTGGCCGATCATCCTGCACGTCCTGGGCCTGTCGGATGACGAGATGCCGCGGATGATCTTCGCGCACGGCTGGTGGAAGATCGGCGAGCAGAAGATGTCGAAATCGCTCGGCAACATCGTGGATCCGTCCGTCGTGATCGGCGAGCTGCTCAAGGGCCAACCCTACGCGGCGGACGTGTACCGCTACTTCCTGTTGCGCGAAATCCCCTTCGGGCAGGACGGCAGCTTCTCTGAAGAGGCGATCTTCTCGCGGCTCCATGCGGATCTCGCGAATGACCTGGGCAATTTGGTCAACCGCACGTGCTCCATGATTGACCGGTACGGCCAGGGGAAAATCCCTCCGGCATCGCCGATCGGCTGCGCCGTGGACGATGAGCCGCTCAAGCAATCCGCCCTCGGACTACCTGCAGCCGCGGAGGCGGCGATGCTCCGCCTCGATTTCTCAGCGGTGCTGGAGGCGATCATGGGGGTCGTGACGCAGGCCAACCGATATGTGGAGACGACCGCGCCCTGGAAGCTCGCCAAGGAGCCGGTCATGGCCGCGCGACTTGCCACCGTCCTCAACGTGCTCGCGGAAGTCATCCGGATCGTCAGCATTACCCTCGAGCCGTTCATGCCGTCCGTCTCGTCGGCGATCTGGCAGCAGCTGGGCTGCGGGGATCGCCCGCGCCGCCTCGAGGACGCGCGGACGTGGTCGCAATTGTCGTCGGGGCAGCCGCTCGGGCCACACCCCGTGTTATTTCCTCGAGCTGAGTCCATCCAACTCGGATGAATGAGATTGCGGATTGTGAATTGCGGATTGCGGATTTAAGAGCGGCCAATCCGAAATCCGCAATCCGAAATCCACAATGTCCATGATCCAGCGTCTCCTCCGTGGTCGGTTCCTCTATCTGGTCCTTGGCGCGTTGCTCGTGGCGTCCTATGTGTCCGTGTGGACGAGGTCCCTGCACCACCCCGCGGTGCCTGACCGGATCGTCCGCGCCCCCACAACGGACCTGCGCGCTGTGCGGGGTGAGCCACGGGGTCACCCTCCTTCGCCGGAAGCCCCGCCCTTGGGCTCGCCTCTGCGAAGCCGCCGCTTCGAAGCGCGAAGCGCGGAGAAGGGGTTCCGCCCCATCCCTCGGCGTACTGCCTCGGGATCCTGGTCAAGGGATCCCGAGCCCAAGCGAGGGACGGGCGTCCCGGAAGGTGCCACGGGCTTACCCGTGGGGCTCCACGCAGCGGAGGGCCAACCCCTCGAGTGGTGGCCAACAGGGCTGACCCTCGTGACGCTCCGGCAGTTGACGGTCCGGGCGCCGCTCCTCATGGCGGCGCTGTGGATCTTGACCCTGTGTGCCGTCGGCCTGGCGATTGCCGGAGTCGCACTGTCAGTGTGGGCTGTGTGGACTGGGCGCATCCGCTCCGTGTGGCGCTTCGCCTCGCCACGGCTTCCTGCATGGTCATTCGGGGAGCTAGGCCGTATCACGCTCCTGATGCTGATCATGACTGGTTTCTTGCCACTGGTCCGCCAGCCCTCGCTCTCCCGCTGGATGGGTGGGGAGGTCGATGCGCATCTGCGACTGACCGCGTCGATGCTCTTCTTGGACGTGTTCGCCATCCTGACGATCGTGGCGTTTGCGCAGGGAAAGGGAACGTCCATGTGGCGCGCCCTCGGGTTGTCCAGCCGAAAGTGGGCTGCCTCGATGGCGGTCGGATCCCGCAGCTACGTGGCCGTGTTCCCATGGATGTTCCTCTTGTTATTCGTCGTGGTGGAATGGACGCGGGCCATGGGGTTCACACCACCCATCGAGCCGATTCAGGAGCTGATCTTCCAGGATGATCGTCCGGTGGTGCTGGGGTTGACGGCGCTGCTGGCCTGCGTCGTCGGGCCCGTGGCCGAGGAATTCTTCTTCCGGGGCGTCATCTATACCGCGATTCGGAGACGGACCTCCTGGCTCGTCGCGATGTTCGCGAGTAGCGCGCTGTTTGCGCTCATGCATGCGAACCTCGTCGGATTCCCATCGCTGTTCATGCTCGGCTGCCTCCTGGGGTATCTGTACGAGCGAACGGGAACGCTGGCCGGCTCCCTGGCCGTGCATGTGGCGCACAACACGCTCCTCTTGAGCATCGCTCTGGTGCTTCGGCAGCTGACGGTGGTGGGATGACCTCCGTGCACGGCGTCGGGGAGGTGCAGCTCATTGCGCGGTTGGCTCGCCGCATCAGGCGGTCATCGTCGGTGCTGGTGGGTATCGGGGATGACACCGCGGTGCTCCGCGCCCCCACCGGTGGTCGGCTGCTGTTGGCAAGCGACATGCTGGTCGAAGGGGTGCACTTTCGGCGATCCATCCCGGCGCAGTGGATCGGTTGGAAAGCGCTCGCGTCCAACGTCAGCGATGTCGCCGCCATGGGGGGGCTGCCTCTCTGGGCGGTGGTTTCGCTCGGCCTGCCGCCCAGCACTCCGGTGCGATTTGTCGAGGCGCTGTACGCCGGCCTGGAGCGGTGCGCGCGCCGCTTTGGGATGGCGCTCGTCGGTGGGGACACCGTCCGGGCGCCGCAGGTGGTGGTGGATGTCGCAATCGTCGGGACCGTCGAGCCGGGGCATCTTGTGCTGCGCAGCGGCGCGCGGGTCGGGGACGTGCTGTTTGTGACCGGACGGCTCGGCGGCTCATTGCGGAGCGGCCGGCATGCGAGATTCCTGCCGCGGCTGCGGGAGTCCCAGACGCTCGTGAAGCGAGTGCGCGTGCATGCGATGATTGACCTCTCGGACGGCCTCGCCCAGGACCTCTGGCAGATGAGCCGCGCGAGCGGCGTGGTGCTGCGCGTGGAGCGCGAGCGGATTCCGGCATCGCCGGGGGCGACGGTCCGCCAGGCGCTCACGGACGGCGAGGACTTTGAGTTGCTGTTTGCGGTCGGACGGCGGGACGCCTCACGGGTCCCGCGCCGCATCGGGCGCTGCCCGGTGACGCGCATCGGCCGAGTGATGGGTCGCGGGGTGCTGGTGGAGCTGCAGCATCCTGACGGTCGCGTGACGCCGCTCCTCCCGAGAGGATTCCGCCATTTCTAATGGGTAATCCAAAATCTCCACCACACAGCGCGGCGGACCCGCCAAGCACGTTGGCGGGCAAAATCTCCGCCACAACGCCTGGCGTCCTCCACACGGCTTCGGCGGACGCCCGCCAGGGCAGTGTGGCGGGCGGATCCGCCAAGCCTGTTGGCGGACACAATCCAAAATTTGGGAAAGCCCTTGAGCTGATGAGCAGCTCCGTCGAGGAGACGCAGGCCTTCGGTGAGCGTCTCGGCCGCCTGCTGCGAGCCGGAGATGTCGTCGCCCTGTACGGGGAACTGGGCAGCGGCAAGACAACCCTCGTCCAGGGGCTGGCACAGGGGATCGGGCGCGATCCGCATTCGGTCAAGAGCCCGACATTTGTCCTGATGCGCGAGTACCCCGGCCAGGTGCCGCTCATTCACGTGGATGGCTACCGGCTCGAAGGGGCGCCGGCGATCTCGTGGCTCGATCTCGAGGCGCTGTTTTCTCCTCACAAGATCACGGTCATCGAGTGGGCGGAGCGATTCACCGGCCTGCTTCCTGATGATCGCCTTGAAGTCCGCCTCGAGCACGTGAGCGCCAATCGCCGTCGATTGGCGCTCACGCCATCCGGACCGCGCGCCAAGGAGATCATCGCGCAGTTCCAACAATCCGCAATCCGCAATCCACATTCCGCAATTTCCTCAACTGAAGGAACCGATGCCCCTCCTCGCCATTGAGACCTCTACGCGGATGCTGGGTGTCGCCGTGATTGACGGCGAGCGCCTCCTCTCCTCCTATGAGCTGCTGGCGGACTACCCCCACGCGGCCGAACTGCCGGGAGCGGTGACGCGCGTCCTGCAGGCGGCCCGGACCACGCTGAGCCAGCTCGAAGCGATCGTCGTCGACATCGGGCCCGGCTCGTTCACCGGCCTGCGCATCGGGCTGGCGTTTGTGAAGGCGCTGGCGTTTCCGGGGAAGACCCCTGTTGTCGGTGTGCCGTCCCTCGACGTCCTCGCGGCCAACCTCCCGTCCGCTCCGCGCCTGGTCTGCCCCCTGCTCGATGCGAAGCAGCAGAACGTCTACGCGGCGCTCTACCAGATGGATGCCGGCCGCCCGGTCAAGCGCAGCGAGTATGTCCTGGGCCCGGTGGACGAGGTGCTCACGCTCGTCAAGGAGCCCGCGGTCTTTCTGGGCGATGGCGCGGCGCTCTATCGCGAGCGCATCCTGCAACGATGTCCTGACGCGCAGTTTGCCGATCCGGAGCTGTGGCTGCCGCGGGCGGCCACGCTGGCCCGCCTGGGGCGGGAGCGCCTGGCGAAGGGCCAGCGCGACGACCCCGCGACCCTCGTACCAATGTACCTCTATCCTCAAGACTGCCAGGTCCGCGGTCCCAATCGCCCGACGAGCGTCCTCCCGAAGCAGCCCGCCCCCTCCGCTTCTGGAAGTGTCTGACACCTCGGCGGTGTCGACGGGAATTGTATACTTGAGTCAGCGCCTTCCTTGCCCTAAGATTGCTCCAGGATGACTGCTCAACAAGAACTTGGGAATGCAATTGTCACCACGTTCGTATGGCTTATCGCTATCGCACTGACGATGTGCGTGTTGCGCCCGGTTTTCTTCCTTATCGTTGCATCCTTTTCGGAAGCGGCTTCATCCCGATGACCGAAGTAAACTGAGCCTCGTCATTGCCCTGATTATTGCTGTCGTGCTGAGTTTCACATGGTGGCTCAGACCGATGAGGGTGATCTACGATCCAACCGCCCCACCGTTTTAGATAACGCTTCTTTCGAGAAACCAACACAGACGGGTTCACTGCCTGTTTGTTTGGCTTCCTTGAAGCCCTGCGTCGTACACAGCAATACGCCACGACCCACGTCTTTCCAAACGACCCGCTCGACGACTTGCCCCCTAATAAACGCACGTTGACTCTCTGGCCCCGCTTCATCTGCTGCGCTCCTCAAGTTGAGGTTGACACAGCGATCTCCGCTCCTTATTATAGACGTGCCACAGAGGATAAAAATTTTTTGTCCATATGGTATTTTCGTACTTGACAAGTGGTATCAGTTATGGCATATTGCATAGAACCTGATTAAGGAGGTGAAGAAATGGTACAGACTACGAAGGAACAGGCTGAGAGTAAAACAGCCGCACCCCCATATGTTTCATTTCGGACGTTGATCAATTTTGCTGAGTGGCTTCGACAAGTTGGTGTTCCAGAACAACTTGACCGAAGTTTTTGGGGAGAAAAACTCTCAGGGGGGTACGGCGCTCAATTGATGGCGGCGCTACGGTTTCTCAATTTCCTCGACGCAGAGGAACGGCCTCATGCGGACTTCGAGAAATTCGTCAGTGACCCTGAGAAGGGAAAAGCCATACTCAAAGAACGTCTGCAAAAGCACTATGCCCCGCTTCTAAATGGCTTGAATTTGGATCGAGCTACCACCAAACAACTTGATGAGAAATTTAGTGAACGGGGATTGACTGGAGCTACGTTGCGGAAAGCCCGCACGTTTTTTGTTCATGCTGCTAAATATGCTGGCGTCCAATTATCCAACTATATCACAAGAAAGGTTCGAGGGACGGGAGAAAAACGAAAGGCTCCGCGACGCGGTAGAGTGCCAAATCCAAAAGGGACTCCTGCGCCTGCAACCCTAGAGGTTCCGGTAGATCGTGCGCAGGCTCAAAATAACCTGATCTTGTGGGGTTACTTCAAGAGCCTCCCCACTCCAGGCCAGGTGTGGCCGAAGGAAGATCGTGAGGCGTGGATGAGGGCTATGGAAACAGCCTTCACGGTAGTCTATAAACTCGAATAAAAAAACCCCGCCAGCGTTAACTGGCGGGGCGTGTAGCGCATCGCACCCCTGAGAGGACACGATGCTGACGCTTTGGGCGTCGACCTACAGCCCAATCTTACCACGAGCGCCCCCCTACTGCAAGGCGGGCGTTGACCTACGTTCCCAGGCAGCGGCTAGGGCCCTAGTACGCACCTGGGACGCCCGCTACCCGACACAATCTTTCATATCTTGCGTCGTGGATCAAGCACGCAAACGAGTCGCGACGGCGCAAAGACTGAAGTTTTTGCTGAGTCAGGTATACAAGTCCGGTGTCGACAGGGTACTTTCCCCCCACTCGAAGAGCGTGCTATAATATCCGTTTACAATGGCGATGAAAGGTGCCCAGATTCTGGTCGAGTGCCTCAGACGCGAGGGCGTCGAGATTGTCTTCGGCATCCCCGGCGGGGCGAACCTCCCCACCTTCGACGCGCTCTACCAGTCGCCCATCAAGGTCATCCTGACGGTCCATGAGCAGGGGGCCGCCCACATGGCCGACGGCTACGCGAGGGCGACCGGCAAGGTGGGGGTGTGCCTGGCCACGTCCGGGCCCGGGGCGACGAACCTCGTGACCGGCATCGCGACCGCCTGCATGGATTCCATTCCGATGGTGGCGATTACGGGACAGGTGCGGACCTCGGTGATCGGCAACGATGCGTTCCAGGAGGCGGATACCATCGGGATTACGAGGCCCGTGACGAAGCACAGCTACCTCGTCAAGGACGTCAGGGACCTCGCCCGCATCGTGCGGGAGGCGTTCTACATCGCGCGGACCGGCCGTCCAGGCCCGGTGCTCATCGATCTGCCGTTGGATTCGACGGTGGCCGAGACGGAGTTCGTCTATCCCGAGCAGGTCAGCATCCGCGGCTACCGTCCCCAGGCGGTGCCCGAGATTCAGGCCGGCGCGATCCGCGCGGCGGCCGAGGCGATTGAGCGCAGCACGCAGCCGGTGATCTACGCGGGCGCCGGCGTCATTCACGCGGGGGCCGCGGAGGAGCTGGCGGAGTTCGCGCGCAAGAGCCGGATCCCGGTGACCACGAGCCTGCTCGGTCTCGGCGGCTTCCCGGAGGCCGACCCGCTCAGCCTGGGGATGCTGGGCATGCACGGCTTCGAGTATACGAACTACGCCGTCGCCCAGTGCGACCTCCTCATCGGGATCGGCGCGCGCTTCGATGACCGGGTGACGGGCAAGCCCGACGAGTTCGCCCGGCGCGCGAAGAAGATCCACATCGACGTGGATCCCTCCTCCATCAACAAGACGGTGCTCGTGGACTACCCGATCGTCGGGGACGTGAAGCAGGTCCTCCGGGAGCTGAACCGGCTCGTCAGGCCGCTCGACACGCGGGAGTGGCTCAAGACGATCCAGGCGATGCGCGCGAAATACCCGCTCACGTACCGGGAGAAGCACAAGCTGCTGCCGCAGTTTGTCATCCAGCAGATTTCCGAGGCGACGAAAGGCAACGCGGTGGTGACGACCGGCGTGGGGCAGCACCAGATGTGGACCGCGCAGTTCTATCAGTTCAACCGACCCCGCTCCCTGATCACAAGCGGCGGGCTTGGCACGATGGGCTTCGGCCTGCCGGCGGCCATCGGGGCGCAGTTCGGGCGGCCGAAGGACACGGTGTGGGACATCGACGGCGACGGCAGCTTTCAGATGACGGCCCAGGAGCTGGCGACGGCCTCGCAGAACAAGCTGCCCATCAAGGTGGCCATCATGAACAATCAGCACCACGGGATGGTGCGGCAGTGGCAGGATTTGTTCTACGAGGGCCGCCACGCGCAGTCCCGCCTCAATGCGGTGGATTTCGTGAAGCTCGCCGAGGCGAACCATTGCGTCGGGATCCGGGTGGAAACGAACGCCGATGTGCGGCCGGCCATCGACCGGGCGATGAAGGTCACTGACCGGCCGACCGTGATTGAGTTCATGGTCGAGGAAACCGAGAACATCTGGCCGATGATTGCCCCCGGTAAGGCGCACGATCAGATGCTGGGAACCTATGAGATCCTCAAGGCCGAAGGGGGCAGACCGCAACGCCGTCGGGCCGAGCCGGACGAAGAGGCGAAGTTGAGTCTCGGATGATCCCACGCCCTGCGCCGGCCCCGCCGTTGGCGGGGCCCGAAGACGCGAGGAAGGAACAGATGACATCGCACTGTAATGATCGTGGGGTCTTCGACACAGCGGCCCGAGGCGTCAAGACCGCGAGCCGCTGTGAGGCGCAGGGCGTGGGATGAGTGAGAAGCATACAATTTCCTGTTTGGTCGAGAACCACTTCGGCGTCCTCGCGCGCGTGTCCAGCCTCATCAGCGCGCGGGGTTTCAACATCGACTCGCTCACCGTCAGCACGACCGAGGACCCGACGATCTCGCGCATGACGATCGTGGTCGACGCCGATGCGATCAAGCTCGAGCAGGTCAAGAACCAGCTCAACCGGCTCATCGACGTGATCGAGGTCCAGGAGCTCAAGGAAGGCCACTTCATCGACCGGGAGCTCCTCCTCGCGCGCGTGAGCGCGAACGGCACGACCCGTGGAGCGCTGGAGGAGATGGCGAAGCGGTTCGGGGCCCGAGTGGTCGATGAAGGAGCGAGCTCGATCGCGATCGAAGCCTCCGGTGATCCCAAGACGCTGGACCGGCTCGTGGATGAGCTGCGGCCCCACGGCATCACGAAGCTCGTGCGGACCGGCCGGGTTGCGCTCGAACGACAAACTCATGTGTAATGTGAAACGTGTAATGTGTAATGTGACGAATTGGTTTTTACGTTACACATTACACATTCAACATTACACAAGAGATCGTGTCCTTTGCCTGACCCTGGTCGCTACCTGATGGTGCCCTGGCCGATTGCGCTCTTGACCATGTTCTACGGCGCGATAGCGAGCCTGTCGGCCGCGACGATGTGGCGGGTGGTTTCAGGCGCGAGCGATCGCCCACTCATCTGGCCGTCGATCTGGCTTGCGCTCTCGGCCGGCGTCATGTTCGGGCTGCCGCTCCTGAAGGCGTGGGCGCGGCGGCTGGCCATCGTCGCGTCGGTGCTCTTGATGCTCAGCACGCTCGGGGTGGCCGGGCGGATCGTCATGGCTGGCCGGCCGCTCATCGGCCTGTTGGCGACGGTGGGCGCGGCGATTCACGTCATCGTGATCCGGTACCTGCAGCGTCCTGCGGTGAGGGCATGGTTCCTGCAAGGCAGCGAAGTGCGTAACCAGTAACCGGAAACCAGGGCAGGCCCCTGGTTACTGGTATCTGGTTTCTGGTTACTCCAAGCGGAGCGAGGACATGGCGAACATCTCCTACGACAAGGACGCGGATCTGGGCGTCCTGAAAGGGAAGACGGTGGGGATCATCGGCTACGGGATCCAGGGGCGTGGCCAGGCGCTGAATCTGCGCGATTCCGGCGTGAAGGTGATCGTGGCGCAGCGGCCCGGCGGGCCGAACTACGACATCGCGAAGCAGGATGGCTTTCGCCCGATGTCCGCGGCCGAGGCCGCGAAGAAGGCCGACATCGTCATCCTCCTCGCGCAGGACACGCTTCAGTCGCAGATCTACAGGGAGTCGATTGCCCCGCACGTGAAGCCGGGCAACACACTCGGCTTCTCGCACGGCTTTTCGATCCTCTACGGCCTGGTCAAGCCGCCGAAACACGTGGATGTGGTCATGGTGGCGCCGAAGGGACCGGGAAGCCTGCTCCGCTCGCAGTTCCTTGAGGGGAAGGGAGTGCCGGCGCTCCTCGCCGTGCACCAGAATGCGACCGGACGCGCCAAGCAGACAGCGCTCGCCTGGGCGAAGGGCATCGGCTCGACGCGGGCCGGCGTGCTCGAGACCACCTTCAAGGAAGAAACGGAAACGGACAACTTCGGCGAGCAGGCCGTGCTCTGCGGCGGGGTCTCGGCGCTCATCAAGGCGGGGTTTGAGACGCTGGTCGAGGCGGGCTACCAGCCGGAGCTGGCGTACTTCGAGTGCCTCCATGAGCTGAAGCTCATCACCGACATGATCTATGCCGGCGGCATTCAAGGCATGCGCAAGCGCGTCTCCGACACGGCCAAATGGGGCGATATCAGCCGCGGGCCGCGCGTCATCGACGCGCACGTGAAGGAGACGATGCGCAAGCTCCTCTCCGAGATCCGCTCGGGTGCCTTCGCGAAGGAGTGGATCGCGGAGCATGAGGCCGGGCGCCCCACCTTCACGCGGCTCATGCAGGAGGACGACAACCATGTGATCGAACAGGTGGGTCGGAAGCTGCGCGCGATGATGCCGTGGATTGCTGGCGGGACGAACCGATCAGAAGTCAGAGGTCAGACGTCAGAGGTCAGAAAAGACAAACGGCAGCCGCAGAGAAATCGCAAGCGGCAGATCGCGAGGAGCCGACGATGAGACGGTCTGGAGGGGTGACGGCCGTGGCCATCGTGTTGATGCTCGCTGGGATCTTGACGGGAGGCGGCGCCGTCATGTCCTTATCGACCGGCCCCAGGGTGCTGGGCGCGCTGGACCAGCGGATGAAGCAGCTCGAAACGCTGCCGACCGGGACCGGGCAGGGACAGATCACTCCGGAGCAGCTGACCAAACTGCGCCAGCGACTCCAGGAGGTCACACAGGAGTTGCGCGCGGTAATGGAGTCGCCTGCCGTTCGGATCAGTACGTTGCTCGCAGCGCTCATGGGGATCGCGGCATTCATGGCCGGCTTGGGGGTGTTGTTGCTGAAGGGTTGGGCCCGCACGCTGGCGATCTATCAGGCCGGGCTCTCGATCCCGCTCGGTCTCTTCGCCGCCATGAGTTCACCGCAGCAGCGGCTCTCCCAGGCGATGCTCCGGTTCTATGAGGGCCTGGTGGACCCGGCGACGCAGCAGCACCTGCAGCAGACCATGGCGCTCGGGCAAACGATCGGGCAGTGGGTGGGGATCATCGGGCTCCTGGCCTGGAACGGGTTCCTCATCTGGTTCTTCACTCGCGCCTCGGTCAAGTTGCAGTTTCAGCGACCGACACAAACCGTGTAATCAAACAGATCGAGATGACACCACAGAACCACAGAAGCGCCACAGAGACACAGAAGGTTTCCGTCGAGCAACCCTCTGTGTTTCTGTGCCTGCCTGCCGAAGCCTCGGCGCAGGCAGGGAATTCTGTGCCATCTGTGGTGTGTCGCTAGGTTTCACTATGAAGAATGTTTGAGGGCCAGGTGCATGATCCCCACGTGTTCATCGCAGCGCTGCGCGAGTTCCACGAGGCCCCGCCGCAGCAGCGCGGGACCTTGGCCAACGCCATTTCCGATGCGATCATCACGAAGCGGGTGGACCTGGCGGCGGTGCGGCAAGAGCTGCTTGATCACGGGGAGCACGAGCTGATGGATACGCTCAACCGGCTGATCGACCTCATTGAGCCGTATATCGAGGAAGGCGGCGTTGAAGAGTGAGGGGCAAGGGAATTTTCGATTTTGGATTTTCGATTTTAGATTCCGGAATCCAAAATCCGAAATCTAAAATCCAAAATTCGTGGCGGAGATCTGTAAGATGACACGACGGATCATTATCTTCGATACGACGCTGCGGGATGGAGAGCAGTGCCCAGGCGCCAGCTTGACGCCTCACGAGAAGCTGGAGATTGCCAAGCAGCTCGCCCGCTTGGGCGTTGACGTCATTGAGGCCGGCTTCCCGATCGCCTCGCCCGGCGATGCGCAGGCGGTGAAGGCGATCGCGCAGGCGGTCAAGGGGCCCACGATCGCAGCGCTCGCCCGCTCGCTGGCTGCGGATATCGACGCGGCGGCCGCGGCGCTCGAGCCGGCGAAGAAGAAGCGCATCCACGTGTTCCTGGCGACCTCGCCGATCCACCGCAAGTACAAGCTGCGCAAGGCGCGGGAGGAGATCCTGCGCCAGTCGGTGTGGGCGGTGAAGCACGCGAAGCGCTACACCCGCGATGTGGAGTTCTCGCCCGAGGATGCCTCGCGGACCGAGCCCGAGTTCCTCTACCAGGTGCTCGAGGCGGTGATCAAGGCCGGGGCGACGACGGTCAACATCCCGGACACGGTCGGCTTTGCCATCCCGGATGAATTCGGCCGGCTCATCAGAGGGATCACGGAGCGCGTGCCCAACGTCGACCGCGCGGTCATCAGCGTCCACTGCCACAACGACCTGGGGCTCTCGGTGCCGAACTCGCTCGCCGCCATCACAAACGGCGCCGGCCAGGTCGAGTGCACGGTCAACGGCATCGGCGAGCGGGCGGGCAACGCCTCGCTCGAGGAAATCGTCATGACGCTCAAGGTGCGCTCGGACTTCTATCAGGCGGCGACCGGCATCGACACGGCGCAGATCGCGAAGACCTCGCGCCTGGTCAGCAGCTTGACCGGCATCGTCGTCCAGCCGAACAAGGCCATCGTCGGCGGCAACGCCTTCCGCCACGAATCCGGCATCCACCAGGACGGCATCCTGAAGCATCGGGCGACGTACGAGATCCTGCGTCCGGAAGACGTCGGCGTCGGGGGCAGCCAGCTCGTCCTGGGCAAGCTCTCGGGACGCCATGCGTTCGCGAAGCGGCTCGCGTCCCTGGGCTTTCGGCTCTCGAAAGAGGAGCTTGACCGGGCGTTCGAGCGCTTCAAGCAGCTGGCGGATAAGAAGAAGGAAGTGTTTGACGAGGACCTGACGGCCATCGTCGAGGAAGAGCTGCCGGCCGTTCACGAAACCTACAAGCTCGCCTACGTGCACACCGCCTCCGGCAGCGACACGGTGCCGACGGCGACCATCCGGCTCACCAGGGACGGGAAAGAGTTGCAGGACGCGGCGTGCGGTGACGGGCCGGTGGATGCCTGCTACAAGACCATTGACCGCCTGACCGGCGTCTCACCGGAGCTGGTGGACTACAGCCTGCACGCCGTGACGAAGGGGAAGGACGCGCTCGGCGAAGTCGTCGTCAAGCTGCGACACCACGGGGTCGAGGTCACCGGACGCGGCACATCGACGGATATCATTGAAGCCTCAGCAAAGGCGTACCTCAACGCGGTCAACAAGCTGATTTCCTCCTCGACCCGGCGCTCCTACGTGAAGCGCCGGCAGGCCCTCCACCCCTAGCCCATGCTCCGCATGGGCAGTTTCGGGTTCCGAGTTTCGAGTTTCGGGTTCAACTCGAAACTCGCAACTCGAAACTCGGAACTGTTGTTATGACGCGGTTGTTTGGGGTGATGGGATCCCCCATCGCGCATAGCCTCTCCCCCGCGATGCATACGGCGGCGTTCCGGGCGATGCGCCTCGACGCGCTGTACGCCGCGTTCGAAGCGCCCCCGCGCTTCGTGCGGCCGATCCTCCGCGCCCTGATCCTGGCTGGCGTCGAAGGGCTCAACGTGACGGTGCCGCTGAAAGAAGCCGTCCTCCCGCTGATGGATCGGCTGGATCCAACCGCGAAGGCCATCGGGGCAGTCAACACCATCGTCATCCGCGGCCGCCGGACGACCGGCTACAACACCGACGGCGCGGGGTGTGTGCTGGCCCTCAACGCGTTAGGGTGGCGGCCCCGGGCGACGCATGCGGTGATTCTGGGAGCGGGCGGGGCGGCGCGGGCCGTGGCGTGGGAGCTCACCCGCTGGAGCGGCAGCTGCGTGACGATCGCCAACCGGCATGGCGCGCGCGCGCAGCGCCTCGCCCACTGGCTCTCTCGGATGCGCCCGCGTGCGTGCGTGCGGGCGGTCCCGCTCAGGGAGGTGTCGCTCGCTGACACGGAGCTCCTCGTCAACGCCACGACGGTGGGAATGCACGAGGCCGATGGGATGCTGGTTGAGCCCGCGGTACTCCATCGCGGGCTCCTGGTGTACGACCTCGTCTACCACCGGCAGACGACGCTCGTCCGGGTCGCCCGACGACGAGGATGTGTTGCGGCGGGTGGCCTCTCGATGCTACTATACCAGGGAGCTGAGTCGCTGCGCCTGTGGCTCGGTCGGCGGCCGCCCGTCGAGGCGATGCGTCGGGCGCTTGAGCGGGCGCTGAGATATGACTAACCCACGATTCTGAATGGTGCCGACATGGCTCCTGTGGCTCTACTGGTTCATCCTCGGCAGCGCGATCGGCAGCTTCCTGAATGTCTGTATCTACCGGATGCCGCGCGAGCAATCGATTGTGTCTCCACGCTCCCGCTGCCCCAACTGCCAGCATCCGATTGCGTGGTACGACAATATCCCCGTCGCGAGCTTCTTCATCCTCGGGCGGAAGTGCCGGCACTGCCGCTGCGCGATCCGCTGGCGCTATCCGGTCGTGGAGGCGTTGACCGGCGTGCTGACCGCGGCGGTCTTTGAGCGGTTCGGGACCGGCCCCATCGGGCTCGTGTACCTGGGGCTGGTCTGCGGGTTGATCGCTTCGAGCTTCATCGACCTGGAATTCCAGATCATCCCGGATGAGATCAGCCTGGGCGTGTTGGTGATCGGAGTGCTCCTCAGCATCGTGTTGCCGGTCCTGCACGGGACCGACTCGAGGCTGCTGTCGCTGAGTCGCTCGGTGACCGGCCTCTTGGTGGGCGGTGGATTGCTCTATGGGACCGGGGCGGCTGGCAATGTCGGGTTGTGGGGGTTGCGGTGCCTCGGCGTCCGCGTGCGCCACAACCCCTTCTGGCGTGCCAAGCTCGCGAGGTACCGACACATGAAGGAATCGATGGGGGGCGGGGACGTGAAGCTGCTGGCGATGGCGGGATCCATCCTCGGATGGAAATACGTCGCGTTGACCTTTTTTCTCGCCCCGCTCGTCGCGGTGATCCCGGGCATCACCATGCTGCTCTTGAAGCGCACGCACTACATCCCGTACGGACCGTTCCTCTCCCTCGGGCTGGTCGTGGCGCTCTTTTTTGGGAACGATCTCATCCGACTGAGCGGCATCGAAGAAACCACGCGGCTCTTGTGGACGTTCTACGGCCCTAGGTAACGCGTCATGCTGAGGTACGGTCCCAATTTGAGGACGCAGATGCCCGCTGATGGGTGCGCAGATGACCGCAGATATCTGCGGGAAGCCGCGGAGCGATCTGCGGCAATCTGCGTCCACGGGAAAATAGGACATTACCCATGCTGAGATTCTTGACCGCAGGGGAATCGCACGGGCCGACGCTCGTCGCCATCCTCGACGGGATGCCCGCGGGCGTCTCCATCGATGCTGACCAGATTCAGCGCGAGATGCGCCGGCGGCAGCTCGGCTATGGCCGCGGGCCGCGGATGCAGTTCGAGGCGGACACCGTGGAGCTGCTCTCAGGCATCCGCCGCGGCAAGACGCTGGGCAGCCCGATCGCGCTGCTCATCAAGAATAAGGACGCCTCCATTGACCGCCTGCCGGTGGTGACCCAGCCCAGGCCCGGCCACGCGGATCTGACGGGGGCGATCAAGTACGGTCACCGGGACATCCGCAACGTGCTGGAGCGGGCAAGCGCCAGGGAGACCACGGCCCGCGTCGCGGTCGGGGCCCTGTGTAAGCAGCTCCTCTCGCCGCTCGAGATTGAGCTGGCCAGCCACGTCGTCGCGCTTGGCAGGATCCGCGCCAAACCGGTTCAGGCGACCGTCACGCTCCTGCGTCGCCAGGCGGACCCGACCCCGCTGCGCTGCCTCGATCCTGCGGCGACCAAGAGGATGGTGCGCCTCATTGATGCTGCGATGAAGGCGGGCGATACGCTGGGTGGCGTTTTCGAGGTCGTCGCGGAAGGGGTCCCACCCGGCCTCGGCAGTTACGTCCACTACGACCGTCGGCTGGATGCCATCCTGGGACACGCCATCCTCTCGATCCATGCGGTCAAGGCCGTTGAGGTTGGGGACGGCGTGCTCGGAGCATCACTCCCCGGTTCCAAAGTCCAAGATGAGATCTTCTACTCGAAAGCGAAGGGGTTCTTCCGGTCGCAGAACCGCTCCGGCGGCTTCGAGGGCGGGATGACGACCGGCCAACCCATCGTCGTGCGCGGCTTCCTCAAGCCGCTCTCGACGCTGCGCAAGCCGCTGCGCTCAGTGGAGATTAACACGAAGCGCCCGGTCGTGGCGACCGTCGAGCGCTCCGACGTGACGACGGTGCCGGCGGCCGGTGTCATCGGCGAGGCCATGATCGCCTTTGAGCTGTCGCGTGCCGTCCTCGAGAAATTCGGCGGCGACAGCTTGCGGGAGCTTCGGCGCAACTACGACGGCTACCTCCGCCAAGTGAAGCGCTTCTAAGAATCAGATGTCAGAAGACAGATGTCAGAAGTCAGATCGTTCTGACCTCTGACTTCTGACCTCTGGCCAAATGAACATCATCCTCACTGGATTCATGGGGACGGGGAAGACCGCAGTCGGGAAGCGGCTCGCGAAGCGCCTCGGCTGGCGGTTTGTGGACCTCGACCAGCTCGTCGAGGCGAGCGCGCGCATGACGATCCCGCAGATCTTCGCCGAGCGCGGCGAAGGGGTCTTCAGACGGCTTGAGCGGCGGCGTATCAGCCGCGTGGTCCACGGCCGGCATCAAGTGATCGCGACCGGAGGCGGGACGTTTGTCGACCCGCAGAGCCGCGCGCGGCTGCGCGTGAGCGGGCCGGTCATCTGTCTCACGGCGAAACCCCAGGTCATCCTCGCGCGCGTGGGCCGCCGGATCTCCTCCAGGCCCTTGCTGAGCGGGAGCCCCAACCCGCTCGCCAGAATCCGGATCCTCCTCGCCCAGCGCGCGGGCGCGTACGCCCAGGCGGATCTGACGATCGACACGAGCGGTCTCTCGCTCGATGAGGTGATGGAACAGATCTGGGAGCAGCTCAGCCCATGCCTGTGCAAGAGCTGGCAGTATCTCGTGGCGCACGCGGACAAGCTCGCCCAGCGCTATGGCGGCAAATACGTCGTGGTGGTCGATGACCATATTGTCGCGTCAGGCGGGACCCAGCTCGAGGCGTTCCAGAACGCCGGCCAACGGTTGAGCGAAAAGCGGGACGCCGGGATCTACTACATTCCGCTCCCCGAGGAGTCGCTGACCGCGCTCGTCGACCGCTGATGGGTCGCGCACGGCCTCTCAAACCCTCAGGGTTGCGGCTCGTTGAATTTCCGTATCTCAAAGATGCGCAGGGCCGGTACGCGCCGATCGTCTACCTCCAGGTGTGGACCGGCAATCGCTGGCTGTACCTCCAGGCCTATGTGGATTCGGGGGCGTCTTGGAGCGTCTTCCACGTGGACGTCGCACAGCTCCTCGGCATCAACCTCAAGCGGGCGAAACGGCGCTATGTGACGCTCGGCAACGGGAGCGTCCTGCCGATTTACCTCCACCCTGTCCGGGTGCGGTTCGCCGGCGAAGAGTTCATGGTCCCGGCCGGATTCTCCGATGCCCTGCGCATGGGATTCAACCTCATGGGCCGCGCCGGATTCTTCACCCGGTTTGCGATGTCGTTCAACGACCGCGCCCGGGTCCTCACCGTGACGCGCCTCTCGCGGACATAGCGCGTCTGGTCTTCCATTTGTTTCCCGCGTGATTCCTGTGGTAAGCTAGTGCCACGACGGAGATGTTGACCAATCGCGAACGGCTGATCCTCTTAAATCTAATCCCGGAGATCGGCTCGACCCGCCTGCGCCGGCTGCTGGATGCATTCGGTGATCTGGACCGCGTCTGGAAGGCTAGCCCGCAGGACCTCCAGCAGGTGGAGGGGATCGGACCGCAGCTCGCTCAGCGCATCGCGGCCGGACGCCACGACGAGCCGCTCCTCCGCAGGGAGCTGGCACTGGCCCAGCGCGCAGGGGTGACCATCATCACGCTTGAGGATCCGGAGTACCCGAAGCCGCTGAGGACGATTCATGACCCACCACTTGCGCTGTACGTCCGTGGGACGCTTGAGCCTGCCGATGAGGCCGCGGTGGCGATCGTCGGGGCTCGGCGCGCGTCGCTCTACGGGATGCAGTGCGCCGAGCGACTGGGTTATGACCTTGCGCTGCGCGGCGTGACCGTCGTCTCGGGGCTGGCGCGCGGGATCGACGGGGCGGCCCACCGAGGCGCCCTCAAGACGTCGGGGAGGACCATCGCGATGCTGGGCAGCGGTCTTGCCCGCATCTACCCGCCCGAACATGAATCACTCGCGGGCCAAATTGTCGAGCAGGGCGCGCTCATCTCGGAGTACCCGATGGAATTCCCGCCGCTCGCCCACAACTTCCCCCGCCGCAACCGGCTCATCAGCGGGCTCTCGCTGGGCGTCGTGGTCGTTGAGGCATCGCAGAAGAGCGGCGCCCTGATCACCGCCGACTGCGCCCTCGAGCAGGGCCGTGAGGTCTTCGCGGTGCCGGGTCCGATCACGACGGTCACCTCGCAGGGGACCCATCACCTCTTGAAGCAAGGGGCGCGCCTGGTGACCTCGGTGGACGATATTCTGGATGAGCTACGGTTGACGGCGCAACCCGTCCGTGAGGCGGCAAGCGTCGGCCACGCAGAGCGACAGATCGTCGAGCTTCCTGAGGCCCAGCAACGGGTGTTCGCGTGTGTGAGCGAAGGCCATCCGAGCTACATTGATGCCATCGCCGCGCAGAGCCAGCTCGGGATGCCCGAGGCCTCGGCGGCGCTCCTCCAACTCGAGCTGAGACAGTTGGTCCGGCAGCTGCCCGGCAAGCAATTTATCCGACGTGCGAAGATCGCTCTGGGCTCCGGGCTGGGGGCTGAGGGCTGTTGCCCAGAGCCCTGAGCCCCGAGCCCTGAACGCAGTTGCATTCATGGAGTTGACGGTTAACGGTGACAAGCGCGAGGTGCAGGAGGGGACCACCGTCTCCAAGCTGCTGGAGCTCTTGCAGGTGGTTCCTGAACGGGTCGTCGTGGAAGTGAACCTGACCATCCTCAAACGGGCGGAACATCCACAGACCATCTTAAAGGAAGGCGACCAGGTGGAGATCGTGCGGTTTGTCGGCGGCGGAGGAAATGACAGACGTCAGATGACAGACGTCAGAAGTCAGATTGAACCAAGTTCTGACCTCTGAATTCTGACATCTGATTTCTGAAATGCATACATGGTGAAAAACCTCGTGATTGTGGAATCGCCCGCGAAGGCGAAGACCATCCATAAGATCCTCGGGCCGGAGTTCGATGTGACCTCCTCGATGGGGCACCTGCGCGACCTGCCGGCGAGCCGGCTGGGGGTCGATGTCGAGCACAACTTCGAGCCGCACTACATCGTGATCCAGAAGCGGCGCAAGCTCGCCAAGCAGCTCCAAGAGGAAGCGCGCGGGAGAGCAGCCGTCTACCTGGCGCCGGACCCTGACCGGGAAGGAGAGGCGATCAGCTGGCATCTCGAGCGGCTCCTGCGCGATGACGAAGCCGCGCAGGCCAAGAAGGCGTCTGCCACAGCCGCGCGCCGATCCGCCACGACGGCGAAGAAACCGTCGAAGGGGAAGGGCGCCGAGCGGAACGGACGCAAGATCTACCGCATCACCTTCCACGAGATCACGCCGCAGGCCGTGAAGGCGGCGGTCCAGCATCCGGGCGCGATCGACCTCAAGAAGGTCAATGCGCAGCAGGCGCGCCGGATCCTCGACCGTCTCGTCGGCTACTCCCTCTCGCCGCTCTTATGGAAAAAGGTCGGGCGCGGGCTCTCGGCCGGCCGCGTCCAGTCCGTGGCGCTGCGGATCATCGTCGATCGGGAGAAGGAAGTCGAGGCGTTCGTCCCGCAGGAGTACTGGACCATTGAGGCCGAGTTGCAGAAGGCCGCTGGCGGCAGTTCGTTCACGGCGCAGCTGGAGAAGATCGGCGGGAAGAAAGCCGAGATCAAGACGACGCAGGAAGCCGAGCGCATCACGAGCGAGTTGCGACGGCAGTCGTTCGTGGTGGCGGATGTGGAGGAGAAGGAGCAGAAGCGCTATCCCAAGCCGCCCTTTACGACGAGCACCCTCCAGCAGGAGGCGTTCCACAAGCTCGGATACTCCTCGGCGCGGACGATGCGGATCGCCCAGCAGCTCTACGAGGGGCTGGAGATCGGGGAAGCCGGCCCAGTCGGGCTCATTACCTACATGCGGACCGACGCCGTGCGCATTTCCAACGAGGCGCTCACGGCCGTCCGCCAGTTGATCGCGAAGCGGTTCGGCAAGGCCTCTCTCCCCACTGAGCCCAGGGCGTACCGAGCGAGGAAGAGCGCGCAGGAAGCGCATGAGGCGGTTCGTCCGACCAGCGTCGCACGCGATCCCGAGTCCCTGGCCTCCTTCCTGACCGATGAGCAGCTCGCACTCTATCAGCTCATCTGGCAGCGATTCGTGGCGAGCCAGATGGCCGACGCGGTGGACCGCGTGGTGAGCGTGTCGATCAGCGCCGGCCCCACCGCCAAAGGGCCTGGCGGCGGGACAGGGAAGTTTCAGCTCAAAGCGAACGGCCGCACGAACCTCTTCCCCGGATGGACCAAGGTCTATCAAGAGGCCAAGGAGGAAGAGCGCGAGGAAGACACGCTGCCTGCAGGAGTGCTCCCTCCGCTGGCCAAGGGCGACACATTGGCTCTGATCAACGCGAGCCCCAGCCAGCACTTCACCAAACCGCCCCGCCGCTACACCGACGCCTCCCTGGTCAAGGCGCTCGAAGAAGCCGGCATCGGCCGTCCCAGCACCTACGTGCCGACCATCCAGACCATCGTCTCGCGTGATTACGTGCGGCGGACCGGCGGCAGCTTCGTGCCCACCCAGCTCGGCCGGATCGTGACGGAAATGCTCACTGAGCACTTTCCAGAGGTCATGGACCTGAAGTTCACCGCCGAGATGGAAGAGGAGCTCGACCGGGTCGAGGAGGGACATCTCGAGTGGGTCTCAGTGGTGCGGCACTTCTACACGCCGTTTTCCGCGCGCGTGGTCAGCGCCCAGGAAAAGATGCGCGAGGTCAAGCGCGAAGTCATCCCGACGGCGTATGTCTGCGAGAAGTGCGGCAAGCCGATGGTGATCAAGTGGGGGCGCTTCGGCCAGTTCCTCAGTTGCTCGGACTACCCGACGTGCAAGAACGCCCGCGCGCTCCCCACGGGAGCTTACTGCCCCCAGCCAGGGTGCGGCGGCGAGCTGGTTGAGCGTCGGGCCCGTGGACGGCACTTCTACGGCTGTTCAAAGTACCCGACCTGCCGGTACACGGCGAGACGCTTGCCGAAAGACGACGCAGGGGCTGCGGGCGACGGATCGGCGTCAGGCTCGGAGGCGACCAACGAGTGAGATGACCGCGCGCTCAGCGCCCTCTGCGGTTGCACGATTCTTCCGCTACCTGAGCGCTGAGCGCAACTGCTCTGACTACACCTGCACGAATTACGCCATCGACCTCGACCAGTTCTTCCAATTCCTGGGGCATCACCGAATCACGGCTGTCACCGCGCTCGACATCCGGCGGTTCGTCGCCCACCTCAGCACGCAGCAGCACGCGCGGCGCACGATCGCGAGGAAACTCTCCTGCCTCCGGAGCTTCTTCCGCTACCTCTGCCGCGAAGGGACGCTCGAGCACAACCCCGCGGCCGCCGTCCCGACGCCGCGCCTCGAGAAGCGGCTGCCCTCGTTTCTCGATGAGCGGCAGATCACGCGGCTGTTGGAAACGCCGCCGACCAAGAAGTGGCAGGGCTGGAGGGATCGCGCCCTCTTAGAGACGCTCTACTCGACGGGCATGCGGGCCGGCGAGCTCGTCGGCCTCAATCTGGAAGACCTCGATGAGGTTTCCGGCACGGTCATCGTCCGCGGGAAGGGCAAGAAGGAGCGGCTCTGCCCCATCGGGGAGACCGCAATGAAGGCGATCCGCAGCTACCTCGCCAAGCGGCCGAAGAAGCTGCGGGTCCCCTACGCCATCTTCGTCAGCCAGAAGGGGACGCGGCTCACCGTGCGCCAGGTGGACCGGCTGCTGGTGCGGTACGTGCGGCTGGCGGAGCTGCCTGCGTCCATCAGCCCGCACAGCCTGCGCCACAGCTTCGCGACGCACCTCTTAGACCGCGGGGCGGACCTGCGCAGCGTCCAGGAGCTCCTCGGCCACGCCAGCCTCTCCACGACGCAGATCTACACGCACATCACCCCGCAGCGGCTGAAAAAAGTCTACGATCAGGCGCATCCGAGAGCCTAGAAGAGACAGACGTCAGATGTCAGAAGTCAGAACGGGCTTTTGGTTTTTCTGACCTCCGAATTCTGACCTCTGACTTCTGAACGAAGACGATGTGGATCTTCTACGAGACATTGCTGCTGATCGGGTTGCTCCTCTATGTGCCGAGGGCGCTGTGGCGCAAACGGCTGCCGCATCGCGGGTGGACGATGCGCCTGGGGCGCTATCCGCGTAGCGTCAGCACCACACTCCACGGGCGACGACCGATCTGGATCCACGCGGTGAGCGTCGGGGAGGTGCTCGCGGTGCAGCCGCTTCTGCACGCCCTCACGTCGGCCGCCCCCCGCGAGCCCCTGGTCCTCTCCACCATCACCTCCAGCGGATTCGAGGTGGCGGAGAAGCAGCTCGGCGAACGCGGGGTGGCGATCTATTTTCCGCTGGACTTCCGCGTGTGCGTGACGCACGCGCTGGATGCCCTCCATCCGCGTCTGCTCATCCTGGTGGAGTCCGAGCTGTGGCCCACGATGATTCGCCTCGCGAATGCCCGCGGCATCCCGATCGCAATCGTCAACGGGCGCATCTCCCCGCGCGCGTTCCGCCGCTACCGTTGGGTCGCACCGTGGGTCGGTAGCCTGCTCAGGCAGATCGACCGCTTCCTCATGCAAGGTCAGCCCGATGCGGATCGGATCATCCAGCTGGGCGCGCCTCCCGCGAAGGTGCAGGTCATGGGCAGCCTGAAATGGGACGCGAGCCTCGGGGCCCGTCCCACATCGCAGACGATCCAGGAGACGGCGGTGCGCCTTGGCCTCAATGGTCAAGAGATCGTCCTCGTCGCCGGCAGTACTCATCGGGGGGAGGAGGCCGCGCTGCTTGATGCGTTCCAGACGGTCCGGACCTCACACCCGCATGCGCGCCTGATCATCGCCCCGCGGCATTTGGAGCGGTTGGCTGAAGTGGAGGGGCTGGTCCGTCAAGCCGGCTTGACCTCTGCACGATTGTCGCACCTGCCTGCCGCGACGGGCGCGGCGCAGACAGGAGCGGCTGGTGGTGCCGGATGGGACGTCGGGCTCGTGGACACGCTCGGACAGCTGCCGCGCTACTACGGGCTGGCCACGGTCGCCTTCGTGGGAGGGAGCCTGATCCCTCATGGGGGACAGAACCCCATCGAAGCCGCCAGCCTCGGCAAGCCCATCCTGTTCGGCCCCTTTATGCACAACTTTACCGAGATCGCTCACCAGTTGACATCGCACCTGGCGGCGCGGCAGATCACCGACATCCAGGGGCTGACCCCCGCGCTCCAAGCACTCCTCACCCACCGAGCCGAGGCGCAGGCCATGGGTCGCCGCGCCCAGGAGCTGACCGAACGCTCCCAAGGGGTCGTCCAGCGGACCGTCGAGGCGTTGGCGCCCCTCCTCGCGAACACCTCCTGACGAGCCATGACGGATCCACGAAGTCCTTCCTAGAACTGGTTGCACAAATGCCCTTGACACCACAGAGGCCACAGAATTCCACAGAGACACAGAGGGGGTTTCCGACGAGATTTCTCTGTGTTTCTGTGGCCATTCTGTGGTTCTGTGGTGACAACCAGCATTTATGAAACCGGTTCTAGACACTCCTCCCTCGACGACGTAAAATATTTCCCATGTGGCAGTCCCTCCACGACGCCTGGTGGCGTCTTGCCACGCAGAGCCATCCACACACCTTCTCGGACGTTCTCGCCTGCCGGGCGCTTCAGAGTGGGTCGGTGGTCTATGGGGCTGCGGTGGCCATCCGGAACGCGGCCTATGACCGTGGTTGGCTGCGGCAGAAAGGGTTGCCCTGCAGGGTGGTGAGCGTGGGCAATCTGACGGTCGGCGGCACGGGCAAGACTGCGTGTGTCGAGCTGATCGCCAAGAAGCTCATCGCGATGGGCCATCGCGCGGCGGTGCTCTCGCGAGGCTACGGCGGCCCCCGCCGGGACTACTGGCTTCGCTGGGAAGCCGACCATCTGACCGTCAATGGCGCGAGCCACGCGGTCTCCGATGGACTCGCGGACGAGCCCCAACTACTGGCGAGACGCCTCCCCGGCGTGCCGGTCCTCGTCGGCCCTCGACGGGACCGGAGCGGAGAGCGGGCATGTAGGGAGTTCGCAGCCGACGTCGTCATCCTCGACGACGGCTTCCAGTACCGTCGCGTGCAGCGCGAGTGCGACATCGTGTTGATCCACGCCCGCACGCCGTTCGGTGGGTGGGCGGTGTTGCCGCGCGGTCCGATGCGCGAGCCGCTCAGCTCGCTGTCGCGTGCGCACATCATCATGATCACCAAGGCGGATGAAGCCCTGGAGACGCTCGGGGCGCTGGGCGAGCGGCTGCGTTCCTTCAACCCCGACGCCGCGTTCGTGACGGCGACGCATGAGCCCACGGGCCTGTTGGAGGTCATGACCGGCCACCTGCATGATCCCAAACGACTGAGCGGATTACGCGTGGGACTCCTGTCGTCGATCGGCGACCCACAGGGGTTCGAGGCGACAGTCAGACGGCTCCACGCGATGGTGCTCTGGCACCACACGTACCCCGACCACCACCGCTACCACGCCGCTGATTGGGCCGCCATTGTCGGGGGCGGCCAGGGGGGCCGTCCGGACGCCATCGTGACAACGGAGAAAGACTGGGTCCGGTTGCAACCGTTGACCCAGCACCGCGAGGCGGTGCGCTCGCCGCTGTGGGTGCTGCAGGTTCAGATGAAGGTGCTGAGCGGGGAAGATGTCTTGGATGCTCGATTGGCTCGCCTGTGCGCTCGTTAGGGTCGTCGGGGGGCTGCTGTGTTGCCTTCCCGCGTCCGCCGCGGTGTGGCTCGGTGAGCGGCTGGGGGGCTTCGGCTACTGGCTTCAGCCCACGCGGACGCGGATCGGCCTGTTGAACCTGCGCGCCGCCTTCGACGGCAAGTTGACGCCCGACCACGCGCGCCGGATCATCCGTGCCTGCTACAGGCAGCTGGGAGCAGGCCTCATTGAGCTCTTGCGGTTGCCGGTCATCGACCGGGCGTACGTGGACCGGTACGTCACCATCGAAGGACGGCACCATGTCGAGGATGCGGTGGCGTCCGGCAGGCCGGTGATCTTCCTCACCGGTCACTACGGCAACTGGGAGCTCTCCTCCATCGTGGCGGCCCTCCGCGGCTATCCCATCACGGCGCTCGCGCGGGCCCAGGAGAAGTTCCCCAGGCTGTATCGGCTGCTCGTCTCCTACCGGGAGTCCAAGGGCTGCACGATCGTCCACAAGGGAGGCGCGGTGAGGCGCCTGCTGGCTGCGCTTGAGCACCGGCAGTTCATCGGCATCGTGGGTGACCAGGCGAGTCGGCAGGGCCTCTTCGTCGAGTTCTTCGGACGGCTGGCCCTGTTCGCTCCCGGGCCGTTCGAGCTCGCCTATCGGAAGGACGCGCTCATTGTCCCGGCGTTCATCCGCCGCGTGCGCGGGCCCTTCCACCGCCTCATCATCGAGTCGCCCATCAGCCTCTCGCGGGAGACCCCAGAGGATGCGGCGGTCCGCACGGGGATCGAACAGTTCGCCGGACTCCTCTCACGCCATATCAGCGCCGATCCAAGCCAGTGGCTGTGGATGCATAAGCGGTGGAAGCGCACGCCGGCGCGACGGGTCCTCGTCCTCAGCGATGGAAAACTGGGGCATCTCAAGCAGTCGCTGACGGTCGTCGAGGCGCTGCGTGAGGATCATCCGACGCTCTCCGCTCAGGTGGTTGACATCCGCTATCGGCACGCGCTCGGCCGTCTCCTGACGCTCTTGTGGAGTTGGTGGATGCCCGCCGGGGTGGGCGGGATCCAGTGTCTCTCGCTCACCCTGACCCCCAGGACGCGGGAGGTACTGCTGGGCCGCTATGCCGACCTGATCGTGTCGTGCGGGAGCCCGCTCGCCCCGGTCAACCTGCTCTGGGCGGTCGAGAACCGCGCCAAATCGGTCGTCATCATGAACCCTGCGCCTCTGCCATTCCACCGCTTCAGCCTCGTTATCGTGCCTCGGCATGACCGACTTCGCCACCGCTCGAACGTGGTCCAGATCGCCGGCGCCCTCACCCGTCCTCTGCGCGATGACGGGCTGGCCCAGGCGACAGCGCGTCTGCGCACCCACCCCAAATTTCGATCGGACCTGCCGCTCCCACGCAATCCGGTGATCACGGTGCTGATCGGCGGCGACACCCCGCGCTACGCAATGTCTCAGCCGTTTGCCGAATCGCTCATCAGCCAGGTGAAGGTCGCGTGTGAGGCGACTGACGGCTGGTGTCTGGTCACTACCTCACGCCGCACATCAGGGTCGATCGAAGAGGTGTTCGCGCGGCGATTGGAGTACGATCCTCGCTGCCGCATGCTGCTCGTGGCGAGCCGCGATTCGATCGATGGGACGATGGAAGGGCTGTTGGGCTTGGCGGACGTGGTGGTGGTGACCGGGGAGAGCATCTCGATGGTCTCGGAAGCCTGCGCCAGCGGCCGTCCCGTGGTCGTCATCGAGCTCCCCCCCCGTCAGGGTCAGGTGGGCCCTGCGGACCTGACGAAACACCAGCGCTTCCTCCGGCACCTGGTGAAGGAGGGCTACGCGCACGTGACCACCGTCCACGAGCTCAGCCCGACGATCCAGCTCGCGCTGAGCGAGCCCCACCGAGCCAAGCGGTTGGATAACATCGCCACGATCCGCGGCCCCCTCGCCAAGCTCCTCTAAAGGACGAACCCTATGACGAGTCCACAGTCCACAGTCCATAGTCCACAGCAGGCGAAACCACTCCTCGATGACATGCCCTGCTATAGTCACGTCGTTCTTTCGACGGCTACGGACTACGGACTACGGACTATGGACTGGAGCTGACATGCACGTCTTGCAACTCCTGCCAACCCTAGAGGTCGGCGGCGTCGAGCGCGGCGTGCTGGACATCGCCAAAGGGTTCCTCGCGCGGGGGCATCGGGTCAGCGTTGTCTCATCGGGCGGGCCGCTGGTCGAGCGGCTCACGCAGCTCGGGGCGATGCACTATCGGCTGCCGGTGCATGAGAAACGGCTTTCCACGATCCGCTCATGCATCCCGGCCGTTGTGCAACTCATTACTGCGACGGGTGTGGACATCGTGCATGCCCGCTCGCGCGTCCCCGGCTGGATCGGCTGGGCGGCGGCCCGACGGACCCAGCGGCCCTTCGTCACGACCGCCCACGGGTTCTACAGCCCCCACCTCGGGTCGCGCGTCATGGTCTGGGGACGGCTCGTCATCGTTCCTTCGGAAACACTCGGACGCTACCTCATCGAGCAGTTTCAGCTCCCCAGGGCGCGGCTCCGAGTGATCCCGCGCGGCGTCGACCTTGAGGAGTTCACGTTCCAGCCCCCGCCGGCCGTCCATGAGGGTCCGTGGCGGATCGGGCTCTTCGGCCGACTCAGCCCCATCAAAGGCCACGAGGTGGCCCTGCGCTCGTGCGAGCGGCTCATCCAGCGGGGGATTCCCGTCACGCTGTGCCTGACCGGCGATGCGCCGGGCTCGCCGACGCGCCGGGCCCTCGACTCCCTGATCGACCGATTGAAGCTCCGCGAGGCCGTCGAGTGGCTGGGGATCCGCCACGATGTCGCAGCACTCATCGGCTCGATGGACCTCATCATCGTCCCGTCGACCTACCCCGAATCGTTTGGCCGCAGCGTGATCGAATCACAGGCCGTCGGCCGTCCGGTGGTCGCCTCACACCTTGGAGCGCTGGCGGAGCTAGTGGAGGATGGGGTGAGCGGGCTGCTCGTCCCGCCGCGCGATCCGGCCGCGCTCGCGCGCGCGATCGAACGGCTCCTCAGCGATCCCTCGCTGCGGATGCACTGCGTGGAGACGGCGCGCGCGCGGGTGGAGGCCCGCTGGAGCCTGGATCGGATGGTGGACGAGACGCTGAGCGTCTATGACGAGTGCCTGACGAAACCGCGCATCCTGATCTGGAAGCTCAGCGCCCTGGGCGATGTGATCCTTTCAACCCCAAGCCTGCGGGCGATCCGGCAGCAGTTTCCGAATGGGCACATCACGTTGGTCGTCGGGCGGAGGGCCTATGACGTTGTCGCGCGGTGCCCCTATCTGAACGACATCATCATCTATGATCCCACGCGGAAGGACCGGGGACCGCTGCGCCATCTCGCGTTCATCAGGCGGCTCCGGCAGCAGGGCTGCGATCTCTCGATTGATTTGCAGAACAGCCGCAAGACACACCTCATGGCGTGGTTGGCTGGGGTTCCGGTGCGCGTCGGGTACCGACGGAAGTTCGGATGGCTCTTGAACCGTGGGGTTCGCCTCCCGCGCGTGGTCCTCACACCCATCGCCCACCAGTACTACCTGCTGCGGCAGGCCGGCTTCTCACCGGACGGGGAGGCGCTTGAGCTGTGGCCCTCGCCGCTTGATGAGCGGATGGCAACACAGCTCCTGGGTGCGCTTGCGGCTTCATCGCAGCAGCCCCTGGTGGGCATCCACCCCGGCGGGAGCGGGCGCTGGAAAACGAAACGGTGGGATCTCAACCGTTGGGCGCAGCTCTGCAACGACCTGGCGAAACAGCACATCAAGGTCGTGGTGGTCGGAGGCCCGGAGGAGCGCTCACTGGGCGAGAGACTCGCCCAGCTGACCACCCTGCAGCCGCTCATCGTGATCGGGCGGACCAGCCTGATGGAACTGGCCTGTCTCATCAGACGCTGCGATGTCTTTGTGGCCCACGACTCAGCCTCCCTGCACGTGGCGGCGGCGGTCGGGACTCCGACGATCGCGCTCTTCGGCCCCACCGACCCCCAGCGCCATCTCCCGCCGGTCTTCAGGGGTCGCGTCATCAAGAAAGATGTCTTCTGCAGCCCGTGTTACTCGACGCACTGCCGCACGATCACCCACGCGTGCATGAAAGGCATTAGCACTGAAGAGGTGCTCCGCACGGTGCTCGGACTGCTCGCGGACGCGGAAGCCCGAACCGCATGAGCATCCTTCACTCAAGATGAATCGTGTCCTCGTCGTGCTGCCCAACTGGTTCGGGGAGACGCTCTTCGCCACGCCCTTTCTCAAGGCGCTGCGGATCCAGCGGTCCGACCTCTACCTTGCGACCCTGGGCTGGCCGAAGTGCCGCGAGGTCCTGCTGCACAACCCGCACGTGAACGAGTGCATCGACTTCAATGAGCGGCTCACTCATCGAAGTCCGGTCGCACAATGGCGGATCATCGAGACCTTGCGCGCGCGTCGGTTCGACACCGCCTTCATCCTCCGGAGGAGCCTCTTGCGCACACTGCTCGTCGCGCTGGCCGGTATCCGCGTCCGGGTGGGGTTTCACAATCCGAAGAGCGGGTGGCTCCTCACGCGACGGATCCCGGCCCCGTCGCTGCCGCAGCATAAGGCGTTTTCCTACCTCCCGTTGCTGGAGGCAGCCGGGCTCTCCGTGATCCGGCATCCGTACGAGTACACGGTGAGCGCCGAAGAGCGCCAAGGCGCGCGCGAGCTGTTGAACGCCCATCGCGCCCTCAACGGCAGGCCGCTCGTGATCCTCCATCCCGGCGCCAACTGGTCGCACAAACGTTGGCCGCCGGAGCGGTTTGCCGCGCTGGGGGACCGCTTAGCGGAGGCGATGCAGGCCCAGATCGTCATGACCGGCGGGCCGGACGACGTGGGACTCGCCGAATCCGTCACGCGTGCGATGCGCCAGCCAGCCATCCTGCTTGCGGGGCAGACGGGGTTGCGCCAGCTGGGCGCCTGCCTCGAGTTCTCCCAGCTGGTCGTCTCGAACGACACCGGCGTCCTGCACATCGCCGCGGCGCTGCAGCGGCCCATCATCGCGCTCTACGGCCCCACGTCGCCCACGCTCACCGGTCCGCTCGGGAATCCGCAGCGCATGATGGTCCTCCACCATCCGGACTGCTGCCCGCAGATTCCGTGCTACAGCCCGGATCATCCGGTCCACCCCGGCATGCAGTCCATCAGTGTGGACGAAGCGTACGCCGCCGCCCGTCAGATGCTTAAGCGGGAAATGGGGAAGGCGATCAGCGGAGCAGCCGAAGGATGATCACCGTCACCCCGAGCTCTTCCAGACTGCAATCTGCAATCTGCAATCTGCAATCCGCAATTACGAAACGGGTGCTCATCATCGGGCCGTCCAACATCGGGGATGCCATCCTCGCGAGCGACGTCGTGGTCGCCGTCCGGCGCTGTTTCCCGGATGCCCATGTGACGCTCGTCGTCGGGGAACGCGCAACGCCGCTCTTCACGGACGACCCGCGCATCCAGACCCTCGTGGACGCGAGCCGGTTCGATGCTCCGCTGGGACGCTTGCAGCTCGCGGTCGTCCTGTGGCGTTATCGGCCGCACGTGGTCGTGGATTTGCGTCATACGCTCTACCCCCTGCTGCTCAAACCGTTTGCGGCGTGGCGCTATCTCCGTCTGCCTCCGAGGAGACTCATGCACATGCGCGATCGGCACCTCTGGAAGCTTCGCGCTCAGGTGCTGGAGGCGGCGTCGGCCCTCGCCCGCGTCGAGGAACGTCCCTTGCACGTGACGGCGAAGGACACGGCACAAGTTGAGGGGTTGTGGAAGCGATGGGCTCTGGACGGGGGACAGCGGCTCGTCATCATCTGCCCGGGCGCCAGGAGTCATATCAAGCGGTGGACGGCTGAGGGGTTTGCCCGCGTGGCGGATCGGCTGATCGCGGAGGCCGGCGTCCACGTCATCTTCTCCGGAGAGCCGGAGGAGGGCCCTGTGGTCGAAGAGATCCTCGGGCTGATGAAACACCGGGCCCATAGCGCCGTCGGCCTCGTGACGATCAGGCAGCTCGGGGCGCTGATGGCCCGCTCGGATCTTGTCATCACGAACGACTCGGCTGCGCTCCACCTCGCCTCGGCGTTCAACGTGCCGACGGTGGCGATCTTCGGGCCAACCGACGCCGCCAAGTACGGGCCGACATCCACGCGCCACCGCGTCATTCACCGGCGGCTCTTCTGCGCGCCCTGCGAGCAAGCGCTGTGCCGCTTCAATCACGAGTGCATGCGCTTCATCAGCGCCGATGAAGTCTATGAAGCCGCCCGGCAACTTCTTACAGATGGTGAAGGGTCAAGGGTGAGGGGTGAAGGGTAAAACTGTCGCCATCCCGATGAATGCAGGTGATCTCGTTTTCAATCCGCAATCCGCAATCTCCGCCACACAGCATGGCGGATCCGCCAATCTTGTTGGCGGACGCAATCCGCAATTGCCATCACCGAAGCGGATCTTGGTCATCCGCCTCGACCGGCTCGGTGATGTGATTCTCTCCACGCCGGTCCTGCAGGTGTTGCGCCAGCAGTTTCCGCATGCCTTCATCGCCATGATGGTGCGCCCGGCCTGCCGCGAGGTCATCGAGGGGAATCCTTATCTTGACGAGGTCATCCTCTATGACCGCGATGGGATGCACCACAGCGTCCGGGCGACCATCGGGTTCGCGCGCCGGCTGCGGCGTCATACGTTCGACACCGCCATCGTGTTGCATCCGACGAACCGCTCGCACTGGATCCCCTGGCTGGCCGGCATCCCGATCCGCGTCGGGTACGACCGCAAGTGCGGGTGGCTGCTGACCCATCGAGTGCCCCACCGGAAGCAGGAGGGCGAGAAACACGAAGCGGCCTACACCCTTGAGCTGTTAGAGCCCTTCGGGATCGCCGCGCGCGAGCCCCATCCGTTCGTGCCTATCCATGCCACGGCCGAGCGGCGCGTGGCCTCACTCCTCGCGGAACGCGCCGTCGAGCCAACGGAGCGGCTCGTGGCGATCCATCCGTCCGCGAGCTGTGTGTCCAAGCGGTGGATGCCGGAGCGCTTCGCCCAGGTTGCGGACCGGCTGATTTCGGAACAACACGTGCGCATCTGTCTCGTCGCCGGCGAGGCCGATGCCCTCTACGCGCACCAGGTGGCCCGCGCCATGCGTCGCCCTGCGCTGGACTTCGCGGGGCGGCTCGGCGTCGGCGAGCTCGCAGCACTCTTACACCGGTGCCGGCTGCTGGTGTCGAACGATTCCGGCCCGGTCCATGTCGCTGCCGCCGTCGGCACACCGGTGGTGGACATCTTCGGGCGCAATCAGCGGGGCCTCTCGCCGCTTCGCTGGGGGCCGGTGGGGGAGGGGCATATCATCCTCCATAAAGAGGTGGGGTGCGTGACGTGCCTCGCCCACAACTGTGACATCGAGTTCCTGTGCCTGGCCTCCGTGAGCGTTGACGAGGTGTACCGCGCCGCCGTGTCTATCCTTGAACGGGCGTCCACAGAAGTGAGAGGTAAGAGGTGAAAGGTGAGAGGAAGAGCATCCCCCTCACACCTCGCCCCCCACACCTCATACCTGATCGATTGACTTTGAGCCCTCTTGCCGATTAAATAGGAGGATGATGCGACCAGGGCGCGGGGCGTGGGGGGTGCTTCTCCTCAGCCTCATCGGGGCGGGCCTTTCCGGCTACCTCTTTGTCCTTCACATCGGTCTCTTGCGCGGGGAACTCCTCGGCGGGGCGGCCTGCAGCTCCGGCGTGTTTAACTGTCACGCCGTCACCTCGGGTACCTGGGGCTCCTTCCTGGGGATGCCGCTCGCCCTGTGGGGGCTCCTCGGCTATCTCACCGTCCTCGCGCTCGCCCTCCTCGCGCAACAGTCCGCGGAGTGGGCGTCGCACGCGCTCACCCTGGTCGTCCTGCTCGCCGTGGCGTTCGTCGGCATCGATGCGGTGCTGCTCGGCGTCATGGCCTTCGTGCTCCGCTTCTACTGTCTCTTCTGCCTTCTGAGCTACGCGGTCAACCTCGCGCTCCTCGTCGTCTCGGCGCGCTCCCTGGGACGCCCCTGGCCTGAGGCGCTCCGGCAGGCGGGCAAGGCGCTGGGGGCCCTGATGCCCTCACGGGCGCGCCCGGTGGCCTGGCTCTTCTGGGGGATGATGGTGGTGGCGGTCGCGGGGACGGTGGGGTTGGAGGCGGCCACCCTGTTTGTCAGTCAAGGCTCGAGCGCAACCATGCGCACTCAACTGCGCGAGTTCATCTCCAAGCAGCATCCCGCCCATGTGGACGTCTCGGGCGACCCGATGATCGGCTCGCCGCAGGCGCCGCTGCAAATCGTGGAGTTCAGCGACTTCCTCTGCCCGGCCTGCCAGCGCGCCTCGAAGTTGAACACGATCATCCTCGCCAGCCACCGTCATGACGCGGCCTTCATCTTCAAGCACTACCCCCTCGACATGAGCTGCAACAATGCGATCCAGCGTTCGGTACACGCGGGCGCCTGCACGGTGGCGGCCGCGTCGGAATGCGCCCACCAGCAGGGCAAGTTCTGGCCGTTCCATGACCTCGTCTTCGAGCACGGGCATGACTATCAGGTGGCGGGGATCGAAGAGGATGTCCGGCGGCTCGGCGTGGACGTGGCGGCGTTCCGCGCCTGCATGGAGTCAGGGCAGGGGATGGAGGCGGTGAAGCGCGACATCGCGGAGGGCGTCAAGCAGGGGGTCTCCAGCACCCCAACCTACCTGATCAATGGCATCCCGGTGACGGGGGGCATGGTCCCGTCGGTGTTTGAAGAGTTTGTCGCCGCGCTGCGCGACACAAGCGAGAAGTGACAGGAGCTGTCTCGGGGATGACGAGTCGTCCGCTCGCCGTAGGGGACAAGGCCCCCGCCTTTACGCTCTCCACGGGAAGCGGTGAGACGGCGAAGCTCTCCGACTTCCTGGGCCAGCGGGTCGTCCTCTACTTCTATCCCAAGGACGACACGCCGGGATGCACCAAGGAGGCGTGCAGCTTTCGGGATGGGCGCTCGGCATTGCGGAAGGCGGGTGCGGTGGTCCTGGGGGTGAGCTGCGATGATCCCGCATCCCACCGGCGGTTCGCGGAGAAGTTCGGGCTGACGTTCCCGCTCCTCAGCGATCCTGACGCGTCGGTGTGCAAGGCCTACGGCGTGTACAAGCAGAAGTCGATGTACGGGCGCACCTACTGGGGGATCGAGCGCACGACGTTCCTCATCGACGAGCAGGGCCGGATCGCCGCCATCTTCCCCAAGGTCCGCGTGGACGGCCACACCGAGGAAGTCCTCGCGGTCCTGCGCTCTCTGGGGAGCCCTGTGACCACACCCTAAGCCTCAGGTGATACCGACGGTGCTAATAGTGGGTGGTCCGTGGTCGGTGACCAGTGCCCAGGGAGCTACCTCAGGACGCTCTGACTGACCACTGGTCACTGGTCACTGAACGAGGGGCACAGCGACTTGCCGATGGGGCACTCGCGGCACTGGGGCGCCTTGGCGGTGCAGACGGTCCGCCCATGCGCGATCATCCGGTGGCCGAACCGGGTCCACGATCCATGCGGCACGAGCGCCAGGAGGTCCTGCTCGATCTTGTCCCGGTCGCGCTGCGCGGAAAGGCCCAGCCGCTGGGCGAGGCGCATGACGTGGGTATCGACCACGATGCCCGCCTCGACCCGAAAGGCGTTGCCGAGGACGACGTTCGCGGTCTTGCGGGCCACCCCTGGCAGCTGAAGGAGATCCTCCATCCGGTTGGGGACGCGGCCCCCAAACCGCTCGACGAGGATCCGGCAGGCGGCCTTGATGTGCTTCGCCTTATTCCGGTAGAAGTTCACCCGCGAGATGTCCCGCTCGAGTGTCGCGAGATCCGCGCCGGCGTAGTCCTTCGCGGTCTTGTATTTCTTGAAGAGCCCCACGGTCACCTTGTTGACGAGGACGTCGGTGCACTGGGCTGAGAGGATGGTGGCGACCAGGAGCTCGAGGGGAGTGGAAAACTCGAGGGAGCACCGGGCGTCGGGATAGGCCCGCTCGAGCGTCTTGAGGATCTTCCCGATCCGTTTGGGGGCAGGAGACAGCGATTGGTTCATCCCCCCCCCTGCTTCGGTTTACCGCCACGGCCCGCCTCTCGAATCCAGAGCCGGGACGGGCAGGCAAACCGTTGAGAGCGATCTCTCCGTTGTCCGGCCTTCGGCCGGAAAGCAGGTGGGGGGATCATGAGGCGCATTGTACGCATCAGGCCGCACTCGCGCAAGCGCCGTTCTCTCGTGGACGGGCATTGTGGGCGTGAGCCAAGCTTGCTACAATATGCAGAGGGTATCGGCAGGATGGCACAACACCCGACATCGGTATCAATTGAAGAGCGTCGGAGATTTCCTCGAAGCGAATTCCCGCCTCGGGTGGCCATCAGCCTCCTCCATCCCAACGGGCCGATTCTCGCCAACAGCGTCAACATGAGCGAGGGCGGGTTGTGTTTCCGGGTGGAAGAAACCATCGAGGTTCGCTCGCTCGTGCGGCTGCAGCTTACGCTCGAAGGACTCGGCTCGACGCGCGGCCAGCGGCCCGTGGAGTGCGCCGGACGGGTCGCCTGGGTCATCCAGCGGCTGGATCTGCGTCCGAGCCCCCCCTTCCTGTTCGACGTGGGCATTCAATTCGTGGATCCGCCCCCAATGCTCCGGCAGTTGATGGTCCAGCAGGGCCGCACCCTGGGAATGCTCAAGGGGCGCTCCGCCCGAGACCACGAGAAGGCGCTTGAGCCCGCCGTGATCCGCGGCCGCCAGTTCGTCCCGCGCCTGACGCGCCAGGCGAACCAGCCCTCGCGCTGGCATCTCATCGTGACGGTGGACGGCGCGCCCTGCTTCAGCGGCCGTTACGCCTCTCGGCGCACGGCGACAGCGGCGTGGACCCGGTTCAAACGCGAACGGGGCAAACGGTGAAATCAGTGGAGCCCCACGGGCAGCCTACTCCGCCGAAGCAGCCGCTTCGGCTGCGAAGGCTGGAAGCCCGTGGGGCGGAACCTCTCCGAAGCCACCCTCGCTTCGCCTTCCTCCCCGCCCAAGGGCGGGGCTTCCGGCGAAGGAGGGTGAGTGAGTGAGTAAGAAGTAGCGATGGCCATCACCATTCAACCCCAGTTGGCGGTGTTCCTCGACAACCGTCCCGGCGTGCTCGCCCGGGTGTGCCAGGCGCTGGCGAAGGCGCAGGTGAACATCACGGCACTCTCCATCCTGGACACGGTGGATCATGCCATCGTCCGGATGGTCGTGGATAGGCCGAAGGAGGCCGAGCAGGCGCTCTCGAACCTGCACGCGATGGTGCAGCGGCGCGATGTCATCGTCATGGATGTGCCGAATCAGGTCGGCGCGCTGGCGGACATCGCGGAGCGGCTCGCCGAAGCGGGGATCAATCTGGAGTATGCCTACTGCACCGCCGCAGCCTCTGAACGAACCGTGGTGGTCATTCTGCGCACGAACGACCTGGAAGCCACCATCAACGCCCTCAGCTAATCCATTGATTCATTGATCCATTGATTCATTTGCTCATTGGGTGATAGGGCCGTTTCAGTGGCTTCATCATCGCCATTGCCGCTGACCTTCCCACAGCGCTCCTCTCTTGTGACAGTTGTTCTTCCCCCTGTTCATCAATGAACCAATGGCCCAATGATTCAATGAGAAAATGAACGCGGTGGTGTTTCGCAAGCACGGCGGCCCGGACGTCCTCGAGTACGCCGACGTCCCAGAGCCCTCCATCGGTGCGGGCCAGATCCTCGTCCGCGTCAAGGCCTGCGCCATCAACCACCTCGACATCTGGATCCGTCAGGGGATCCCCGCCTATCAGATCCCGCTGCCGCACATCTCGGGATGTGACGTGGCCGGGACCGTCGAGCGGGTGGCCACGGGGGTCACGAACGTCAAGGCCGGCGACGCGGTCATCCTCGCCCCCGGCCTCAGCTGCGGCCAGTGCGAGTGGTGCCGCGCGGGGGAGGACAACCTGTGCGTCTCCTACGGGATCCGGGGCGCGGCCACCAATGGGGGCTATGCCGAGCTCGCGGCGGCCCGCGCGACTGACGCCATCGCACTGCCGCAACGCCTCTCCTTCGAAGAAGCCGCTGCCTGCCCTCTCGTCTTCCTGACCGCGTGGCATATGTTGGTCACGCGGGCGAAGCTCCGGGCAAACGACACGGTGCTCATCCATGCGGCGGGCAGCGGGATCGGTCACGCCGCGGTCCAGATCGCCAAATATCTCAAGGCCACCGTCTATACTACGGTCGGGTCGGACGCGAAGGTCGCGAAAGCTTGCGCGCTTGGAGCCGATGAAATCATCAACTATCGGCGGGAGCCCTTTGAGGAACGCGTGAAGGCGCTCACGCGCGGCCGCGGGGTGGATGTCGTCTTCGAGCACATCGGCCCGGAGACCTGGGAGGGCAGTCTGCGGCTGCTCGCAAAAGGCGGGCGCCTCGTCACGTGCGGTGCCACGAGCGGCCCCAGTGTTCCCCTCGACCTCCGGTACGTCTTTTCCCGCCAGCTCTCCCTCCTCGGGTCGATGATGGGGACGCGCGCAGAGCTCCTGCAGATCATCCAATTGATCGGTGAGCGCAAGCTCCGCCCTGTGGTGGACACGGTGTTCCCGCTGCGCGAGGCCCGCCAGGCCCAGGAGCGGATGCTCAGCCGAGACATCTTCGGCAAGCTGGTTCTGGTCCCCTAGCCCCGCGTTGCTTCCTCGAGGGGCGTTTTCCCGCATCGCCCGTCCCTGGTTTTTCCTCCTCCCATCAGGCATACTTGAAGTAAGGAACCGATCAGGGCAAACTCTTCGAAAGGAGAGGACCCGCGAGAGTTCCACGTGGGACCACGCGGCCACGTGACGCCGCCAGAGGTGGCGTTTGACGTGGGCAAAGCCACAAACCCTCTCTCCCCCTCAGTGGGAGCGGGTAGTTGGGCTGCCGGTTGGTGCTGCAACGCACGAGCCTCCTTTCAAGAGCTCGTGCATTTTTGTTTTTTGGGGGGGGTCATGACGCGTCGCAGGCGGGGGATGACACTGGTGGAGCTGCTGGTGGCCACCACCGTGGCGGTGATCGCTGGGGTGGGGCTCCTCGCCGCCTATCACGCTGTTCTCAACCTGATCGAGGTTTCCCAGCAGTCCGTGGTGGCCTTAAACGATCTCACAGACATCATGGAGCGGATCAAAGCCACCCCCTTTACCCAGCTCACCGCGTCCTTCCCGAATGGGATGGCGGGCGCCTACGGTCCGGTCGTGGGCGGCTACACCCTCTCCAGCGAGCAGATCAGGGTGACCCACCAGCCGAACACGAACTCGGACCCGCGGGAACTGGTCGTGCAGGTGACGTGGACGAATCGGAGCCGGACGTACCAACGGAGCCTCTCCACGATGCGAGCGAGCCGAGCGAGCTGATGCCCATACCCCGCCCCGCCGCGCCGCCGCGCCGAGGCTTCACGCTCGTCGAGGCGGTGGTCGTCGGCGGGATCCTCATGTCCATCGGTTTGATGCTGGCGCTGTGGCTGATCGGGGTCTCCGACCTGTGGTGGACGAGCACGACCCTCAGCGACTCACGGATGAGCGCGCAACTGGCCGTCAGCCGCGTGGTCGCAGAGCTGCGCTCCGCGACCCGGGCCGGAGCCGGCAGCCCGCCGAACGTCCTCGTCGCAGCCGGCAACCAATCGGCGACGTTCTACCTGCCGGCGGCCGGGGTCGTGGACGCAAACGGCAACCTGGTCTGGAATGCAGCCAACCCAATCCAGTACGCCTACGTGCCGGCCCAGCGGCAGCTCCAGCGCGTCCAGGGAGGGCAGACGGTGATCCTCGCGAACAAGGTGACCAGCGTCCGGTTCGACGACTCGACGACCGACGCGTCGTTAGGCGCGAATGAGCTGCGGGTCCAGCTCACCCAGCAGATGACGACGCCGCATGGTCGGACGCTGCCGGCGGTGGCCGTCAACGAGGTCGTGCGGTTGCGCAACTAAGCGGAGGTCACATGAGGAGGGATGCACCCATGAGCGCACAGCGCGGGCAGGCGGTCATCCTGACGTGCATGGTCATCTTGGTCATCGCGGCCCTGGGGAACTCGCTCCTCAACTACGGCCTGAACGCGAGTCGCCTCGCGCAGCGCCAACAGCTGCAGGAGGAAACGTTCTACCTCGCCGAGGGGGCGGTGGAAGATGGCATCTCGCGGTTCTCCCAGGCGATTGCCAACTTCCAGATTGACGCGAACGCGCCCCGCTACCCCGCCGTCGGCGTGCTCACGACGACGTTCGCAAACGGGGCGACGGCCTCCTCGGTGGTCACTGAGGCCGAGCCCACACAGCGGACGGTGCCGGACCCCGACGGCATCAATCTCTTCGTGAAGAACTACCGCGTCCGGACGACGGTCCGGCATCCGTCCAACCCCGGCATCACGGTGACGCTGAACCAGGTCGTCGCCCGCCGGCTCCTCGCCCCCTTCCAGCACGCCGTGTTCTATGACGCGGATCTCGAGTGGTTGCCGGGAGCGGACATGACGCTCGCCGGGCGGATCCACAGCAACGCGAACATGTACCTGGGGACCGGGGCGCTCCTCACCGTCGATAGCGAGTACGTGCGGGCCGCCGGCAAGATCTTCAACCGGCGCAAGGACAACAACACGGTCCCGTCCGGAACGGTCCAGATCAGGCAGGCGGGGACTGTGACGTACGTCGCGATGGCCGGCCTGGACAGCACAAGCCCGACCTGGACGACGGCGTCGCAGACACGGTGGAACGGGACGGTCAAGTCGGACGTCCACGGCGTGACGAAGCGCGCCATCCCCGTCGTCGGCTCCACCGCGCCGGGCGGCTACTACCATACCCAGGCGGACGTGCGGATCATCAATGGGACCATCACCGACAAGAACGGCAACCCGCTGCCGGTTCCGGCTGGCACGATCCAGACCACGACGACCTGCTACAACCAGCGGGAAAAGAAGACGATCCGTATGACCGAAATCGACCTGAAGAAGCTCGCCGGCTATCTGCCCGGCGACCCTCCGGGGATCCCCAGCGGGACAAACTTTCTGCCGGCGAATGGGCTGATCTACGCCACGCGGAACGACGCGCCCGCCACCCAGGAGCCTGGGGTCCGCCTCATCAACGGCTCCGAAATCCGCCGGGCCGGAGGCCTGGCGGTGGTCTCCAACGACCCGGTCTACATCAAGGGGGACTTCAACACCGTCACGAAGAAGCCCGTGGCCGTCATCGCGGACGCGCTGAATATCCTGTCCAATAGTTGGAACGATGCGAACAGCGCCGGTGCAATCAGCGCGCGGGTCGCGTCCTTGACCACCGTCAACGGTGCCTTTATCGCCGGGATCACTCCCACGCCAACCGGGGGGGGAACGTACAGCGGCGGGTTCGAGAACTACCCACGGTTGCAGGAGAACTGGACGAACAAGCAACTCATCATCAGCGGATCGTTTGTGTCGTTGTGGAACAGCCAGATCGCGACCGGGAACTGGCCGGGGACCGGCCGCGTCTACAATGCTCCGACTCGTCTCTGGAGCTGGAACGCGAGCTTCGGCTCCGGCACCACCCTGCCACCCTTCAGCCCCTTCGCCGTGGAAATCGTCAAGGGCGCCTGGTGGAAGGAGTAGCGTGACGCTTCGATCCCACTCCGCTGACCCCCCAGCCCTGGAGCGGGCAGGACTGAGTCCCGAGGGTCGTCGAAGGCGTCTTCGTGCAGCTGCTCACGCTTGACGATCTCCCGCCCCTCCACTACACTACCCTCATGAACCTCACAGGAAAGCGGGTGGCCATCCTCGTCGAAGATCTCTACCAGGATCAGGAGGTCTGGTACCCGTACTACCGGCTGAAGGAAGCCGGGGCCGAGATCGTCGTGGTGGGGACGGGCAAGCGCGAGTACAAGAGCAAGCACGGCTATCCCATCAGCCCGGATATGTCGGCCGAGCAGGCTTCGGCAGCCGACTTCGACGGGGTCATTGTGCCGGGCGGCTACGCGCCGGATCTCCTGCGCCGCGACCCGGCGGTGATCCAGTTTGTCAAGGAGGCACACCGGCAGGGCAAGGTGATCGGGGCGATCTGCCACGCCGGGTGGGTGTTGTGCTCGGCCGATGTGCTACGCGGCAAGACGGTGACGTGCTTCTCCGCGATCAAGGACGATGTCGTGAACGCGGGCGCCGCCTACGTCGATCGTGAAGTCGTCCGTGATGGGAACTTGGTGACCGCGCGCAAACCCGATGACCTCCCGGCGTTCATGCGCACCATCCTTGAGGCGCTCCAGGAACATCCTGCGTCATCCCGCCGTGGCAACAAGCAGCCAACCGCGAAGATCTCCTCCCGTCGCTGACCGCTTCGACCTCACGGGTCGCGTGGCCCTCGTGACCGGGGCGGGCCGAGGTCTCGGCGCGGCCATCTCCGAAGCGCTCGCCGAGGCAGGAGCCGACCTCATCCTGTGGGGTCGCAGTACGTCCCGTCTGGAGCGCCGCGCGGCCACCCTGCAGACGTCCTCCAACCGCCTCCTCACGCAACGAGTTGATGTGACGAGGCCCACGCAGGTCCGAGGAGCGCTCCGTGGCGCCCTCCGCCGCTTTCGGCACGTCGACATCCTCGTCAACAACGCCGGCATCTGGGACGGCGACCCCGCCGTGTCCCTGACCCCTCGCCAGTGGGACCGGGTCTTTGCGACTGACTTGCGCAGTCTCTTTTTCGTCAGCCAAGCGGTCGTCCCATCGATGATCCGGCAACGCTACGGCAAGATCATCAATATCGCCTCAACGGCGGGGCTCCTGGCCATTCCGCACGGCGGGGCGTACGCGACCGCCAAGGCCGGCGTCATGCACCTCACCCGAGTCCTCGCGGTCGAGTGGGGTCCGTACGGCGTGCGGGTGACCGGCATCGCGCCCGGGGTCTTCCGGACCGATATGACCCGTGATCTCTTGGCGGACCGGGCATGGAGCCGCAGGCGGCGCGCCGAGATTCCGCTGCGCCGCTTCGGTGAGCCGGAGGATCTTTCGGGGGTGGCGGTCTTTCTCGCTTCACGGGCTTCCGACCACATCACCGGCCAGACGATCATCATTGATGGAGGAGCCTGCTTGACCGTCTAGACGCTGATGGCCGCTGATCGCAACGCGGATGAACGCGGATATCTGCGGTGATCCGCGTTCCCATCTGCGAGAATCCGCGTTCCAATTATTCTTGACAGGATTGGTAGGATATCGTATTCTGGTATGTGAGAGGGTAAATCATGAGGTTCAGAAGTCAGAGATCAGAAGTCAGAATTTTGAATTCTGACCTCTGATTTCTGACATCTGACCTCTGAATCAGTGACGCAGTGATGAAATTGTCCACACGATCCACCTACGGGATGCGGGCGCTCGTGGAGCTCGCGCTGGCCTTGGGCCATGGACCGGTCTCCGCGACCCTCATTGCCAAGCGCCAGGACCTCTCGGTGGCGTACCTCGAGCAGCTCCTCCATCGGCTCAAGCGGGAGGGGTTGGTCAGCAGTATGCGGGGCCCGCGAGGCGGCTACGTGCTGGCCCGCTCGCCGCACCAGATTACGATGGCGGACGTGGTCCGCGTACTGGATGGGGCCAACGGCGGATGGTGGACGGGTGAGCGCGAGACCGCTCGGCGCGCCGTCCCAAATGGGCGCAGCCGCGCGGGAACCGTTCGGACGACGGGGATCTCGGGACCGCGCGGAGGGACGAAGGAACCGCCATCCAAAGAGGGGCATCGACATGCCCAGCGGATCGCCCAGGCGGTCTGGCGATGCGTCCACGAGCGGATCGCGCACTCGCTCGGATCGGTCACGCTCCAAGATCTCTGTGAAGAGGTTCGGAGTGAAGCGGGCGAGCCGTTGGAGCATCGGTATGTTTTTCACATATGAGCGAACGAATTTTGGATTTTAGATTTTG
>OBEQ010408141.1_pt1 | contig 78127 bp, 90 predicted proteins | sample 1670901 | NCBI WGS metagenome assembly OBEQ01 (sample SAMEA104232315, study PRJEB22302) | groundwater metagenome | biome: forest; feature: aquifer; material: groundwater | place: USA | collected 2011-08-07 | depth 5.4 m | reverse complement strand
GCGGGCGGCGTCGGCCCCGTCCACCCCACCCGTGGCTCTGAGTGGTCCGGGAAGGCATGGCCCCAGGCGGGCGCCGCCACGAGGAGAAGGGTGAGCGCCGCTACGGCCAGCTCGCCGCAGCGGCGTCCCGAATGCCCGTTCATCGCGGCATCGACTGTGGCCCCAGGACTCCGTGAAAGGGCGTCCAGGAGAAGATCTCGGGCGCGATATCGTCGAGGAAGAAATGAACCATCCCCAGGATCCCCACATTGCGCCCGGAAATATCGTTCAAGGGAATCTTCGCCTCCACAGCGAGTTGAATATATTTTCCCGCCCAGATCAGACCGGGATTGGCAAATGCGATGGTCTCACCGCTCTGATGCCCGGTGAGCAGCGTCTCCCCATTGAACTCCACGATGGGGAACAAGCGGCTAAAAGGCCACGGTAACCCCACGTCCTTCACGAACGATTGCAGATAGGGGATGCTGTACATCACGGTCACACCCCACTCAAGGCTATTCTCCAGTTCTTCGGTGTGGCTGTGGCCGGTGAATAGGTTGAACCCAAGTGAGCCAGTCACCGCAAGCGGCTTGAGCCAGTCGGCCCAATCCGGGAGGTCGCCGAATCCTTTGCCGATCTGAAGAGCAGGGGTCAGCGTCGTCTCTGAGAGCGCCTCGACTCGCTTGGCGCCGACACCGCCCGGCGCTATAGTCAGGGCAAAGGTGGAGGCTACCTCATGGACCGGATCCCTGACAAACTGGTATCTGAGGCTGATGTCCGGGTTTGAGAAGCCGTAGGCGTTGGGCTCGTCAGGATTTAATGAGTTGACGATCCGGTAGGAGCCGCCGAATCCGATCGCGAAGTTCTGACTCAGCCGCTTCGAGATCTCCGCTTCCAGCTCGGTCTCTTTTGCATCCGGTCCCTTGATATGGCTCACCACGAAACTCGCCTCGTCAGAGACGAACGGGTCCTCGACCGTCACCGTGGATGGGAACCACCGCTTCCCCACCACGCCGTGGGCCCAGCCGGTGGCCGGCACCACAATCACAATGGCGATGCCCAATACCAGTGAACAAAGACTGCGCTGATAGGTTTTTCGTTGCATGACCCCCCCTTTCGAATGCGGCCTCTTCCGGAATAGGCGAGCCCGTGATGGGTTCAGACCCGCTCCCGACATGGCCTGCCGGCGACGTTTTGGGATAGTGAATTACGTCAGCCTGACAATAGCCCGAAGAGGGCTAGGTCGTCCCGTCGGAATCGGGCACAATGAGAGATCGATTGAGGAGCGTTAAGCGAAGAAGGGGGTGCTGGGTGGGGACCGACCGGTGAGCTGGACGACGCGACGGTGGGGGATCAGCAACGGGAAAAACAGCAGTAGGAACAGACCTGCCTCGACCACGGGCAGGATGACCCTGGCAGACGGCGCATGGGAAGAAATCCCCTTTTGCACCCAGACACAGACGAAGTGGAAGTGTCCGTCAGCTTCGCTGTGCGAGTGTCCATTGGGAGGATGAACCAGACAGAGGGTGAGGAGCGCAGTGATCAGCAGGTAGAAGCAGGCAACCGCCGCAACCAGCAGGTTGAGGCGCCGAGAATATGGTGTTGTGAGAACCAATCTCTTCGTCATCTTCGAAATCATTCGTGGATTTGGATCATCCCTACGGCGTTCACGAAACAAACTGGCGTATGCTATCCAAGCCATACCAGCCTGTCAATTGAAATCTTATATCACTCGTCACGTTCTTGACGCATCGCTGGGCCTGCGGTATAAAGGAGCCGTTTTGACCCTAGCGCAGGACTCGGAGTGTGCATAAATCATGTGACAGGCGAGTTACGAGAATGGAGTATCAAGAGGGTTTCTGGCAGGAGGGGAAGAAACGATGCCTGTGAGAGTTCGAATTCCGACCCCGCTGCGCAAGCATACCGGGGACAAAGGGGAGGTGACAGCGGAGGGGACAACCATTAAAGAGGTGTTCGAGCATCTGGATCGACAGTTCCCGGGTTTCCGGCAGGCCCTGTACGATGAGGATGGCACTCTCAGGCGATTCATCAATGTCTATCTGAACGACGAGGATATCCGGTACATCGGCGGGGAAAGCGCTGCGGTAAAGGCCGGGAACGTCATCTCCATCGTCCCGGCGATCGCGGGGGGCTGTCGACCGTGTGGAGGCTGGGCCCGCTAACAGGTGTCCGCAATTCACGGTGCCCTCATCGGGGCCCCCTCGCCGCCGAAGAGACTTCGGTAGTTTTGGCTTGGCGGCGTGAGGATAGCGGCCGGCTCCTCGAGCGGACCAAGGCTCAGCAATAGCGCAATGGGGCTCCCCCGCCGGGTAAGGCCTCCGGGCTCCGGGTCCTGGGCGATCACCTCCCCTTTCGGGTACTCCGATGAATGGACCCGAGCCACCCGGCCTACCGTCAGGCCATGCTCCTGGAGCACCCGCTGGGCCGCTGGTAAGGTCAGCCCGGCCAGGCTAGGGAGTGCCACCGCGTCACTCCCACGGCTCACCACCAGACGGATCTCGCTATTCTTCTGGACCCAGGAGCCGCTGGCCGGCCGCTGCGACAGGATGGCATCTTTCGGTATCCCTTCACTATACTCCTTGCCGCTCACCTTGGGTTGGAAGCGCTGCTCGCGCAGCAGCTCAAGAGCTGCCGTTGAGTCCACACCGATGACGCGCGGAAGCTGTATCTTGTCCTTCTCGGTGGCGAGCCACATCGTGATGGAGCCGGTGGCGAGGGCTACAGCAGTCAAGAAAAGGGCCCCGGTGAATCCTTTGACCAGCAGGCGGAGTAGGCTCATCCTCTCCGCCTGTGGAGCCGGATAGCGTAGAAGCCATCGAGCCCGTGCCGGTGCGGCCAGGTGCGGAGGGCGCCGCCGGGATCGAGCAGTCCTGCCATGGTGGCGGGGAGGGTATCGCGGGAGTCGTCGGATGCAAAGTCCGGGGATTCACGCAGGAACGTCTCGATGACTCCTTCAGTCTCCTCCGGCTCGAGCGAACAGGTGCTATAGACCAAGAGCCCTCCGGGTTTCAGGAGCGGCGCGACGCCCCGGAGGAGCTCAAGTTGCAAGCGCGCCAGGGCGGGCAGGGCCGCCTCCTCCTGTTGCCACTTCCGTTCCGGATGGCGCCTGAGGGTTCCGAGACCGCTGCACGGCGCGTCCACCAAGACCCTATCCACCAAGTCCCTCAACAACCGAGAGGCCTGCCGGGCATCGGCCCGAACCGGCAGCAGTCGATCGAGACCAAGGCGTGCCCTGGCCTCTCGGAGGCGCCGCTGCGCGCGGGCGCTAGGATCGAGCGCGATCACTCGCCCGCTCGTGCCGAGGAGTCCCAGGAGCAACGCCGTTTTCCCTCCGCCGCCGGCGCAGGCGTCCAATACCGTTTCGCCGGGCTGCGGATCCAGCAGGAGGACCGGCAGGGCTGCGGCCTCATCCATCGGGAAATACCACCCGCTGGCGAAGGCCGGATCACGTAGCGCCTCCGCGCCGTCTTTAAGGTGAAAGACGCCGGGAACGAACCGGCCAGGCGTCACCGATCCCGCGATCAAGGCGAGGTGGTCCTTCACCTCTTCCGGCCGACTCTTCAGGAGGTTCACCACCACCGAGAGCGCCGGGGTTTCATTATTGGCCCGCAGGAACGCCTCGGTCTCTTCGGCGCCCAGGCGTGCGAGCCAGCGCGCTACGAGCCAGCGTGGGTGCGACCAGCGCGTGGCGAGGGCGCCGACCGGATCGGTAGATGGGTCGGGGAAGCGGATCGTTCCCTCCTGCACGAGTAATCTACGAAGGACCGCGTTGACGAACGCTTTGGCGCCTCGATTGACTTGGCTCCCGGTATCAGTGATGAGCGCCACCGTCTCATTGACGGCCGCATAGTTTGGCATGCGTGTCAGGAAGAGGATCTGATAAGCGCCGAGGCGGAGGAGGCGGCGCAGCGCCGGATCGACCATCTCCCAGGGCCGGTTGGTTACTGCGGCCAGCAGATAGTCAAGGCGACCCTGCCAGCGGAGGACCCCGTACGTCAGCTCGGTCGCCAGGCCCCGCTCCTCCCGCGAGAGGGGGCCCTTGTGGAGCTTGGCATCGAGAAGCAGGCTGGCATAGGCTCCCTGCTCCTCTACCTGGGTCAACACCTCGAGCGCCAGACGCCGCGCGTCCATGCTGTTGTCCCGGCTTACCCGAAGGCGTCGCCCGGCTGGACACGATAGCCCCGAGCAAACTCCGCCGCGCCCATTGCACGTCGGTTCTCGGGTTGCACCCGTGTCAGGCGAAAGCCTCCCTGCCCGGTTGCGACCAGCACTCCCTTGTTGGCATCGATCGCCAGAACAGTTCCAGGCGCAGAGCCTGGCGCCGCCTCTACATAGGCTTCCAAAACCTTCACGCGCCGGCCACGGAAGCGAGTCACCGCTCCAGGCTCTGGCAGAAGGCCCCGAATCGAGGCGTCCAGAGCCTGCGCGTCGCGGGCCCAGTTGAGATGTGTATCCGCTGGCGTGAGCTTGGGGGCATAGGTCGCAAGGCGGTCGTCCTGCGGGGTCAGGTGGCCTGTCCCGCGTGCAACCTGATCGAGGGCCTGGCACAAGAGCTCGGCCCCGAGGACGGCCAGTCGCTCGCTAAGGGTGCCGGCGGTATCCCGGGGCCGGATCAGCTCGGCCTGCTGCAGGAGCATGGGGCCGGCGTCCATCCGCTCCTCGATCCGCATGATGGTGACCCCTGTCACGCTTTCTCCTCGAATAATTGCCCATGGAATCGGCGCAGGACCACGGTATTTTGGCAGCAGGGAGGCATGAAGATTCAGGCACCCCTGCGGCGGGAGTGGCAGGATCGTCTCTGGCAGAAGCTGGCCGTAGGCGACGACGACGATGGCCTCCGGTTGGGCCGCCCGCAGCGCTGCAAACACAGCCGGCTCGCGCACCTTCTCCGGCTGCAGGAGGGGTAGCTGTAACTCCTGTGCAGCCAGTTTCACTGGCGGCGGCGCCAGCCTCCGGCCGCGCCCGACGGGCCGATCCGGTTGGGTCACCACCAGACCGATCTGATGTCCGGCCTCGACGAGTGCCCGCAGCGACGGGAGGGCAAAAGCCGGTGTTCCCATGAAGCTCAGGCGCATTGGCCATCCCCCTTCGCATCTGAATCGAATCGTCGCTTCGGAGCTTGCCCCCTTACCGACTAGGCGATCTTCATAGGAGCGACCCGCTCGAGTGTTTCCATCATCCGGGCGTAATGCGTCCCTTCCCAGTAGATCCGGAGGCACCCGGGGCATCTGGCGAACCGATCATGTCGATGCCAGACGAACTCGGGGACCTGGCCACGCACCTCCGCTTTTACGGCAGGCTCCAGGCGGAGGTTACATCGCAGGCACCGGTGGCCTATCCAGGGTGGCAGCCCGAGCCGGCCAACGACCTGGCCGAGCTGCTCGTCATAGTGATCGCTCTCAATGAATAGGCTGCGGCCAGGTGGCAGACGAGGAGGAAGGCGGGTGTCCCGCGTTAAGAGGAGCCGGTCCTCGACCATCGCCAGGCGCACCAGCCCTGCATCGTCGCCCCGCCAGTAGAGCGTATCGTACCCCAGGAGCCGGAGCCATTTGGCCAACCGGCCCAGCATCGCATCGGCCACCAGCCGCATCGTTCCTCCTGTCCGTTCCTGGCCTCCCGCCCTTCGCCCACTCGAGACCCGGGGCGCGGGTCTGACTATAGCACATCAGAGGGACCCGTTGCATCGGAACATCGGTGGAAATACCGTTGACAAAGGCTCCTGTTCATACTAGAAAAGTGGCAAGACAGTCGATAAGGAGCGAGTGTATGTGTCGCAAGAGCGCGTGAGTTCCTTCAACGATTTCCTGCACAGGCCGGTCCTCGACCAGTCGGGCGTCAAGGTCGGGCTGGTTGCCGCCCGCGCTCATTCCGTGGGAGGCGTTCCAACGCTATGATCCGCGCCGGCGATTGCTTCAACTTCGCGCCGACCACAGCGCATGATCGTCCGGGCCTCCCGGGTACACCGCCCCGAGATTCCCGGCAGGAGGGACGCCAGTTTGCCATTTTCGGGGCACGGGGTGAGGAGCATCCCAGAAGGGCCACTGAATAACCGATGATGCCTCTACTTTTTTCCACCTTGCGACGCTGTCCGGTCCTCGATGCCGAGGATCAGCTCGTGGGTCAGCTCAAGGACCTTATCCTCCTGCCGCTGGAGACTCTCCCATGGGTCACCAAGCTAGTGGTCCTGACGCCTGAGAAGGAGGAATTGATCCTGACCTGGGAGACCGTCGCGCGCATAGAGCGCGAGCCGGCAGCAATCCATCTCGCGCAAAAGATCGGCGCGCTGCAGTCGCTGCCGCCACGGCCCGAGGAGATGGAGTTGGTGAAAACCCTCCTGGACCGGAAAGTGGTGGACACCAAGCGTCGCAAGGTGATCCGGGTGAACGACCTGGAGTTCCAGGAGGCGCAGGGGCGGCTGCTGCTCGTTGCGGTAGAAGCTGGCCTCCGGAGCCTGTTGCGATACCTGGGTTCCGAAGTACTAGCCCAACGGATCGCACGCCTCTTTGGCATGCCCCTGGATCGAGAGACCATCTTGTGGGAGGTCGTGGAGCCGGTCGAGATCGAGCCGACGAAGACGAAGCGCCGGTCAACCTACGCCAAGCTCGCCAAGCTCCACCCGGCTGACATCGCTGACATCATCGAGGAGCTGAACCCGAGCGAGCGGACAGCGGTTCTGGCTGCCCTGGACCAGGAGACCGCCGCCGAGACCCTTACCGAGACCGAACCGGAGGTCCAGGCGTCAATGGTGCAGATGATGGAGAGCGAGCAGGCGGCCGACATCCTGGAGCAAATGGAACCGGACGAGGCCGCCGACATCCTGAGCGACCTGCCGGAGGCCAAGGCGCAGGAGCTGCTCGAGACGATGGAAGAGGAGGAGGCCCAGGACGTGGTCGAGCTCCTCACGCACGAGGAAGACACGGCGGGCGGCCTGATGACTACGCAGGCGTTCCGCCTGCCGTCCCACCTGACGGCGGCCGAGGCGATCGGCCGGCTGCGCTCCGCCGAGGGGGCCGAGGCTGAGACCACTTCCTATATTTACGTTACCGACGACCTGGACCGGCTACTGGGGGTGCTGAGCCTTCGTGAACTGATCCTGGCCGACCCTGGCAAGCGGCTCGACGAGATCATGGAGCAGCAGGTCATCAGTCTGCGGCCTGAGACCGGCTTACGCGAGGTCGCCGAGATCTTCACCAAGTACAACCTGACGGCATTGCCGGTGTTGGACGAGGGGAGGGAGTTGAAAGGCATCATCACCGTTGATGATGTCCTGAACCGGATCCTCCCGATGATATGGAAGCAGCGGGCAGCAAAGAAATTCATCTAGCCGTCTCCACACCCAGGACACTCGATGCGGCTTCCTCGGATCAAGAAGCGGCGGATCCTCCGATTCCTGGCCGTCATGGGGCCGGGGATCATCACTGCCAGTGTCGATCAGGACGCCGGGGGGATAGCGACCTACTCCCTCGCCGGCGCCCGCTATGGATTCAGCCTGCTCTGGACGATTCCGTTTATGGTTATCAGCCTTGGCATGATCCAGGAGATGAACGCCAGGATGGGGATCGTCACCGGCAAAGGCCTGGCGGACCTCATTCGGCAACGGCTGGGCGTCCGGGTGACCCTGGTCGCCATGAGCGTGCTGACGCTGGCCAATCTCGCAAATACCGTGGCGAACTTCGCCGGCGTCGCGGCCAGCACCGAGATCTACGGTCTCAGCCGGTACCTGACCGTGCCAGCAAGCGCCCTCCTGCTCAGTTGGCTGGTTGTAAAAGGGACCTACAGACTCGTCGAGCGGACCTTCCTTGTCTCCAGTGGCCTCTACCTCGTCTATGCCGTCTCGGCCTTCTTGGCTCGACCCCCATGGTTGCAGGTCCTGCACCAGACTGTTCGCCCCAATTTCCATATGGATGGCGCGTACCTGACGATGCTCATCACCGTGGTGGGGACCACCATCGCCCCGTGGATGCTCTTCTACCTGCAGTCCTCGGTTGTGGACAAGGGGGTCAGGATCCGCGAGCTCCCCTACGCCCGGGCCGACGCCTACCTCGGCAGCGTCATCTCTGGTGTCATGATGTTCTTCATCATTGTGGCCTGTGGCGCGACGCTCTTTCCTCACGGCATCCGGGTCGAGACTGCCGAGGAGGCGGCGATGGCGATCGAGCCCTTCGCCGGTCGATTCGCCGCGTTCCTGTTCGGCTTCGGCCTGTTTAACTCCTCTATCGCGGCGGGCGCGGTCATCCCCCTGTCGACAGCATATGCAGTGTGCGAGGGGCTCGGCTGGGAGACTGGAATCGATCGGACTGCCCGCGAGGCGCCGGGGTTTTTTTCCATCTACCTGACGATGGTGGCGGCCAGCGCCCTTCTCATCCTCTGGCCGAACGCACCGCTCATCACCATCATGTATTTCTCACAGACTGTGAACGGCATCCTGCTTCCGTTTGTCCTGATCTTCATGCTCCTCCTGATCAACGACCGGGAGATCATGGGCGCGCGCGTCAACTCGCCGGCCTACAACCTGATTGCATGGGGGACTGCCTTCCTGATGGTGGTCCTGACCCTTCTGCTATTGGTGACCTCGATCGTCTGATCCGCCTCGCGGATGGGCAGGGGCCTTTCCCTTGACAGGTTCAGACTGACGGGGGTAAAAGAGACCGAGGCAAACGACACATGGGGCCGAAGCAGCGGTACGCGTCAGCGATCAAGGCGTGGCCGGCAGAGGAGCGGCCGAGGGAGCGGCTGCTCGCGCACGGGCCGGGCGCCCTGACCACCGCGGAGCTCCTCGCGATCCTTCTGCGGACTGGCGCACGAGGTCAGAGCGCCGTTGAGCTCGCCCGCAGTCTCCTGGAAAAGACCGGCGGGCTCCGGGAGCTGGACCGGCGAGAGGCGGAGGACCTCCGGGAGGCTAAGGGGTTGGGTCTGGCCAAGATCGCCCAGCTCAAGGCGGCCCTGGAGCTGGGTCGGCGCCTACTGGCCGAGGAGAAGAAAGTCCTGGGAGCGGTGACCTCTTCGAAGGAGGTGTACGAGTGGCTCCGACCGCAGATGCGGGGCCTCACCAAAGAGGTGTTTAAGGTGCTGCTGCTCAACAGCAATAACGAGGTATTGGAGACCGTCACGGCCTCCGAGGGGTCGGTAACCGAGAGCCCGGTGTACCTCCGTGACCTGGTGAACCTCGCCAACCGGCACCAGGCCGCTGCCCTGATCATCGCCCACAACCACCCGTCTGGCAACCCACGGCCAAGCTCGACCGACAAGACGCTCACTGAGGAGCTGGTTTTCACGGGGCGTCTGTTGCGGATTCGGGTGCTGGATCATCTGATCATCGGCGACGACCGGTATTTCAGTTTCGCCGACGAGGGGCTGATCGACCAGTACGGCGCCGCGTTCGAGAAGCGCCGGGCCCGGTGAGGTGTCGGGAATGAAAAGGGATGGAGGTGATGCCGTGTCTCGCGGCGTGTGGTCGAGAGGCCTGGCTGTCGGGGGGACCCTTGTCCTTCTGCTGTTCTCCGGCTGTCAATACCTTCCGTTCGAGATCAAACCGCCAAAGTTGCCATTCAGGATGTCCCCGCTCAAGCACGAGGTCACGCTTCAGGCTGCCCCGGGAATGGGTCCTGCGCCATTCAAGGTTGTCCAGGCCCAGGCCGGGCCGGCCGAAGTAAAGTTAACCCTGTCGAACCCTGCCGTCTCCTCCATCCGAGTCGTCTGGACCGAGGGGACGTTTATCACGGCAGACAGTATTACATACCCGATCGGGTTGAAGGGCGGCCCTGGGCAGAAGGCCGGATCGTCGCCGGAGCCGACCACGATTGACTCCAGGGGGCAGGTTCAAGTCACGGTCTTCGCCGTCACCAAGGATGGCACGCCAGTGTCTCCAGAAGGCAAGTCGATAGAGCCGCCGTATCGGGTGGGGGTCAAGCTCACGGTTGAGAGCGAGGGGAAAGCATGGAAGGGAACGCTGTGGGTCTTCGTCTCGTAATGACAGAAGAGCTTTAAGGTTAGATTTCGCTAAGGCTCCTGGGAAGCACACTTCTTTACCACAAGGAGCACCAATGATGAGCTCACGATTCCGGATCGGCGCGGTTATCGGCGGTGTTGTCCTGACGTTGGCTCTGGAGGTCCTCTTTGTTCTGGACGGGCGGAGCGCCGAGCCAACGAAGGGTAGTGGGCATGAAGACCATCAAATGATGATGCGCCATGACAGTCCAACAATCCAGAAGTCTGGCTATGCGATGCCGAAAGGGTGGCGATTCGCTCTGCCGCCCGGAAACGTGGACGCGGGGCGGAAGGCCTTCGCTGACCTCGAGTGCTTCAAGTGCCATGCGGTCCAGGGGGAAAAGTTCCCCGCACCGAAGCCCGACCAGGGGGGAGCGGGGCCTGACCTTTCGGGGATGGGTTCTATGCACGCGGCGGAGTATTTCGCCGAGGCGATCATCAATCCGAACGCCTCCGCGGCCTGGCGGATTAAGTTCCACAAGGAGGAAAAGATGGGGTATCTCGGCCCAGACGGTAAATCGAAGATGCCGAGCTACAATGGTACGATGTCCATCCAGCAGCTCATCGACCTGGTGGCCTACCTGAAGAGCCTGGCTTCGCCTGCCGGACACAAACATTGAACGTGCGAAGTGCGAGGGTAGCGGCCGCGACATCGAATGCCGTAGCGGCGGTGAAAGCTGACCTCTATCGGCGTCAGCGAGGCTACTTTGCGCAAGCCTACGGGGCTGGCAGGCCAACACCCTGGCCTTCAACGGAACCGGCGCCGTTCGTCGCGCAGGTGGCGCAGAGCCTCTGGCGGCGCCTGCAGGGCGGTCGAGTCTTGGACCTCGGCTGCGGCGAGGGACGCCACACGCTCCTCTTTGCCCGGCGCGGATTTACCACCATAGGTCTTGACTATAACGCCACGCCCCTCAGGACGGTCGCCGAGCGGGCACGCCAGGCTCGCGTCGCGGGCCGGATCAAGCTCCTCATGGGCGATGCCCTTTTGCCGCCACTCAAGCCGGGCAGCTTCGACGTGTTGGTGGACTATGGCTGCTTTCACCACGTCAAGAAGGCCGACTGGTCGATTTACCTCAACCGAGTGTTGGGCCTTTTGAAGCCGGGCGGGTACTTTCACCTCACGACGTTTAGCACCAAGTTCAAACACTACCCGGGTGAGCGGCGGACCCGCAACTGGAACGTCCACCGCAACCACTATGACCGCTTCTTCGTCAAGCGTGACTTCGCCGAGATCTTTGGAAGCCGGTGCGAGATCCTGGCGATCGAGGAAGAGCACAAGGGACTGGACGGCTTTTTCCACGTGCTGATGCGAAAATCTCCGACCAATCTGCCGCGCACGGAAAAGGGCAGGCGATGAAGATCGTGATGATGGGGGCGGGCGGGGTTGGCGGCTACTTCGGCGCCCTCCTGCACCGCGCCGGTGAACAGGTGTGGTTCATCGCACGAGGCGAGCACCTGAAGGCTATGCAAGCGAACGGTCTGCAAGTGACCAGTGTCCTGGGCGACTTCACCATCAAGGTCACCGCGACCGACGATCCGGTCGAGGCAGGGGTGGCCGATCTGGTCGTCTTTGGCGTCAAGTCGTACGACACCGAGGGAGTGGCGGAACGAATGAAGCCGATGATCGGGTCGAGGACGACGATCCTCTGTCTCCAGAACGGGGTGGACAACGAGGAGAAGCTCGCGGCGATCTACGGAGAGCGGGTCGTTCTGCCCGCCGTCGTCCATATCTTCTCCGCCGTCAGTGCGCCCGGCGTGATCGCCCAGACCGGTGGCCCGCGCAAGATCACGTTCGGCGAGTCGGATGGGTCGATCAGCCCCCGTGTGGAACGGATCTTCGAGGTATTCAGGAAGGCCGAGATCAATTGCGAGCGTTCGACCCGGATCATGGCCGATCTCTGGGAGAAGTTCCTCTTCATCTGTGCCGTCGGCGGGATGACAGCGCTGACGCGCGCGCCGATCGGCGAGATCCGGAGCTGCCCCGAATCTCGGGCGATGCTTCGGGCAGTGATGGAGGAGGTGGCGGCCGTCGCTCGGGCCAAGGGGATCCCTATCGCGGCCGACGCGGTAGGGCAAACCATGCAGTTCGTTGATGGCCTGGCGCCCGGAGGTCGCGCCTCCCTCTACCACGACGTGGCTGCCGGGAAGCGGTTGGAGCTGGACGCGCTCGCAGGCGCCGTCGTCCGGTTCGGCGAGGAGACCGGGGTCGCCATCCCCATGAATCGAGCGATCTACGCCGCGCTGAAGCCGCATGACCTGAAGGCTCGTGGGCAACTCGCGGCCCACTGAGGCCTGCCATACACCTTGCGGGGCCAATGGTGAGGCATGGTGATTGCGGCCCTCGCCAGCAGATGACCCTGAGAATGCCTGCGCCGCCGTTCGTGCGAAGGGCACTCCTCGCCTCCATCCTTGGCATTGTCCTCGAAGGCGTCGCTGCCTTGTCAGCCTCGGCTAATGAGGTCGGACCGCCTCCCCTCGCCAGCCCGACCATTGACGACCCACAGACTCGCGAGATCCTCGCGCAGCCGACGCTCCGCCAGCAGATTCCAAAGGTCCGTCTTCTGGGGGATCGCCGGACCTACGAGTTCTTGGTGAGTCACCCGCCCCTGGCGACTCAACTGGCCAGGCGCCTTCATCCGCCGCTGGAGCGGTATACCGTCACTGAGGTCCGGCCAAGCGTCTACACTGTTGAAGACCGCGGGGCCCTCAGGGGCGAGGCGAGGCTGATCAGGGCAACCAATGACCAGCGCGTGTACCGGTTCGAGGGGGAGTTCCGATCCCTCGCTGATCTCCTCCGCTTCACCGGTCGGATGGTCCTCGTCTTGGACTACCGGGAACTCCAGGAGGAAGGCCAAACCTACGTGGAGAGCGACCCGGACTTCTACTTGCGGATCGATCATCTCTTCTTCGGCTTCATGGTGAAGCTGCTGACGCCCCTTATTCGCTTCCTCATCAACCGGCGCGTGAACATGATTGTGGAGGCGAGCAGCACGCTCTTCGCCCGGGTAGTCAAAGACCCGGAGGGGCTCTACCAGGAGATGGCCATGTGGAAAGAAGTGCGACCAGAGGATCTGGAGGCGTACCGGCAGGCGTTCCTCTCCAAGGACTTGACGGGGAGTCGATGACGCTGCGGGAGGCGATCGGCCAACTCTTCATCTTCGGCTTCGAGGGTCGCGAGTCCTCCCGGGCCCTTGAGACCTTTGTCCGCGAGTGCAATCCGGGCGGCCTGATTCTTTTCGCTCGCAACCTGGGCGGCCCGGAGGACGTGGCGGCGCTGACTGCGGCACTGCAAACCGCATCGCCGACCCCGCTCTTCATCGCCATTGACCAGGAGGGAGGGAGAGTAGCTCGACTCGGGCCGCCCTTCACCCAGTGGCCGTCCCCCTCGGCAGTCGGGGCAGTTGGCTCGGTCAAGCTGACCTACGCCTTGGGGGAGGCGATGGCCAAGGAACTCCTGGCCGTGGGGATCAACATGAACCTGGCGCCGGTCCTCGATGTCCTGACCAACCCGGCGAACCCGGTCATGGCGGGCCGGAGCTTTGGCGCCGACCCGCAGGTGGTGGGCCAGCTTGGGACGGCCTTCTTCTGGGGACACCGCGACATGGGCGTGCTCGCGGTGGGCAAGCACTTCCCCGGCCACGGGGACACGGTCGTCGATTCCCACTCGGCGCTCCCGGTCGTGCCGCACGAGCTGGCCAGGCTCTTGGCGGTAGAGCTTGCCCCATTCATTGAGGTGATCGGCGAGGGGATTCCGGCGCTGATGACTGCCCACTTGTTGCTTCCCGCCCTGGACCCCGAACGGCCGGCCACCCTGTCGCGGCCTATCCTGACCGATCTGCTGCGGGGGCGGATGGGGTTCTCGGGCTTGGTTCTGAGCGACGACCTTCTGATGCAGGGCATCGCCGACACGACCCCTCCAGGCGAGGCAGCCGTCCGCTTCCTCGAAGTCGGTGGCGATCTCATCCTGATCTGTGACGACGAGGCGGTGCAGCGAGAGGCGCTCGCTGCCGTTGCGGAAGCAGTCGAGAGGGGGCGGCTCTCCGAGGCGCGAATTCGGGAATCGCGTGATCGGATCGCGAAGGCGAAGGCCCTCTATGCGCGCGAGCCAGCCTCACGCTCCAACAATACGATCCGCCAGGTAGTGGGTTGTGACGCCCACCGGCGGCTGGCCGAGTTGCTGTGGACCAGAGCGACGTAGGGGAGACGATCGGCCCGAACGTGCATCCGTCAAGAAATCGTTTACATCCTGACGCAGCTTCGGCATAATGCCCATGGGTGCACCCTGGTGGAGGGCCTCGCTCCGGAGGGGGGTTTGATCGGTGGATCACCTTGTTGAGAAAATGTTCGGGGTTCCAAGTGCCGAGTTCTGAGTTGAAGAGCAGTCTAAGTTCGGAGGCATCTAGAACCCTCCACCTGGAATGTGGAACTTGGAACCTGCGGTCAATGTGACGCGTCTGGATCGCTCGGCCGTTCCTCTTATCATGCTGGCTCTCACCGCATGCAGCGTGGGCGCTGGCCTGCAAGTCCTTCCCGCCCCCGATGACAAGATCCGTGTGGAACGGATCGCCCACACGCTCCTGAAGACCTTGCCGTTCAAGTTTCTTGGCAGGTCGTTCGCTTTCCACATCGTAGGCGATGACCGGGCCGCCGGGTGGAATATCGCCCCAGGAATCATTTACATCAGCCAGCCCGCAGCTCGCTATTCGTCGGACGATGAGCTGGGCCAGCTCATCGCCCACTCCATGGGTCACGACCTTCTGGCCCATCCCGTGACCAAAACGGATGTCTCAGACAGTCGCCTGGCGGCGGAACTCACCACCATCGCTGTCGTGCCGGGGGGGATCTTGCTTGGAGGCATCGTCGAAGGCATGACCGGGAGCAGCGACTATACCCTCGCCCAGGAGATCGAAGCGGAGAGAATCGGGTTGCGGATCTGGCTTCGTAGCGGTCGGGACTGTGGTACGTGGATTGGCCTACGCCAGGGGCAGAAGGAGCGTGGAGGCAGTTGGCACGAGCCGATTAAAGAGGTGGCCCCTCCGCTCGACGACCTCGCCGCCGCTGCGAAGACAGAGTGCACCGGACGTCTGTGAAGAAGCGTGGGAGGAGCGGGGTACGACGAGTGAGGTGTGAGACGCACAGAGTGGGCGCGGAACGTTCTGGCCTCCAGGTTGCCGATTCCACGTTCCAAATCTAACATCCACGATCCACCATCCATGATTGATCTTGGGTCCTGGATCTCGGGTCGAGACCGTCAGTTGTTCAGCTTTGATGGGGTCTCTCAGCATGCTGAATAAAGGCCCGAAAAAGGGCGAGCTGCTCGGGGTGGCGGGCGATCATTCGCTCGGGGGGCCACTGGACCGCGAGCAGGAAGCGCCCTGGGCTCTCAACCCCCTCGATGACCCCGTCGGGGGCAAGCGCGCTGACCGTGAGATCGGGCGCCAGGTCCCGGATGACCTGGTGGTGGGTGCTGGTCACGGGCAGCTCTCGGGCGCCGATGATTTCGGCGAGGTGGGAACCCGCAGCGATGGCAACCGGATGAGCTGGCTCCGCCCGCCGCTCCCGGGGGCTGTCGTGGGCTGGGTCAGTCCCCTGACGATAGGAAAGATCCTGGTAGAGGCTGCCGCCCAGGGCGACGTTGAGGACCTGGAGCCCGCGGCAGATCCCTAAGAACGGCAGGTCGCGGCCGCGGGCGGCGTGAATCAACTCCACTTCAAAGCGATCTCGCTCTTCGTCGATCTCGCCGCACCGCTCCAACAGAATCTGCCCATAGAAGGCGGGGTGGACGTCGGCCCCTCCTGTCAAGACGAGCCCGTCGATAGCCTGCAGGTACTCCTCGACCAGGGCGGGCTCCGCGTGGGCGATCGGCAGGATCACCGGTAACCCACCCGCCTCCAGCACCGCTCGGGTGTAGCCATCCGGGACCGCTTCCCAGCGCTCCTCGTCATCTCGATGATGCCAGCTCGTGATCCCGATTCTCGGCCGCATCCGTTATCTCCTCCGCACGGCGCGGCCGGGTCGGGCGCCCGTGTGCTCGCCCCCCTCGACTACCGCGACTCCGTTGACGAAGACACGATCGATGCCGGTGGGATACTGAATTGGCATCTCGTAGGTCGCCGTATCACATACCGTCGCCGGATCGAAGAGGACCAGATCCGCCACGCAGCCGGGCTGCAGGCGTCCCCGGTCCACGAGGCCGAGCTTGCGGCAGGGGTCCCAGGTCATCTTCTTGACCGCGGTTGGCAGATCGAGCAGCCGCCTTTCCCGGACGTAGTGGCCCAGCACCCGCGGGAAGGTCCCGAACGTCCTCGGATGAGGCCGGCCGCGACTGAGCGGTCCTTCGTGGCTGCGACACCCGGAGTCCGACCCGATCATCGCGTACGGCTTTTGCAGGATCGCTTCCAGGTTCTCCTCACACATTGTGAAGAAGATGGCATCGACCTGCATCCGCTCCGCGATCAGGAGATCGAGGACGAAGTCGATCGGTGGCTTACCACAAAGCTCCGCCCCCTTGGCCACCCGCAATCCCTCGTAGCGGCGGTGCTCCTCGCCGGTCACCTCGGAGATCATGAGGCGGGACCAGTAGTCTGCCGGGTAATGCGTCGTCAATTCCTGCGCGATCCGGACGCGCGCCGCTGGGTCGCGCAGCCGCTCGATCCGCTCCTGCAGCCCACCCTCTAGCGCCCATGTCGGCAGGACGGCCTGCAATCCGGTGTTGGAGGCGGTATAGGGGTAGCGGTCGCATGAGACGTCGAGCCCTTGCGCCTGCGCCTCTTCGATGAGTCGGAACACCTCGGCCAGTTTCGGCCAGTTTCGCTCGCCCGAGGTCTTGAGGTGAGAGATCTGGACCGGGATCGCCGCTCCCGCCGCCACCCCGATGATCTCTTCGATCGCCTCGAGCAGCCCATCCCCCTCGCTTCGCATGTGACAGGTCAGGACACCGCCAGCGTCCCGTACCGCGGCCGCGATCGCAGTCAGCTCATCGGGCTTGGAGAAACAGGCCGGAGAGTAGACCAGCCCCGTGGACAGGCCGAGCGCGCCCTCGGCCATCCCCTGTTGCGCCCCTTCAACCATTGCCTCCAGCTCCTCCGATGATGGCGATCGGTTAGCACCTCCCATGACCGAGCCCCGCAGCGTGTTGTGCCCCATCAGGAGGCCGAAGTTCTCGGAGATCCCCACCGCCTCCAACCGCTTCAAGTAGTCTGCCACGCCCTGCCAATCATGGTCGAGACCATAGAGGTCACGGTAGGTGGCCGCCCTTTCTTCGAGCCAGGGTCCCCATATCGGGGCCGCCGCGTAGCCGCAGTTGCCACCGACCTCCAGGGTGACCCCTTGTCGTACCGCACTGTCGGCCGTCGGTTGAAGAAAGAGGTGGTAATCGGAGTGCGAATGGATGTCCACGAAGCCGGGAGAGAGCGCAAGGCCAGCCGCCTCGATCACTCGTCGTCCCCGCGATGGGTTGATCCGCCCGATCTCCGCGATCCGATCGCCGGCTACGGCGAGGTCGGCACGCTGCGCCTTGGCGCCGGTCCCGTCGATGAGCTCAGCTCCCCGGATCACCAGATCATACATGGCGTGAACAGTGAACAGTTGACAGTTCACGGTGGGACGCATCGATTCCCCTAGGCCCGTCAACCGCCAACCGTGAACCGTGAATCACGTTAGTCTCCTCGATGCAGGCGCCGGAGTCGTGCTTCCGTCTTGTACTCGAATCTATCCACGACCTCTCCCGCTGGATCCGTGAGGTAGGCGGTGTCCCCCCGATCGTTCCAGACCCCTGATCGACGATTCCAGTGGAGTGTGATCGGCCCCGCCTCATCTCTCCGATCCTGCCCTTCTCCTGTCACCAGTGTCAGCACGTGGCCCGGCCGGAGCCAAGCAGAGGGGAAGCGATAGCGTTGCCCAACCCGATCAGCAATCGAGTAGCCGCTGAGATCCACCATCTGCCTTGAGATATTGACGATTCGGACGAACTCCGCAAGAACTCCTCTCCCTTCTTCGCCATCACCTCTCGGCTCGATGCGGGTGATCTTCAACGGCCCTTGAACAGTCTTCCAGATCCCCTTCTTTGCCGATTTCGCTCTCTCCTGTACCTCGAGGAACCGTTCGGCATACCGGGTGTTCGGAGGAATAAAAAAGATATGGGCCCACCCTTCGGCCAGGAGCCGTTCGTTGACCAATATTCTCCCCTGAAAGACGTAGGCCAGGAGCCTGCCGTAGCGATCCTCTTGTATCCGATCGAACTCCAGGCGGACGGGAGCGCCGCTCACCAGCCGACGGTTGAAGTTCGTTGCCTCCCAAGCGTACGGTTGTCCATGCTCTGGTGCATTGATTCCGAGATACCGTACCTTCCGGCCATCGTTCAACACGATCGTATCCCCATCAATCACCTCTCGAACCGTACCAACGAGGTCCGCCGCAAATGTTGCGGAAGTGAGGAGTGCTGTACAAATGAAGGTCAGGAGAACCGCGTTATAAGGACGTTCACGGTTCACGGTTGACGGTCCTGGGGAGATGGGTGCCGCTCTCCGTGAACTGTCAACTGTGAACGCGTTGCTCCCAGATTCCCCTTCAACTTAATAATTTGATCCGCCCCTTGTACTTCGCCTCCAGTCGGCGATTGTGCTCATCGCCCCCCGGAAGGTTAGCGCTGAGATAGACCGGCGGTGAGAGCCCCTTCGTGACGAATCGCTCCACTACGCCGCAGACGATCGAGTTCACGATGAAGGCGCCGGCCAGGAGAGATGTCGGCCCCACCTTCTCCGCAAGCCCGGGGAAGGTGACGGCGCCGTCGCCCGCCTCGCCGCAGTTGTCGATGACGAGGTCTGCCACCTCGAAAAGGCGCTTGCCGCTCGCATGACGCGAAGCGACGGCCCGGGCGTGGCGGAGCGACGTGATGGCAATAACGGTGAGCTCCCGGAGCTTCGCTCCCAGTGCCAGCTCCACCGGGACCGGGTTGATCCCGGCGTTGGAGACGATGAGGAGCACCTCTCCGGGACGCGGCTCGTGGTAGTCCAAGAGGACCTCAGCGATGCCGCTCACCCGCTCGAGCTGACCGCTCTTCTTCGGGGGGGTGAGGGGGGTCAGGAATGGCTCGGTCATGGTGTTGACCGGGACTAGGCCGCCCGCGCGGTGGAACGCCTCTTCGGCCACCAGATGGGAGTGGCCACTCCCGAAGAGGTGCAGAACGCCGTCGGCCGCTAAGGAGGGGAAGATTAGATCGGCTGCCCTGTCTATCGCCGCGCCCTGGCTACCCTGTATCTCGCTGAGCAGCCGAACCACTGCCTCGTAGTAGGCAGGACTTCTCACCGTATTCCTCGAAATGTCCACCCCGGGACGATCTTGCCCAGGATCGCGGGATGGGCCGCCCCGGTGATGGGGGGCAGGTTGCCCGGCAGACCGTGCGCGGTGAGGTAGGCCAAGAGGGCGAAGGCCGAGGCCTCGATGGCCCGTCCCGGAAAGCCGGCATCGGCGGCCGTGAGGAGACGGCACTCGGGCAGCGCCTCCTGAAGCCGTTTGAGCAGCGTTGGGTTCTCAGCCCCGCCGCCGCAGATGATCACCTCTGCGGCAGCGTCAGCGGGCAGATCTCGCCGGACATGGAGCGCTACCGACTCCGCCGTAAAGGCTGTGACGGTCGCCACCAGATCCTCCTCTGCGGTTCGGCGGGCCGCTGCACGGCGCAGCAATGCGTCGATCAGCGCAGGACCAAAGCTTTCCCGTCCGGTGCTCTTTGGTGGCCGGCGCGAAAGATACGGATGGGCCATGAGCCATCGAAGGAGGCGAGGTTCGACCTGGCCGGAAGCGGCGATCCGTCCTGTGAGATCAGTTCCCACCGCGCCTCCGGTCAGCCGCGCCATGAGGCCGTCGATCAGGACGTTTCCTGGACCAGTGTCAAAGGCCCGGATCTCCCTGAGCCCGCGGCCCTTGGGCAGGAGGGTAAGGTTGGCGATCCCGCCCAGATTCAGGACGAGGCGGCCCCGCCGAGGATGGCGGAACAGGACCGCGTGCAGATAGGGGGTCAGGGGAGCCCCCTCGCCGCCGGCCGCTAGGTCGCGGGGGCGGAAGTCGGCCACCGTCGTGACACCGGTCCGCTCGGCGATGACCGACGGCTCCCCGAGCTGCAGCGTGGAGCGGACCGATACCCCGTCCACGGCCTTGGGGGCAGGGAGGTGGGCGATGGTCTGACCGTGAGACCCGATGAGGGCCACTTGGCTCATCGGCACCCGAGCGCGTCGGGCTACAGTGCGCGCGGCCTCCGCGAACAGCTCGCCGAGGTACGCGTTCAGATGGCAGAGTTCGTTGGCACCGCCCGGACAGTCGTCCGCCGCCCGCAGGATCCGCTCTCGCAGCCCGCCAGGGAAGGGTAGAATCGCAGATTGTAGGAGACGAAGCTTCGGCAGCGCCTTACCCGGCCCGATCTCTAGGAGGGCGGCATCGATCCCGTCCGCCGACGTCCCAGACATCAGGCCAATGACCTTCATGATCGCCGTCTCACGGGCTGGCTGCTCTCATCCGCCCGACGTCCAACATTGGGACCAAAGGGCGAAGCTCGACGACCATTGTTTCAATCGTAGAAGCGGAAGCGGACGATATAGTACAGGGCGGCGATGCCGTCCTTCCAAGTGATCTTCTTCCCCTCCGCATACGTCCGGCCATGGTAGGCAATCGGGACCTCGTAGACCCGGTAACCGAGCTTGGCCACCTTCACCGTCAGCTCGGGCTCAATGCCGAACCGATCCGACTTGAGGCTGAGGCGCTGGAGGACCTCGGTCCGGAAGACCTTGTACCCAACCTCCATATCGCTCAGGTTGAGATTCGTCATCATGTTGCAGAGGTTTGTGAGGAAGCGATTTCCTACATAGTGCCAGAAGTAGAGGACGCGATGGGGGCCACCATGGAACCGGTTGCCGAAGACAACGTCGGCGTGCCCTTCGAGGATCGGTTCGAGCAGTCGCGGGTAATCCTGTGGATCATACTCTAGGTCAGCGTCTTGGATGATGACGATGTCGCCGGTCACCTGCTCGATGGCGGTACGAATAGCAGCCCCCTTGCCCCGGTTCTGTGGGTGGAGGAGGAGACGGACCTGATTCCGGTGGTCACGGGCCAGCCGCTCCAGAATCTCGCGCGTCCCGTCGGTCGAGGCGTCATCCACAAGGATGATCTCCTTCTCATAGGGGGCTGCCTCCACCCGCTTGAGGAGCAGCTCAATTGTGGACCGCTCGTTGAACACCGGGATGAGAATTGAGAGCTTCACCTTGGTCCTCGACGGGAGAACCCTCAGTGCTTCCGCAAGGCACTGGCGAAGGCCAGGGACCTCGCATGCCCTCTCGCCAAAGAAAGAAAGACGAAAGGGAGGACCATGAGCAGATATTTATCCCACACCATGTAGGCAAAGAGATTCATCGCGAAGAACCCGGCGATCGCGAAGAGGATGAGCCTCTCCGGCTCATGCCTCTCGATTTGGAAGACTTCATAGAGGATAAGGCAGCCCAGGAGCCACAGCAGGAAGTACGGGAGCGTCTTATGGTCGCCGAATGCTCCCGTCAGCGCGATGTCCAGGTACCCCAGTGTCTTGACCGGGAGGTTCAAAACCGAAGAATTGGGCCGCGGGATGGCCAGCCAGAACAGGGGCGTGAGGAGTGCGATGTGAAGGATCCGTTCCCGCTGAAAGATGTCCCGGACCCGAAGGAGTGCCAAGGGCAGGGAGTAGACGCCCGTGGCGAGCACGAGGTAGTTCACGAAGTCAGGATGGAAGTACCCGCCCTGGCGGACCATTCCACGGAATCGATTCTGCGGGGTGATCCCTCCCCACAGGAGGATGAAAGGCAAGAGCATCGCGAACGGAAGAGTGAGCAGTGCCCATCGCCTCAGGTCTGTTTCGGCCCGGCGCTCCTTTGTGATAGAAGTCACGGCATGGGCGGCCGGGAGAAAGACACTGAACTGGCGGATGAGTAGCGCGGTACCGGCCGCGAGAGCGCCCGCGAGAGGGCGGCCGGAGAGATAGAAGGTCAGGGCGACCATCATGGCAAACAGGCACGGGATGTCGGTATAGTAATAGAGAGAGGCTCCAAGATAATAGGGTGAGAGTGCCAGTGCGGCGGTGGCGTAGATCGGGAGCCAGGGTGCGCTGCCATCGCAGGTCGCTCGGCAGAGACGGAAGAAGAGGAGCAGCGTCAGAAAGGAAAGAAGCGCGACCCCGACGCGCATCTTCCACAGGTCAAATCCGATCGCGCGGCCGAGGAGACCGAAGGCGAAGAACGTCAGGGGAGTGGCGGTGTGATCGTAGGTTTTCAAGAGCTGCACCGGCGGAAGGTCGTGGGCGCTGAATTCAAGGGTGATGCGATAGAAGGTCACCTCGTCTCCATGGATCGGGTAATCGAACCGAGTCAGCGCAAAGACAGCCAGGAACGGGAGCGCGAAAGCGAAATGCCAGGCCCAAAGCGCATCCAGTCGCCCGCTCACCCTTTGCCCCTTCCTCATGCACCATCTCCGCTTGCCTCATTCACAGCTTCCACCCCCTCCTTCTTAAACTCTTTGCGCACTGCCCGTCGCGCGGCGGGGTCGGCGAACAGGTCCAGTGCAGTCAGGGCGAGCGCTTTGGCAGCCAGGATCAGGGCGCGATCTCCGGCCGGCCCGCCGGCCGCCTCGGCGAAAGCGGTCGTGTGGCAGACCACGTCGGGACGCTCAGTGAGAGCAATGGTCGGCTGGATCGTCGGGACCACCTGGCTGACATTGCCCACGTCGGTGGACCCCAACTCCTGATCCTCCGGTGTTTGCTCCGCCCGCTCACCCAGCGCCTCCAGGCTTGCGCGGAAGATGCCGCCCAGCGTCCGGTTAAACTTCATCGGATGGTACTCTTCCCCTTCCTCATGGATCGTAACCCTCGCTCCGGTGGCCTGGGCAGCCGCCTCAAAGCAGGCCACCACGCGGTGGTGCAGATCGCGGAGGTAGTGAAGGTCGAGGGCCCGAATGTAGAACCGAGCGGCTGAATAGTCTGGAATGATGTTGGGCGCCCGACCGCCATCAGTGATGACCCCGTGGATGCGAGTATCGTCCCGGACCTGTTGGCGGAGGGCGTTGAGGTTGGTGAAGGCGAGGAGCACCGCATCGAGCGCGTTGATTCCGAGGTGCGGGGCCGCGGCGGCGTGGCTCGACTTGCCGAAGAACTCGACCCGCAGTGGCCGCATGGCCAGGGCGCACTTGAACAGCTCGGTCCGGTTGCTAGGGTGGACCAGGAGTGCGGCGTCGATCCCGGCGAAGAGGCCCGCCTTGACCAGGGCGATCTTGCCACCGCCGTTTTCCTCGGCGGGGCAGCCCACCACCAGCACCTGGCCTCCCAGTGTGGGCAACAGCGACTGCAGCGCCATGGCGGCGCCAATGGAGCTGGCGGCAATCAGGTTGTGGCCGCAGGCATGCCCGAGCGAGGGCAGTGCGTCGTATTCGGCGAGAAATGCGATGGTCGCAGATGGTCGCTCGACACCGGCCCTGGCCAGGAAGGCAGTCGGCAGGCCCCCCGCTCCCTCGATCACCTCAAACCCGCGCGCCTTGAGGAGGGCAGTGAGGTGTCGCGCTGCCTCCCACTCCTCGTAGGCTAACTCCGGGTGCTGGTGGAGAAAGCGGCTAGTGGCCACCAGTTCGCTGGCCAGGTGATCAACCTCTTTGATGACCTCGTCTTTGACCCGCATCCCCGACATGTGTACCTCTCCGGGCTGCAGCCCCGCAAGTCTCGGCCAAACCATACCATAGGCCCAGGATTGAGACAAGAACTGAGGGTTGCCAGGATGTTCGATTCATCGGCGATCGCGAGGTGTCGAACCGTCGCCCGCGGGATCTGGCTGCATTCGTCGGAGGCGATCCTTCCTGCCGCTGCGGCTCAACCTGAGGGAAGCGGTCGATACGATGCGGGCAGAATCATGAGGGGGCTGACCGGGACGCCCGGCGCAGCGCCTCGGCAATGGCTCCTCCCAACAGAAAGATGAGCGCCGAGTAGAACAGCCAAAGGAGTAGGGCAATCGCGCTCCCGAGGATTCCGAAGATCGGGTTGTATCGGGCGTAGGTCAGGAGGTACCAGTTGAAAAGTTGCTTGGCGGCGTGCCAGAGGGTGCCGGCGACGAGCGCCCCCGGGATGGCCGCGCCCAGCGGGATGGGCCGGGCAGGCGCGAACCGGTACGTGAGCAGAAAAGTGGCCCCGACCAGAGTGCCCGGGAGGAGGTGCAGCAGGATGCCGTGCGGCAGGCTGACCCCGGCCGGCACAACCTCTAGAAGGCGGTTGCCGAGCGCCTCGATCGCAGTGGCCAGCGAGGCCACGGCCAGGCTGAGCAGAAAGCCGACGGCGGAGATGAGCATCAATAGCACCGCGGTAATCTTGCGCCGCAGGTATGATCGGGACTCCTCGACACCACAGAGGTCAGTCAGGGCAGACGCCACCATTTCAAAGGCTCCCGAGGCAACCCAGAGGAGCGAGATCAGCCCGAGTCCGCCCGCCACCCGCCGCCCCTGAATCAGGCTCTCGAGCGCGGCCTCGATCTGCGCGGCGGTCACCCGAGGCAAGACACGACGGATCCCTTCGCCAATGGCGTGCGCGACCGCCTGCGATGAGACGGCGAAGAACCCCAAGACGGCGCTACCTAAAAGGAGGAATGGGATGAGGGCGAGCAGGCCATAGAAGCTGATGGCGGCGGCCATCATGAAAAGATCACGCCGGTGGAGACACCACCACAATTCGCGCAAGAAGCGAGCCAGCCACCAGCGGGAGGTGGGTTTTCGGTTGGCCATGCCGGACAGCATACCTGCACGGCGAGGGAAGCGCAAGCGCGCGTACAGCCCCGACCATCTTTGCGGCAACCGTAAATCCTTTGCAAGCGGGGCGACGAAGAAGTAGAGTAGGCACCAAAACTCCAGGAACGCGCCCACCGCCCTATCGAAAAGCCGATCAAGCATGGCGGGCGCTTGACGCCTCACGACATCGTATCCAGAAGCAATGCCCGGGCCATCTACTGACCGCTCTGTCCTCGCTCTCAAGCCTCTGCCCGATTATCTCAGGCCGGGTCTAGACATCGTTTTCGTCGGGATCAATCCTGGGGTGATTTCGGCGAAGGCGGGGCACTACTACGTGAACCCGAATAATGCGTTCTGGCGGTGCTTGTACCTCGCCGGGCTGACGCCGGTCCTGCTCGCGCCGGCGGAGGACCAACGGATCCTCACCTTCGGCTGTGGCCTGACCGACATCATCAAGCGCCCCTCCCGAGGCGTGCATGACTTGCGATCGGAGGAGTTCCAGCATGGCCGAGTGATCCTCGGGCGAAAGCTGCTGGGCTGCAGGCCACGGGTCGTCTGCTTCAACGGCAAAATTGCCTTCGTCGGCTTTTTCGGCGAGGAGGTCTTCCGGGGCTTCGGGCGGCAGGGCGTGACGATCGGTCCGTCAAAGGTTTTCGTCGTGCCCTCCACGAGCCCGGCAAATGCCCATTTCCCTTTCCTGGTAAAGCGAGGCTACTTTGCGACCCTCAAGACTTGGCTCAGTGCCCTGAAACAGTGCCGCCCATCCCGCCCTTGACCGAAGTAGGAACTTTCCGCATAATTCGGGAAACTCAAAGGAGAGGAGTGGACCATGTCGAACAATATCCCTGAGACGTATCGCGACCTGTTTCAGAAACGGGCCTTTGCTCATTTGGCGACGCTCATGCCGGATGGCACACCTCAAGTCACCCCGGTCTGGTGCGACTATGACGGGACTCACATTCGGATCAACAGCGCAAAGGGGCGGATCAAGGACCGAAACATGCGTCTGAACCCGCAGGTGGCGCTGGAGATCATGGACCCTGACAACCCGTACCGCTACCTCTCGGTGCGCGGCCGCGTCACGGAGATTACCGAGAACGGCGCCGACGCTCACATCGACTCGCTCGCCAAGAAGTATCTGGGACAGGAGAAGTACCCCTACCGGAAGGCGGGCGAGGTGCGCGTCCTCTATAAGATCCGGCCGGATCGCGTCTCATCAATGGGATGAATGGAGTCTGTCCGCGAACTATTGTCTGATCAGCAGTTGGGGCATAGGGTCGCTGAAGGGGTCCGGCAGGAGGACGAGGAGCCTTGGGCCCTCAGGAAGCGGCTCGATGAGGCGACGGATCGTCTGTCCCGATGAGAGGGTTTCAGAGGTGGCGGTGGGTACCAGGCGGCCTTGCCCTGACAGCGTCCGAGGTCAGGACGCCCATCCCGCTGCACCCAACAGGAGAGCGCGCCCCACTTGTTGCCCGGACAGTCCCCAGCATCCTGGGGTACTCCGCCCAGTAGTTGGTCGTTGCGAAGACAACAGCCAGATCAGCCCGGTTGACGGCGGCCCGTTCCAGTGCGAGCTCGGTGGCCTGCGCCGCAGCCACCTCGGCGGACTCTTCATCCGAATATCCAACTCCGGCTCGCATTGGTTGGGAACGAGATCTTAGATCGTAGAGCTTTGGAAGTCCGGGATGGTACCCCCAGGATCTAAGATCCGGGATCTAGCATGGATAGTCACCTACTGCGTAATGGTAAAGCCGGTCTGCTGGGTGGCCTCCGTCCCCTCCGCCTTCACGCTCAAGACGACCCGATAGCTGCCGCTTTGTGCGTTGGCGGGCAGGGTGACCCGCTGACTACTCGTCCAGGTGCCAGCCTGTCGTTTGGCTTGCAAGGTCGAGTCGCCAACCACGGAACCATTGAAGAAGATCTGACGCCGCTCGGAGACCACGATCGTCTGTTGAGGGTTCGGGTTGAGGAGGGCAAACCTCACATTGAGGTTGACCGTTTCGCCGGCGCGGATCTGACCTGGATGAGCCTCGACTGCCTCCATTCTGACCAGGGTCCCCTGCGACGAGCTGTAGTCATATCGCTGGGCAGTTGTAGATCGATCTTGGGATCGCGCCTCCATCACGTTGCCAATAATGCCGCCGGCCAGGCCGCCCACCAGCCCGCCTAACAGGGTCCCGGTGGCGCTGTGAAAGATCAGCCCACCCGTCAACAGGCCGACTGCGGCCCCCACGCCAATGCCAATGGCCGTCTGGGGATGCGCCTTCACCTGCTCCTCGATAGCGACGCAGCCCAGCGTGCCGCCTGCAATCAAGACCAGGCAGAGTAGCAAAGCGATTCCTTGCCGAAGATGAAGTGTCATCTGCGTCGTCTCCTTTCAGCGTGAGTGTGACTTGCCCACAACAGCCCCATCCTAGCAGCCTCTTCGATGCGACGTCAATGGCTACCATAGCTACATCGTATCCCACGACCCACTGAAGCCTCATTGGAAGTTCCAAGTTCTGGTTTCCGGTTTCGGAGTTGGGGGGCATCTGCTTGTGGCGGCCGAGGCTGTATGCTATATTTATTCGTAGAGGTGACTTACCATGAAACAGCTCATAGCGGTTGGCTCGATCTGCATGCTCCTCCTTGCGAGTTGTGCCACTCCCCTGACACCTCGTGAGAGCGGAACACTAACCGGTGCAGGAATCGGTGCCGCCGCCGGTGCCGTCCTTGGAGGGATTGCCGGGTCGGCCGGGAAAGGAGCGGCGATCGGTGCCGCGGTCGGGGCGGTCACCGGTGCCCTGACAGGCAACGCCATCCAGAACGAGCAGGCGGCCAGGGCTTATTTCCCGAGGTACGCCTATGCGGCTCCCCCGTATCCCTACTATGCCCCTTACGCTCCGCAGCCGCCGCCTCCGAATGCCTCTCTTTCAATCGAGGTGGCGCCGGAGGAGACCGAGATCGTCGTCGATGGCAGGAGGATTGGCCTGGCCAAAGAGTTCCATGGGCCTGCCGTGGTGCCGGTCGTTGCCGGTCCGCACCTCGTGGAGTTTCACTGGAGAGGGTTTAGCGTAGCAAATTCCATCATGGTCTCGCCAGAGACGACGGTCCTCATCAGACGGGACCTGAGGCCTTCAGCCTCGGCTTCACCTCAGGCAATCCCACCGGGAGCGAATCCCCAGCCGGCATACTAAGGGTCCTCATTGGCTTCAGGCCCACCTTCGCACACACACAGCCCTTCACCTCAACTCTTCGTCCCTCGCCCCCGTGGGGGGAGAGGGCGTGCGTGAGGGGGAGTGCGATCCTAGTTGACATGCGCCCATGACTAATCAACTGAAGGCGCTCACCCTGACCCTTGCCGCGGCGCTCTGCATCGACATTGGCCTGATCCTGCTTAAGGTGCGGGGTGATGCGGTGGCGGACAGGGCGGGCGGTCGCTTCGCCCATCTCTTGACGGGGTATCTCTGCGATCCGCTCTGGCTCCTCGGCCTTTTCTTCCAGCCACTTGGGTATGGCTTCTACCTCTGGGCCCTGGGGATGGCGCCGCTCAACATCGTGCAGACCACCATGAGTTCCGGTGTCATCGTTTTCGTTGTATTCGCGGTATTTTTCTTGGGGGAGCGGCTCGAACGGTTTGAGTGGGGGGCCGTGGGAGCCGTCGTCGTCGGGATGATTCTGCTGGGGATCAGCCTTTCTCCGGATGCGGAAAGTAGTCAGTCGTTCATCGATCCACGAGTCGTGTTCTACCTCTCACTGATCCTCGTTGGGCTTGCAGCCGTGGCTTGGTTCGCCCTGGCTACCTCCGGCCAGCCGGATGCGCGCGGCATAGGCCTCGGAATTGCCAGCGGACTCCTCCTGGGCCTTGCTTCCATCTATGCCAGGGGGCTCGCCCTCTTCCTTGCGCAGAGGCCACCAGGCCATCTCCTCCGGCATGCGATCACGTCGCCATACACTCCGCTCACGCTGATTGCGAACATGGCCGGATTTTTCCTGCTGCTCGGGGCGTTCCGTGCGCAGCGGGCCTCAATCGTCCTGGCGTTGAGCGCGACCCTCTCCAACGTTGTGCCGATCCTCGGCGGGATGATCGCCCTCGGCGAACGGCTACCTGCGGACCTCCACTTGGCGGCCTCGCGGCTGCTGGCCTTCTCGATGACCCTGGGAGGCGCGGCTATGCTGATCCGCCCGGCCCCATCCGTCAAAGGTCATTGCGAGGAGCGTAGCGACGAAGCAATCTGACCTGATAGGTCATTCCGAGCGAAGCGAGGAATCTCTGGGGATTGCGAAGCCTGCCCCGAGCACTGCCGAGGGGGAGGCGCCTCGCAACGACACTGCGTGTCGGATTGCTTCGCGTCGCTCGCAATGATAGATGATTGAGTGTGGTCTGAGAATCAGTATACACACGCAGATCGAGACTGATCTGGATGGCAGCATTCAATCGATCCGCGCTCTTGACCGGAAGAGACCCGAGCCTTTGCCGGATGTGGGACGTACGGCCAAGGGCTGCGGGAACCCCCCAGGACCCACCCGCTCGGATGGAAGGACCAGCCCGGCGACGTAAAAAGCTTGCCCCATTGTCCCAAGGATGGGAGAGCGTTGCATTTTGGCTTAACTTTCGGTTGTGGATGCGATAAGTCACATACTGACAAACGCCGCCGATCCAGCTGGCAAATCCATTGGAGGGGAACCCATGGGTGGGAAGATTGCTGAGGATGACGGTCAGGGGGGGTGTGCACGAAGCTGGAACGTCCGATCTTTTGATCTTACGTGCAGGTCGCATGGAGGCGCGAGAAGAATGAAACGATTGATGATGGTGCTGTTCGCGTCGGTGGTACTGGTCAGTGGTCCACTGACGGCGGCCTTTGGGAAGGAGTTGGTTTCACCAGCGGCCGCTCAGAAAGCAGTTCGTGGGGTAGCGAATACCGGACTGGGACTCGTGATCGAGCTGCCGAAAAACGTTTACTACGGCACCCTTGAGGACGGACCGCTGTATGGTCTAACGGTCGGGGTTCTGGAGGGATTAAGCTGGGGAATTGCGCGGACCCTGGTTGGAGTATATGAGGTGATCACCTTCCCGTTCCCGGTCCCGGAGGGATATCGCCCGATCTATAATCCCAACTATCCCTATGAACCCGGGAGGACGGACTTCGCCGATTGACGGGCGAATCTGCCCGAAGATATCCCGACACCCCTAATAGGAGAGACGGATCCAGCCTTTCTAGATTTATCTCAGTTGCCTGAGGATGTCGGCTGCCCGGGAGCGGGTGGAGACGGCCATTGGCTTCCGCTCTCAGGTTGGGCCGGGGCTGCGGGTGGCGGGTAGTCCACTGGGGGTGCGCCGTAACCACCTTGATAGGGATAGTTGACTGGAGGGCAGTAGGGCGCGTCGGCCGGGTCTGGCGAGAGGCACGGGTCCGACCAATATGGATAGCCGTAGTAGTCGTAGGAGGGATACCCGTAGTAATCGTAGGAGGGGTAGCCGTAGTAGGCGGAATAGTAGGCGGGGGGTGCGCCCCAATAGGAGTAGGGGTCATACCACCACCAGGCCGGAACGAAAGCGCTTGCCCCAAAGCCGAAGACAAAAACGTTCCGCCTGAAGTGATGGTGACGGAAGCGGGATGATGGAAGGTGGAACGAACCCCTGCTCCCACCACCAATGACACCGGCTCTGCCCGCCCCGCCCACAACGCCACCACTGCCGCCCACAACGCCACCACCGCGACTTCCGCTGCCGACGCCTCCCCCCCCACCTCCCCTTCCGCCTGCCTGGGCGAAGACGACAGGGACCGCAAACAGCAGTGGCAGGGTAAGGGTAACTGCTATGATCGATGAAACAGCCGCTGATTTCTTCATCTCACCTTCCATGCGAGAGCAGGATGCTCTCCCTCTGTATGTCCACCTTTCTCGTGCCCGGCTGCGCTGTGTTTACTTGAATTCCCCCTCGGAAAGCTGCAGGCGAAAACCTCGATCCCGTGGTTCGATCTGGATCTGGCGCTCGTACCGCCCGCCAGGCGTCGCTGCTCCGGGTGTCTCTGCGGCCGGCCGGGCCACGATCCGATGCGGGCCGGCCACCAGCGCGAGCTGACGCCCCTCGCCTGGTCGAAGGGTGAGCAGAGGTGGGACGCCGCCGGAGGCAGGGTCAGCGTCCAGATAGACATTGACGGTCCATCTGGTAGCGTTGACCAGCAGCCCCGGGGTCCGAGGCCCGGCCGCGGTCGGCATCGGAGGGCCTTGCCAGGCAACTGGCGGCGGGCAGAAGCGCCACCCCTCCCTGGCCTCCAACCACTGCTCATGTTGGATGCCAGCCTCGGAGATGCCGAGGGTAAGGATTCCGAGGAAAAACCGGGCGGCGTATTTTGAGTCACGATCCGCGATCGAATCACAGGGACGGACCGCGAGGCTGGCGCATCCTGAAAGGACGGCTGCCACTGCGGCAAGGGCAATGACGCGCTTCACAGTGATCTCCTCGCTCGTGGCTTCCCTCCCTTGACCCACCGCACGCTAATAACCATAGTAGCCGCAGGCATACCGGTAGTAGCCAAAGACCCAATTCCCATAGGGGTCATAGTATCCCGGGGTCCAGACCCGCGGGCACGGGGGATAGACACGATAGTACGGGACCGGTGGATAGTAGACGGGCGGCGGGTAGGGGTAGCTGTACACCGGGTACGGCCCCAGCGGAACCCCGAGATGCAACCCGAAGAAGAAATTCGACCTTGCGAGCGCAGGATGAGCCGGAAGGAGGAGCAGGCTGATCACGATCAGGGCCCCGATCGCCCCAAGGGCTACCATCCTCTTTGTATGTTTCATCTAACCACACCTCCCTTTATAATACAAACTACGCTTTATCCCTTTTATGGTAACATGTGCCCTAAAAGAGGTCAAACTGGGTCGGCGGGCTCCGGCCGTTGTCTGTCGCGAGCCGGCGCCGCCAGTCGTGACCGGAGGTGTCCGATGGTGGCCAGGGCGACCAATGTCCATGGAAACAGCAAAATCAATGAGATAACTATGCCGTACATCGCATCCTCCATCCCATCCTCTCTGATCCTTCTGATCCTTTTGACGCCTTATCAGGGCCCGTGTTTAACTATCTACTGTAATTGTCGCAGTTGTTGCGATGAGCTTCCGCCCAAGGAGCGTAGAGCGCGATAAACGGGATGGGGGGCTGTGCCGGGGCAGGGTACCCGAGTGATTCCATTGAGTGCCGCGATTCGGGCTGATGACCTGAGGAGACTCGTAGGCGTCAATCGCCTGCGAGTAGCGACCATGGAGGGGCTTCTCCAACGGCAAGGAGGGTCTCGGCGTTAGAGTCCTGTTTGATCAGGGGGTGATCGATGGTCCACGCCTATGTCTTCATCACGACCCGCAAGGCTGAGGAGCGGCAGGTGGCAGACACGATCGGGGAATTCCCGACAGTGAAGGCGGCGCATGTCATCACCGGCAATATCGATGTCGTCGCCTTTATCGAGGCTACGGACCTCGCCGGCCTATGGGACACAGTGAATCAGGTCCAGGCTGTCCCTGGTGTGATGCGCACCACGACCAGTGTGGTGGTCGAACCGTTGTAGTGGTCTGCGGCTCAGGCCGGGCCGGCCAGCAAAGCCGCGGCGACCGCAGTCGCAGCAGCCACCTGCCGCAGGAAGTGCAGATCGAGGGTGTCAAGGGTATCGGTGCGCAAGTGGTAGTGTGGGTTCCGCAAAAAAGCGGTATCGGTGATCATCACGGCCGGGTAGCCGGCGTCCCAGAATGGCGCATGATCGCTCAGGCGGACGACGGGAAGGTCCTCACCATTTCCCTCCACAATCAGACCCTCCACGGCCAGCGAGGGGACGAACCGGGCCGCCCCCTCCTTAAAGAGTGCCACCAGCTCCTGTGATCGCCGATTCCCTATCACGCCGATGAAATCCCCCACCGCAGGGGCTGGTACCCCTGGCGGCGCAGTCTGCACCGGGCTGGTGTAGCCGATCATCTCCAGGTCGAAGACGCCGGCAATCGCTGTCCTGCTGGCCCTGACCTGCTTCACATAGTGCAGGCTCCCCGGGTAGCCGTACTCTTCGAGGGCGAAGGCGACAAAGACCAAGTTCTTGTGGAACCGATGGCGCGCCAGGGCTCCGGCCGCCTCCAGGAGTCCGGCCACCCCGCTCGCATTATCATCGGCGCCCGGACAGTCCGGCACGGTATCGTAGTGGGCGACGATCAGCACCTGCCCATCCGAGGATGATCCCGGGAGCGAAGCAATCAGATTCCGGTACCAGCGCCCCTCGATGCGGAATTTGTCTTCCACGACGGGTAGGCTGAATCGTCGGAAGGCCTCTGCGATATAGTCAGCGGCGGCTTCCATCATGGCCTGCCCATCAAAGGGATCTCTCGGCCCGACAAGGCGTTCGAGGTGTCGGCGGGCTCCGCTTTCGGAGATCGCCTCCGCGAGATGACCGAGGACCGGGTCGAGACCTCTCACGCCTCCCTCCCTTGCGCGTTCCGTTTGGGCCGCGCCCTCCGATCAGGTGCGAATACCATCAGGGTAACAAGCCCACGGGCTACCGGATGATCCTCTTCGTCTCGGACCACTACCTCCGACACGACGATCCTCCGACCCTTGTGAATGACCTGCCCGTCAGCCAAGACCGCCCCCTGCCTAATTGGGGCCAGGAAGTTCACCTTGAACTCCACGGTCACGACTGGCGCCGGATGGGTAAGGGTCCGCGCGGCCAGCCCGCCAGCCGAGTCGATCAGGGAGGCGATGGCCCCGCCATGCATTCCTCCGGAGCTGTTTTTCAGGTGGCTGCCAAATGGCAGTTGGATCAGCGAGCGGCCGGGTTGCAGATCGAGGATCGCCATCCCTAGATGGTGAAAGTAGCTGGAGGTGCTTCTCAATCGCGCCACGAGGCGATGAGGTGCGGCGGCCGATCGGGATGAAGGAGAGGGGGGACGAGGCATCTCAGGGCAGATAGACGAGGAAGGTCACTCAAACTCGCCCCCCAGAGGCTTTCGTTCTGAGAAACCCTCCTGGGTGGTGTGCCAGAATGCGATCCTTGTTTCCCCTAGCTTCCAACAGAGGAAGACCTCCTGCCCCTGCCGCACGGCGGGGAAGTCGATGAGGCCCGTGTCCAGGTCCTTGACGACGCAGCCGAACTCCTGGATTTGCTCGATCCCCCGCCGAAGCTCCTGGGCCATCGATTCCACCTCCGCCTTCAGCTTGGCGAAGGCCCTGCCCTCAGCCGTGGCGCCATTGCCACGGACATGTGCGCGGAGCTCTTCCATCTTCTGCTGCTTGGCGCCCATCTCGCGGCGGACGGCGATGAGCTGTTCGAGGATCGGCCCGAGGCGTGGGAGGAGTCGGTTGGCTTCTTCGAGGGTGAAGTGTTTCTCAGCCATGTTGCCCTCGGGTAGAAGGGGATTGCGAAACGTTGGGCGGCTATAGCTGCGAAACTGCAGCCTCACGGGCGAGGCAAGCCTACGATAGGTGGGTGTGAATTGCAAGCGATTTTGAGATGAATCCTAGACCCCCGTGTCATTGCGAGGAGCAGCGCGACGAAGCAATCCGACACTTCGTGTTGGATTGCTTCGCTTCGCTCGCAATGACGTGCGGAATGCCGGTCTCTAACGAGGCAGATTGCACAGCGCGGCGGTGAATAAGAGGACCAGAAGAACAAGAAATCCGAGGATCAGATGGCGGACGGCCGTGCGGCGGGCCGGCTCACGGGATGGCTCGGGCGATTCCATGCGAAAGGGGCATCATCGGGGCTTCTCGCTGGGGCTCGCGCCTCCCAGCGCCTTGTCGTTGGCGTAGATCGGTACGCCGGCGCGCAGCGCGAGCGCGATGGCATCACTGGGTCGGCTATCCAGCGTGAGCTCTTTCCCATCGGCCTCGAGATACAGCGTGGCATAGTAGGTGTTTTCCTTCAGGTCACTGATGATCACCCGCCGGAGGCGGGAGTGAAAGGTCGAGAGGAAGGAGAGTGCGAGGTCATGGGTCAAGGGGCGAGGAGGTTTGAGCTGCTGGAGAGGAACGGCGATGCTCTGGGCCTCGAATGGCCCGATGAAGAGTGTGAGTTCCTGCTTGCCCTGTTTGCCCCGAAGGAGGACAGTGGTCTGGCCGCTCTCCTGGTCGGTCGCCACGCCGAGCACCTCCATTTCGTACAATCCCTTGGGCTCTTCGGCTCGCGGGGCCGTCCAGGGCACGAGGAGTAGAGCGCCCAGGAGGGAGAGGCTCGATAACGCCACTAAGAGGGTGACACGACGCCACGTATTAGTCATTGATACAGCGAACCAGGCGCCAGCCGTTCAGGAGGTTGACACGATGCAACTGCTCAGTGGTAAGCTTTACCTCCTTCAGGAGCGGCATGAGCTTCAGGTCGGTCTTGAACCCGAGTTGGCTGCACAGGGGGGCCATCAGTTCCTCGAACGCGCCGATAACCGGGTTCTCGCTCTTGAAGTGATTCAGGATGACGATGTGCCCCTTCTTCTTGCAGACCCGCCTGATTTCCCGGAGGACGCGAACCGGCTCCGGGACCGCGCTGATCACATAGGTGGCCAGGACATGGTCAAAGTGTTCGTCTGGAAACTCCATCTTCGAGGCATCCATCACCTTGAGGGTCACGTTTTCCATGCCGTACTCCCTGACCTTCTCCTCAGCCTTCTTCAACATCTGCTTGGAGAAATCGATCCCGACAAGGCGGCAGTTCCGGGGGTAAAGGGGGAGGTTCAAGCCCGTGCCGATCCCCACCTCAAGCACCAGGTCGTGCGGCTTGATCTCCAGCAGTTGCAGCGCCGCAACTCGCCCAGGGTGAAAGATCTTGTCGAAGAGGAGATCGTACATGGGGGACATGATGGCGTAGGCTCGCTTGATCTGCTTATAATCTAAGGCGCGCATCTCTCCCTCCGATGACCTCGCACGGCTGAAAATCTTGACCACATGATAACACTCGCCAAGGGGGGCGTATTATACCCTACCGGGGCTGCCGTGAAAACAAGTTTTCGTCAAAATCCACCGGCAGCCTCACCGCTCGCCCCTGATAGTCTCGATACAGGAGGTAGCCATGCTGGCGGCCGAAGTCGTAGAGCCGCTTTGTCAGGAGGACATCCTGCTTGCAGTACTCGATGACCCGCTCGAGCTCCCCCGCCTTGAACCAGGCCAGGCTCTGCAGGCCATCCGCCGACTTCCGCTCCCCGAGGGTCTCTTGCGTGAGGTGGTCCAGCTTCAGGCGGAACCCCAACCTCCGGTAGATGCACTCCAGGATGTCGAGAGCGGGCAGGGCGTCGTAGTCCAGGTCGGCATAGCCCCGCAGCACGTCGAAGTCGAAACGCCGAAGATTGAAGCCGACGATCAGGCGGGCCCGTGTGAGCTCGGCGAGAAGGGCATCAACCTCGGGCTCGGTGTACACGCGAAACTCGGCACGGTCAAGGTCGTAAATGACGCCCACGGCCATGCCCATTCGGCGCCGGTGTTCCCACCCGCCGACCTCTTCGGCGCTCCGCTGCGTTTCCAGGTCGAAGACGATCACCGTCGGCTCCGCCGGAGGGGCATTCCGCCCCCGCTTGACGAGGGGGTTGGCCTCGGTCGTCGAAGGGCGATGGGTGGGCCCCTCTCCCTCGGACCAGGCTGCCTCCCGGAGGAGGCCCCTGAGGGTGAGATGGGCCCCCGGTTTGTCAAGTGGCTTGTTGCCCGAGCCGCATTTCGGGGAATGGACGCATGAGGGGCAGCCGGATTCGCAGGGACAGTCGCCCAGGAGCTGTCGCGTCGTGAGGAACAGATCCGGGAGGACCCGGAACGCGCGCTCGGTCAGGCCGATCCCGCCTGGATAGCCATCGTAGATGAAAATGGCCGCGCGCCCGACCTGCGGGTGGATCGGATACGAGATCCCGCCGATGTCCGATCGGTCGCAGAGGGCGTACAGCGGAAAGAGGCCGATCATGGCGTGCTCCACCGCATGGATGCTCCCCATGAAGTGAAACCCTTCCTTGTCGACCAGTCTTCGAAGCGGCTCGGGCAGCTCGAACCAGAGGCCGACGGTCTCGAAGGTCTGCGGTGGGAGATCCAAGGGGTACGCCCCGAGCCGTTCCTGTCCAAAGATGCGTCTGCGTTCGTAGCCGATCACTCGCTCCGTGACCTTCAGGCGTCCCAGGTGATACGGGGTGCCGTGGTGGTCCCGAGACTCTATGATCTCCAGGATCTCTGTCTCTTTCTCGGTCGTTGGCCCGGTGTAGTAATCGACCGAGACCGGCCGCGCGTGGACCTTGTGCTGGGTCAGATCCAGGACTTCGACCTCGTACTGCTGCCCCTGGTGGAGGTAGATGGCGCCCGGATGGCACTCGTGCAGCGCCCGGACCCCATCGACGGTGCCGATCGCGCGGCCGTCAGGGTCCAGGATGGCGCACGCCTCCCCCAGCGAGCGGATGTTGATGCGCCGCTGGGGGTGTCGCTCGCGAGCGTACCATTCGGTCCCGTCCGCAGAGAGGAGCAGCCTCCCCTGATCATGAAGCGCGTGGATGAGTTCGGCTTCCGCTCCATAGAACAGGTCGTCGGCTCGCAGTGGAAGCTCCGACGCAGCCGCCACGAGATGCCCGGCCAGGATCTGGCGGTTGCCTGGATCCACGATGGCCGCCTCGTAGGGGCGGCTGAAGAAGTCGTCAGGATGCCGGGCGAAGTACTGGTCGAGCGCGTCAGGAAGCGCAACCAGGATGATCAGTGCCTCCCGCGGGCCGCGGCCCACCCTTCCCCCGCGTTGCCAGGTGCTGGTGATGCTTCCGGGATAGCCGACCAGCAGGCAGGCATCCAGTCCGCCCACGTCGATCCCGAGCTCGAGCGCGGAAGTCGTCACGACCCCGGCGAGCCGCCCGGCGAACAGCCCCTGCTCGATCGCCCGCCGTTCGTCGGCCCTGAAGCCGGCGCGGTAGGCCTTCAGCCTGGTGGCGAGCGTCCGATCAGCCTGGCGCGCCCACATGGCGATCAGCTCGGCGATCTTCCGGGCCTTGGCGAAGGCGATGGTCTTGAAGCCTGCCCGGAGGCAGCGGAGCAGCAGCTCCGTCGCCTCGGTATAGGGGCTGCCGGTTGGGTTGACCAGAAGGAAACGCTTGCCCCGTTGCGGTGCCCCGTCGTCCTCGATCAGGTGAAACTGCAGCCCGCTGAGTTTCTCCGATAGCTCGAGCGGATTGCCGATCGTGGCCGAGCAGGCGATGAACTGCGGCCGGGAGCCGTACGAGGCCGCCACCCGCTGCAGGCGGCGCAGGACGTGGGCGATGTGGGAGCCAAAGACCCCGCGATAGGTGTGCAGCTCGTCGAGAACCACGTAGCGCAGATTCTGCCAGAGCTCGCGCCACTGGGCGTGGTGGGATAGCAGGGAGAGGTGGAGCATATCGGGGTTGCTGAGCAGAAGCTGCGGCGGATCCTCCCGGAGCTTGGCCCGACGGGAAGCCGGGGTGTCGCCGTCCAGGATGGCCGCGCGGATATCGTGCCCCAATGGAAGGAGAGCCTGGAGCGCCTTGAGTTGGTCGTGCTCCAAGGCCTTGATCGGGAAGAGGAGGAGGGCGCGGGCGGAAGGCTCGGCCAGGAGGCGCTCGAGGATCGGCAGGAGGTAGGTCAGGCTCTTCCCGGACGCAGCAGAAGTCACCACCAGGGGGTGCAGGCCAGCCCGGGCCGCCTCGATGGCGGCGCACTGGTGCGTGTACAGACGCTCGATGCCGATCTTTTGAAGGGCGCTGCCAAGCGGGGCTGGAAGGGGCACGACAAGGTCGGCATAGGCGGGCGGCTTCGGCGGGATCCAGCGGAGGTGGACAGCTTCCCCTCTCCCCGAACACCAGCACAACAACTCATCCACGAACCGATCGACCTCAGGTGTCGGCAAGGCGGGAGAGGAGTCAATAGCTGGGCGTGCCTTCGGAGCCCGAATCGTCGTCATGCTTGCTGAATCACGACCTTCGTGCCAGATGAGACCTGCTTGAAAATCTTCGGATCGCCCTGCACCTTCCCCACGATGTTCACGGCGCTTGCGGGCCGTATCTCGTTTCCGCGGCTAGCTGGCGTCGGCCCGAAGAAGATGCAGAAGGCGGTGCCGGGCGGCCAGTAGCCAAGGTCTCCGGACTCGACCACGTCTTTCGCGTTTTTCTCCAGTTCTGCCTTGACCGGGATCGAGAAATAGATCTCGTCGCCCCAGGTGTTCGCTCGCGCCTCGATCGGCAGGGCGCTCCAGATCGCATCAGCCGTGGGCGTCTGATGGAGGACCGCAGTCACACTGACCTGACCCGCGGTGATCCTAATGCTGCGCTGCTGTCCTTTTTCGCCTGGAGCGGACATCTTATCTCGCGGTAAGGATCGGAACGCCCTCATGCATGTATCATGGCGCGAGAAAGGCTGTCAAGGTCAAAACCCCCTAAACGGCCGTTGGCCCATCACGGGAGAAAGTCAGGTTGAGGGGACAGGGCGGGTGAGAAGGGCAATGGCTTGTGCGCGTGGCTCACATGCTCTTTCGAGTCTGAGGAGAGGAGGGGCGGAGGAGGATGAGTAACAGGAGGGTTGAGAGAGCGGCGAGGCTCGCCCCAACCGTGAACGCCAGCCCGGCGCCAAATCGCTGGTAGAGATACCCCATCAGCAGGCTGCTGGGCAGGGCGGCGATCCCGATGCAGAAATGGTACATGCCAAAGGCTGAGGCTTGGCGTTCTGCGGGGACCAGATCGGCAATCAAGGCCCGCTCCACCCCCTCGGTGAGCCCGAAGTAGAGGCCATAGAACGCAAAGAGCACCCAGATCTGCCAAGGTTGGGTGGCCGCGCCGAAGCCCAAGTAGGCGAGCGCGTAGACCAGCCAGCCGGCGATGATAGCGCCTCGCCTCCCTCGTAGGTCAGAGAGGATGCCGCCCGGCATCCCCGTTGCCGCTTTGACCAGATGGAAGAACATCCAGAGGAGCGGGAGGTGTGCCACCGCGATCCCGATATCCTGTGCTCGCAAGAGGAGGAAGGCGTCGCTTGAGTTGCCCAGCGTGAACAGCGTGCCGACCATGAGGAAGCGGATCAGTTGCCCATCGAGGCGGCTGGGGCGTCGCAACTCTTTGGCGGCTGGGGCGTGATCGACCCGGATCTCGCTCACCCACAGAATCAAAATAAGTATTGAGAGGAGGCCGGGGATCGTCGCGAGCAGGAAGACCGTTCGGAGCCGCTCGCCGAGCAGGGTCAGCAACCCAAAGGCCAGGGCCGGGCCGGCGACAGCCCCCAGGTGGTCCATCGAGCGGTGGAATCCGTAGGCCCTTCCCCGCATTGCGGCGTTGGTGGAGGCGGCGATCAAGGCGTCTCTCGGCGAGGTCCGCAGCCCTTTGCCGAGGCGGTCGGCGACCCGGATCGCCAAGACGTGCCAGGGGGCGAGAGCGAAGGCGACGAGAGGTCGGGTGAAGCTGGAAAGGGTGTAGCCGGTGAGGACCAGCGCTTTGCGGCGGCCGATTCGATCGGAAAGCCATCCGGAGAACAGCTTTGTGAGACTGGCCGCGCTTTCCGCCATTCCCTCAACGAGGCCGACGAAGGTCTGCCCCGCCCCGAGGACGCTGGTGAGGAACAGCGGCAGAAGCGGGTAGATCATCTCCGAGCTGACGTCGGTGAGCAGGCTGACCAGCCCGAGGGCCAGCACGTTTCGGCTGAGACCAAAAGCGCCGCTGCTTCTCGAACCAGTGGCTTGTGCAGACAATGCTGGCAGCCTTAGTCAAAGGTGCGTTTGGAAGGTGATAAGAGGCTCACGAGTGGAGAACAGCAGTGCACGGAATCTCTCGATGCGCTGCACTTGGGATATGGAGTTCCATTGGGTTGAGCGGCTTTCTACGCCGCCTTTCCGGATCCACCCTGCTCAAGAATAGCCACCAGTTGGTCGATACTCTCTGGGCTGAGCGGAAGATTCCTGAGGGCCGCCACGGTTCTGCGGAGGTCGTACGCGCACCGCTTTAGCTCCACGATCCCATCTTCGATGATCGCGTAGCTGGCTTCAGGGCTGCCGTCTCGCGGCTGCCCCACACTTCCGGGGTTGACCACCACCCGCGACCCGATCCCGCGCACCATCGGGAAGTGCGTGTGTCCCAGGAGGATGAAGTCAGCCTTGACGCCTTCGATCTCTCCACGTAGCTGGTCGTCGGGGAGGTCGGGGGTGATCTCGTATCCGTAGAGCTGGTCGCGGGGCGTGGCATGTACGGCGGCAAAGCGGTATCCGTCAAGTTTGAACTGCGCGGAGGTGGGGAGCGTTCGCAGCCAGTCGAGATTCTCACTTTCAAGAACGGTTCGATGGTAGGCGAGTGTCGCCTCCGCCAACGCCTTGTTGGCGGGTGAGCAGTGACAATCGACGTTGAGGGCCAGGGCGTTGTCGTGATCGCCACGGATGGCCACGAAGGCGTGTTCCCTGACAAAGTTGATGACTTCGTTCGGAGCGGGTCCGTAGCCAACTAGGTCGCCAAGGCAGATCAGCCGGTCGAACCTTTCCTGCGTGACGGCCTCCAGCGCCACCAGATTTGCGTGCAGATCGGAGATTACCAGTATTTTCATTTAGCGGTCACCCTTGTTTCCCCGAATTATCCACCGTGAGGGCTCCCATACCTAGTAAAAAGTTACGAGTTCGCGGTACTCCTGAAATGACTACTTGACGATCATCACCGTGCAGGGGGACAAACGGCTCAGGTCCTGGCTGGTTCCCCCCATGATGCGGCCGAAGACGTTGGAATGGCCTACGAATCCGATGATCAGAAGGTCAAACCGTCCTTCTTTCGCGAACGTGATGATGGTCTCGACCTCGTGGCCGGGGAGCACCGTGGCATGAAGGTTCACGTCGTGAAGCGCCGCCTCATCCCACGCCTCTTTGGTGATCTTCTTGAAAAACTGCTCGGCATTGTTCTTGACCTCTTCGACCTCGCCCACCGTCGCGGCAAAATATGGGAGCCCCTCTTCCACGGAAATCGAATGCAGATCCACCTCCAGCCGCTTCGCCAGCTCAATGCTGGCGCGAAGGGCCTTCTTGGAACCCTCAGAGCCGTCGTAGGCGACCAGGATCTTCCGAAACATCTACCCCTCCCTTCCCTCGATGACTTGAGGAGGCCCGATAAGAGTCACCTGTGCCGCTTCCCGTGCGACCTTCGCCGATCGTCTTGGATCGAAGAAGCGCTGGGCGATCATCGTGGGGACAATGGCGCTCAGGACGACGACGGTGACCAGGACGGAGAACTGAGCCCGAGTGAGGATGCCCGCGTTCAGCCCGTATAGGGAAGAGATGGTGCCAAAGGTCAAGCCGGTGCTCATCAGGAGGGTGGTGTACATGGCATTTTCAGGGACGTAGCGCTTGGCGAATGGGTAGACCCCGATGAATTTGGTCACCTGCTTGACCGCCAACAGAATCACCAACAGACCAATATTGGCCCAGATGAGGCCGAGTGACACGTTCATCCCGGACTTGATAAAAAAGAAGGGTGTCAGCAGGGCAAAGGTGACGATGCGGAAGCGCCGTTGTTCCTCTCGGTGGCTGTGAAAGATCTTGGCGACCGCCAGGCCGAGGATGAAGGCCGGCAGGACCGCGTGGCTCTCGGCCAGATGCGCGAAGTACATCAAGACTAAGAGAGCCGCGAACGCGCCCTTGATCTCCGGCTCGATGACCCGATTGCCGTAGCGCGAAAAGAACCAGGGTTTCAGCCTGGGCATGATGACGATCACCGCCGCCGAGACCAGGATGAAGGGGACGATCCACACGGTGGGTCGGATGAACAGCAGGCTCAGGATCGACGCCGTGCCGAAGTCCGTCACAAAGGTTGACGCCATGATCAGTTTGCCGATCTGAGCATTGGTGAGCCCTGTCTCAACGAGGACGGCATAGACTACGGCGAGCGAGGTGGTTGAGAGTGCGACACCCGCGATTTGCGAGGCCGGGCTGGTCCAGCCGGCAAGGAGGTAGCAAAAGGCCCAGGCTCCCAGGAACGGCAGAAGAAAGGAGAGGCCACCGATGAGGACACTTTCCTTGAACTTCTCGCGCATGACGTCGGGGTCTACCTCGGCACCGGCCAGGAAGGTCAGCACGATGCTGGCGAAGCTGGCGAGGAAGTCGATCCATGGGGTAGAGTGCAGACCGAAAAAATTCCCGGCGACGATGCCGAAGCCGATCTCAATCAGGGCCACCGAGATCCCGAGCTCCACCGAGGCCATGCTGGCGAGCAGGATCAGCAGGCCCATGATCATTCCGATCCAAGCGTTCTCCACAGGAGCTCCTTGTTGTCGGTGTCAGTCGGCTAGTGTCAGCGTCCCTCTCGCATGCCTTCGCGCCCGAGCACGTGGCCTTTGCGGAGGTCTTCACCGTCTTTGCCAAATCTCTTGGCCGGTTCCAGATCCTGACGTTGGGGTGGCGTTGTGGGCTCAGACGTTGGCTGCTGGGCCGCTGCCGTGTCCCAGGGCCTGCGATCGGGGCCAAAGACCTCTCGTTTGCCGACGAAAAGCTCGATCACCCGCCGCCAGGATGTTGCCTCTTTTCCGCGGGGTTCGGCCATGAAGCGGTAATCTAACTTCCGAATGTATTCCTCCAGTTCGCCGCGGAGCCCTTTGAGTTTCTGGAGTTGAAGCTCTAGGAGGCGAGGGAGATTGGGATGGTCTCGGCCTGTGGCCATCGCGTTGTAGAGGTGGGGGAGGCACAGGCCAAAGGAGAGACGGAGACCGTCGGCGAATTCCGGGTCGGCTAAAGAGGACAGGAGTGTGTCGGTCAGGTCGGGTTCGAAGAACTGATCCAGCCGCTCGCACACCGGGCATGGTGATTTTCGGCCCCGTTGTGCCGAAACCGAGGGTTCGCTCTTGGCCCGGAACCACTTTGCCTTGATTCGCCCCCACCAGAGCCTCGGCTTGGTGAGCCTTAGCGCCCCCTGCACCATCTCGATCTGATCTTTGAGCAGGTGCTCATAGATGATGGCGATCCCCGATTGGCTGTGGTCGATGGTGGCGGCCATCCAGGTGTGCCAGTTGCAAAAGCCATGCGATTCCCGGAGGCGGCTGCGAACCCCGTAGTCAGTGACGTATTCGTAGAAGAGGGAGTCCAGGTAGGAGCGACTCCACTTGAGCAGCAGTCGGCAGACCGGACAGCCTTCCTCATGGAAGGCGTCCAGCAACTCAAAGTAGGCTACAGACTTGGACCGATTTCCGCTGGCGCTGTCAGCCATCGAGCTCTGCCTTTTGAAAAACAAAAACTCCTACCAAAGGGAACCCCTCAGTAGGAGTTATCAATCCCGAACGGACTATCGGGATAATTTATGCGACGAACTCCATCGCCTCGATTTACGCTTCTGTATACCAGAGAGTCTCAAGGCTGTCAAGCTGAAACGAGGCGACATCCGGCCGTTTCGCCCGATGATTGCGTTTGGGCTGGCCATGATGTATGATTTGGCCACGGTGTTTTACCCTTCCGTGAACAAGGAGGCGGGAGTGCGAAGCTATCGGCAAGCGATGGTGGATGAGATTCTGCCTGCGGTCAGCAAGCCGTCCCGCTACCTCGGGATGGAGTGGAACGCCATCAAGAAGGACCCATCCCTCTCAAAGGTCAAGATCGCGCTCGCATTCCCCGATACCTACGAAATCGGTATGTCCCATCTGGGATTGAAGATCCTGTATCAAGTCCTGAACCGGCGGCCGGAGTTCCTCGCGGAGCGAATCTATGCGCCCTGGCCGGACGCGGAGAAACTCTTCCGGGAGCGACGGATCCCTCTCTGCAGCCAGGAGTCCGGCTACAGTCTGGCCGATTTCGACTTGATCGGCTTCACGCTCCAGTATGAGCTCTCGTATACGACCATCCTGAACATGCTGAACCTGGCCGGCATCCCTGTGAAGAGCGAGCAGCGGCGCGAAGGGGATCCATTCGTCATCGCGGGCGGTCCCGTCGCCTTCAATCCCGAGCCGATCGCCGAGTTCATCGACATGTTCCTGCTGGGGGATGCCGAGGAGGCGATCCACGAGATCTGTGAGGCGGTCCTCCGGTGGAAGGAATCCGGCGGCCGGCGAGTGGAGCTCCTTGAGGCCTGGACCAAGATCCAAGGCTGCTATGTCCCGGTGCTCCACCGTGGCGAGACGATTCGCAAGCGGACAGCGATCCGGCTCGACGGGATCGACTATGGCGCCTTCCCGGTCCCGTTCATGGAGATCGTTCACGACCGGGCCAATATCGAGGTGATGCGTGGGTGCACGCAGGGGTGTCGCTTTTGCCAGGCCGGCTACCTCTACCGGCCGCTCCGGGAGCGATCGGCCGAGGAAATCCGGCAGATGACCCTGCAGGCGATCCGGGGGACGGGGTACGAAGAGGTCTCGCTCGCCTCGTTGAGCATCGCCGATCTGACCGTCCTTCCGAACCTGGTGCCTCTCTTAATGGACGAGCTGCTGCCGGAGAAGATCTCCTTGTCGCTCCCATCGCTCCGGGTTGAGGCGTTGAACCGCTTCCCGCAGGTGGCTGACGAGATCGGCCGGGTCCGGAAGACCGGTTTCACCATTGCGCCCGAGGCCGGGAGCAAGCGGCTTCGAAAGGTCATCAACAAGGAGGGGTTCGACGAGGAGCAGATTTTCACCGCGGTCAAGAACGCCGCGCGGTCGGGCTGGGAGTCGGTGAAGTTTTATTTCATGATCGGGCTGCCCACCGAGACACAGGAGGACCTGGACGAGATGGTCCGGGTCGCCCGGGAATCGGCGCGCATTGCGCGGGCGGAGTCGGCCAGGGGGTTCGGCCTGACTGTGAGCACCTCATCGTTCGTCCCGAAGCCACACACCCCGTTCCAGTGGTTCGCGCAGGAGCCGATGGAACTTCTCAAGGAGAAGCAGCACTATCTGAAACGGAAGCTGCGGGAGGCGAACGTGTCGTACAAGTGGCACGACGTCGAGTCCTCCTTTCTGGAGGCCGTCTTCACCTTGGGGGACCGTTCCCTTGGCCAGGCCATCCACCGGGGCTACGAGTTGGGGTGCCGGTTTGACGGCTGGACCGAACATCTCAAGTTCGACCGGTGGATGCGGGCCTTCGACGAGACAGGGATCGATCCAGGGGCGATCGCCAACCGGGCCCGGCGCCTGGATGAGCCGCTGCCCTGGGATCATATCGACATCGGCGTCAGCAAGAAGTTCCTGCAGCGGGAGTACAAGAAGGCGCTGGAGGGTCGGGGGACCCCGGATTGCCATGTCGCCCCCTGCTCGGCTTGCGGCGAGATCTGTATGCCGAACTGGCCGACCTGGGCGGAGAAGGTCGGGATAAAGGTTCAGAGTTCACAGTTCACAGTTCACAGTTCAGAGATTTTGGGTTCAAAGTGCCAAGTTCCGAGGCTTGAAGCCGGTCCCAGGCCGCCGCCCTCTCCCCCGCGAAGCGAAGCTCCTGTGCAACGCATCCGGTGTATCTTTCAGAAAACCGGCGATCTGCGGTTCCTCTCGCACCTGGAGGTGATGAAGGCGCTCAGCCGGGCGCTGCGCAGGGCGCAGGTGCCGATGGCCTACTCTCAGGGGTACAACCCCCAGCCGAAGCTCTCGTTTGCCCTGGCACTTCCGGTGGGAGTCGAGGGGTGGCGGGAGTTGGCAGATATCGAGCTGGGCGTGGCGATGGCGCCTGAGGAGTTGGTGGCGCGGGTCAATCGGCACCTGGCCCCGGAGCTGCACCTGGTCCGCGCCTGGGAGGTTCCATTGACGGCCCCATCCCTCACACCGTCGGTGCGGGAGGCTGTCTACCAGATCGCCCTGCCGCTCAATGGATCGAGCCCGGAGATGAGGGCCAGACTCAGTTCCCCGGCCGTTTGCGACGAGTGGCTGAGTCGGCCCAGCATCACCGTGAGCGTTCAGCGGAAGGAAAAGCTCGTGGACGTCGATGTGCGTCCGCACATCCGGGAGTTGGTGGCCTTGCCGGAGGAGGGCGGGGCGCTCCGCTGGGGTCTCCGTCTGAAAACGGGGCAGGGTGGCAGTGTGCGACCGCAGGTGATCATGGCCCGTCTGCTTAAGGACGCTCTCAACGGTCAGGTCGATGGATGGGAAACGAAACTGCGTGTGGCGAGAATTGCGCTGGTCCTGGATGGCGAGATGTGACCTCCTCTGCCGCTGCTGGGCATCAGCGCTGGGGAGCGCGCCTGTTTGAGGAGAAAGTGAATATCTGCCGATGAAGCGCGAGATCATCGTCAATTCCTCCGTGGTGGAAACCCGGGTGGCCGTCCTGGAGGACGGCGTCCTGGTTGAGCTTCTCATCGACGACTCGAAGAATAAGAGCATCGCCGGCAACATCTACAAGGGGCGTGTCCTGAAGATCCTGCCGGGGATGCAGGCCGCCTTCGTGGACCTGGGCCTGGCGAAGGATGCCTTCTTGTATGTCCGGGACATCTTCGAGGATCTGGAGGAGTACGAGCGCCTCTTGAACCTCGGCGAGGATGGCGAGCCCGGCGGCGAGCCGCTCCCCGAGGAACCCAGGCCCAGCTTCAGCCGCGGCCGGCGCCCCCAGGCCACCATCGAGGAACTCTTGAAGGAGGGCCAGGAGGTCCTGGCTCAGGTCGCCCGGGAACCACTCGGGACCAAGGGGGCTCGCATCACGTCCCACATTACCCTGCCCGGCCGGTACCTGGTCTACATGCCCACCGAGCAGCACATCGGTGTCTCCAGGAAGATCGAGAACGAGGGGGAGCGGGCCCGGTTGAAGCAGATCGTCGAGGAGATCAATCCGCAACGGGAGGGGGTCATCGTCCGGACCGCCGGCATCGGCAAGGGGAAGGCGGAGATCGGGGCCGATCTGGAGTTTCTCCGGTCTCTCTGGAAGAAGATCAAGAGCAAGGCCGAAACGCTCACCGCTCCGGCGTTGGTCCAGAAGGACCTGGACCTGATCTTCCGGATCTTCCGGGATCTCTTTACGAAAGAGGTGGTCCGCTTGGTGGTGGATAGCCCGAGCGAATATGAGCGGTGTCTGGAGTATGCCGAGTCGCTGCACCCGGACCTGAAGTCACACCTGTTTCTCTACACCGAGGACGAGCCGATCTTCAAATCGTTTGGCATCGAACGGGAGGTGGAGAAGGCGCTGCGGCACAAGGTCTGGATCAGGTCTGGAGGCTATATCGTCCTGGAGGAGACGGAGGCCCTGGTCTCCATCGACATCAACACCGGGAAGTATGTCGGCAAACATGACTTTGAGGAGACGGTCCTCAAGACCAACCTGGAGGCGGCCAGGGAGGTCGCGCGCCAGGTGCGCTTGCGAGACCTGGGCGGGATCATCATCATCGACTTCATCGACATGGCTCGGCAGGAAAGCCGGGATCGGGTCCTCCAGGAACTCAAGGAGGCGCTGAAGCCCGACCGCTCTCCCACCAACGTCTCGCTGCTGTCGGAGCTAGGCCTGGTCGAGATGACGCGGAAGCGGGTCCGGCAGGGGCTGAACAAGGCTCTGAGCGCTTCCTGCCCGGCCTGCGGAGGCCTTGGCTTTATCCGTTCGACCCCCTCCATCGCTCATCAGGTCCTTCGGGAGGCTGAGTGGCGGCTGTTCCGCAAGCGGATCCCCCTGGTCCGGATCCGGGCTCACCCCGATCTGATCGGCTGGATCCAGGCGGAGGATGGCGAGGTGGTCGAATCCCTCCAGCAGACCTACGGCGGAGAGATCGTCCTGGTTCCGGAAGAATCATTGGCCCCGGGGAAATACCAGTTGCTGGAGGGGTAGTGTGAAGGTCGACATCCTCTGCTCCGAGCCCTCCCTTGCGTACCGGGGGGAGTGGCAGGCTGATGACTCCCCGGAGGCGCTTGTCCGGCGCCTGCTCGGCGAGGCCAAGCGCTGCGGAATCCCGATCCAGCTGACCGTTACCGGACACGGCACCTGGAGCATCGCCCCAAGTGGCCGGGTTATCCGTGGCGCGTTGTTTCTGGAGAGGAAGCTGGCCCACAAGAAAAGGCGTTCATAGTTCACGGTTCACAGTTCACGGTTGGCGGCCTCTCGGTGTGAATTCTGAACTATGAACTGTCAACTGTGTACCGTGAACTGCCTGGAGCTGGAGCGCGGAGGTTCTGCTTGACAGGGCGGTGGGAGCCGCCTAGAATACGCTTTGACAGCGATATTGTATCACCGGAGAAGGAGGCCGTGCGCCTCCTCTTGGTGTTTGTTAGGCTTCAAGCGGGAGGGATTGCAGTGTACGCCATTATTGAGTCGGGAGGCAAACAACAACGTGTCAGCCCGGGTGCCCTGGTGACCCTCGAGCGGATCGAAGGTGGTGCAGGGAGCCAGGTCGAATTTTCGAAGGTGCTGCTCGTGGCGGACGGAGACCAGGTAAAGATTGGCAACCCCCACCTGCCGAGTGCCAGGGTCATGGGCGAGATCGTCCGGCAGGGGCGCGGGCCCAAGATTACTGTCTTCAAGTTCAAACGGCGGAAGCGGTATCGACGTACTCAGGGGCACCGTCAGGCGCAAACGACGGTGCGAATCAAAGAGATCGTTGCGTAACAACGGCTCAGGGTGCCGGGTCCCATGGTCCGGGTCAAAAAACCTGGAACTGGCACTTGGAACCTGGAACTCTCAACAAGGAGGGCGGCCGATGAGACAGCGAGGGGCGTTCGTGCTGGCGGTAATGGGGCTAGGGGTGATGCTGGCCACTGGGGCTGGGGCCAATACCGAGTTGGTGCCGGGAAGCCGGGTCGTCTTTCCGTTCTTCGATATGAGCACCGGCAATTCGACCTTTCTGCTGCTGCACAACACGGGGGGCCTCACCGCGACGGTTCAGCTCGCCCTCTATGGGCAGGGCAGCGGAAAACAAGACATTTTTCTCTCTTTAACCCCTGCAGACGTGGATCAGTTTGACTTCGGCCTGCAAGTGGGGGGCGGCTCCGCGACCTTCCCTGGTATCGTCGGGAACACCAGCCAGACCAATGTGGCCGGCCGGGGTTGGGTCGATGCGTTTGTCGTGGCGAGCGCAAGCACAGGTAGTAACATCCTCCAGTACAATGCCATCGCCGGGACGGCTATCGTTGTCAACCTCGCCGGGGACTTTGCGTTTGCCTACCCCGGGGCACCCTCCCAGTGCCAATCCGATTTCGGCACAGGGAACGTCGTCGTCACGCGCCTTGCTGGGAGCGGTCTAGCGGGAGTTTGGACGGGCCGGTGCGAGCAGTATCCGTCAACCCTCTACCTCCCGGGCTACCTGGCTGAGGATCTGGAGAGCACGACTTCGCCCCTGCGGACGGCTTTCTTAGTGGTGACTGGCCCAGCGGATGCTAACAAGAAAGAAGCCCCAGGTCAGACTTTGGGGGATGCGAGCGCAGCTCTGGTGGATCTGCCAGTAGCAAGTGCGAGCGCTTCCCGCGACGGCTGCGGGATTAATAGTACATTTGCAGCGTCCTCGGCCCATTTCCTGAATGGGCGCATCTCCACCGTCAACACGGCGAGCGGAGTAAGCTTTAGACGGACGAACTTCACTCCGACGGTTTCCTGTCCGGGTTCAGGCGGGCCGTTCGCTGACGAACTGTCCGGGGCGGCGATTGCCTCGGTAAAGTTGCGGAACGATATCGATACGCCCACGTCAGCAGCAACGGGGCTCGTTCCGAACCCCAATTTTACGGTTCCCAACGGTTTTGATTTGACGGCCCGGAAGAGGGGGATGGTAGGGATCCTCTTTGGAACCGCAACGGATGGAGGCCTGAAAGTCGGGGACGCCGTCAGGCTGTGGGGGCTCGGGAGCACCCAGACGTACCTGACCTGCTGCTTCACCGATAGCTTCTAGTGTGCCTTCGGTCCCGACTGACTCCGTGAAGCCGACCTCGTTTGAAGGCATCCGGGAAAGGATTGGGCACGACGATCAGGAATCAGGAATGACAAAAGACAGGCGGACCAAAGGAATCAGGGTCTAGGGTTCAGGGGGCAGGGTACAGGGTGCAGGAGTAAGGTTTTTCCTAGACCCGATACCCTCTACCCTAAACCCTGTGTTGCGAGGTGAACGATGGCTCACAAAAAAGGAATGGGGAGTTCCCGCAACGGGCGGGATAGCCAAGGTCAGCGGCTTGGGATGAAGGCAGCTTCCGGACAGACGGTGCCGGCGGGCAGTATCCTGGTCCGCCAGCGCGGCACCCGCTTCAAGCCAGGCAAGAACGTCGGGATCGGCTCGGACGATACGCTCTTCGCCAAGGTGTCTGGAGTCGTGACGATCGAGCGCCGCGGGGGACAGGGCCGCTTCATCAGCATTACGGGTGTCTGACGCCTCAGCTCGATGTTCGTCGATGAAGCCCGCATTCGGGTCAAGGCAGGGGATGGCGGTCGGGGCTGCGTCAGCTTCCGGCGAGAGGCCTATGTCCCACGAGGCGGACCCGACGGCGGCGATGGCGGCGACGGAGGAAGCATCTATCTCGTTGCCAGTCGGTCGTACCGAACCCTCAGCGACCAGAAGTACCAACACCAGTACCGGGCCGAGAACGGCGCGCATGGCCGTGGCAAGACGATGCACGGCCGGCGCGGCGCCAACTTGATGAACCTGGTCCCGCTGGGCACGATTGTCGAGGACGCCGAAACCGGGGAGGTTCTGGCCGACCTTATCCATGATGGGGAGCAGGTACTGGTTGCGCAAGGCGGGAAGGGCGGCCGAGGCAACGCCCGCTTCGCGACCGCTACTCGCCAGGCGCCACGCGTTGCTCAGCCAGGCCGACCGGGACAGCAACGGCTGCTTCACCTCACCTTGAAACTGTTGGCCGATGTCGGCCTCATCGGCCTTCCCAACGCCGGAAAATCTGCCCTGCTGTGTCGCATCTCGGCTGCGCAATCAAAGGTCGCGGATTATCCCTTTACGACCCTTACCCCATACCTCGGAACCGTGGAGATCGACCTACTGGGTGCCATGGTGATCGCTGACATCCCCGGATTGATCGAGGGAGCGGCCGCCGGCAGAGGACTCGGCATTCGCTTCCTGCGCCACATCGAACGGACCCGTCTGCTGGTGTATGTGATCGATGTCTCTGACGACGCGAGGGATCCGTTGGAGGCGCTGTCGGTGGTCGAGGAAGAGCTTCGGGCCTTCGATCCAGGGCTGCTCCAGCGGGTCCGCGTGATTGCCGCCAACAAGATCGACCTTCCCCATGGTACTCATCTGCCATCGCTGAGTGCCCTGTGCGCAGAGCGAGCCATCCCCCTCTTCCCGCTGTCAGCCGTAACAGGCGAAGGGGTCGAGCCGCTCGTCCGGTACCTGACTGACGAGTTCCAGAAGGTTCATAGTTCAGAGTTCACAGTTCAGGGCCAAGAGCTGTAGGACACGAGACCAAAAAAAACTATGAACTCCAAGCTATGAACTGCGCGATCTCATGAGTCGAGCAGACGCGTCATCGCCGGAATCTAGAACCGCTCCTTCGACGGAGCTCAGGACAGGCCCTTCGACGGAGCTCAGGACAGGCATTGTGCGGGATGCAAAGCGGTTGGTCGTCAAGGTCGGGTCGGCCGTCCTCTCAAAGGGCGATATCGGCCTGCACCGGCCGACGCTCGAGCGAATCTGCCGCGACCTTTCGTCGCTCAGGGAGGAGGGGCGGGAGGTTGTCTTGGTCTCCTCGGGCGCGATCCTGGCCGGGATGGGTCGGCTCGGGCTTGGAGAGCGGCCTGGGAGCATCCCATTGAAGCAGGCCGCCGCCGCCGTCGGCCAGAGCCTGCTCATGCGCCACTATGAGGAGGCATTCGATCCGTATGGGCAGCGGGTGGCGCAGCTCCTGCTGACCCAGGAGGACTTCCGGTCTCGGCCCCGTTACCTCAATGCGCGCAACACCCTTTTCACCCTTCTCCATTTGGGGGTGCTCCCGATCATCAACGAGAATGACACGGTGTCGGTGGAGGAGATCAGGTTCGGGGATAACGACAATCTTTCGGCGCTGGTGGCGACACTGGTCGGGGCCGACCTGTTGGTGATCCTGACCGACCTGGACGGCCTGTTTACAGCCGATCCACGAAGCGACCCGAACGCCAGCCTCATCCCTCAGGTGCCCCGACGGTCAGCGGAGCTGTCCTTCTGGGCCGACGATTCAGGCACCGGGCTCGGCACCGGGGGGATGGTGACAAAGGTGGAGGCGGCGCGCCGCGCCGCGGCCTCGGGGATCCCCACCATTATCGCGAACGGGCTGGTCGAAGGGATCCTACCGCGAATCCTCCGTGGCGAGGCGGTCGGCACGCTGTTCCAAGCGTCGTCGTCCCGAATGCGGAGCCGGAAGCGCTGGCTGGCCTTTGCGAGCCAGCCCCGGGGACGGATTGCGGTGGATGCCGGGGCGAAGGACGCGCTGATCAGCGGCGGGAAGAGTCTGTTGCCGTCAGGGGTCGTGGCCGCCACTGGCGGGTTTGAGGGCGGGGAGGTGGTGAGCCTGTGTGACACTGAAGGCACGGAGTTCGCCAGGGGCGTTGCCAACTATGATGCTGAGCAGGTGGAGCACATCAAGGGCATCAAGAGCAGCCAGATCAAAGAGGCGCTTGGCACGAAGCCATTCGACGAGGTGGTTCACCGGGATAACCTGGTGATCCTGGAGGAGTGAAGGCGTGATTGCGCAGATGGTCCGGGAGCTTGCGACGGCCGCGAGGCCGGCGGCTCGAGCCTTGGCCATCGTGTCGCCCGAGGTGAAGAACCGGGGGCTTGTCGCGATGGCGGACGCGCTCTGGAGCGGTCGGGCAGCAGTCCTCTCGGCGAACGCCCTGGATCTGGCGGACGCGAAGGCGGAGCGTCATCCGCTCGCTTTTCTTGATCGGCTGGCTCTGGACGAAGGGCGGGTTGAAAAGATGGTCGCCGGTGTGCGCCAGGTCGCTGGACTGCCCGATCCAGTCGGGGAGATCACCGGGATGTGGCGCCGTCCGAATGGCCTTCTCATCGGGCGGATGCGGGTGCCGCTCGGGGTCATCGGCGTGATCTACGAGGCGAGGCCGAGTGTCACCGCTGACGCTGCGGCGCTTTGCCTGAAGTCGGGGAACGCCGTGATCCTCAGGGGGGGTCGAGAGGCGATCCGCAGCAACCGGGTCATTAGTGGACTGCTAGTGGAAGCCGCGGCCGCGGCCGGGCTGCCCAAAGGGTGCGTGGCGTTTATCGATTCAGTTGACCGAGAGGCGGTCACGCACCTGATTCAGCTCACCGGGCTCGTGGACCTGATCATCCCGCGAGGCGGCGAGGAGCTGATCCGGACAGTGCAGCGGACCTCGGCCATTCCGGTCCTGGCTCATGACAAGGGGCTCTGTCACACCTACGTCGATGAGGGTGCCGATCTTACCATGGCGGAGGAGATCGCCTTCAACGCCAAGGTGGAGCGGCCGGGTGTCTGCAACGCCATGGAGACCCTGCTGGTACACGAGCAAGTTGCCCCGGACTTCCTGCCGCGAATGGTGCGGCGGTTGCGCGAGTCCGGAGTTGAGGTGAGGGGCTGCCCTCGGACGCGAGCCCTGGTCCCGGGTATCGCGGCCGCGACCGAAGCTGACTGGGATACCGAGTACCTGGACTTGATCCTGTCGGTGAAGGTGGTCGGCTCCTTTGAGGAGGCGGTTTCCCACATCGCAGAGCACGGCTCCGGCCTGGCCGAGGCGATCGTCACGACGGACCACAGCCGGGCCATGCGATTTCTCCTGGAGGTGGACGCCGGCGCTGTCTTCGTCAACGCCTCCTCTCGTTTCACCGACGGCGGCGAGTTCGGGATGGGCGCCGAGATGGGGATCAGCACGCAGAAGCTCCACGCCCGAGGCCCGGTCGGCCTCACGGAACTAACCTGTCAGAAGTTCATCGTGCTGGGCGAGGGCCAAGTTCGCGATTCCCGAAAGTAAATGTTGCAGGTTCCAGGTTAAATGCAGTTCCAAGTTCTAGGTGTCACGTTCCAGGTTTGGAGTAACCCGGAACATGGAACGTGGAACCTGGAACGGCCAAGCGGAACGTGGAACCCGGAACTTGGAACCCACCGTGAGGTGATCATGCGCATTGGCGTGATGGGCGGGACCTTTGATCCGATCCACCTCGGCCACCTGCGGGCCGCCGAGGAGATCTACTGGGCCTTCGAGCTGGACAGGATCATCTTTGTGCCAGCCGCCCGGCCTCCCCACAAAGGCGAGGAGATCGAGGCGTCGGCCCTGCACCGGTACGAGATGGTCTCGCTGGCGACGGTCTACACGCCCTACTTCAGTGTCTCCCCAATTGAGCTCAGCAGGCCCGGCCGCTCCTACTCGGTTGAGACGCTCCGGGAGTTTCGGAAGCTCTACGGGGAGGAGAGTACCATCTACTTCATCATGGGAGTGGACGCGTTCCAGAATATCACCACCTGGAAGGAAGCAAAGGAGTTGCTATCGCTTGCCCAGGTCATCGTGACCGCCCGGCCCGGCTGGCGGCTTGACGAGGTGGAGCGCTCGATGACGCCGGAGCAGCAGCAGCTCCTGGGGGACCCCCGATTGAAGTACCTGAAGATCTCCGAAATCACGTCTCAGATCGCGAGACGGCGCTATGAACCTCGCCTGGTCCTGCTGGTCGAAGTGGTCTCTCTGGATATCTCCTCCAGCGAGATCCGGCAACTCGTAAAGGAGGGGAGGAGCATCCGGTATCTGGTCACCGACACCGTCGCCGCCTACATGGGCAAGAACCGCCTCTATCAGCCGGGGCGGAAAGTGGCCGATACGCAGCGGTGAGACGCGCGTTGTCACGGGGAGAGCGGGGGCAGATCGACACCGAGACGCTGTTGGGGCTTGCAGCAGCAGCGGCCTCCGAGGTAAAGCCGACCTCTCTAGTCCACCTGGACTTGCGTGGCCTCTGCTCCTTCACCGACCATTTCCTCATTGCAAGTGTCCCTTCGATCCGGCAGGTGCGCGCCATCGCCGAACGGATCGAGGAGCGGCTTCGAGAGGAACGGGTCCGGATGCTGCACCGAGAGGGCGACCTGGAAGCGCGTTGGATTTTGCTTGACTACAGCGACGTCATCATTCATATTTTCGACGAAGAGACGCGGCTGTACTATGATCTAGAGGGCCTATGGGCCGACGCTCCGAAAGCGGAGTTGGTCCGGCTTGTATCCGAGGGCCCTTCGAGATGAAAGCGCAGCAACGAGGCGAACACCCGAGAGGCGGAGGGCATAAAAGCCCCGCTTCTTTTTTATTGGGGCTTCGCTGCGGGCTGACTGGGGCTGCTGTCCGAAAAGAAGAGCCTGGCGTCCGAGATCGTTCAAATCGGCTGGGAGCTCTTCTGCACGAGCGGGGGCGTAAAGGCTGGACTGATACCCAGGACTGGAGGTGATGGTGATGCCGATGAGGGCAGCGATGCTGGAGCGGCTGAAGCAAAAGCTGCTGCAAAAGCGGCGGTCATTAGTCAACGAAGTGCGAGAGAAGCACGCAAACAACCTGGAGAGCGGCACTGACGGCATCCAGGACATTGCTGATCAGGCCACGACGGCCTACACCAAGGAGTTTCTGCTCTCCATCGGCGATGCGGAGCGCCAGTTGCTAAAACAGGTGGACGCCGCCCTGGAGAAGATGCGGCTGAAGAAGTACGGGCTGTGCGAACGGTGCGGCGAGACTATCGGCCAGAAACGGCTCGAGGCGCTGCCCTTCGCCCGATTCTGTATCGCCTGCCAGGAGGAGGAGGAGCAGCGCAAGGCCTGAGCTCCTCACACCTCAGCCAGTTTCGCTGCTTTCTTTGCGACAGCCACCCAGCCGCGTTGCTGGATCGCGACTTCTCCTGCGGCCAGTGGCGCAGCGTGGTGGATGACCTCCAAGAGGGTCGGCAGCAGAACCGCCAGCACCACCTTCACTCATAGTCATAGGCAGCTTTCCCCCCTCGGTTCCCCTTTAGGCTGAGGCCCTCATCGATTCTTCACCCCTCCGATGAAAGAGCTACTGGCAGCCTTCCTTCATCTTATCTTTCCCTCCCCCTGCCGAGTTTGTCAGCGGCCGCTGGACGCCGCCCGCCGCTCCCTCATTTGCGGCCGCTGCTGGCATCAGGTTCGGTCCGTCCCTCAACCGTTCTGGCCCCTGCTGCGGCAGACCATTCGTCTCGCCCCGGGCCCTTGAAGAGAGCCCTGCCCATCTCTGCGGACCCTGCCGGGAACGGCCTCCGGCCTTCGCCATGGCGCGTGCTGCCGCACTGTATGAACCGGGCGGGACGATGCGCCAGGCAATCCTGTTGTTCAAGTACGGCGGCCGCCAGTCGCTCGCGCGTCATCTCAGTCGCCTGATGGTCGATGCGGCAGAAAGGCTGTTTGATCCCTGCGAGTTCGACTTGCTGATCCCAGTCCCGCTTCATCCAAGCCGGGAGCAGGCGCGGGGCTTCAACCAGGCGGCGCTCCTGGCGAAAGAAGTCGGGAGAGGGTTCGGACTTCGCGTCGCCCACCGCTTGCTGCGTCGGGTCCGCGCCACTGAGGCCCAAAGCGGGGGCCGGCGCGAGCGGGAGGAAAATGTCAAGGGGGCCTTCCGAGTCGCGCGGCCTGATCAGGTGGAGAGCCGCAGGCTCCTCCTCATTGACGATGTCTTCACCACCGGCGCCACCGTCAACGAATGCGCGAAGGCCCTGCTCGCCGCAGGCGCCGCCGAGGTCGCCGTCTACACCCTCGCCCGCGTCGAGTGAACGTGGACCGCCGATGCTACCCAAATCGCCCCCCGTTTGGACAGATCCGCCGGTCAGAAACTCGCGCCCTTCCGAAGCACAGGGAGTGGGAAACACGAGCCCCGCGAGGCTCCACACATAATACGAATTGACAAAGCCTGTGACATAGCCTATGAATGGCCCATCTTTCGGTGACCTAACTCACACTCACATTAGTTGAGGGCTGAGGGTCAGCGGGGGCTGGGCCCTAGACCCAGTGTACCCATGGCAAGGCAGCGGACGGGTGTCTCCCTCCTGGTCGCGCTCGCGATCCAGTCGGCCCCTGCGCTCGTGACCTGCCCCCAATTGTTGTACCACTCCCAATGTTAGTCATGCGCACATTTGACCCGCCCCGCAAAACTGTACCAGGTGAAAGTTGAGGATTTTGCCCTGTGACCCGCTGTTGCAATTTCTGCCTCAGTGCCGTCTCCGAGAGTGGCCCATCTCGCTCAACATCCCAGCTCTCGACCTTCATCAGTTCCCTTCACACCTCTTTCATCTCATCGTGTGCCCGGCCCCTCCACGCTTCTCAAGATACTGCTGATGATACTCCTCCGCCCGGTAGAATTGCGACGCGGGCGTGATCTCCGTCACAACTAGATTTTTGTATCGGCCACTGTGCTGGAGCTTCTCCTTTGATGCGATCGCCGCAGCCTTCTGCTCTGGAGTGTGGTAAAAAATTGCAGACCTGTACTGCGTGCCGACATCTGGACCCTGCCGATTCAGCGTCGTGGGATCGTGGATTTCCCATAGCACGGTCAGAAACTCCTCATAAGAAACCTGGGACGGATCGTATTCCACTTCCACTGCTTCGGCATGTCCAGTCTTTCCCGAGCAGACATCTTTATAGGTCGGGTCTTTAAACGATCCTCCGGTGTATCCGACCGTCGTGGATACCACTCCCTTCACTTGTCGAAACGCCGCTTCTACTCCCCAGAAGCAGCCTGCGGCAAACGTCGCCTTTTCCATTCTATTGCCCCCTCCGTTCTGCTTCTCAGTGCCTGGGTTAACGCTGACTTTCTTGGGCCGGCTAACGGCTAGGTTCAGGCCTACACAGAGTAAAGCGCGCCGGCTGGAGCGCGATGTCAGAAGGCGCGCACTTCAGGCTCTTGCCTAGCCCGACAACTCCTCACGATCATGGCGCGTCATCATGGTGCCGAGCATGGTGGCGACCAGCTTCTCCTTCCCATCGCTCAGCGCAAAGACATCGCCCGCGCACACCGTGACGGTCCGTCCCGGCTTGGTCACGTGCCCCCGTGCGATCATCAGCTTGCCCATGGCGGGGGAGATGAAATTGACCTTGTACTCGATGGTCAGCACGCCCGCATCCCCCGGCATGAGGGTCATCGCCGCGTAGCCGCAGGCGGTGTCCACGATGGCTGTGACAATGCCCGCGTGGAGGAAGCCATGCTGCTGGGTCAGGTCCGCCCGGAACGGAAGCTCGATCTCGACCTCGCCCGGGGATACCTTGGTCAGATTCGCGGCGATCAACTGCATCACCTTCTGCCGCGCGAAGCTTCTGCGCACGCGCGCCTCGAAGTCTGGGTCTTGGGGTTCGAAGCCCGGCATAAGCGCCTCCTCACCTGTGCGGGGGGCGTAGCGCCGACATGTTGATCCGAGCACTAACCGCGTTTAGATCCTGCAGATGGTTTGCTACCTCGGGAGCGGGGCCCACTTCCGACCTCAATTCTTCTCGTCCTTGAACCCGATATGCCAATGAGTACCGTCACAGAATGGCTTGTTTCTTGACGCCCCACAGCGACAAAGCGTGTAATGCTCTTCGGAGGCACCCGCCGCTCGAGGCTCGTCCGTCAATTCTATGCCTCCGGTTATGCAATATGGCCCGTCTCTCGACACCATGACTATCGGTTCTCGATCTTGGTCCCTGTACTCAATCCCATCGACCAAGTAACTCAATGCCCCAGACGGACATTTCTTGATGGTTTCGATGATCTCTTCCACTGGGGCGGCGTCTGGGTCGATCCAAGGTTCAGCCTTGAGACGAAATACCGAGTTCAGCCGATCTGTACAGAACCCCGCATGAGAACAGATCGACCGGTTGTCGTGAATCGTGATCTTCCTCCCCGCGTAATCCCGGCGGCGATCGTTACCGCTTTCCGAAAGCTTCTCGCTGGAAAAACCGATCTTGCTATGTGTGCCGTCGCAGAACGGTTTTTTGGCTGATGCGCCACAGCGGCAGAGCGCAATGACAGGTTTTGTGGGAATCCTGTCGCCTTTTGAATTCTGAAGGCTCTCCAGATTGCTCACGATGTAAGGGCCATTGGGCGAGCACTCGATAGTCAGCTTGGAACCCAGTTTGGTCGATTTCATCTCTGCTTCCCTCTCAGCTGGACTGAATTCCTCGTTCTCGGAGTCTATTTCCAACCTCGGCGGTGGGTAAGCCCGAACCTCGCTTGGTTCGCTTTCCCCCAGAGAGCCTGGCAGCTAACAAGAAGTGACTGCCAATTAACAGGGCGCAAACACGGCTGCTCCTGCAGCCCAAGGCTGGGCGAGGCGTAATTACCGCTGAGAAAAAGCCCCACTCTTGGCGGCCTTTTCCCCTGGTGCCAAGGCTGCCGGACCGGTCACTTGTCATCTCCGACCTGCTCGATGCTAGAAATGCCGAGGATGTCGTTCTGGACCTCCAGAACAAAGTGGACCATATCACCCTTCTTGAGTCCCCGAAGCAGCTCGACCCGGTGCACGGCAAAGCCGTGCCGCATAGGAGTAGGCATGAAGCCAGGGATAGGGCCGTGCGCCAGGAACAGCATGCGGTTTGGCTCGTCCACCCCCAACACGCGGCCGTCCCCCTCTAATCGAGATTGGGCCTCCAGATGCGCGGCAACGGCCAGCCACAGACCGAACATGAAAGCGATTGATACTAGCCAACGGCTCCAAGGCTGGAACCTACCCTTCATCGTTACCTCCCTTCGCAAACATACACAGGCTGAGTTCGTGAGACCCCGTTGGCTCAATCACGTTCTTGAGCTTTCCTGGCAGGCTCACCTTCTTCTTGGTGGGATCACGCCTACCTGTTCCCTGTCTATGAGAATCACCGAGATTGTGTTGGTCTATCTGCCATGGGAGCAGCTCGAGTGATGCTGAGGGCAGATTCGCTTGCCAACCTAGACTCCCCTTGCGTAGGGTTGTTCTTACGTTTTCGAGAGTATCGGGAAGGCGATCGAGCGAATCAACGCTTCAGCTAAACCGAAGCCAGAACCAGCTCGCCGGCTAAGAGATTAGCAAAAAGGAGGAAAGGGATGCGCAGGTACAAAGACTGCCTCTTGCTTTCCACCCTGAGCGCTCTGCTGAGTTTTGCCTCATGCGCCATCATCACCGTGGACGCCTATTTCCCCGAAAAGGTGGTCAAATCGGCCTCCAAGTCCCTTCCTAGAAGTAGTTTCTCTCCCGCCGCCTCTATGCGCGTGCAAGAAAATTCGCTCCAAAAAAGATGGGCGACCTTTGCAAAGATCGCCCATCCCATAAGCTGCCCCTGCTAGCCTTTAATGGGCATGCCCGACCGCTTTCAATTCGGGACTCTTGGTCATCTGATCAAAGGTGATCACCCTGCCGTACGTCGTCGAGACGAACTCCAAGGTCTTCTTCACGTCCTCGGGTGACATCCCGGGGAGATTTATCTCGCCCCTATCCACTTCGGGCTTGTGGGAGTGATATAGCTTCTTCACCTTGGCCGGCAGCTTGGCGTAACCAGACTTAGTCACGATCAGCTCCACGGCCACAGGCACGGCGTCATCCGCCTCGGACTCGTAGAGGATCCCGACCAGCGTATCGTCATTGACCTTTTTGATGTAGTGATGGTTCGCACTCCCGACCACGCAGCCTGCTTTGGCATCGAGATGGAGGCCGAAGCCGGAGGGCGGGCCCGCCAAAGCAGCGGGGCTAGTAGATGCCACGAGCCCAACCGTTAGCGCCAGGATGCCCAGTAGCGCAAGTTTTTGCATATATCACCTCCGTATAGGGTTTATGGTTTGGTCAACCTATTTTTTCCTACCGTTTTTTGATACCATGACAGTATCCCACGGGTCAAGAAAAAAGACCGTCGGCGCAATCGTGAGAGCAAGCCGGGAAAGGGGCGAGTTTCAATAATCTTTTGTCGGATAGGACGAAACTGATAGGACCAACCCTCTGGGGAGGCAGAAGGAAACAGAATGTTGCCGGCTGATGAGGAGGATCATGGCTTGGTCGCTTAAGGATCGAAAGATGCTCTACTGGCTTCTTCAAGGCCTTCTCATTTTTTCTTTCGGAGCGAGTAGTATCGCCGTCTCGGCCGCTGTCGATAACTTAGCGGCATTGGGGCTGGAAAAGATCGAAGGGAAGGTTCCTGCTCCCTCTTTCTCCCTTGCGGACCTTCAGGGGAAACCGGTGGCCCTAGAAAGTCTGAGGGACAAGGGCGTCATGCTCTACTTCTGGGCCTCGTGGTGACCTCACTGCCGGAAGGAGTTGCCTTCCATCAACAAGCTCGACGGTGAATTCAAAGGGCAGGGATTCGAAGCCGTCCTCATCGATATCAGGGAGAAAAAAGAGACCGTCCAGCAGGTGGTGAAGGAGCGGGGCTACACCGCGCCCGTGCTCCTGGACGAGGATGGGAAGGTCACGAGCACCTACCACGTCTTTGCGACGCCAACGGTGTATCTCGTGGACCGGAATGGGAACCTGGTCGGGCGCGCCATCGGAGCGAGGAATTGGGATAGCGCCGATGGCAGGAATGTGATCAAATCTCTCTTAGGGGAGGCTTCGGGGGCAGGGCCTCCACAGTCTTCGGAAGGTGGCTACCCTAACGGCAGGGTCCTCGTCGATACGAGCTGGCTTGCCAGGAACCTCAACAACCCCAAGCTGCGGCTCATCGACGTGAGGCGCCTGGAGAACTATGGAGAGGGGCACATCCCCCGAGCCATTCACTTCGATGTAGACCAGACGTTTGCCCTCAGAGAAGGGATTCCCGGGAAGCTTCCGCCCCTTGACGAGCTCGCAAAGGTGCTTGGGCGGGTGGGGATCACGGATGAAACCATCGTGGTGGCCTACGATGATACGGGAGGCCTCTGGGCTGCGCGGCTGTTTTTCATCCTCGATTATCTCGGCCATCCCGACTCTCGACTACTTGACGGGGGATGGCAGAAATGGGTCAAGGAAAAACGACCGATCACGAAGAAGGTCCTCAAGGTCCGACCGGTCCAATTCAAAGCCCGTCCCGATCCAAACAAGGTGGCGACGGCCGACTGGATCTTAGCCCACCTCAAGGACCCCAGCGTGAAAATCCTTGACGCCCGCGCGCCCGCTGAATACAGCGGAGAGGATGTAAGGGCCTTCCGAGGAGGACACATCCCCGGCGCTGTCAATATCCAGTGGCTCGAGAGCTTGAATCAGGGAGCAATCACGACAGTAAAAGATGAGGGGATCAAAACCTTTAAAGCGCCTGAGGAGCTAAAAAGGTTTTTCGAGTCGGCAGGGATCACCCCCGGTGAAGAAGTTGTCGTCTACTGCCAGAATCTCGTCCGCTCCGCCCATACCTATTTCACGCTCAGGCTCCTAGGTTATCCAAAGGTCAGAGGCTACGACGGCTCCTGGGCGGAATGGGGCAACCGGCCAGACCTCCCACTGGAAAAATAAGTCGAGAGAAATCAACAGGCCGGATCCACGGCTATCTTAGTCAGATGCGCTCTGCCCTCGCTCTCAAGAGTTATGAGGACTAAGCAGCCGCGTCATGAGCGCCTTCGCCTGCTGGCCCGCCCAAGGCCGTGGCCCGAAGGCTCGTGCGATGATAACCCCTTCCCGGTCGATCAAATACGTCAGAGGCAGGGCCCAGGCGCCATAGAGGACGCTCACCTCGCCCTTTGGGTCGAGCAGGATGAGGGAGCACAGCCATCCTGCTCTGAGGGAGTAGGGACGAATCGTCTTGCCGCTTCTCATCGTTTCCTCCAATTTTCCTCCTGACGCGTGTTGGGATTGGTTTTCGAGCCACGCGGGGTTTAACTGGGATCTCTGAGTGATCACCCCTCTGCGGTCGTCGGATCGATCACCGACTTTATCTCCGACACGCGGTTCGCCGGAAAGCCACCTTGTCTGGCGTGTTCGTGCACCATCTCCGCGTTCGGCGCGATGTACACGCAGTAGATCTTATCATCAGTGACGTAACTCTGGACCCATTGGATTTGTGGCCCCAGCTTGCCGAGTACTCCGCATGACTTCTGCGAGATAGCCTGAAGGTCTTTGGGCGAAAGCTTCCCTGCTCCCGGGATGTCGCGCTCGATCACATACTTTGGCATCGTAGGCCTCCTTCCTGGTTGTTGTGTCTCGCCCTGAGTTGTGTAGGTTCACGTGGTGTTGGTAAATAGGACCAACCGCCCGTACCGGCCGGCGGATCATCTGGAGCTGAGCCGTCGGCAGGGAGACGGGGTCGGCATCGCGTCAAGACGCTCTCCTCTCCTACTCGACCTCCGGGAGCGCCGCCAAGGCCTCCCGGATCTTTGCATCCGGGTATTCGAAGTCCCGTAGGTTCCCCTGCATATAGGCGTCGTAGGCCCCCAGGTCAAAGTGGCCGTGACCGCACAGGACGAAGCCGATGACCTTTCGCTCACCCGACTCCTTGCACCTGAGGGCCTCGTCGATGACCACCCGGATGGCATGGGCGGGCTCGGGGGCGGACAGGATCCCTTCGGTCCTGGCGAACTGAAGGGCAGCATCGAAGGTGGCAAGCTGGTGGACGGCCACGGCCTCGATCACCCGGTGATCGTAGAGCGCGCAGACCAGGGGAGCCATCCCGTGGTACCGCAGGCCACCCGCGTGGATCGGCGCGGGAATGAAGGAGTGGCCGAGGGTGTACATCTTGAGAAGCGGAGTGGTTCCGGCGGAGTCCCCGAAGTCGTAGACATAGGCACCTTTTGTCAGGCTGGGACAGGCCATCGGCTCCACGGCGATGACCCGGAGCTTCGCGTTCTTGCCCGAGAGCTTGTCCCGGAGAAAGGGAAAGGTGAATCCCGCGAAGCTCGAGCCGCCGCCGACGCACCCCACGAGGATGTCCGGGGACTCCCCGGCCAGCTCGAACTGTTGTTGTGTTTCCACCCCGATGACCGTCTGGTGGAGCAGGACATGGTTGAGGACGCTCCCCAAGGCGTACTTGGTGTCCTCTCTCCCTCCCGCCTCCTCGACCGCCTCGCTGATCGCCATCCCGAGGCTTCCCGGCGAGTCGGGATCTTTGGCGAGAGCGGCCCGGCCCGCAGCGGTCTCCCGACTCGGGCTGGGGACCACCGTGGCCCCCCAGCTCTCCATGAGCACGCGGCGGTGGGGCTTCTGCTGGTAGCTCACCTTCACCATGTACACCTTGCATTCGATGCCGAAGAAGTTGCAGCTCATCGCCAGGGCGCTGCCCCACTGCCCCGCTCCGGTCTCCGTCGTGATCCGCTTCACCCCTTCCTGCTTATTGAAGAATGCCTGCGCCACCGCGCTGTTCGGCTTGTGACTGCCGGCCGGGCTGACCCCCTCCCACTTGTAGTAGATGTGGGCCGGGGTGTCGAGAGCCTGCTCGAGCCGGATGGCCCGGTAGAGAGGGGATGGGCGCCAGAGCTTATAGACCTCTTGCACCTCCTCCGGGATGTCGATCCAGCGCTCCTTGCTGACCTCCTGCTTGCTGACCTCCAAGGAAAACAGGGGCGCCAGGTCCTGGGGACCAATCGGTCGCTTCGTCCCCGGGTGAATCACCGGTGGCAGAGGGAACGGCAGATCCGCCTGGATGTTGTACCAGCGGGTCGGAAGATCCTTCTCGTCCAGCAGAAACTTGTGCTGCGCCATTGTCGCCTACCGACCTTGTGTTAGCCGCACTCCAGGGGCGCACTCTGCGGGTCCCGAAGGCCTTCGGCGGGACCCGGTGGAGCTGCAGCCAACCTTAACGGATGGCGTCCTCGACGTGTGGTTCTGTCAACACCGCATCACCCAGATCGATCCCCGGAGGCAACCGTGAACCTGTTACCCATGTCTCCGGTACACCTGTTACCCTTGACTCCGGTCTCTACACCCCACAGGGGAGAAGGTGAGGTTGAGGGGAGGGACGGGTAAGGAGGACTGGCGACCCTAAGGAATGCAGATCCCAATCCTCTTCCTCAAATATGAACAGGGGTTTCCTATCACAGAACCGGCGGGCTGTCCATCGCTAAGGCGTTTTCGTGTTGGTTGCATGTGACCGTCATAAGAGCCAGGCGCTCCAGCTGCCGAAGCCTTAAGTGAAATTTTTTTCTTGACGTGGTTAGTCAAATGTATAATATTAAATAAGGGGAGAAGGAAGGGAGAATGGGTAGGACGATCTGATGGAACTGACGGAGCGGCAGCGGCAGATCCTCAGGTTCATTGCGGACTATAAAGTCAGGCATGGCTCTGCCCCGACGCTGCGCGAAATTGCCCAACACCTGAAGATCTATCTCCGGGGGGTCCAGTACCACCTCGACCGTCTCGAGCGGGCCGGGTATCTCACGCGCGGGCGCAAGCGGTCGCGGGCTATCGAGCTGCGTCAGGAGCAACGCGCCGCCCTGACGCCGCTGCTCGGTCGGGTGGCCGCCGGCAAACCGGTCCTGTCCGAGGAGAACATCGAGACCAGTTACCCGCTCCCCCGGGAGTGGACCGGAGGCGGGGAGACCTTCCTGCTAAAGGTCCAGGGAGACAGCATGCGAGACGCCCACATCGTTGATGGTGACCTCGTGCTTGTGAAGGTGCAGCGTGAGGCGCTCCCCGGCGAGATCGTGGTGGCGATGGTCGATGACGAGGTCACAGTCAAGCGCTTCCAGGTGAAGGGCAAGGTGGTGGTCCTCAAACCTGAAAACGAGCGCTTCGCTCCCATCCCGATCGGGGAAGGGAAACGCTTCCGAATTCTAGGAAAGGTCATCGGTGTCTTTCGCAGGATTTAGTTATGGAACGGGTTCCGCCTCCCAGGCTCTTCTTTTCTCAATTCACCCTCTCCCTCAACCGGTGGAGGGCGCGGGGCGGCCTCGTCCTGCTCTACGGCAGCCAGGCCATCCTCACCTATTCCCTGCGGGCGGTCGCCTCGCTACTCGCCTCCGGGCAGCATGTCGTCTTCATCGACTCTGCCAACGCTTTCAATCCCTTCCTGATTGCTGAGGTCGCGACACGGCTGAACCGGCCACCCGAAGAGCTGCTCGACCGCATTCATGTCTCGAGGACCTTCACCGTCCATCAACTCGAAGCCCTCATCACCGAGCGCATCTCCCAAGCCTTGAAGACCTATGCCTCCAGAGTCCTGGTCGCCTCCGGCTTTCTGGACAACCTCTACGATGAAGACGTGGAGCTTCGGGAGGCCTGGCGGATCTTCAGGAAGGCGGGGGTGCACCTGCGGGCACTGGCCGATGCAGGCTCGCTCGTGCTGGTGGTCTGTCCCGCTCCCGCCGTGCGCCTCCCCGACCGGGACGGGCTGCTGGATGCCTTGATGGCCATGGCCGATAAGGTGATCAAGCTGGAGGCCTCTACGCTCTACCTCGAAAAACCGGTCAAGGGGATGAACGTGCTGGCAAGTCTCGATACCAGTATCAAGGTGACACCAAGGAGGCGCCGTCATGGGTAGGACACTAAGGAGGCTCTTTTCATACATCTGCAAGCTGTCATACTCTTCGGCACTCCTTTGCCACGCACCTGTTGGAAGATGGCTATGACATTAGGACAGTTCAGGACTCCTGGGGCACAGAGATGTGAGCACCACCATGATCTACACTCATGTGCTCAACCGTAGAGGCCGCGGTGTTCGCAGCCCGGTCAATGGCTTGGCCCTCCCTCCCGATGGCCGCGCACCCTGAGGTGCTATACTGACCATAGCTGCAGTGTTTGACCGGTCTAGGTGTTTAAGATAGTCTTGCTAAGATATGGAAATCGCAATAAAATCGCCTTCGGCATTAAAGGGTCAGCATCCCCGCTATACTGTCATGAGCCTGGGTTATACTGACCAGTATACTCAATAGTTAGGCCCCGGTGGTTCAGCACCTGTAAGTAGGGGAGAAGGGCGAAGAGTCCCAGGCCGATGGCCTTCTGTGAGAACAGCGTCCGGTGGTTGTACGTGCTGGATCAGCACTTCACTTGGGAATCCGGCCTCGAGATCAAGGAGGATGTTGCCTTCAAGGACAAGACCGGCGTCGTTCGCTTGGTCCTCGCGAAAGGCGGTCGGTTCACAGTCATGCGGGGCTATGCGTGGAACGGCTGCTCACCCAAGTTTTGCCTGTTCGACATCCTGCTCGGGACACCCGAGGGTGTAGTGGACTCGCGCACCGGCAGGCCGAAGACCTTCTATGCTTCCCTGGTTCACGACGCGCTCTACCAGTTCGTTCCTGACGGCCTGCCCCTGACGCGCAGGCAGGCCGATCAGTGTTTCCTGCGGCTTCTGGAGGAGACGGGTTTCCGCCCGCGGATTCTCTACTACCTCGCGGTACGCGTGTTCGGCGCGTTGGTGCGTCGAGCTACAGGGTACGTTCGCAAGACCGTGGGCACAAAGCTCGTGCTTGAACCGGAGGTTGCCTAGTGAACGGGCTGTTCTTCGGCCCGGGGCCTAACATCTCGCTGCGGCCGACGCCCCACGCGCTCTCTACTTTGGTCACCGTTCTCGCTCGGGTGGCTTCGGGAGCGATGGGGTGTTGGGCAGTGGGGCGCCGCTGAGCTTGGGAATCGTTAGAAGGCAGGAGGAGCAAGCGTGACGAAAGAAGGGGCCGGGAGGGGGTGGGGCAACTACATTAAAGAGGAAAGGTATGTTCAAGATTAGATCTACTCTGCTGAGTCTACTAACTGCTGTAGTCGTTGCCGGCTGCGTGTCTGCGGGGTCGACGGTCACCCGTCACGATGCTGCCGGCGAAAGTACCCGAGGACTGGTGGGGGCGTGGCTCGTGTCAGCCAGTCGCCCAGGTGGTGTGGGGAAGAATCTTCTTACCTTTTCGTCGGATGGTACTTTCTTTCGAAGCGGGGATACGCATCCGGTACTCAGTGGCGCGCATGGTGCCTGGAAGCGCGTCGGCGACAGGGAGTTTGATGCTACCTATATCGCGTTTCGATTCGATCAAAACGGAAAGTGGATCGGAAGCAATAAGACCCGGATACACATTATCCAGGGCCCTGGCGATAACGAGTTCACGGGTGTGGCCAAGGTGAGCGTACTCGATCTGAACGGCAAGGAGGAGCGCGCGTCTGAAACGCGACTTGCTGGAAAACGTATCCAAGTCGAGCCCTTCTGACATCGCGCTTTAGAGCGTTACCTTACCGTGTTGGGTTCACGAAGCGGCGGCGGTCGTGGTGAAGGTAGCTAAGCGTCGATGCGCAGCCTTGATACGCCTTCTAACATCTGCGTCGAGCTGACCGGTCGACAGCGGCGCTGCACGCCGCTGTGCCCGGCAGCTCACGCAGGGCATTAGGCCGCAGCGCGCGGAGTGTGCGGCATGTGATACGGGTATTGAGCTAAACCGCTCCGCGGCGGTGCAACGCGTGATGAAGAATACGATTGGAGGAAGTATGTCGAGGATGCGTGTCGTGCAGGTCTCTCACCCGAATGGCCCCTTTGAACCCGTTGAACGGAAAATCCCAGAGCCCGGCGCCGGATCGGTGCGGATCAAGGTCGAGGCCTGTGGCATCTGCCACAGCGACTCGTTTACAAAGGAGGGAATCTTTCCGGGCATCCAGTACCCGCGAGTTCCAGGACATGAGATCGCCGGAATCATTGATGCGGTCGGCACAGGCGTCGCCGGTTGGACACCAGGCCAACGGGTCGGAGTCGGCTGGTACGGCGGACACTGCGGGTACTGCGATTCTTGCCGTCGCGGTGACTTCGTGACCTGCCAAATCGCCGCCCAAGTGCCCGGTATCACGTACGACGGCGGCTACGCCGACTACATCATCGCTCCCGCCGGAGCGCTGGCGCTGATCCCCGACGAGCTTTCAGCCGTAGAGGCAGGGCCGCTGATGTGTGCCGGGATCACCACTTTCAACTCTCTCCGGAACAGCGGCGCGCGGCCCGGGGATGTCGTCGCCGTACTCGGGGTGGGTGGACTCGGCCATCTGGGCGTTCAGTTCGCCGCGAAGATGGGTTTTAAGACCGTTGCCATCGCACGAGGGAGGGACAAGGAGTCGCTGGCCAGGAAGCTTGGCGCGCAGCATTACATTGATAGTCAGGCGCAGGATCCTGCAGCGGAACTGCTCAAGTTGGGTGGCGCCAGGGTCATCCTCGCAACCGTGACGAGCGGCAAAGCGATGAGTGCGGTCCTGGCCGGTCTGGGCGTCAACGGGAAGTTGATAATCCTCGGCGCTCCTGCTGAGCCGCTCGAAGTGCCCGCAATTTTGCTCATCATGGGACGCCGGTCGATCGTGGGCTGGCCTTCCGGTACGTCGATCGATTCGCAGGATACGCTCTCCTTCAGTGTGCTCACCGGCGTGCGGTCTATGAATGAAGTCTTCCCGCTGGAGCGTGTAACCGAGGCCTACGAGCGCATGATGAGCGGCAAGGCACAGTTTCGAGTCGTTCTCACAACCGGGCACTAGACCTGGCTCAGTTTCAATCTTTGGGTATTAAGACGCGGCGGCCTAACAACCGCTTGCAGCCGCCCGCCCGATAGCGTGCTTCTCATCGTTCTTTGCTGCGGGTTGGTTGTGTGCTTCTCGCGGGCGGCGGCTGAAGCGGAGCGTTAGGCATCACAGGAGTGATGACCTCGGTGTGACGCGAAAGGAGCCGGCACGATGGGAAAGTGGACGTTCGAGCCTGGACATACCGCCGCTGAGTTTTGTGTGCGGCACATGATGGTCACCTATGTGCGTGGCCACTTCAAGAATATCCACGGCACACTCACGTTTGATCCCGCCAATCCGTGTTCTTCTGCCGTCGCGGTGACAATCGAGGCGAAGGGCATCTGGACGGGTGAGCCGGATCGGGACACCCACCTGCGTAGTGCGGACTTCCTGGATGTCGAGCGCTATCCCGAGATCATATTCAAGGGCAATGAGGTTGCACTCATCGGCGATCATGACTACACGCTCACCGGTGACCTGACGATACGGGGAGTTACTCGGGCGACTGCGTTGAGGGTGAGGTACTTAGGGCAGTGGGAGACACCCTGGTGGGAGGGTGGCATCGACAAAGGACCGAGGACCCGGGCAGGTTTCGTGGCGGAAACAAAGATAAATCGCCAAGATTTTGGGGTGAGTTGGAACGCCACCCTCGATCGAGGTGGCATCGTTGTCGGAGACATTGTCGAGATCGTGATCGATGCCGAAGCCATACTCGGAAGCCCGTGATCAGCACTGGGTAGGCCGCCCAACAAAGCGCTGCAGCCGACCGCCTACGACGGCTGAGTTTATTCGTTCGGCGGCTACGCGCGGCTTACCATGAATCGGGAGCTAGCGTTACTAACATTAACTCATTGTTCATGCCTATAACTCTTAGGAGGTGGTATGTGCCGTTCCAGACGGTCCTGACGCGGCGGCTGAGATTAACCCATCCAATCATCCAGGCACCAATGGCGGGCGGTGCGACGACAGTGGAGCTCGTGGCCGCCGTCTGCGAGGCTGGAGCACTAGGCTTCATCGGGGCAGCCTATTTGACGCCACCCCAAATTATCGAGGTCTCGCGGGAGCTGCGAGCGCGGACATCCAGGCCCTTTGGGATCAACCTCTTCGCTCCACTACGCGCGCCCGATAAGCCGAGGGACGCTGGCCCTGCGCTTCAGCTCTTGTCTCCTTTCCACGCGGAGCTTGGTTTGCCGCCGCCCACCCTCCCGGTGTTGGCTGGTGACCCGTTCAGCGAACAGCTTGCAGCGGCTCTTGAGAGCGGGGCGTCTGTATTCAGCTTCACCTTTGGCATTCTGCCAGCGAGTGCCATCGAGGCGATAAAGGCTCGCGGCATGTTCCTGATCGGTACGGCGACGACGGTCGAGGAGGGAAGAAAGCTTGAGGCGGCGGGTGTTCATGCCGTAGTTGCCCAGGGAAGCGAAGCGGGCGCTCATCGGGGTACGTTCGCGGCCGACTTCGACGCGGCGATGGTCGGGACTATGGCGCTTGTGCCGCAGGTAGCCGACGCGGTAACAGTACCTGTGATCGCGTCGGGCGGTATTATGGACGGTCGTGGAATTGCAGCGGCGCTGGCCCTTGGTGCGAGCGCCGTGCAAATGGGCACAGCCTTCCTGACCTGCGATGAGGCTGGCGTCCCAGAAGCGCACAAGGAGGCAATTCTCGCAGCGTGCGAACATGAGACACGCCTGACGCGGGCCTTCTCCGGTCGCCCGGCACGGGGAATCGTCAACCGCTTTATGATGGAAGTCGACCGCGCCGACGCCTCAGAGGCCATTCTCCCATACCCGCTCCAGAATGCGCTGACACGGCCGCTCCGGAATGCAGCCGCCAAGCAGGGCCGAGGGGAGTATTTGTCGCTCTGGGCGGGCCAAGGTGTCCGTTTGGCGCGCCGCCAATCGGCCGCTAACCTGATCGCACGGCTCGCGAACGAGACCGAGGCGGTCGTCCGTCGGCTGGCGGCGTCGGATTGAAAGCCTCCGCGAGCAATGATCAACGGACACTCAGACCCACCAGAGGTTCTCATGATCGTCACTGCCCAAGGATTGAGGTTGGTGCGACGGGTGTGCGTTCTGCGGCTCGCGCCGGGCACCGAGACCGGAATAGCTCGACGCAGGAGATTCGATTGTGGTTGTGCGATAAGGCACTTATAAGCTCACGAGGGCGTCGATGGCGGCGGCTCAATTCCAGCGTTAGGCATCCGCATCAAGAGTAAAAAGCCATTCTATTGGAGAGTTCAGAATGAAGACCATTGGAATCATTGGAGGTACTGCACCAGAGTCAACCATCGAGTATTATCGTTTGATCATTGCCTCATACCGTGAACAAAAGCGAGACGGGAGCTATCCGCCGATCCTTATCAACAGCATCAACATGAAGATGATGCTGGATTTGATAGGCGCGAATCAACTGGCGGAAGTCAACCAGTATCTGCTGGATGAAATCAAGAAACTGGCACGAGCTGGAGCCGGCTTGGGGTTACTGGCTTCCAATACGCCCCACATTGTTTTTGACGATCTTCAACGACAGTCCCCCATTCCGCTGGTCAGCATTGTGGAAGCCGCTTGCGACGCCACACAAGCCTTGGGGCTGAGAAAAGTGGGACTGTTTGGCACGCGCTTTACGATGCAAGGACGATTCTACCCCGAGGTTTTCTCAAGACAGGGGATTGCCCTGAGCGTGCCTGCCCCGGACGATCAAGCTTACATTCACGACAAGTACATGGGCGAGTTGGTCAATGGTGTTTTTCTACCCGAAACACGGGAGCAATTACTGACGATAGTTGATCGGTTTAAGAAGAAGGATGGTATTCAAGGCTTGATTCTGGGCGGAACGGAATTGCCATTGATCCTGCGGGATGTAGTCGATAGAGGGATTCCATTCTTAGATACGACTAGGATTCATGTAGAACGTGCTGTTGCTCAAATGTTGTCGTAGGTGGCCGCCTAACCCGCGCGTGCAGCCGACCGCTTCGCTCGCTCGCGGCGGCTGACCCGCCATCCGTTAGGCGTACCGCTGTGATGCGTTTTCGACACGACACGGCTATCAGAGGGGAGCATCCATGCGAGTGACACGTCTGTATACAGGATCGGATGGAGAGTCCCACTTCGAGGATCTGGAGATTCCCTTGACCGATCACGGCCCTATTGGCCGCTTGTCTGCCTTCATCCCGGCAACGGGGCTCATCTTACGAGAAACCGGCCCCGAGTATGACTATGACTGGCATCCGGCACCTCGGCGACAAGCGATCCTCATGCTCGCGGGGGTGGTGGACATTGAAATCGGAGACGGCACCATCCGTCGCTTTGGGCCAGGGGCGATTCTCTTCGCGGAGGATACGACGGGGCGGGGCCATCGGAGTCGCGCGGTTGATGAGCAAGCGCGGACGTCCGTGTTTGTGACGCTCGATTGAGGGAGCCGACTCGCCCAGGTCGAAGGCTAGGCAGACGCCTCCGCGAATCACGAGAGTCCGTAACAAGGAGGCGTATCGGAGCCTGATGGGGTGAGGGCATGGGGTCGCCAGGGGCAGGCAGAGGCTCTGCCAAGCGGTACGCCTAACCAGGCGTTGCAGGCGGACAGGACCCGCGCTCGGCTCTTAGGCTTGCTGAGCCTCATTCACCCCTTTGCCTTTAGCTTCTCCTACGGGCGCGGCTCCCGCTGCTGAACGCCGAGCCGTTAGGCGGCTTCAAGGATGGTGGTTATCATGCCCTGAGTATGCCGGTCCTGCGTGCTGCGTGCGGTGGCTGGCAGGTTCTGTGCCAAGAGCTGGAACATTCCGGCGCTTCTGGCCGCTTCAGAGCCTGGTGGTGCTCTTTGGCCTTCGGGCCGTTTTTTTGGCTCATGGTATTAGTCAAAAGTATAACGCTCTCAAGATTGCTTCGGCCGACTCCGTCGGCCTCGCAATGACAAGCGAGAGATGTCGCTCCTCGCAATGACGCGGGGGGACTTTCTGAGCAATGACAACATAGCGGGGGATGGAAGAGAGGTGTGGTGATGGGGAGGACGCTGCCGACGTACAACATGCTGATCCTGCAGGAGCTGGAAAAAGAGGAGTGGAAGCGGTTTCGACGGGCGCTGCGCAAAGACGATCAGGAGGTGTTCGACGAGCTCTTTCTCGCGCCGAAGACCCAGATGCAGGCCGGCGCCTATGCCAGCAATGCGAAGCCCTTCGAAACGATGCTGATCTGCATGCTGATCGCGCTGAGAAAGGAACTCAAGGCGCTGGAGGAGAAAATTGCGCGCGCAGAAGGGGTGGTTGTTTGACGTCTACCCGTCCCGCCATTCCTTCGCCACGCATCTACTGGAATACGGCTACGACATCAGGACAGTTCAGGAGCTGCTCGGACACAGGGATGTAAGCACCACGATGGTATATACCCATGTCCTCAATCGAGGGGGTAGAGGGGTCCGCAGCCCGGCCGATGAACTCGGAATAAGCCCAGATCCTTTGCTACCCTAATAGGCTTAGGCTGACAGGAGCTGCAGTGTTTGTCATCGGCTTGTTTCTGGCTTTAGTCTTTCTAACTGACGGGAATTGCTGTATAATCCCCTACTAACGTTAGCAGGTTGTCGATCGAGCTAGGCTGACCAGCCTACTCAATAGTTCGGCACACAAGCGATGGGTCGGTGCGTTGGCAAGGACATCTGCTGATACCGGTCTTCTCAGTCATCACTGGACGGCGGAACCGAGATGACGCCACAGGAGTACGAGGTTTTTCAAGCTGCGGCGGCCGGAGGTCGGTCGATGTCCTGGTTCGAGGACCCGGATCGGATCGGGACCACAAACAATCTAGTGGCTTGGGGTTACATCAAGAAGATAGACCTTCACAAACCGGACACTGGTGCTGAGCCCAAGTATTATCGCGCAACAGACCGAGGGAAAGTCCTTTGGGAACGCGCAAAGACATGGGAAGTAGCACAATCGATCTCCCTTCCGGAGAACTAATCAAGTCTTCGCGGCGGAAACTCAACCGTTGGGCCTTGTGGGTCACCGCCACCGGGCGCCGAACCTCGCAGTGCACCGGACCGGGGCTCGCGTTGCTCGCTCCGGCCGGTGACCGCGGGCGTTAGGCGACCCGATGCGAACATCAGTGCAACTATTCTGCGCTTTGGAGTAGGTACGTGTCCGACGTCCTAGTGTCTCTCACAGCCGCGGATTGGATTCGACTTATCAGCGCACTGGCAGCGGTTGGCATTCTCGCTATTGGGGTTGTACACTTGTCAGGGTTATCAGAGCCGAGCGTGCTACGACGAGGCCAAATATATATCCTACGGAGATTTATCTAAATCCTTGGGAGATCGGTGAGGAGAGCAAAATTCGGATGAACGCAGCGAACGACGCTCAGAGAAACCCACTGGTCCACCGGCGGCGGCTCAAGGACGGTTCACGGGACGCAGCAGTATGGGCCCTCCACTCCAAAAAAGTAGGGGACGGTCTGAGGCTACGCGGTCAGGTCGACATGAAGAACGGCGGCATGGGTGACGGGCGTTTCATCTCCCTTGAACAGCACTTTTTCTGGGAAGGCCGTCCTCTATCCAGTCCTCCAATTTCAAAAGACATCCAGTTTGTCGCCAGGCCGCAGCAGACATTCAACGTCGATTTCGAAGTCGAGATTCCGGATCAAGAGATTCCCGAAGGAACACTTGTTTATGCGTTTCGATGCTGCTATGCCGATACGCGAGGGCGCCAGTTCGAGGAGAATGTGTTGTGGTGGTATGAGGGGAAGAACGACAAATGGTGGAACAACATGAACAAGGTTCCTACCTATAACCACATCGTAAAGCAGCTGGCATGGTCCCCATAGTTCGGCTAACAGGTGGTTGCAGGTCGACGCGCCGCAAGCGGCGCGCGGCTGAACCACGACGTTAGGCAGCTCAGATAGACGGCATGGCCCAACTCAACACAGACCAGCAGATTCAGAAGCTCGAAGAGGCGATGCGTATGGCAGAGAGAGCATCCGCCTCCTCGGATGTACCAACCCGCCTCGGCGCTCTCGTGCTCTATGCCGGCATTGTTGACTTCCTCGCCATTCAGGCGGCCCGGTTGGTGGAACGATTAGTCCTTAAGGGTCAGCTGGCCGACGGAAAGACGCCACTGTTCAAGCCGAACGAGGATTCGTTTTTCTACAACCGCAAGATCTCGACTGGCCGGATTCTCGTGGGTATCCGGAAGTTTCTGCCCTTCACGGCGCCCAGCGCGGACATTTCGGCGGACGCCGCACACATTACGAAGCTGGCCGAGACAATGGTAGCGGACGCCTTCAGGTTTCTCGACTGCCGAAACCCGTTGCTGCATCAGATCGGGAACCCAGCCAGAACTTTCACGGAGGTTCTCGTTATGGCCGATCAAGCTATCGCGGCCTATCATGCGTTTCGTGAGTCGCACAAGGCGTTCTTCGAGGCCGCGGCGCCTTATCGCTTTGGGCCGCGAGAACTCGACTACTTTTACGGGCAGGGGTAGCACTCGCACTGCGTTTGGTGTGAGCTGCCTGACAAGTCGCCGCAGCCGACGCGCGGCTGGCAGTGCTGTCGTGATGCTGGCGCCCGCAACTGAGCGCGGGCGTCAGACTCTTGTCGCGGGACCCTGGAGAGGGAGACTCGCCGGAATGTTCTGGAAGAGGAAGCATAAGGTCGAGGCGACAGAGCTGGCGCAGTCACTCCTTAATGAGTTCGTCTACAAGATAGCCGGAGATGCGGCCAAAGACTTTGACCTTCGTCTCGATGCGGCAACGACCGCGCGGTATGAGGTCAAGACGAGACTTTATCGGCTGGCAGCGGTCTTGATGGCACTCATTGGTGAGGAACGAAAGAATCCGCGATTTCTCGCCGTAAGGGACCGCATAGAGAGCAACGTCTTTCCGTCGTCACCCGATGAAGGGGCCAGCCTTCTGGCAGAGGTCAGGACTGCGATGCGAGATTTGAACGATTTGCTCGCTCCAGCAGGACAGCAAAGGTGGATGTCATGGGCGCGTGCTTGGCTGCAGGACATAGGTGTCGAGGAGACAAATCCTGTTACGCTGCACCTTTTTGCGACTCATTGGATGGACTACTACATAATGGTGGTTGACAGCCTGCGAGAATTTAAGCCAGCCCCCTAACACGCGCTGCAGCGGACGCGGCACACGGCGCCTCGCCGCTGAGCTTCGTGCGTTAGAAAGGCGATGCTCCCATGGAACATACGGAAGGAGGCTGATTCGTGAGGATGGCGGTGCCTTGCTCGATTGACCGGTGCGCCGTCGGCGCCCCCCGCGCCAATGATGCACAGGTCATCGCCGATATCATCGGCGGCACGGTCAGACTCGATCGCCAGCCGGTGGATATCAGCGGTTTCCTCACGAGTGGCGCCGAGTTGATGGCTCGTGTGGTAGGCCTGCCAGGATCGGTCAGCGGCTTCGCACAGCGACATTTCGTCGGGGTCCCGAAGCCCCTCATCCGCCCCGGCCCCACTCGCCTAGGCCCCCCCGACGCCCTTCAACGCCAAGGCGCAGACCCCGAGCCAACACGTGCGTGGTGCCTTCTGCCCCGCCAGGGACCGACCCGGCTGCCTAGACCCCGCCCGCAGCGCTACCCTGGGCACCAGGTCATGCGCTTGGAACTCCTTTCTCCCGCTTGCGCGCACCTATGCTGCGGCGCCCGGCGCCCTCCTCCGCGATGGCGCGAGCCATGATCATCACGATCCATGTTCCAGCGGCGCTGCGCGCCTGCTGCGAGGGCGCCTCGGAGCTTTTGCTGTCGGCCCCGAGCGTGCGTGCCGCCCTTGAGCAACTCGAGGCGAGCCACCCATCGCTGTACCGCAGCATCTGCGACGAGACGGGTACGGTGCGCCGCCACGTAAACCTGTTCGTGAACATGTCTCACGTGCGCGACCGGGAAGGGCTCGATACGGCGCTGGTGCCAGGAGACGTCATCACGATACTGCCCGCGATCTCAGGAGGTTGAACATGCCGGAACGCATAATTCTCTGCATCGGGACCAAGAAGGGCCTCTTCGTCGCCGAGGCGCCGAAGACCCGGCGCAGCTTCGCGCTGCGCGGGCCCTTCGGATCAGGGGTGGCCGTCTACGCGGCGCTGATCGACACGCGTGGCACGCCGCGCCTCTACACCTCGAGCTGCAACGCCTTCTTCGGCATGAAGGTCCTGCGCTCGACCGATCTCGGGAAGAAGTTCAAGGAGACGAAGTCGGCGCCCGCCTTCCCGAAGGCGGACGGACGCGCGCTCGCCAACATCTGGGCGCTCGAAGCGGGCGACACCACGAAGGATCTCTGGTGCGGCGTCGAGCCGGCGGCGCTCTTCAAGAGCAGCGATGGGGGCGATGCCTGGGAGAT